>Ga0172375_10010551_pt1 | contig 11963 bp, 11 predicted proteins | sample LakKiv1m_FD_114537 | JGI IMG/M metagenome (GOLD analysis project Ga0172375, IMG submission 114537) | Freshwater microbial communities from Kabuno Bay, South-Kivu, Congo - kab_092012_11.1m | ecosystem: Environmental > Aquatic > Freshwater > Lake | place: Democratic Republic of the Congo... | reverse complement strand
TCGGAAAAAGAGCATCTTGAGGCATTTATTTATTTTATTTCGGATACAAAACGTGACGGTAAAAGCCTACTCGAATATTTGATTGTGAAATACTGACAAAAATTTGCCCGTGGATACAACGGCCCGGCTTATGCCGAAAATAAATACGACCTGAAATTAGAGGAAAAGTACGCTGAATTCAGTGCTGCAATAAATCAGAATATCACAGCAACCCTAAAAAGAACCCTTCAGAATGATACACAAACTTTGGGAGAGTTAAGGGTTTTTGAAAATGACAGTGAAATTTATAAATGCTACACCCTTGAACTTCCCTGGAAAAACAACAGCACGAATATTAGTTGCATCCCAGCCGGAAAATACAGGGTAATCAAGCGTTTCAGCGACCAGTACCAACATCATTTCCATGTGTTGAATGTTCCCGGACGATCGATGATTTTGATTCACACCGGAAATTTTTATACACAAACCAAAGGCTGTATCCTTGTAGGCACAGCACTTTCCGACATTAATGCCGATGGATTTCAGGATGTGACCAACAGCAAAATCGCCATGACAAGGCTTAACCAGATGATGCCTGACAAATTTGAAATTTCGATTGAAGACCATGCGTAAGTCTCTCATATTTATATTGTTGATACTCATTGCATTTTCTTCCTGCAAGGAAGAAAAAAGGGCTATTGTTGTCAGCAAGGTAAAACAAGCTTCAAAACTGGCTACCACTGAGTTTATCATCGATAAAACCATATTTGCCACACGCGATAAAAAATTGCTTGGAATTATAAAAATCAACCAGGCCGATTTTCTTGCTTATTCACAAGCCATTGTTAAAACCGGGATTAACCTGGATAACCTTCAACCCTCGGATATCGAAATAAATGGAAAGATGATCAGCCTGCAATTGCCACATGTTGAGGTAATCAACTTTTCTTACCCAATTGAAAAGTACAGGATAGATTATGAAGTTTCGAATACACCCTTTCTGAATAAATTTACTGTGGAGGATTACGACAGGTTTTTTCAACAGGCAGAAATCGATATCAGGAACAACCTGAAATACCTCGGAGTTGTGAAAACCACCGAAGAGAAAACAAGGCAAATGCTTGAAATTCTTTTGAAAAACCTCGGCTATACCGAAATTTACATCAAATTTAAAGACGGGCAACTCATTCCTGAAATTGAAAACGATCAGATAGCGGAGGATACGAAATGATAAAGTTTATTATAAAAAATTTTGGCGTTATCATCGAATCCCTCATTGTAGTAGCACTGATTGTGGCTTTTTCTTTTTGGGACCCTTTTGGCTGGTTTCGGGGCGAAACAAAAATTAAAAATACCCCGGTTAGTTTGCGGAGTGTGAAAGAAATAGGGCAATTGGTTACTGCCGAATACTATGGTGAAGTGGTTGCCTCACTCAAGGAAAGCATGATTGAGGATTATGTTGACACAACATTGCAAAGAGAAGTCAATACACTTTTTCTAAATATTCTTGCTGCTATTGACCTTTTAAAACAAGATGATAAAGAAAACAAGTCGAACTGGTTTAATTGGAAAGGAACAATAAAACAGGGGAATATTGCCAGAAAATTTGGAGACCGGTTTCAGATTTACACCGAAAATTACCTTTACTTCCCTTTGATAAATTACCTTGCCGAAACACTTTCAAAATCAAATAAAATAAAAACGGCTGGCGAAAGAGAGGAGCAAATCCTGTGGTACTTGTTTACAGCCGATAAAAATGCTGAAATCGATTTTGCCAGGATTAGCGATACAAATCCCGGATTTCTTAAAAATTTTATTCAACATTATAACACCTACCGCACCGATAGCGTCAGAAAGGAAAAAATTAAAAAAGAGATTATTTACATTGGCCGCGGTTGGGTAAAGGCGGGAATTGACTTTCAGGATTTTAATCAAGCAAAATTCTGGTACGACCAAAAAACCAGAACTATCTATTTTCGGAAATTTGAACCAAAAATCCTCGATTGCGACATTAATCCCTGGTACATCCCCGAGCGTCAGATAAAAGGTTTTGAATTGGTAGTGGCAACAGGAAAAATTAAGAATCCATTTGAAGACTCACGCAAAGTAAAATTGCTTTGCAAAGAAAAACTCCGGAAACAAGCTCTTCAAAGTGGAATTCTCGAACAAGCCCGCTCAAACGCCAGGCTGAGCATTGTACGGCTGTTTTCGTTGTTGATGGAGGAACCCGTGGAGGACGTCGTTTTTTCCTCAGGAAAATATCAACTCCTAATGCAGGAAATAATGGCTGATTCGGTGATTAATGAAACTGAATCTCAATTTTTGAAAACCATTTTACAGAAAGACTCCAGGGTGACCGATACCGCCTGGAACACAAGCCTGAAAATCCAGGTTAACGATTTGAAAGATTTTTGCAGCGATCTTAGAAAATTCAAATTTGGACTTAACGGACAGCATTTTGGTTACTTCTCCCCTGCCCTTGCCGACTTTTACAAGGATGGAATTCTGAAAGATGATGACATAAAAAACTTATCCGGTATTAATAAATTGTTTGCTGTAAACATTTCCCGGTTTGGTATGAAAATCAAACTTTTCAACCTTTACTGCGAGCTAAGCCCTGAATTTAAAACCGTGTTTGATTTGCTGGAAAATGACCTGGAAGCAAGAAATTATCTACAACTCGACCCTGAACTTTTTTCGGCAAAGAACAAAACCCAGTACCGTTTATCCAACCAGCATAAAAAAGAGTTTCTGCAAATTGTTGACGACCAAATCAAAGCAACTTTTGCAAAAGACCCTGATTTTGAAGCTCTTTTCTGGTTCGACAGCGTTGAAAAATACAAAACAGCCATTTCAGATTTCAATCTTCAGGTTTTTAATTTTGCAACAATTTCGCAAGTAACAACCAATGCACCACGATTTGAGTATCCTTTCCGGGATGCCTCCTTTGTTGCACAATTGGACTCGCTTCTTGACCGAAGAAAAATCACACTCAACCGGTGAGTAAACCGATTTTTTAATTTTCCGGGCAATTCATAGAGTATTCTTTGAAAAATCAAAGCGAACATGTTATTTTGCAATATTTTTAAAAACCGACGAAATGAATCTATCAAGAAGTAGCGGCATTTTGCTGCATCCATCGTCTCTCCCGGGAAAATTCGGCATTGGGTCATTGGGAGCTCAGGCTGTAAATTTTGTTGATTTGCTGAAAAAGGCGGGCCAAAAACTCTGGCAGGTGCTTCCCATGGGGCATACTGGTTATGGCGATTCGCCTTACCAGTGCTTTTCCATTTATGCAGGAAATCCAATCCTGATAGACCTGGATTTACTGGTTGAAGATGGACTGTTAACACGAAACCAGTTATTAACCGATGAAAAATTTGATGACCAACGGGTAGATTATGGAAGGGTCATCAATTTCAAGCGGGATATTTTAAACAAAGCATTTAATAACTTTCTCGAAAATCCCGAAAACAACACGCACGAGTACAACGAATTTCTTAACCGGAATGCCCACTGGCTGGATATTTATGCAATTTTTATGTCCATAAAGGAAAATTTTGGTGGACGACCCTGGTGGGAATGGCCTCATGAATTCCGGTTCAGGGATCCGGAAACTATCCAGCGTTTTCAGAAACAATCGGGCAGGGAGGTTGACTTTTTTCGGTTTTGTCAGTTCATTTTTTACAAACAGTGGTTGAACCTTAAACAGTTTGCCAACCAAAACGGCATTTCCATCATTGGCGACATACCACTTTATGTTGCCCACGACAGCGCTGATGTGTGGAGCAATCACCAGGTTTTTCAGTTTGACGAAAACCGCAATCCAAAAGCTGTGGCTGGAGTTCCACCTGATTATTTCAGTGCAACAGGTCAATTGTGGGGAAACCCTCTCTATGATTGGGATGTAATGGAAAAAGAAGGTTTTGGTTGGTGGATCAATCGAGTGAAAGCTACCCTTGAACTTTACGATATTGTCAGAATTGACCACTTCAGGGGTTTTGAAGCTTATTGGGCTGTGCCTTTCGGCGAAAAAACAGCCATCAATGGAAAATGGATCAAGGCGCCAGGGCAGGAACTTTTTGAGTTGATTAAAAACACCTTGGGCGATTTGCCAATCATTGCCGAAGATTTAGGCATCATCACACCCGAAGTTGAAAAGTTAAGAGACGAATTTGAATTTCCAGGAATGAAAATCTTTCAGTTTGCATTCCATTCCGACGAAAAAGACCAGTACCTTCCGCATAATTATTCGCAAAATTTCGTGGTTTACACCGGAACACACGACAACGACACACTTCGCGGCTGGTACCGGTCGCTTGACAATCATATTAAAACAAAGGTGTTGGCTTATGCTGATTCGAATGAAAATGATTTCGTAAGGAAAATGATAAAAATGGCCTGGGGTTCTGTTGCAAAAATGGCCTTGATTCCAATGCAGGATTTACTGGAACTAGGCTCAGAAGGACGAATGAACACCCCCGGCACTCCGGCAGGTAACTGGCAATGGCGTTTCACTGAAAATCAAATCACACCCGAAAAAATACAATGGCTGTCTCATCTTACCAAATTTTATAACCGTTAAACTATGAATCATAAAATCACCATCTATCAGCTTATGCCACGCCTTTTTGGCAATAAAAACCAGAATTGTAAATTCAACGGTACCATCGAAGAAAACGGATCGGGCAAATTTGAAGACATCACCAACAAAGCCCTTGCTGAAATCCGTGACCTTGGAATTACACACATCTGGTTCACAGGAATTATCAGGCACGGAACAATGACAAATTACGAAAAATATGGCATTCCTGCCCATTACCCGGCGCTCGTGAAGGGCAGAGCAGGATCGCCGTATGCGATTTGTGACTATTACGACGTGGATCCCGACCTGGCTGTGGATGTGACAAAAAGGATGGCTGAGTTTGACGACCTGGTAAAGAGAACGCATGATGCCGGACTGAAAATTATTATAGACATGGTTCCAAATCATGTATTCAGACAGTATAAATCGGTAGCAAAACCCTTTACTGTTGCAGATTTTGGAGCTTACGACGAAACTTCAAATGCCTTCGATCCGCACAACGACTTTTATTACATCCCCGATGAAAAACTGATACTGCCTGGCGACATTCCCTGGTTTGAGTTGATTAAAGATGAATTACACTCAAAACCCTATCACGAATTTCCCGCAAGGGCAACAGGAAACGACCAGTTTACTTCACACCCTGGCGCCACTGATTGGTACGAAACTGTGAAACTAAATTATGGTATTGATTTCATGAATAACCGTGTCAGGCGGTTTAACCCCATTCCTTCAACCTGGAAAATGATGTTTGACATAATGATGAACTGGGCTCAAAAAGGCGTGGATGGTTTCCGTTGCGATATGGCTGAAATGGTTCCAGTTGAGTTTTGGCAATGGGTAATTAAAAAGGTTAAAAAGGAATTCCCTGAAATGATTTTCATCGCCGAAATTTTCAACCCACTCGAATACCACAATTTTGTAAAAACAGGTGGTTTCGATTTTTTGTACGACAAAGTAGGTTTGTACGATACCCTGAGAAACATTATCTGCAACAACGGTTCCACACGGGCGCTGAGTTCCTGCTGGCAGGCATTGGAAGGATTGGATGCGCACATGGTCCGCTTTATCGAAAACCACGACGAAGTAAGGATTGCTTCTCCTCAATTTGCCGGCAAACCGATGGCAGCCATTCCGGCCATGGCAGTTGCTACTTGCATGAATAAAGGCCCGGGTTTGATTTGGTCGGGACAGGAAGTGGGTGAACCAGCCAACGGAGCCTCCGGATGCAGCGGAGATGATGGTAGAACTACCATTTTTGACTATTTCAATGTTCCTGAATTGCAGAAATGGATGAATGATGGCAAATTTGATGGAGGCGATTTATCTTCTGAACAACACAGGTTGAGGCAGTTTTACCAGAAAATATTGCATTTCAGCCTGAAAAGCGAAGCCATCAGCCAGGGTCAGTTCTACGACCTGATGTGGGTAAACAACCACGATACCCTGGCCTGCCGCGATAAAATTTATGCCTGGCTACGCCATTCCACCAATCAGAAAATACTTTTTATTACCAACTTCGACAGACAAAACGAACAAAGAATCAGACTAAGAATACCCGACCATGCCTTTTATGAAGCCGGATTTAACTCCTCACAAAAATTCACTGCGGAAGAAATTATTTGGAACCGGCAGAAAATTGAATTTACCAGGGAGGAAGCCAATTCCTGCGGGATTGAAATGACGCTGAAGCCCTGGGATGTTTTGATTTTTGAGCTAAAGGCTGTTCCTGAATTGTGAGACTTCAAAAATCTGAAACAAAATTTAACTTTGATACAAAAGAAACCTTTGCAGAAAGTATTGTTAACCAGGCATATTTGGAAGTATTTGGTACTTTTGGTAAGGTTAAAACATGTTTTACCGGCAAGGCTGGAAAACCCGAACCAACAACAAAACCTTTGACAGCTTCGGGACAATTTTGACCAATTAAAAGCATTAAAAAGTAACTTTGCTAAATAACTTAGGACAAAAAAAATGAGAATTAATGAGCCATTATTTGACTACATAAGCCCAGACACCGACTATGCAATTAAAAACGGTGACTGCTTGACAGTTCTCAAGAAATTTGAAGACGGTAAATTTGACCTCATATTAACATCTCCGCCCTACAATGTGGGTAAATCGTATGAAACCAAGTCAAGCATTGAGCAATACCTTGAAACACAGGAAGAAATCATATCCGAACTTGTAAGGACACTTTCAGACAAAGGAAATCTTTGTTGGCAAGTAGGTAACTACGTTGATAAAGGAGAAATTTTTCCACTTGACATATTCTACTACCAAATATTCAAAAAGCACGGACTGAAACTTCGCAACCGTATAGTTTGGCATTTCGGTCACGGACTACACGCCAGCAACCGTTTTAGTGGACGATATGAAACATTACTTTGGTTCAGTAATACAGACGACTACATTTTTAACCTTGATAATGTAAGGATTCCTTCCAAATATCCCGGAAAGAGACATTTTAAAGGGCCTAAAAAGGGACAGCCATCAGGAAACCCACTTGGTAAAAACCCAAGCGACATTTGGGAAATCATTGAACAAGACTGGGACAGGGCAATGTGGGATATTCCAAATGTAAAATCCAATCATCCCGAAAAAACAGAACACCCTTGTCAGTTTCCAATAGAATTAGTCGAACGTTGCGTTTTGGCATTAACTGATGAAGGAAGTTGGGTTCTTGACCCATTCGCTGGGGTTGGTTCAACAGTAATAGGTGCAATTAAAAACAACCGCAACGGAATTGGCATTGAAAAAGAAAAGGAATACTGTAAAATTGCCAACAAACGAATCGAAGACCTCAAAGAAGGAAAATTAAAAATCAGACCAATAAATAAACCAATCCACAAACCGACAGGTAAAGATAAGGTTGCTCAAATTCCAATAGAGTGGGCAGAGCTTGAATTTGTAAACGGCAATGAAATAAACGGACATTAATGAAATTAGCACAAAAATATTCACACCTGAATGGAGAAGAATACCTAATCGTTCACCACAACGATTTATATAAAGAAATCAAGCAAGTAATTGCAAGCATTGACGCTGACAAATTCAGAACTAAAATCAGCAAAGAGAAAAGAAAAATTGGCAACAGCCTTTTATCTCCAATAGACTTGAATGAAGCATTTAATACGGAGTTCCACAAAAGGAAATGGGTAGAAAGAAGATACAACTATTACATTACTCTCAACAGAGAATTAATGGAAAAAAGCGTTCTAATGTCTGCTAAGGAACAAAAAGAATTTCTAATTGCTAACGGAGAGAAAGAACCAATTTATAGTTACAACCAAACTGACTTTGTAAAGGACAAAATTGCCGTTGAAGTTCAATTTGGAAAATATGCTTTTGTTGCATTTGACTTATTTGTAAAACATATGCTATTTTATTCTGGTGGAGTAATCAACTTGGGAATTGAAATTCTTCCGACGAAGAGAATGCAAACACAAATGAGTAGTGGCGTAGCATATTACGAAGGAGAAGTTTACAACGTAATGCGCCAAGGACGAAATAGCCCACCAGTTCCTTTGCTGATTTTAGGAATAGAACCATAGCGGACAGACAAGAAGCCCAGCCGGTAACATGTGTTTGGCGTCGTGCAGGGGGAAGTGGTTAAATTTAAGTTCAGTTTTTCAATTGGGCTTTAGTGCTGGGTTGACAGTTTTGTGCTCCGAAAACCCGCATGAACGCCAAGCGAAGAACCCTTGTATTCCGATAAACAAGCACCAAATACTAAATCAGATTTGAAAAAATGAAAGAGACTTTGAGAAATAGAATAAACAATGATTTAAAGGAAAGTCAGATTAATCTGAAAGTTGTCTTTTCTTTTATTCCAATCGCATTTTTTACATATTTCTTCCATGAATTCGGGCATTGGACATTTGGAGAACTGTTGGGAAATGACATGACAATAAATTTGAATAATTCATCACCGCAAAGTGGCCACTTCATCAGCGATTCTCATGCTTTATGGTCCGCCGTTGGCGGGCCTGTTTTTACCATCATTCAAGCGCTGATATTTCTATTTATTACCTCGATAACCAAATCAATCTATGCGTATTCGATTGCATTTTTTGCTGCATTCTCACGCTTTTTCTCCCTTGTTTTTGGCGGAATTGATCTGCAGGATGAAGCCAGAATAGCTTCAATGTCAGACACGAATAAATACCTGATTGCAGCCACTGTGTTAACGATACTGTTTCTCATTTTATGGCGATGCAACCGGATTCTGAAACTGAATATGAAAGCGTTAGGATATTTTATCGTTTTGGGAACTTTTGCAATACTAATGGTAATAGGAGTAAACGAATTATTTATGATAAAATAAATCCGCAAAAAATTATTCGGACATTACGTTTTTAAAACGTCTGAAAAAAAAGCAAAATGACAGCAGAAAAAAACCGGGTTGCCTTTATTTCCGTAGTTGCAGCAATTTTTCTTACAACTTTTAAAATTATCGTTGGCACAATTACCGGTAGTCTTGGAATTTTATCCGAGGCGCTGCATTCAGGATTAGACCTTGTTGCAGCAGCGATTACATGGGTTGCAATCAGGATTTCCGACAAACCCGCCGATCACGACCATCATTTCGGTCATGGAAAAGTGGAAAATTTATCCGCTTTTCTTGAAACAATTCTCCTGCTGTTGACCTGTATCTGGATAATTTACGAGGCCATCAGCCGTCTGATCACCAGAAACACCCAAATCGAAATAAGTATTTGGAGTTACATAGTTGTGGTTGTTTCGATTATCATCGATTTCACAAGGTCACGTGCTTTGATGAAAGTGGCCAAAAAGCACAACAGCCAGGCATTGGAGGCTGACGCACTGCATTTTTCCACCGATATCTGGAGTTCAGCCGTGGTGTTGCTTGGGCTGATTTGTGCCCAGTTTGGGATTTTTGTGGCTGATAGCATCGCCGCACTGATCGTTGCAATTATTGTGATTTATGTTTCCTATACGTTGGGAAAACGATCAATCAACGTTTTGCTTGACAAGGTTCCTTATGGTATTTTTCAGAAAACTTCAGAAATATTAGACAATATTCCCGAAATTGAAAACTATCACGATTTAAAGGTGAGAGCATCAGGAGCAGATGTTTTTATTGAGGTTAACATTCATGTTTCATCCAATTTGGATGTAATTCGAGCCCACAATATTGCCTCTATGATTGAAAACAAAATCCGGAAGGAGTTACCACGCTCCTACCCTCATGTTCATATTGAACCCGATTCTCATACATAAAATCACTGTGCAGCCATGAGCAAATACGACATCGAAAAGGAAAAGAAATTCTGGAATTCCCTGGCTGGCAGGTACGATGGATTTATAAAACGAATTGCCACGAAAACTTACCTCAGTGTGTTCTCAAATCTGAAGGAAGATGTTACCGGCGCAGGGCATGTGTTGGAAATTGCTACCGGAACAGGGTTAATTGCTTTTGAAATTAGTGATTACGTAACCAGGGTCACAGCCATTGATTTAGCTCCTGAAATGATTAGGGTGGCAAAAGAAAAATACTTACAGCAAAACAATCAAAACATTGATTTCCTGGTTGGCGATGCCACAAATCTCGAATTTCAGGATAATTTTTTCGATGTCATCATTGCCTCCAATGTAATGCACCTGTTACCTTCTCCCGGAGTAGCATTACTTGAAATGAAAAGAATACTGAAGGAAGATGGAAAAATAATTCTTCCCACCTACCTGCACGGCGCCAACCTGCAGAGCAAAATCCTGTCACGATTAATGGGCATTTCAGGATTTCAGGCCAGGAACAGATGGTCGGTGGCAACTTTCAGGCAATTTGTGAAAAGCCATGGTTTTCAAATTTCGAAGGAAATAGTGATTCCTGATAAAATTCCATTGATGTATCTTGTCGCCCGGGTAGGTTAATATCCATTAGCTGGAAAATTATGCCTTTGACGATGATCTTATTATTTGCACCTTTGTTCGTCCAAAAAAGGTGATTATCATAATGATAAAAATGAATTTTTAAACACCATGAAAAATTCCATCGTTGTATTCCATTGGTTACCACGGATTTTGTGCATTCTGGCAATTCTTTTTGTAAGCATGTTTGCCTTGGATTCGTTCGCTCCAGAACTTACCATCTGGCAACAAATCGGTGCGTTTTTAATGCATCTTATCCCAAGCTTCGTTTTATTGCTTTTTCTAATTATTGCCTGGAAATGGGAGTTGGTGGGTAGCATCATTTTTACAGCCACCGGCATCGGCTTTACCCCTTTCATCTATATACACAATTTTCATAACAACCACTCGGTCTGGATCAGCCTTTCGATTGTTTTGGCGATAACCTTTCCATTTATCGTGGTTGGAGTACTGTTTTTTGTAAGCTGGTTATTGAAGAAAAAAGAAAAAGCAGCGCCAATTGTTTAAAACCGGAATCTTAAAATACCACGTACACAGCATTTTAAGCATTTAATTTCTGCAAATGAGAAAAATTATTCTTTACATAGCCACAAGCCTGAATGGAAAAATTGCAGATGCAAACGGAAGTGTAGCCTGGCTCGACAAAATTCCAAATCCCGACAACTGCGATTATGGCTTTTCTGATTTTTTTGCAGGAATCGACACCACTATACAGGGAAACCGCACGTATGAGCAGGTACTTGGCTGGGGAATTGATTTCCCGTACAAGGGGAAAAAAAACTACGTGCTGACCAACGACCCTGTAACGAAAGAATCGGACAATGTGGAGTTCATACCCGAAAGACATTTCGAAACGATCACCAGGATAAAGGAATCTGAAGGAAAGGACATCTGGCTGATTGGTGGCGGACAGTCCAACACATTTCTGCTGAGCAATGGCTTGATTGATGAAATCCACCAGTTTATCATGCCTATTATTTTGCCGTCCGGTATTGATTTATTTACCGGAAAACCAGCGGAAACCATGCTTGAACTTATCGACACAAACCACTACTCATCCGGTGTGGTTGAACTGAAATACAGGGTAAACCACGCCTGAATCTTCCTGGACCTCGTTAAACTTCGGTTTGAACATAACAATGAAATTCGGATCATTTTCATGAGTATCAGATGATTATTAATCTCAGAAACAATACTTAACAAAGAAAAAATACATGAGACCCTACATTTTAGCCGAAACCAACTGGGAAGCATTGAAAACCGGGCGATTCGACCTGGCCATTCTTCCCTGGGGCGCCACCGAAGCCCACAATTACCATCTCCCCTACTCCGCCGACAACATCGAATCGGATTTCATTGCTGCCGAATCGGCCCGGCTTGCCTGGGAACAAGGCGCCAAAGTAATCGTCCTTCCCACGGTTCCTTACGGCGTAAACACCGGACAACGCGATGTTTATTTAGACATGAACATCATGCCATCGACTCAATTGGTTATTGTAAACGACCT
>Ga0172375_10010550_pt1 | contig 11964 bp, 10 predicted proteins | sample LakKiv1m_FD_114537 | JGI IMG/M metagenome (GOLD analysis project Ga0172375, IMG submission 114537) | Freshwater microbial communities from Kabuno Bay, South-Kivu, Congo - kab_092012_11.1m | ecosystem: Environmental > Aquatic > Freshwater > Lake | place: Democratic Republic of the Congo... | reverse complement strand
GTTGGCACCAGCCGTGCACGCGCGATGTACAGTTAGTTCGTTTCCGACTATCGACACAACGCGCCTGAGTTGATTAGCTCCACCGGCATCCCATCGCACCCAATCGCCAGCGGACACCCCAGACCATGTGCCGTCGTTGTCGACGATGACAGTCAGATCAGGGTCGATGACCGATGCGTCGACTGTGGCGTAGGTAGGACCATCATCAGTCCCGAGTGGATAACCCGCGTACTGGTCATTGGCGTCTGCGCCCTGCGTTAGGTAGAATTCAGAGAATGCCATCGCTCACCTCAGATCCGCACGCAAGGCTTGCTGATCACTTCCGGCACGCCAGCCCCATTGAGCACGGCCTGCACCGCTTCGACCTGCGCCATGACAAGAACCACATCGTTACAGGTCAGTCGGCTGATGCCCTCTGCATCGCGACCATCCTCGACCGCCGCAGACATGTCGGCAAGGAACAGAGCAGCGATGCCGCCCTGCCACGTGCGGTCCAGGTCATCCAGATCGTGCCGCAGTTGCCGCAGTCTCTCAGCGACAGGCCGGATACCCTCGTTCGTAAACTTCAGTGCTTGTGCATTATTCATCTCGAACTCCTATTCCCGCCGCATGGGCAGGGTTACTTTCTCAGTCCGCTGATTAGGACGGAAGTTTCCTTCCACCTCCGCATGTCGGGCATGACCGACCATGCTGGCTCGGTTCCTTTGCCCCCATTGTCCTGTCCGCAATCGTCGCAAACGCTGCGTAGGCAAACACGGACAACACTGCGTCTCCGGCTCCATGCCACGAACACGACAGACCGATCGCCAGCAGTGCCGCCCATGCGTTTTGGCAGAACACGCAGTTCAAAAGCCACAGGATCGGGCGGTAGCCCAGCGGAATCCTGGCCATGGCTTTCAACTCGGCGATCCCCTCGGCTCGCTCCGATTCGCCCCGCCGCTCCAGATCCCGCTGTAAGGCCCTGATCCGCATCTGCGTCTCGGCACTCGGCATCATGCTCGCCTTAAGCAGCTCCGCCGGAAGCGACCGAAACAACGCCTTACCCATGCCCCACACGGCAGCGATGCACGCCAGGAAGCACGGCAGGCTCGTCCACGTCAATTCGTTCAGCGTAACCATTCAGTCCTCTCATCCAATGCACGGATCAAACACGAGGCCCGTCTCGTCCGGGTACACGTCGCCCGTCCCTACAATTGTAAGATCGTATGGATACAACTGTGGCACTCCTTCTTCGTCTTTGTTCAAGTCCACCCGCATATAGACTCGTGGAGAGTCCATGTTGCAATTCGGCTTGTCGGTCAGACTTATCGAGCAGAAGGCGCCTTGGCTATCAACTACGCATGACCATGATACGTGTACCTTGTACTCAATGGCCTCCGTGAATGCGTACGCGACAAGCATCGTCACCAGGTCGACTGTTCCGATCGTCTCGTACGCCCCGTCAACGATCTTGCTGGCGTCAGGTCCGGTATTTCCGCCGAGCAGAATCCACCCCAGTCCCGGATTCTCGGGATCTTTCCAGTAGATCAGTACCTCTTCGAGCTTCGGATCGCCGTTTGCGCAGCTTCGGGCAGTGATCTGATATTCCGTCAGGTTCTCTGTCGGAGTCAGTAGGATGTCTTCGTTTCCAGCCCCGCCCGCGACGTTGTTCAGGTTCGCGAGATAGCACAGGTCTTCCCGGTCGCCGTCTTCGTCGGGCTCGCCCCAGTATGTGAATGTCGGCAGCGGCGGCACCACCTCGTCCACCGTCGAGGACGGGCTACACTCGTTGCACTCCGCGATCACTGGCACGGCCCACGCCTGGGCGATTCCATTGAACTGGACCGGTGTGACGGTATCAAATGATACCTGCTTGTAGGTAATCAGCCCGGATAGCGTTCGCTCGGAATGGCATGCAACGGCTGCGTCGGCCTTGTTCCCCATGCTGGCGTTGGTCGCGAGCGAACCGTATGAACCGCACGCGGAATAAATGCTCCGCGTCTTGCTCGCAGCAGGATTGCTGCCGTGATCCTCGTCCATGTCGCTCCATGCTGAGTCCTGATTGTTAAACGCATCTGAGCCCACGGGCAGGTAGTAAGCGGACGGCCCGCAGAGCCAGAAACTGTAGCCATCGGTCCCGCCGGAAAACGACTGATCGCCCTCCCAGAACAGGTGATCTGGGAACCCGTCTTCTCCCATGTAGTTGCAGGTCTGCCTGAATGAGTCCCCGTCCGACCCGTAGCACGCACTGACCGTGTGCCAAGAAACGCCGTCGTGACATCCGCTGAAGAACTCCAGATGGAACGGAACCCTACCCGCCACCACGCACTCGTCCGAAGAACTAGATGGGTCTCGGCATTCCGCGATCGTGGCCGGTTGGCTGAATGGGGTCATCGGCGGTGCGGTATTGCAGAACATCTCGCCATTCACGCCGCCGCACCATTCAATGATCGTCTCGTCCGGCGTCCGGCCCTCGTTGTAATCCAACGAGTATCCAGGGTCGTCCACGTATTCGTCAATCGGGACAGTATTCGTCGGCGTGCGTCGGCACGTCTCTAGCTCGCGCGTCCACCAAAGCCCGTTGGTTTCGCAAAGGTAGTTTACCGCGTTGATGATCTCGCGTACGTGGTCGATGCTGATGCGGTCCTCGGCGTGAAGTCCGCGGTACATGCCGCACTCGTCAAACGTCCGGTGCCAGTCGGGGTCGCTGAATCCAACGCCATAGACGTACGAGCACGTAGCCTTTACATAATGCGGCCAGGACAGCCATGACTCGTCATTGCCGTAAAGCAACGCCCGGCTAAATGCCATGTTGTCGATGTCATTGAAGACTGCCGGGCATCCTCGCCAGTAGGCCCGTGCCGTCTCGTGCCCACGATCGACCGCCAACGGATGATTTGTCGTCGGGCCTGACGGGTCGCCCTCGCCGATGCTCTTGCCGCCATCCTGAAACAGTGGGTATCTCGCGCTGCCCGACCAGCGGAACCGTATCGGCATGTCGATGCAGCAGGACGGTGCAGGCCCGCGGGCCTGTGGATCGTGCTGAAAAACCGACCGCCCGAACGAGTCGAGGGCGAATCGGGCAACGTTAACCAGACCAGCCGTCACGTTCTGCAGCGTCTCGAATCGCCACGTCCCCGTACACCGCCGGATCTCCGGGTGGGTGTGCGTCTCCCACAGGAACTCAGGAAGACCCCCGGCGTAGACGCCCGCGTGCGTCATCACCTTTAGGTAGTAGAAGCACCCCTCGGCCCGGTGGTGCATCTCGGGCGGATCTTCGATCGGCAGCTCGTCAGTGACCACCACGGATTCCGCCAGGTGCGTCGGCTCGGTAGCCCAGTCGGTGCCCGGCGGCTCGTAGATCGCTAGCGGCGTCGTGTCGCTGGTGACAATCTTCAGGTGGTAGGTGATGAACGATCCATCAGCCTGATTCGGAATCGTCGCCGTGTAGGTCTCGCCATCATCGGCCGTCGTCATGGCCAGCGTCGATGCCGTCCCTCCGTTCACCTTGTAGATTAGGCTGACGGTCGAGACGCGGTCGCGGATCGCCGCCGGCGCCGCGTACGTGATGAGGATGTTGTCGGTCGGCAGCGGGTCGCCGTAGTTGCCGGAGAACGCAGGCTTAGTGATCACGCCGGCGGGGAAGAATTCAGTGTTGTGGGCATGCGAGCGAGCGTAAGCAAAGAGCAGGTCAACACTCCGAGCCCAGTCGAAGTAACCGGTATCGGCCGTCAGGTAGCCACCCTCGACATCCGTTCCGTAAATGCCCCGTGCCGCCGTCTGCCAGTAGTGCACCGAGTAGTCGTCGACGGCCGGACTGGTCGCATCGTGTGTGTGATCGAACTCCTGCTCGGGCCAGAGAATTCGCGGGTCGGCATGGAGCCAGTAGTTCTCGCCGTCGCGGTACGACTTAGGGTTGGCGCCACGGGAAACGTACAGCAGACCTTCGAGCCGCTTCAATGCCAGCCTGAAGTCAGTCATCAAGCCATCTGCTTCGGTCGTCCGCACCGTCACGTAGTTCATGTCCGGACCGAGCGTGTACGGATTGGCTCCGACTGAGAACTCGCCGCTCAGATGGCTCGTGCTCACGCACAGGAGCTTCGGGTCGAACGTCAGCACATGCTCGCTCATAGGCCACCCGTCCCGGCCTGTCGGCCAAACCAGGTGAACGGGATCGAACCCGCCGCCAATACCATCGTGTCGTCGGGATCCATGACCTGATCAGCATCCGGCACGGGCAGAACCATGCATAACTGATCCTCGGTGGCCCCCAGCGTCCCGGTCACGAACATGCACTTCGCTGCCGGCCACGACTCCTCGGATGTGTTTCCCCAGCCTGATGAAGCGGTCAGCAGTGCAAACGGATCTTCAGTGTCCGCGATCCACGTCCCCGCAACCCTCGCGTACCCTTCGGCCGTCAGTTCGTTGACGTCCGCCAGTCCAGACAACTCCGTCAGGCTGTTGGCCGTCGCCGTGCCCAGCCCGAATTCGAATTCCGACCATGCGTACTCGGCCCGGCCAATGAACATTCGCTCGGCAGCCGCAACCACAAACCGTTGGCAGAACTTTGACGTAGTGACGAGGTTCTTGAGCATGCCTCGATACGTGACTTCCAGCGTGGCCCCCGGCGCGAGCCGCAAGATGTCAGGAAGCACGGCAGACGCGATGAGGTAGGACGTGGCACCAATGGTTGCGACCAGGAACACGCATCCGACCGGAAGTGAGAGCATCTTCCACGGCTCCGCGTCGATCTCGGCGTACGTGCCGTCAGTCGGCCGTACAGAAATGCGGCAGACACCCTCCTGCATATCCGCGAAGTCGAGTGCTCCGAAGTCGGCAGTGATGCCGTTCTCTTCGTTGGCAGCAGTCACGGTCCCGGCGAACTCAGTCCACTTGTCTTCGTCCCCTCGGACGACGGCATAGATATCCATGTCAACCAGGTCGCCCCAGTCATACGCACCATCCAGCGATGCACCCGCGTCGATGTGATCGAAGACCGCATCAGTCCCTACCTTGCGGAATTGGGCTGCGGTCCATTGCGGCGTCCAATTGGTCAACACATGGCCATGTACAGAATGGTCGGTTACATCTCCTCCGGATGTGATGTCATCGGAAAGCGTGATCGCGTATCCGTCGACCTTCGAAGCAACGGTGTACTCGCCTGCCGTGACGCCTGTCCCTCCGTCAACAACGGCAGTATCGCCCGCACGAACGTCAATGCCGCCGTACGCCTCATCGTAGAATTCGCGCAAAGTCTTCGTACTGTCATCCCAGTCGGACGAGATAAACGCGGTCGAATCGCGAACGCCCAGCACGTTGCCGACGGTTCCGGGGAACAGGATCGGCCGCGACCACGGGAATCCGTGCGCCGGCTCCCAGAACTCCTCTCCGATCCAGTGGCCCGAGTCGTTTTTCATTGGGTTGCCTTGGGCTTCCCACTGGGCACGGTTAGTGAACATGGCCGTATCAGATGTTATTTGCGCAGCGCAGGCACACTCTGAAACGGTAAATGTGGTTTCCTGTCTGGCGTATCGGACAGCCCGAGAATGTGACGCGTCGACGCATCCGCCCTCGGCGTCGGTCTGCTCCGTCTCGGTAGCGGCAACAGCCAGTGCGTCGGGTCGGGTTAGGTCGGCCGGGTCAATGTCGTCGGGATCGCCGGCCGCACATGGCCACTGCCATCGTGTCCGCGGAACGTTCTCTGCGGACAGGCCGAGCGAGAACACCCAGTCGTCGGACAGTGTTCCGAAGCATCGTTTCCAAAGCACGAGCGCGCCCTCGGTATGCCACGTATTCGGTAGCACCATGCTGCGATCGCCAAGCTGTAGAACGAACTCGCCCATGTCAAAACACCGGTGGATACGCAATAGCGTCAGTCAGGTACTCTCCCGTCGCACCAGGCGTGAACCTCACGACTCTGGCGATCGGGATGCTCGCACAGCCTGGATGAAATGCCTCTCCGTACGCAAACAGGTTGTGCATCAGCGTCACGGTCGGAGACTTGTCGACCCACGTATACGATGACGTGCGAACTACTTCGACAGCAGAGTAAACGAACGGCGGTGCGGACCCGGACGCGGCAATGATGCGGCAGTAACGCTTCTCTTCTGTGCTCCCGCCGCCCACCGGCCAAATGACCGATGCCCACTTGGTGCCGGTTCCGGACTCCACGTACAGGATGCGAAACGGGCCTTCGGTATCGCTCGTGAGCTTGCTCGGGTCGCCGTTCGTCGGCTTGGCGAACTCGTGAATCTCGTCCGTCATTTCTATCTGAACGGCAGACATGCCCATGATGAGGGCTGGCCCGTATTCACCATCTGCGATTGGCAACTGGGCGATGGCGACTTTTTCTGCATCGTCGGCTGCCTCGGTCCCGACAAAGAACGGACGGCTCTGAAAACTCGACAGGTTGTCTGTCGGGGTGATTGAGATGCCCGTGATCTCAATGCACGAGTAGATGCCAAGATCGTTGCCAGTGTCGTTCTTGACTGTTATAACGCCGTCGAACCCATGCCGAACGGGATTCTGGCCGGACTTCATCCCGTTGACGCGGCGCAGATACTCCTCGGCGGACGCTTGCTGGGTGTTCCAGTCCTTGGCGTCCACAACGAGTTTCTCGCCGGGATGTACGCGACGGAATGTTCCCATGATCAGTACAGTCCCAGATTCGCAAACACTGCGTACGGCACTACCTGCTCACAGTACGCAGCGATGGGGACCTTGATGGGCGTTTTGTTGAGCACGTCATTCTTGTATTGGACCCACAGGTACTCCCATCCCAATTTATCTATGTATGGTACAGCTGGGCTACCGCCACCTTCCGGTGTTTCAAGAAGTCCGGGTATCGTGATTGGGTTTCCTCCGGCCGCTGTTCGATTGGGCATCGAACTGAATCGGTACGTAATGTCGTACGTGTCCCCGGTCCGCTTTCCGCCGGCCCCAAGAAACAGTGTTGTGCCTGGCGCAAATCCCCAGAACGCGTCTGAGTTAACGCATCCTGTCGTATAAAACAGCGTCTGGATGTAAGTTGGCGTGACTACTGGCCCAACCACCACGCCAGAAGTCGTTGACACGCGAAGCGTCCTGCGAATTGACCAGTTGAATTGCGGGATTGGTATGTCGACTCCGGAGACGTCTCCGGTATTGGGGTCATAACCAATGGTCCCGCCTGGATGGGCTTTGTCTCCGTAGTAACTGCTGGTCGCAATGCTCGACGTGATGTGCAGCGTTCCGCTCGACGTGTCGAACTCCATATCGACTTCGTCGATTCCCCACTCTCCACGACTGGAGTAGTTCGCGACAATTCGCCAGTATTGGCTGTTGAGCGTCTCGACTTCGCTAATATGCGTGTAAATCAGATTGTGGACTGGATTCTCCGAGAGGTAGGTCATAGCCCCCGCAAGAATCCAGTCCTCAATCGTGTCGAGGTCGTCAGTCTCCGAAGCAAGCGATGTAACCTTCACGGCATACGGAATGCTCGCCGTCTCGTTAGCGTATGCCAACTGACGATTGCGACCATTCCGCATGGTCGTGATCTCGAACGTAATATCGTCCGTCGTTACAGTCGCCATTCAGGTACTCGCTCACTTCGTTACCAGCCTATTAACCGTGAAGGACGCCGGTCGGGTGGATTGCGAGCAACATGCTCGTGGCGCTGACTCCGATCGCAACGAGAGTGGAATACTCGGCGTTGCTGATGTCGGTCTCGGGAGCAAGCTTGCCTGCCGTGTTGCTCACCCAGTAGCTCGCACCGGCCGTCGCCGCGCTGTTGATCGTCAAATAGCCAGATGTCTGGACCGCGGCCGGCTGATTCAGAGATCCGCTGTTGATTGCAACTCCGCGGGCCGCACAGTGTGCAACGCTGTCATTGAGAGCCATCATCCACTTTGCGGTCGAGCCCGTGCCGGACAGATAAACCGGCATGCCTGCCGTGACGGTTTCGCCGTACACGTAAGCCTTGTCGATGACCGCACTGGTCCCAGGAACAACGTCTGCTGCCGTAATACTGAGGTCTGCCATGATTGGCCTCCTTGCTGAATTTGTTAAACTGCCACAATGCCACCCTCGCCTGGGTTACGTCGAACCAGTGCGGCAAGGTGGCCGTTCATCTTGATCGTTTCACCGAGAATCTTGTCCCACGTCCGCGTGGACTGGGTTCCGAGTGCGTTGCCGACGCCGAGAGAACTGAATGTTCCAGCGACGGTTGGTCCGCTGGACTCCATCTCGATCATTCGCTTGCGAAGGTCGAATTCTTTGTTGATCGTCTCCAGGTTTTCGCCCTTGATGTTCGCCTCCGCGATCGCCTTTCTCCGCTCGATTTCATTGAGTTCGAGTGCTAGCTTTTTACCCCGCATCGTCGTCTTGGCCTTGAGTTCTTCGATCGCCCATGCTCTTTCGGCGTCAGCCTCGACAGCTTGATTAGCTCTTTGCTGTTCCTCAGACTCCTTGCGGGCCGCATACAAAGCGTCGGCCTGCGACTTTCTGTCTTGGGCCTCTTTCTTGTTCCCAATTTCCTTGATCAGGTCGAGTTCCTTGTTGTACTCAATCTCGATCATTGCCATCGCACGCTCGTGGTCGTCGTAAATGGCTTCGGCCTTGAGCTTTTCCAGTTCGTAGACGCCTTCAATCTCGAACTTTTTCCTCTCTTTGGCAAACTCGAGTTCGATCTTTGCAAACTCAGCAGAGCGAGACTGTTCAGCGAGGTACATCAGGTTGCCTCTCTGGCTATCCGTAATGTCCTCTTTTGTGCGGATCTTGCGAGCCTCTTCCTCGTACTCCGAGTTGATCAGTGCGATCTTTCTCAGGTGCTCGTCTTCGACTTGGGCAAGCTTGAGTTCGTGAAGCTTCTTGGCCCAAGCGATCTCATCGTCAGAAAGCTTGAGTGCGGACATGTTGGGCTCGGGCGAATCGGCAGGAGTCGGCAGAAGCGACTTCTTCAGACTTTGAAGGTCGCGGTAATACTTACTGAGCCTATCAAATTCGTCGGATGCATCCTTGATTGCCTTTTCCTGTGCCTTTGCCGCATCCTTCGACCCGATGCCAAAGCTTATCAGACGAGATCCGACGTCCTGACGCATCTGCTCCTGCAGTGCATCAAGGTTCTTCTTTGTGTCAGAAATGTCCTTTTCAACGTCAACCAGTGCTGCAGCCTTGAGTGCAGCCGCAAGCCGGTCCCATGTGTCGGCGGCGAACAAGACCTGCCGATTGGACTTGTCAATGGTCATGCCCAGATCGCCGTACTTACCCGTCAGTCGCTTGATGATGCCTTCTGCTTCCTTCATGCCGGCAGGGGTCAGGATGTGTCCGCCCATTTTCTTGAGTCTATCCGCGTCCGTAGAGTCGATGCCCCTCTGCTGATTGCGAGTCTCGCGAAGCTTAGCTGTTTCTTCGTTGAGCTTGGCGACCTTTCGCGAGCTTTGAATCGCGTAGACCCCGATCGCTGAAATCGCTGCGGAGGCAGCCACAATGCCAGCCAGGACCGGGTGGGCAGCCATCGCGTAATAAAGCCCCCACAGCTTGTCGGACGCGAATGTGTATGCCGTTCCGAGATACTTCACGTTCTTCGCTGAAACCCACAGCATCTGATCGAATGCAACGAACAGCCCTCTTGCGATTTTCAGGCCAGTGAAGAAAACTGTTAGTCCGCCGAATAGTGCACGCAAGCTCCATCCAAGCCCAGTGAGTGCAATGCCGAGCGGGGAAATGACCGCAAGCATTGCCACGATGATGCCAGTCAACTCCTGGTTGCTTTTCATAAACGCATTGAGCCAGTCGGTTGCCGACTTCAGGCTCGAACCGATAGCCATCAGTGCCGGAACGATGCCCTGCGTCATTGTGATCTGCACGTTTTCCAAGTCGGACTTAAACTGACGCCATACACCGAGCAGCGAGGTTTGCATCATCTGGGCCTGTCGCTCGGCGGCGCCGGTCGCATTGTCCATCGCACGGGTGATCTCTCGGAAGTCGCCGTGCATGATTTTCATCGCGGAACTTACCGCTCGCTGATCAAACAACTCCTTCAGGAATGACAAGCGGTTGGCCTGCGGCATCGCCTTCGCTGCCTCGGCGACGTCAACCATTATGTCCGCAAGCCCGCGGATGCGACCCTGCACGTCAGTAACCTGAACTCCCCATTGGGCCAGCGTGTTTCGCTTGTCCTGGTCGGCAAACTGCAGTAGGATCTGCCGGAACGAGGTTCCAGCCATCGAGCCCTTGATGCCCATGCCTGCCAGCACGGCGAGGATCTTCAGCGTGTCCTTTAAAGAAATATTGAACTCTTGGGCCACGGGAGCTGAATACGCAAGCGACTCGTTGAGCATCTCGACGGTCGCGGTTGACTTGTTCGCCGCCACGACCATTAGGTCTGCGATCTGTGCCATCTGAGACGCTTCCATATTAAACGACTTAAGCGTCTGGGCGGCATTGATCGTCGTGCTCATCAGGTCTTCGCCGGCCGCACGGCTAAGTGCCAGCACGGCGCGGGTAGCGGTTTCGATGTCGTCTGAGTTGAAGCCTGCCTTGCCAAGTTCGATCATTGCCGCGGCCGACTCGGTCGGCGTGTAGCCAAGGTCTCGCCCGACCTTCCGACCGATGTCAAACATCCGCTTGTAGGCGTCCTCGGTGGCCTCGGTTACGGCTTGAACAGCCTTCATGCGGTCCTCGAACTGAGCGAACGCATTGATGCTCGCCAGCATGCCGCCTCCGGTCGCCAGGCCGGACAGCATCATCTTGCTTCCAGCAGACTCAACGAAGCTCGCAAATCCGCGCAGGTAGGTGCGAGAGCGGTTAAGCCCTTGCTCCAACTTCGACGTGTCCGTCAGGATCTCGACGAACGCGCGACCTGCCTTGATTGCTGTTGAGCCTGCTGACATACCGTGCACCGCTAACTACAAAAGTGCTTCTTCAAAATCGTTATGTCGTACGTCTCTGCCGATCTCCGCTTCAGTTTGCTGTCCTGGAACGGATGAAAGTCTGCCGCCGCGAACGGTTCCGGGTGATGCTTCGCGTCCCGGTACGGGTTAATCAGGTGTGCAATAATCGGGGCCGTATGGTCCCACTGCTGCTTGATTCGTCCAATCGCCATTACCGCAAGCTCGCCGAACTTCATGCCGGCGGGGTCGACGCCGACAATCCCTGCATGCTCGTAGTGAACTCGCCAAAGATCTTTTGCACTTCGGATTCGACCATCCGCTCGATCACCTGATCCGTCACCAGTTCGTCCGCCTTGTCCGCCGTCTTTTCCCGCATCGTTCGCATCGACGTCATTGCCATTCTCAGGATCGCTGCTTTCGCCCGATCCTGGGATGAAAAAAAATCGTGCACTTCTTCGGCCAGGACCGTGTGGACCTGTGCGTACCGTCCTTTCATGGCGATGGCGAACGCCTCGGGTCCAATGTTGTCACGGTCTGCCTGCGGTTTGACGACCCAGTACAAGACCTCGACTGCAAGAACGATGTCGTCCATCAATCGCTTCAGGAGGTCCGTTTCGAAGATGGTCATAAGGTCGATCTTGAGTTCGTTCCTCAATCGCTGAAGAACAAACGTGTTTAGGTCGACCGACCACTCTTTCCCGTTTGCATCAGCAAGGATTCGCATCTGGACTTACACCTCGTACCAGTGCGTGTAGCTCGACGGCTTGATCGACACGCTGGCCTTCACGGCTTCCTTCAGCGGCTCAGTTCGCGAGAACTTGATCACGTTGAAATTGCCTGTCAGACCCTGCGAGCCGGCAGTTGTCGACACACCGTCCATTACCATGAGCGCAATCTCGGTGTCATTAAGCCACGCATCCTTCATAGCTTCGAAGCCGGCGTCTCCAGGCTTCCAAATCATCTCGAAGTCAACGCCGCCCTTCTTGGTAGTGCCGACCATCGCTTCCCATCCCGAGTTGGCGCGGGAGGAAATGTCGGCCTCGTCTTTTTCGAGGTTAGTCGTAACGTCGGTTACGTTGTCGAGTTCAATCGGTACAGCGATGGCGCCGGTCGC
>Ga0172375_10010549_pt1 | contig 11966 bp, 12 predicted proteins | sample LakKiv1m_FD_114537 | JGI IMG/M metagenome (GOLD analysis project Ga0172375, IMG submission 114537) | Freshwater microbial communities from Kabuno Bay, South-Kivu, Congo - kab_092012_11.1m | ecosystem: Environmental > Aquatic > Freshwater > Lake | place: Democratic Republic of the Congo... | reverse complement strand
CTTGCTGTATGAGTTTTTGTTGGGCGATATTGCCGCTCAGCGCGGTCGCCCAGAATTGGCTGCACAGGCTTATCTCGATCTCGCCAAGACCACACGCGATCCGCGCGTGGCACGCCGCGCCGCCCAACTCACTTTTGAGGCGCACCAATACGATCAATCGGTAGAGGCATTCAAGTTGTGGCAACAACTGGAGCCTAGTACGCCACTGGCTAATCAGATGTTGGTATCGCTGTTGCTGAGCGGCGGCAAATTGAAAGAGGCGCAACCTCATGTGATCGAGCTGCTTGCTGCTGACCCACAGAACATCGGTCGTTCCTTCATGAACCTCTACGGTTTGTTGGCGCGTGTACCCGATAAAGCGGCGGCGCTGGATTGGCTCATCGAAGTGGCACATCCCTATCCTAAAGTGCCTGAGGCGCATTGGGCTTTGGCGCAGTCGGCCTCTGCCGCCAACAAACACGAACTCGCCTTGAGCGAGGCGCATGATGCGGTGACATTACGTCCCGATTGGGACCTCGCCGTGGTGTTGGAAGCGCAACTCATGCAGCGCAAAGATACAGAGGTGGCTGCTGACTTATTAAAGAAATATCTGGCGGCGCATGACGATAAGAAGGACGTACGTCTGTTCTACGCGCGCATGTTGTTGGAGCAGAAGCAGTACGTTCCCGCGCGGGAAGAGTTCGGGCGCTTGTTGCAGCAACGTCCGGGTAGCTCCGAGTTGGCTTTCGCCATCGCGATGATCTCCTTGCAGTTGGGCGAGCTCGATCGCGCCGAGCAGGAGTTGCGTCAGGCCTTGGCGAGCAAGGGAAAAGACAAAGACGACGACACCTTGAATTACTACCTCGGCCAGTTGGGTGAGGCGAAGAAGGATGAGGCGATGGCGCTTCAACACTATCGCCAGATCAAAGGGGGCGAACATCTGTATGCCGCGCAGCTACGCATCGCCTATCTGCTCAATAAGGCGAGCAAGCTGGAAGAGGCACGCAAGGTGCTCAAATCGGCCAAACCCAAAGACGATGCGCAGCGCATCCAACTGTTCATGGTGGAGTCGCAGTTTTTGAACCAAGCCAAAAGATACGACGAGAGTTTCAAAGTGTTGGCGCAAGGCTTGGAGAGATTTCCCAATGAGTCGGAATTGCTCTATCAAAGCGCGCTTGTTGCCGAAAAGTTGGATAAGCACGATGTCTTCGAAAAGTTGTTGCGCAAGCTCATCCAAGTCGATCCCAACAATGCCCATCCCTACAATGCACTCGGCTACAGTTGGTTGGAGCGCAACGTGCGCATCACCGAAGCAATGGAATTGGTAGAGAAAGCCTACAAGCTGGCGCCGGACGACATCGCCATCGTCGATAGCATGGGGTGGGGATATTTCCGTTTGGGCCAATACGACAAGAGCATCGCCTTCCTGCGCCGTGCCTATCAAGCCAATCCCGATCCCGAGATCGCTGCACATCTAGGCGAAGCCTTGTGGGTGAACGGCGATCAAGCGGGCGCGCAACAAGTGTGGCGCGACAACGCAAAAACCAATCCCGACAATGAGACCCTGCAAGCGGTCATCAAACGATACATTCCATAAGGTGTTCATGCGTCTTTTATTGTTCGTCCTGGTATTGATGATGACGGGTTGTGCGACGGCACCCGTTGCGTTGCAGCGCGCGCCCTTCGTGGACGCACCGTTCTCGTTTAACGGTCGCATCGCTGTCAAATACGGCATGCGCCACGATGCGACCGACATCCATTGGCAGTATCGCGGTTACGACGACATCACCCTGCTCGGCCCCTTGGGATATACCGCCGCGCGTATCTATCGGGATGCCAACGGTGCGACGCTGGATGATGCGTATGGCAAACATTACGCCGCCCCGGATGCGGAATCGTTGATGGAGAAGACCTTGGGGTGGTCGGTACCGCTGAGTGATCTGCGTTATTGGATCGTCGCGAATCCTTCGCCCAAGGGGGGCGCGAAGGAAGCGCGCAACCAATACGGGCAGCTGGAGACGCTCACCCAGCAGGGGTGGGAAATACGTTATGTGCGTTACACCTCGAACAAAGCGGATGCATTGCCGTTGGAAATCAATATGCTCAGAAGCGGGCTGAACGTGAGCGTCAAAATCAATCAATGGGAAGTGCAGTGAAATCATTGAGTTGTCCCGCGCCGGCCAAGCTGAACCTATTCCTGCATGTCACAGGCCGTCGGGCTGACGGCTACCACCTGTTGCAAACACTCTTTCGTTTTATCGACCTGAACGACACCCTGCATTTCACCGTGCGCGAGGATGGTGAGGTGCGCCGCGTGAACGCACTGCAAGGCGTGCCCCCAGCGCAAGACCTGTGCGTCCGAGCGGCACGGCTGTTGCAGCAGGAGACAGGCTGCCAGTTAGGCGTGGACATCGCGCTGGAGAAGCACATCCCGATGGGGGGCGGATTGGGAGGGGGCAGTTCTGATGCAGCAACCACTTTGTTGGCGCTGAATCGTCTGTGGGGCTTGGCACTTCCCCGCGTACGCCTGATGCAACTCGGCTTGAGTCTGGGCGCGGACGTGCCCGTGTTCGTGTTCGGCGAAAACGCCTTTGCTGAAGGCGTGGGCGAGCAATTGCAAGCCTATTCCTTGCCCGATGCGTGGTATGTCGTGCTTTGCCCCCCCGTGCATGTGCCCACCGCTCAAATATTCACCCATCCAGAATTGACACGAAATACGATTTCGATGACAATGCGCGCCCTTCCGAAAGGGCAAACCTTTCGAGTAGGGCGTAGCGAGGGTGGTTTGAGGCTAAGGAACGATCTGCAGGCGGTAGCGTGTAGTCTTTATCCCGCAGTTCAAGAACATCTGGAGTGGCTGGCACAGTTCGCTCCCGCACTCATGACCGGCTCCGGCGCATGTGTGTTCGCCGAGTTTGCTACGGAAGCAGAAGCACGAGCGGTATTGCAGCAGTTGCCGGCTGATATGAGCGGATTCATCGCGAAAGGTCTGCAACAACACCCGCTAAAAAGTTTTGCTGCATGATTTATTTGGGGAGTCGCCAAGTGGTAAGGCATCGGATTTTGATTCCGACATTCGTAGGTTCGATCCCTACCTCCCCAGCCAGTTTTTAAATCGGTGTGTAATGGGCGTTCGCGCCCATTTTATTTTGCGAGGTGTTCGATGTCCGGCGATATGATGGTCTTCACCGGTAATGCCAATCCCAAACTAGCGGAAAGCGTTGCCCGTCACCTCGGCATCCACCTCGGTCGCGCCACCGTCAGCCGTTTCTCCGATGGCGAAGTCATGGTCGAGATCATGGAGCACGTGCGCGGTAAAGACGTGTTCATCTTGCAATCCACCTGCGCACCGACCAACGACAATCTGATGGAGGTCATGGTCATGGTCGATGCATTGCGCCGCGCTTCGGCTGCCCGCATCACCGCCGCCATCCCCTATTTCGGTTACGCCCGTCAAGACCGGCGTCCGCGTTCTGCGCGCGTTGCCATCACCGCCAAGGTTGTGGCCAACATGCTGACCGGTGTGGGGGTGGATCGCGTGCTGACTATGGACTTGCACTCCGACCAGATTCAAGGTTTCTTCGACATCCCCGTGGATAACGTGTATGCCAGCCCCATTCTGTTGTCCGATGTGTGGCGCAACAACTTCAAGAACCTGATTGTGGTGTCGCCAGACGTGGGGGGGGTGGTGCGTGCACGTGCATTGGCGAAACAGTTGGAAGCTGATCTTGCCATCATCGACAAACGCCGTCCTCGACCAAACGTGGCCAAGGTGATGAACATCATCGGCGATGTGGCGGGGCGTACCTGTCTCATCATGGATGACATGGTAGATACCGCCAACACCCTGTGCGAAGCCGCCAATGCATTGAAAGAGAAGGGCGCGGAGCGCGTCGTTGCTTACTGTACCCACGGCGTGTTGTCGGGGCCGGCCATCGAACGTCTGGAAAAATCGGCGATTGATGAACTGGTGGTCACCGACACCATCCCGTTGAGTCAAGCTGCGCGCAACTGCAAACGCATCCGTCAACTGAGCATCGCCGAATTGATGGCGGAGACTTTGCGCCGCATCAACGCTGAAGAATCAGTCAGTTCACTGTTTGTGGATTGACCAACCGCAGTCGCCGTGTTGGTGACTGCATAACCCCGAGCATCTGGTCGCGGATGACTCTAAATTGAAGTGGAGAAGTAGAAATGACAACAGCAATCAGCGCAACAACACGCAAAACGCAAGGAACGGGTGCGAGCCGCCGTCTGCGTAAAGCCAATCTCGTTCCCGGTATTGTGTACGGAGCAGGGGACGCCACCATGATTGAAATGGATCACAACACCCTGTACTACGCGCTCAAGAAAGAAGCGTTCCACGCTTCCGTATTGACTCTTGAATTGGACGGAAAGAAAGAAACTGTTCTGTTGCGCGATTTCCAAATGCATCCGTTCCGTCAACAAGTGCAACACATTGACTTCCAACGTGTTGATGCAAGCAAAAAAGTCCACATGAAAGTGCCATTGCACTTCTTGAATGCGGAAGTTTGCCCGGGCGTTAAAACTGGTGGCGGTATCGTAAGCCATGTATTGAATGAGCTGGAAATTGCTTGCTTGCCAGCTAATCTGCCAACCTCTATCGAGGTGGACTTGGCTAGCTTGGAATTGGGTCACTCCATCCATGTGGCTGACATTAAGTTGCCTAAGGGCGTTGAGGTTGCGGGCCATCACCATGCAACCGACGCTGTGGCAACCATTCAAGTACCGCGCGGCCAAATCGAAGCCGCAGCGGAAGCTGCTGCGGCTGAAGCGGCGGCACCTGCTGCCGCTGCTGACAAGAAGTAATTTGTTGGGGGAAAAACCCGCCATGACATCCAACGATGCATGGCGGGTTTTTTCATTATGGATACCTCTAAGAATCCAGATTTCATCCCAACTGCTGCGTTGCGGAAGAAATTCCTTGCTTGCATATCACCCATATGCGGCGCTGCGGAATTTCTTCCGCGCCTTGCATTTGGGCGAACTCTGAATTCTTAGAGGCACCCATCATGAGCGAAGCAATCAAACTCATCGTCGGATTAGGCAATCCTGGCAAGGAATACGAAGCTACTCGTCACAATGCCGGTTTTTGGTGGGTGGACGAGTTGGCGCGTGGCTGTAGTTTCAAAGCGGACAGCAAGTTTCACGGCTTGATCGCCAAGGCCAATCTGCATGGGCACGAAGTGTTCTTGCTGAAGCCGCAGACCTTTATGAACCTGAGTGGTCGCGCGGTTGGAGCCGTGGCACAGTTTTACAAGATTGAGCCAAGCCAGATATTGGTGGTGCATGACGAACTCGATTTGCCACCCGGCACGGCCAAACTCAAACAAGGCGGCGGTCACGGTGGGCACAACGGTTTAAAAGACATCATCGCGCATCTGGGTAGCAAAGATTTCTGGCGGCTACGCATCGGCGTGGGGCATCCGGGCGATAGGGCAGAAGTGGTGAACTTTGTGTTGAACGTACCACGTAAAGAAGAGCAAGTATTAATTGATGCAGCCGTGCAACGTGCACAAGATGTTGCACCGCTCATCATCGAAGGCAAGCTGGAAGCGGCGATGTTGAAATTACATAGCAGTTAGGACTCAGGATGCGGGATTCAGGATTCAGTAAATGCCTTGACGGGTCTGCTGAATCCAGAATCCAGAATCCTGAATCCTGTTATTAAAGGAACAATCATGAGTCTCAAATGCGGCATCGTCGGTCTCCCCAACGTGGGTAAATCCACCATGTTCAATGCGCTCACCAAGGCGGGCATCGCGGCGGAAAACTATCCGTTTTGCACCATCGAGCCTAACGTCGGCATCGTTGAAGTGCCCGATCCGCGCATGGATGAGTTGGCAAAAATTGTTAAACCGCAACGCATGCAACACGCCATCGTCGAGTTCGTGGACATCGCAGGGCTGGTGGCAGGGGCTTCCAAAGGCGAAGGCTTGGGCAACCAATTCCTCGCCAACATCCGCGAGACCGATGCCATCGTCAACGTCGTGCGCTGCTTTGATGACGAGAACGTCGTGCACATCGCAGGCAAAGTTGATCCCTTGTCCGATATTGAAGTCATCCTCACCGAATTAGCCTTGGCTGACCTTGCGGTCGTTGAGCGCACCCTCCAACGTGACGGCAAAAAAGCCAAATCGGGCGACAAAGACGCGATCAAGCTGGTCTCCGTGTTGGAGAAACTCTTGCCGCACCTGAACGAAGGCAAGCCAGCCCGTACGCTGGGCTTGAGTGATGACGACAAGCAACTTGTCAAGCCGCTGTGTCTGCTCACCATCAAGCCTGCGATGTATGTCGGCAACGTGTTGGAAGACGGTTTTGAAAACAACCCGCACTTGGATCGTCTGCGTGAACACGCCGCAAAAGAAGGTGCGCCCGTTGTTGCCCTGTGTGCCAAGATCGAAGCCGAACTGGCAGACTTGGACGATGCGGACAAGATGGAATTCCTCGCCGACCTCGGCTTGGATGAACCTGGTCTGAACAAACTCATCCGCGCCGGTTATGACCTGCTTGGCTTGCAAACCTACTTCACCGCCGGCGTGAAAGAAGTGCGCGCTTGGACCATCCACAAAGGCGACACCGCACCGCAAGCGGCGGGGGTCATCCACACCGATTTCGAGCGCGGCTTCATCCGCGCGCAGACCATCTCCTATGCCGACTTCATCGCCTGCGGCGGCGAAGCGGGTGCGAAAGAAAAAGGCAAGATGCGCGTGGAAGGCAAGGACTACGTCGTGCAGGATGGCGACGTGATGAACTTCCTGTTCAACGTCTAAAAGGTTTGTAGGTCAGGATTTATCCTGACGGCTCGCGTCGGACTAAAGTCCGACCTACACAATCGTCGCCATTCCCGCGAAGGCGGGAATGGCGGAGCCAAAACATTCTCTTAGCCAGCTCGCCTCCTTCTGTTAAGATGCGCGCCGCAATCTCGTTTCAGTCTGATGAGACTACTAGCCAATCCACTAAGCCAGCAAGCTGGCAAGTGGCTGGTTATAGTGATCGCCGCCGATTCCGGTACGTAGTCCCCACCTCATTCAGCCTCAGACTGGCGCATTTCCAAGTGCGACAGGCCGTTTGTATTTAGAAAGAAAATAATATGTCATTCGCATCCCTCGGCCTGTGTGCTGAAATCGTTCGTGCCGTCACCGAGCGCGGTTACACCGAACCTACACCCATCCAAGCGCAGGCGATTCCGGTCATTCTGAAAGGCGGCGACCTCATGGGTGGCGCGCAAACCGGCACGGGTAAGACTGCTGGTTTCACCTTGCCATTGCTGCAACGTCTCGCGGATAAACAAGTGGTCGGTAAAGGTCACATTCGCGCGCTGGTACTCACCCCCACACGCGAACTCGCAGCGCAAGTCGAAGAGAGCGTGCGCCTCTACGGCAAACATCTGCCGCTCAGATCCATGATGATGTTTGGCGGCGTGAACATCAATCCGCAGATCAAACAACTGCATGGTCGCGTGGACATCTTGGTGGCGACACCGGGTCGTTTGCTCGACCACCTGCAGCAGAAGACGGTCGATCTATCTCATGTTGAGATTTTGGTGCTAGACGAAGCCGACCGCATGTTGGACATGGGCTTCATCCGCGACATCAAGCGTGTCATCGCGGTGCTACCAAAAAATCGCCAGAACTTATTGTTCTCCGCGACCTTCTCGGACGAGATCAAGCTGCTGGCCGATGGTCTGCTGACTAACCCAACGCTGATCGAAGTGGCGCGGCGCAACCAAGCGAACGAGCTCATCGAGCAACGCGTCTATCCTGTTGATCGTGAGCGCAAGCGCGAACTGTTGACGCACCTCATCAAAGAGAACAACTGGTTTCAGGTGTTGGTGTTCACCCGCACTAAACACGGCGCGAACAATCTCGCTGACCATCTGAACAAGCACGACATCCCCGCGATGGCGATCCACGGTAATAAAAGTCAAAGCGCGCGCACCCGTGCACTGGCCGAGTTCAAAACGGCCAAACTGCAAGTGTTGGTAGCAACCGACATCGCCGCGCGCGGTATCGACATCGCCGAACTGCCGCACGTGGTGAACTACGAGTTGCCTAATGTGCCGGAAGATTATGTGCACCGCATTGGTCGTACTGGCCGCGCAGGCAGTGAAGGCGAGGCGAGTTCGCTGGTGTGTATTGACGAGAAGAAGCTGTTGCACGACATCGAACGCCTCATCAAGCGCGAGATTCCTGTGGTGAACGTGCCGGGTTTTGATGTTGATCCGCGCATCAAAGCCGAGCCGATCTTGAACGGTTCGAACCGTGGCCAAGGTGGACGCGGTGGTCAAGGTCGTGGTCAACCGCGTGCCGGTGGCGCAGGCCGTCCCGGTGGTGCGCCGCGCACAGGTGGTAAACCAGCAGGTGCTCCCAAGCCCGCTGGTGCAGGGCGTGGTCCCGTACCATCGGGTGCGCAGCATCGTTCGGGTGGGCGTGGTCGATAATGGCTACTGTCACTAACGAAGAAGCTATCTCAGCCACCAAGCTGTGGCTTGAGAAGGCCGTCATCGGTCTCAATCTGTGTCCCTTCGCCAAGGGCGTGCACGTCAAGGGGCAGATCCGTTACGTGGTGAGTGCGGCGACCACGCCAGAAGATTTGCTGGCAGAGGTGTTGCAAGAATTTGAGGTATTGGCAGAAGCGCCGCGCGACAAGATCGACACCATCCTGCTCATCCATCCGCACGTGCTGAACGACTTCCTCGACTACAACGATTTCCTCGAAGTGGTGGATGCGGCATTGGAAGAAGTCAAACTTGCGGGGGTGCTGCAAGTGGCCAGTATGCATCCGCAATACCAGTTCGCCGACACCGAGTTGGACGACATCACCAACTTCACCAACCGTTCGCCGTACCCCACCTTGCATATTTTGCGCGAGGAAAGCATTGATGAAGCGGTGGCTGCTTTTCCGGCAGCCGAGATGATCTTTGAGAAGAATATCGAGACGATGCAAAAATTAGGGCATGAAGGCTGGAATGCACTTGGCTTGGCGGAAGTGCAGCGATACAAAAAATGAAGTCGGACGCGCATTGAGACCCTGCCCCCGTTTGATGCAGAATCCAGCCTGACTTCACCAGACATCGGAGCTATTTATGGACATCGCCCGCATCGCCCTCAACCGCCATACCTGCAAAGCCTACGACCCCAGCCGCAAGATTCCCGCCGCGCAGGTTGAACAACTCAAGACCTTGTTGCGCTACGCGCCTTCGTCGATCAACTCTCAGCCTTGGCACTTCATCATCGCTTCATCCGATACAGGCAAGGCACGCGTTGCCAAAGCGGCGCAGCAAGGGCACTATGCCGCCAACGGTTCCAAAATACTCAACGCCTCCCACGTCGTCGTGTTTTGCGCACGCACCACCTTGGACGATGCCTACCTCACAAGCCTACTCGCACAAGAAAAGGCCGATGGACGCTACCCCACACCGGAGAGCAAAGCCGCGCAAAGCAAGGGGCGCAGCTTCTATAGTGGCCTGCACCGCTACGACTACAAAGACACGCAACACTGGATGGAAAAACAGGTGTACCTCGCCCTCGGCACTTTGCTGCTGGGCGCGGCCACACTGGAGATCGACGCCACCCCCATCGAAGGCTTTGATCCGCGCATCCTCAACGAAGAACTCGGCCTGCGCGAACAAGGACTCACCAGCGTGGTGATCGCCGCACTCGGCTATCGCGGGGCGGATGACTTCAATGCGAAGTTGCCGAAGTCGCGGTTTGCGATGGAGAGGGTGATTTGGGAGATTTGAGGGGAGGGTTGTCGGTCGAAGCGCACGATTGCGCAACTTCAGTTGGATGTCTGGAGTCTGCACACAATCGGTCGAAGCTCACACTAAATCCAAGCGGCCTGTTCCCTGTTCTCAAGAAAGCCGTTTTCTCAGAGTTCCCTGCATGGACCGAAGAAAATTGCCTGATTAGGCTGTGTTCGATTCCTTGCGAAGAGTCATGCCGACTCTGAAATTCTTTAGCACAAAGTAGTATTGAAAACTTCCGACGAACAGTTCAATCCCTTGCACGACTCGAAATGCCAAATCAATTTCATCGTGGGAGGCTTTGTAGTTCAGGAAAAAAGCGGCAGGAACCATTATCAAGGCACCATTGATGGCCATCCATGTGGCTCTTTTCTTCTTATGCTGAATTCGGACATCATTGGTGATACGATCTGCGCCTAATTTTGAGCCCGTTGCTTTTACAGCGATCATGGATGGGATGAGTAAGATCAGCGCATAAACGATACCCAGTCTGACTTGAGCTAGCGCATCTTGATCAAGGAAGAAGTCCGAGATGATCAACGCCAGCCAAAATGTCGTCAGCGTGCCTAGCACCAAAATTCCAGTAAAAAAATGGGCAAGTTTCATGATTTTTGTGATCTCCTATCTTGATGGGTGTGTAAATAGTAGGCTATTCCAATAATGATGTGAATCTGGGATATTGGAATACATATTTCCATAAATGGATGCTTTGGCGTGAACAACCTATCCTCGCTGCGTGATATGGCGCTTTTTGTTGAAGTCGCTCGTCTTGGGAGCTTCAGCAAGGCTAGCGCAAGTCTGAATGTACCTATGGCCACTTTATCCAGAAGGATCAACTCTTTGGAGAAGGAATTCGGTATTCGTCTTTTTAATCGATCTACGAGGAATATCCAGTTAACAGAGCTTGGTCTGCGATATTTTGAGAGGTGCGAACACATAGTCGATGAGGCGCGGTTGGCTCAAGAGTCATTGCGCGATGCTTCTGAGAAACCGGTCGGGCATATCAAAATCACCATGCCCGTAGATTTGGGGGTGCATGTAATAGGCCCATTTCTGCCTGAATTCAGTCGCAGATATCCAGATATTTTCCTGGACATAGATCTTTCAGCTCGCAATTCAGATCTGATCTCTGACAAAGTGGACATCGCGATCCGCCTGGGAATGATCCAGGATGAGCTATTGATCGTGCGTCAAATCGGGTCGATCGACTTGATGCTGTATGCCTCACCTGCATATTTGGATTTGCACGGTAGGCCAACTCAACCACAAGAGTTGCAACAACACTCCTGCTTGGTCGCAGGCGGAAGTGATGGCAATCTCACATGGCAACTCGAGTCGGCAGGCGCAATTGTTAGCGTGCAAGTTGCGGGGATCATCAAGGCAAACAATCTGGGGCTTCTAAAGCTGTTGGCAGAGCGAGATATGGGGATTGTTCGCGTTGCCCCCTTCCTGGTTAGAGATAGCCTGAATATCGGACGATTGGAGCCTGTTCTACCAGATTGGTCTTGCCGAAACCTTCCTGTAAATGCAGTGATGAACTCTCGACTCAAGCCCGCTGCTGTGACGACTTTCCTTGAGTTCATACAGCCCAAGTTGTTAAACATGCGTTAACGCGAGCTTGTCCTATAAATGTAGAACAGACAAAAGGTGCCGAAGTCGAATTGTTTTTTGCAATGATGAAGCAGAGCGCAGTAACTTATATGTAATACATGGGGGACTTTGATGAGAGCAGTCATCTGTACCGAATATGGCCCTCCAGAAGTGCTTCGCCTCGAAGAGGTTGAGAAGCCGGTTCCGCTGAGCAATGAGGTGCTGATCAAAATTCACGCCACCACTGTGCATGTCGGCGACACCAAGATCCGTGGTTTCAGGCCGGGGATGGGTATGCTGGATTTTCTGGTCAAACCTTTCATGAGGATAGCGGTGGGCTTCACAGGCCCCAGAAGAAAGATTCTGGGGATGGAGTTGTCGGGCGAGATCGAGGCGGTCGGCAAGGACGTGACTCGATTCAGAAAGGGCGACCAAGTGTTCGGCGCGACCGAGATGCGATTCGGGGCTTATGCCGAATATATCTGTTTGCCGGAAGATTGGGCGCTGGCGATCAAGCCGATCAATATGACGCACGAGGAAGCCGCAGCCGTCCCCAATGGTGCGATTGCGTATTTCGCTCAACGTGACCGGTCATTTCGGTCTATCGTGACCGCAGTTTGAAGGATGT
>Ga0172375_10010547_pt1 | contig 11966 bp, 11 predicted proteins | sample LakKiv1m_FD_114537 | JGI IMG/M metagenome (GOLD analysis project Ga0172375, IMG submission 114537) | Freshwater microbial communities from Kabuno Bay, South-Kivu, Congo - kab_092012_11.1m | ecosystem: Environmental > Aquatic > Freshwater > Lake | place: Democratic Republic of the Congo... | reverse complement strand
TGGCGCGCGAGGGCCTCGTCGGCGAGGTCGTCCATCATGGCGCCGAGCAGGGAGGCGTCGTCGGCGACGGCCTCGGCCAGCGGGTCAAAGGACGGCAGCGCGGCGGCCAGGTGTTCGGCGTAACGGGCGAACCCGAACCACGGATCGAGACCGTCGCGGATGGCATCGGCGAGGTCATCCAGATAGAGCCCGGCCAGATGCTTGGCCGCGTCGTCGCGCTCTCGCGGTTCGCCGGCCGCGTCCAGGACGCCGAAGCGCGGGCCTTCGGGCAGGAAGGCGCGGCCGGCGATGCGGCAGGCGAGGGTGCTGTCGCGTCCCTGCAGGAAGCGGATGACCGGGCCGATGGTCGCCTGATAGACGGCCGCGTGCGCGAGGAAATGCGACACGGATTCCGGGCGTCCGCGCAGGCGGCGCGCCCGGATGGCGGACTCGATCCGGAAGAGCCCTTCGCGCGAGAAGACCCGCAGCGCCAGGGCCAGCGAGAGATCGGCCTGTGCCGCGACGAGACCCGCGCGCCCGAGATGCCCGCACAGGCACGCGGCGGCCGGATAGGGCGCGTTCATTTGCACCAGCGGCGGCGTGATGACCAGAACATCGCAACCCGCCCCGGCCGCGCCCCGTTTTGTGTGCCGCTTTATGTTGACACCTCCCGTCCGGTTTGCCATCATGTGCGCGCTTTTCCCCTGTTCGGAGGTGGGGTACCGAAGTGGCCAACCGGGGCAGACTGTAAATCTGCTGGCTTATGCCTTCCTAGGTTCGAATCCTAGCCCCACCACCATCCTATAAAAACCCTTGCAAAACGACGTTTTGCTTGGGTTTTTCATTTTTTGGGCTTTCCGGCCCGTTCGTTACTGTTCCAACGTGTTCCGTTGAATACCTACCGAGGTTCCCCGAGTTAGTACAAGTTAATACAAGTGGAGGGGTGCGGCAGACAAAACCCATGTCCCGCCCGCTTGCATTTGTACAAGTGAATACAAGTGGAAGGATACAGCCCGCACGCCCGAGGGTCAACCCTGCCCCCTTGTTTTTCACCGCCACGCAAGCCGGGGCGTTGCCGTCCGTCTGCGGCCCGTCCCTGGCATCGGAAGTGAACGCCTCACCTGCGGCGGCACCGTGGGGGCGTCCGCCGACACTCTGGCCGTCCGCCTGCTACGTCGCAACCGGGAGCGTGGGAGGTGGCCAGCATTCAGCCTGCTACGCCACAAGCCGAAATCGGGGCGGTCGGTGGCCGTTCGCCGGGGTGAAGCGGTCTATTCGAGTCGGTTTCCCGCCCGAGGCGCCCCCGCCCCAGCCCGTTTCGACCCCCGCCTGGACCCACGGGAGTCCCACTGGCCCCGCCCCCCGCCCGGATCGTCAGCGGGGGGTGTCGCACGTTGGGCAAGCCGGTTTTCACTGCAACAGGGGGGTGGCTGGTACAAGCGGGGGGCGCCTCTCTACAGGCCGACCGCCGGTTATTTTTTTTCGCCGGATTTTTGCCTACTGCGGCGCTTGCGTTGTGGCCACGCACCAAAGGGTGCAGCCCCCACAGCTTTGACAAGGTTTGTCTGGTACGATTGGACGATAAATGGTAATTTGCTCCCCATAAATCTACTTTGAGTTGTCCATGAACGGAGCAAGGGGATGCCGAAGACGATCAAGCTGAATTGAGGCAAGGCATGGCGAACGTGGAACGACAACAGACCGTTCTGAACATCCTTCAGAACCTGCACCAGACGAAGGACAAGGGCCTGAAGGAGTTGTTCTGGACGGAGTTGAACTACGCCCAGGTCAACACGCCGTTGAGCCCGCGTCAGTGGCCGGAGACCGTCACGAAGCGGCTGGCTGAGGCCCCGACGCTGTTCGCCGCGGGCGGCGAGGGCGACGCCTTCCATGTCATCTACATGCGCCTCGCCGGCGACGACCTGTCGCGCAACGCCGAACGGCCGGTGGTCGGGCAACTGCTGCGCGACCATCCCTACGCCCTCTTCGTCTTTTCCAACCAGGCGCAGACGGCGTGGCACTTCCTGAACGTGAAGTATGACGAGCAGGTCGCGACACGCCGGCTGGTGCGACGGATCACGATCCGGCAGGGCGAAGGGCTGCGGACAGCGGCGGAGCGCGTTCAACTTCTGGATCTGGCCGGGATCAATCCTCACTTGTCCGGCATCACGCCGCTGGCGATTCAACAACGTTGCGACGTGGCTTTCGATGTCGAAGCGGTCACAAAAGATTTCTTCCGCGAAATCGCCAACTGGTACTTCTGGGCGCTGAAACACGTCGCATTCCCGAAGGATGCACCCAAGGAGGCGGACGGTCATGACCACATCAGCGTGATCCGCCTGATCACGCGCCTCATCTTTTGCTGGTTCATTCGGGAGAAGGGCCTGATACCCGGCACGCTTTTCGACCGGCGGCGGCTGTCGGAGGAACTGGAGGGGTTCGCACCGGACAAGCCACACGATACGACGTCAGTCTTTTACCGGGCGATCCTGCAGAACCTCTTCTTCGCCACGCTAAACACGGAGATGGATCAGCGCGGTTGGCGTCGCGAAGATCAGAATTTCATGGCGCACAGCCTCTATCGCCACAAGGAGTGCTTCCGCGACCCCAAGGCGGCTTTGGAATGGTTCAAGAACATCCCGTTCTTGAACGGCGGACTTTTCGAGTGCCTCGACAAAGATCTCGGTGAAGGAGTCGAACCACGCTACAAACGCGTGGACGGGTTTTCGGATCGCTCCGACAGCCGCCCGACCGTGCCCGACTTCCTCTTCTTCGGTCCAGAACGGGAAGTAGACCTGAGCGCCGATTACGGGGACAAGAAATTCCGTAAGGTGCGCGTGCGCGGACTGATCGACACGCTGAACCACTACAAATTCACGATCGAGGAGAATACCCCGATCGAGCAGGAAGTGGCGCTCGATCCGGAGTTGTCCGGCAAGGTGTTTGAAAACCTCCTCGCGGCCTACAACCCGGAGACCGGCGCGACCGCCCGCAAACAGACCGGTTCGTTCTACACGCCGCGTGAAATCGTCGACTACATGGTGGATGAGGCGCTCGTGGCCTGCCTGAAAACCAAGGTGCAGCAGACATTCTTGTCTGTTGGGCCAGGTGACACAGGTATTCCGACCGGCGCATCACAGCCAAACAGCGCAGACAGGAATGTCTGTGCCACCCTTGAACACAAGCTCCGCCATCTTTTCGCGTACAACGACGAGCCGCACCCGTTCACGCCGCCGGAAGTGGACGCCCTCATCGCCGTCATTGACGGCCTCAAAACGCTCGACCCGGCGGTCGGATCGGGCGCGTTTCCGATGGGCATCTTGCACAAGCTCGTTTTCATTCTCGGCAAACTCGACCCGCGCAACGAGAGCTGGAAGGAGCGGCAGATCGCCCGTGTCCGCGACACGCTGGCGACCGCCGAAAAGATCGAGGACGCCACCGCTCGCGAGCGCGCCGTGCGTGAACTGGAGCAGCACATCGCCGGCATCAACGAAGCCTTTGAGAACAACGAACTGGATTACGGCCGCAAACTCTACCTGATCGAGAACTGCATCTACGGCGTGGACATCCAGCCCATCGCCGTCCAGATCGCCAAGATGCGGTTCTTCATCTCGCTCATCGTGGACCAGAAGATTGACGACGCACAGCCCAATCGCGGCGTGCGCCCGTTGCCGAACCTGGAAACCAAGTTTGTCGCCGCCAACACGCTCATTGGCGTGAACCGGCCCGGCCAGCAACTGCTCCGTAACCTGGACATTGACAAAAAGGAAGCCGAACTGCGCCGCGTGCGCGAACGCCATTTCCTCGCCCGCACGCCGAGGCAGAAGGCCAAATGCCGTGACGATGACACCCGACTCCGAGCCGAGATCGCCGAACTGCTCAAAGGCGACGGCTGGGACACAACCACCGCCCGCAGACTCGCCTCGTGGAACCCCTACGACCAGAACACTTCGGCGGACTTCTTTGATCCGGAGTGGATGTTCGGCGTTACGGACGGCTTCGACATCGCCATCGGAAATCCTCCATATGTTTTCGCGCGGAACAGCGCGGCAAAGGGGTTGACGGATGCCGACAAAAGCTACTTTTACGCCCACTACGCACTTGCGGAATATCAAGTCAACCTTTACCCATTGTTCGTGGAAAGGGGATCGCACTTTCTAACCCCGAGTGGGGTTCTCTGCTTCATCACGCCGAACAACTGGCTGACCATCAACACCAACAAGTTGTTGAGAAAATTCGTGCTCGCCAAATCGGAAGTGGTCATCGTTAACTTCTACGCTCGCGTCTTTGAAAGCGCGGACGTCGACAGTGCGATAGTTGTCTTTCGAAAGTCTGGCGGGCCGAGCATCGTGCAGCTTTGGGAATATGAGGATGGCTTCCGGTTCATTAAAGAAGCTGAATGTAAATTCTTTCTCAATCAACGCGACCATATCATCAATTTCGAAGCCTTCAAAGGTGGTGGCGTCTCTGAGCTTTTGATGAAGATCGAATCGCAGTCAGATCCGCTGGGCTTGGTCGCGGATGTGAAAGCTGGGCTAAAGGCGTATGAAGTTGGCAAGGGCGATCCCCCGCAAAGTAAGGAAATGAAGAACCAGCGAGTTTATCACTCGACGCGACAAAGCTCCAAGAGCTACATAAAATATCTGGATGGTAAAGATGTCTGCCGATACCGTCTGAACTGGAGCGGGGAGTTTCTAAAGTTCGGCTATAACCTTGCAGCTCCACGCAAGGACTTCCGTCTCTACTCGACGAAGCGGATATTGGTGCGCCAGATTCCGGCAAAGCCGCCTTACTGCATCCACGCATGCCTCGTTGAAGAGACATGTCTTAACGATCTGAACTCGATAAACGTAATCAATTTCAAAGAGTCGCCGGAAGCTGTCTTGGGAATTCTGAATTCCCGGTTGGTTTCCTTCTGGTTCATTCACAAGTTCGGCAAAATGCAGTGGGAAACTTTTCCGCAGTTCAAAGTGAACGAGCTTGCTGAGTTTCCATTGCCTAAAATGCGGATAGAGAACCTTGCCGACATAGCCAAACGCGTTAAGCAAATCCTTGCCGCCAAGCAGCAGTGCCCGAACGCCGACACGTCGGCGTTAGAGCGGGAGATAGACCAACAGGTTTATGCTCTCTACGGCCTGACGCCGGAGGAGATCGCGATTGTGGAGGGGAGCACGCAACGCTGAACAAGGATAGAATACTGAAACCGAAAGTCTATTTGGAAACGAGCGTGGTGAGTTACCTGGCGGCACGACCGAGTCGCGACCTGGTGGTCGCGGCGAATCAGGAAGTGACGCGGGAATGGTGGGCGTATGCGCAAGAACGCAGGGCATGAATTACGTGGTCACGTGGAACTGTGCGCATATCGCCAATGCTCTTACGCAAAAGGTTATTGCCCGGATCAGCATCGAAGGCGGGTTTGAACCACCCGTGATCTGTACGCCGTTGGAGTTAATGGAGGACGAAGCATGAAATCAGACCCGATTGTGGCGGAAGTCCGTAAAGTGCGGGAAGCGCATGCCATGCGGCATGGGAACGATCTTCGAAGAATCTATGCGGATCTGAAGAAAGCCGAGGCTCGGGATCATTGGCCACAGGCGCAAGTTCGCGGGCGAACGTCCGTTCGCGCTTGCGTGGCGGAGGATAACGCCCAATATCTTGCGAAGAAGGGGCGTAGCGCCACCAAGCACGCGCTAAGCGATACTGGCGGCGCTTAAAGAATGCGTCGGATCGGGAGCTTGACCAACAGGTTTACGCCCTTTACGGCCTGACGCCGGAGGAGATCAAGATTGTCGAGGGGGTTAGGTGAACGGCACTCTCCGTGCCATGCTCTCCGGCCTCAAGTTGCCGGGCGTGGTACGGGTGATCGAGGGGGCGGACGCCGCGCCAACTGGGGCCGCAGCACCAGAGGAAAATGAAGGAATGGATACCGACACGTTGGTTTCGGATGACTGTGCAAACGGAGGCGCGACATGAACAACATCGAGTCCTTGAAACTTGAACACATCGGCCAAATGGCGTGCGCCAACGTCACTTTCGGCGACCTGACTGTCCTTGTAGGACCGCAGGCCACCGGCAAGAGCATCTTCTTGCAGTTTCTCAAGTTGGCATCCGATTCGGGATACGTTCACGACCAGATGAAGAAGCACGGCATGGACTGGAAACGTACCGTGCCGGACTTTTTGGACGTGTATCTCGGGGATGGCATGCGGGCGCTCTGGAAGACGGGCGAAACGCCAAGCACGGTTTCCGTCAACGGCATCGTTCAGGACGCGGACGACATGGTGCAGCCGCGCAATCGGACGCGCAAGTCATCGGTCTTCTACATTCCGGCCCAGCGTGTGCTTTCCCTTGCCAATGGCTGGCCGCGGCCATTCACCGGCTTTGCCAGCGAAGATCCGTTTGCTGTCCGTGACTTCAGCGAAGCCTTCCGATTGCTCATGGAACAGGAGTTGAACCGCGCCGATGCCCTGTTTCCCAAGACGAACCGCCTGAAGAAGGAGTACCGCGATCTGCTCTCCAAACACGTCTTTGGCGGATTCGGGCTGGAGGTTGACAGGCATGGTGCGCAGAAGCGGCTTGTCCTGAAGGAGCCAGAGGCGAGCAAGGCCATTCCCTACATGGCGTGGTCGGCAGGCCAGCGAGAGTTTGTGCCGCTCCTTCTTGGGCTGTATTGGCTGCTCCCATCCGCGAAGGTCAAACGGCGTGGCGACATCCGGTGGGTGATTATCGAGGAGTTGGAGATGGGCCTTCATCCTTGCGCCATCTCCGTGGTTTTGCTTGTGGTCATGGAACTCCTCTGGCGGGGATACCGAGTGTGTCTGTCCACGCACTCACCCCACGTGCTGGATGTGGTGTGGGCGCTGCGAACTATCCGGGCTCATGGCGCGGATCCGAGTCGGTTGCTCGATGTGTTCAGCGTCAAGAAAACCGAACCCATGAAAGCTGTCGCGGCAGCGCAGCTACAAAAGGAGGCGAAGGTTTATTTCTTCGATCGCAACGGCCGAACCCATGACATCTCGAACCTCGATCCGGGGTCTGACGACGCCACGGAGGCTGGCTGGGGCGGGTTGAGCGAGTTCAGCGGGCGGGTGGCCGATGTGGTTGCCAGCGTCGTCAATGGATCGTCTGGCGCGGAGGACTCAAGGGTATGAGTTTCCGCAATGAGGTAAGGGCTGTACCGTCATTAGCGGCGGCTTTTCGTGATGGACTGCAAGCACTGCGTGCCGCGGACCGCGGCCGCGTGGTCTGTGCCAACACGCGACGACTAAAGGGCAGCGTTGACATTGATGCTGCGCTTGTCGACGCCCTCCCGAACGATCCTCGTTGGGACTACGGCATCGGGCACTACAACGGCAGGATGGAGGAGGTAGTCTGGGTCGAAGTCCACCCCGCAAGTTCTGATCACATTTCTCATGTAACGCGAAAGGCGCAGTGGCTACGGAGCTGGCTAAGAGCGAATGCGCGCGCTTTGCTCGATCTGACGCGAGAGAACGACGGGTATGTGTGGCTATCCGCAGGCCCTGTCTCTATCCAGCGTGGTTCCAGGCAGGCACGTGAACTCGCCTTGGCAGGCGTCTCATTTCCCCGCAAACGCATGGAACTAAACTAACCACGCTTATGCCCACCCACAACATCATAGACAACCGCGCTGAGAAACAGGTTGACCACCTGAGCCAGATGCTCGGCACGAGTGTGCGCGTCAGGTTTGCTCATAGCAACACCACTCAAGAGGCCGGAGGATGACCGCCAACCGCGATTTCTTTGACAAGAAGCAATCATGGTCCATGATCAAGGATTACCGGGTTTACGTTTCAAGGAGCGAACAATGGCAAGCGGATCTTCTATAGAATGGACCGAGTCGACGTGGAATCCGGTCACAGGCTGCACGAGAATCAGCGCGGGCTGCGCGCACTGCTACGCGGAGCGCATGGCCCGCCGGTTACAGGCCATGGGTCAGCCGAATTACCGCAACGGGTTCAAGGTCACATGCCATCACGACCGCATTGACGATCTGCGCGGTGTCCCAGCCGCCGTCCGATTTCTGTCGCTCGAACCTCTGCTAGGCCCGTTGCCCAATCTTGATCTCGGTGGGATCGGCTGGGTGATCGTCGGCGGCGAGTCCGGGCCGGGGGCGCGCCCGATGGAGGCGGACTGGGCGGCCGACATCCGCGACCAATGCCTCGCGGCCAACGTACCGTTCTTCTTCAAGCAATGGGGCGGGGTTCAAAAGAAGAAGGCTGGCCGGTTGCTGGATCGGCGCACGTGGGACCAGATGCCTCAATCAACGAAGGGAGACGACCATGGCAAAGCTCACACGGCTTGAGTTTCACGGGTTCAAGTCTGTAGACGGAGAGGGCCAATCCATTGAGTTTGGGCCTGTCACCGTATTGCTGGGTGCAAACGGTGCTGGCAAGAGCAACCTCATTTCGTTCCTACGCATGGTCAATTACATGACCTCTGGCGGGCTGCAGAACTATGTGGCCGACCAGGGGTTTGCGGATTCGTTGCTTTATTTCGGCGCCAAGTCGACCACAGAGATTTCGGCCCGACTTCAATTTGAAGACGAAGCCGCCAAGGACGAGTATGCCTTCACCTTGCGACGCGACGCGACCAACCGGCTCTTTTTCCAGGACGAAACCGTGACCTTTCATGCGGCCGGTCGGCAGAGCCCGCTTGTGCGCCAACTGGGTGGCGGGAGCAAGGAATCACAACTGACGGAATGCGCCAAGGCGGGTGACAAGACGTATCGCGTGGTGCTGTCTCTCCTGTCGGCGTGCAGAGTCTTCCAGTTTCACGACACCTCGGCAACGGCAAAGATCCGTACCGAGGGCTATACCGACGATGCGCGCTATCTGCGAAGCGATGGAGGGAACCTTGCAGCCTTTCTACGCGGTCTGAAGAAACGTCCTGATGGCGAGAAATACTACGACCGCATCGTCCGGCACATCAGTCAAATGGTGCCGCAATTCGGCGACTTCGATCTGCAAACGCTGCCCGACAACGATAAATACGTTCGTTTGAACTGGCGTGAAGAAGGATCTGAACATCTTTTCGGCCCTCACCAGTTATCTGACGGGTCGTTACGCTTCATGGCGTTAGCCGCTCTATTCCTGCAACCGCCGGACATGCGGCCGAAGGTCATTATCGTGGACGAGCCGGAGTTGGGTTTGCATCCGTCCGCGATTGCCGCGCTTGCGGGTATGGTGAAGGCAGCGGCGGTGCAGACCCAGGTGATTCTTGCCACTCAGTCACCTCGGCTGGTTGACGAATTTGCCGCCGACCAAGTCGTGATCGTCGAACGTGATGGTATGAAACCTCGAAGTGTTTTTCATCGTCTTGACCCTGTCGGTTTGTCCGAATGGCTTGACCATTATTCCATAAGTGAGCTCTGGGAGAAGAATGTGCTCGGAGGTCAGCCATGATTCGGTTGCACATTACCGTTGAAGGGCAGACGGAGCAACGGTTCGTCAAAGACGTGCTCTGTCCCCATCTTGCGGATTACGCGGTGATCGCGGACGCCCGGCCCGTCTTGACAAGCAAGGACAGACGCACGGGAACCGAGTATCGTGGTGGTTTCCGACGCACGGGTGCCTATGCGACTGTGAAGAGAGACATTTGCGCTTGGATGAAGGCGGATCAGAGCGCGGATGCCCGTTTTACGACGATGTTTGACCTGTACGCGCTACCCAATGACTTTCCCGGTCATGCAGAGGCGGCACGCGAGGCAGACCCCTATCAGCGTACGGCGCTGCTGGAGACGGCGCTCCAAGCCGACATCAAAAGGGATTTGGATGATCCCCGGTTCATTCCGTATGTCCAACTTCATGAGTTTGAGGCGCTCATCTTTGCCGCCCCCGAGCAGCTTGACTGGGAGTATATGGAACACGATACTCAGATTCAGCGGCTCGTGATGATGGTTGCCCGCGAAGGCGGTAACCCGGAGCTGATTGACGACGGAGAGGCGACGGCCCCATCCAAGCGCATTATTGCCGAGATTCCGGAGTATGACGGTAGCAAAGCGACCGTGGGGCCATTGATCGTTGGCAAAATCGGCATTCCAAAACTCCGGGGAAAGTGCACCCATTTCGCCGCTTGGTTACGGCGGCTTGAAGAGTTGCGTCTCGGCTAGGCATGGGGTAGAACGACACGATTCCGGGTACGACAACCGGAGGGCATAGAGGGCAATCATGATCACAAGACGTGTACGGAAGAATTTCAAGACAGCCTCCTCCGAATCGCTTCCTCAGCGGATGGAGCGCCTGAGGGACGGTGCTGTGAAACGCAAGGCCCGAAAGGCACAAGAGATCGTCTACGACTCTTGGGAGGCGGCGGACAGCGATGAGGAACGTGCGCTGCTGGCGCAGGCTGTCGAACTCGACCCTCGCAACGTGGAAGCCTGGCTGGGGCTGATGCGCTTCGAGCCGCTTGAGCGTAAGGAGGAGATCGCGTTTCTCCGCCGGCTGGTCGCGTTGGGCGAGAAGAACCTCGGCAAAAAGGTGTTTCGGGAAGGCAAAGGCATTTTTTGGGGTCTTCTTGAGACACGGCCCTACATGCGGGCGCGGGCGAGGCTGGCCTTTTGTCTGATGCAGGCGGGGCAGATGGAAGATTCCGTCGCCGAACACGAGGGGATGCTCGAACTCTGTCCGAATGACAATCTGGGTGTTCGCTACGGACTCATGGCACTCTATCTGGCACTGAACAACCTCGACGGTGCGAACCGCCTCTTCCGGGAATACGACGAGCGGGAGCACTGTGCGATGTTCGCCTGGGCCTACGTGCTCGAACGCTATCTGGCGGGCGATACGGGGGGCGCAACCCAAGCGCTCGCGGCGGCGCGGAAGCAGAACGCGCATGCCGAAGCGTACGTTCTCGGGCTCCGGCGGCTGCCGAAGAAGATGCCGGGCTCGTACAACTTGGGAAGCAAGGAAGAGGCTGTGATCGCGGGAGAGATTATCAAACCCGCTTGGAAAAAACACCCGGAGGCGCAAGTCTGGCTGATCGGCCAGTGCAACAAATGAGGGTGAAAAGTTAATCATGCCTACGCACGACATTCTAGACAATCGTACAGAGAAGCTGGTTGACCACCTGAACCAGATGCTCGGCACGAGCGAACGGGCGCGCTTTGCGGTGGGCTACCTGTTTTTGTCCGGGCTGACCAGCGTTGCCAAGCGCCTGCTGAACCTGAAGGAACTGCGGCTCCTCATCGGCAACACGACAAACCGGGAAACGGTCGAGATGCTCGCCGAGGGATACCGCCGCCTGGATCTAGCGGCAGAGGAAGTGGAACGGCAGGTCTACCCGAAGCGGACCGAGGCCGGGAAGATGGCCCAGGAGACGGCGGGCAACCTGCGGAATGCCGTCGAGTTGATGGACCAAACGGACGAAGCCCAAGACCTCATCGCCGGACTGATCCGCATGGTGGAGGAGAAGCGGCTCAAGGTCCGGGTCTACACCAAGGGGCGACTCCACGCCAAGGCGTACATCTGCGACTACGGCAAGGTCTTCGATCTCGTCGGCAAGGAGATCGAGCGGCACGAGAAGGGCATCGCCGTTGTGGGTTCATCCAACCTGACGCTGGCCGGCCTGACCCACAACACGGAGTTGAACGTCGTTGTCCAGGGGAACCAGAACCACGCGGAACTTGTCCGCTGGTTCGACGATCTCTGGAAGGAAGCCCAGGAGTTTGACGAGACGTTGATGACGGAACTCAAGGAGTCATGGGCCGCGGCCCAGGTCCGCCCGTATGACATCTACATGAAGACGCTCTATGCCCTTGTCCGGGACCGGCTGGAGGCCGAGGACGAGGCGGAGTTGCTCTGGGATGACGACATCTTCCGCAAACTGGCGAGTTTCCAGAAGGTGGCCGTCCGCCAGGCTGTCCAGATGGTCCGGGACTTTGGCGGGGCGTTTGTGTCCGATGTGGTCGGCTTGGGCAAGAGCTACATCGGCGCGGCCATCGTGAAGCACTTTGAGCGGACCGACCACGC
>Ga0172375_10010546_pt1 | contig 11966 bp, 18 predicted proteins | sample LakKiv1m_FD_114537 | JGI IMG/M metagenome (GOLD analysis project Ga0172375, IMG submission 114537) | Freshwater microbial communities from Kabuno Bay, South-Kivu, Congo - kab_092012_11.1m | ecosystem: Environmental > Aquatic > Freshwater > Lake | place: Democratic Republic of the Congo... | reverse complement strand
GCCTGTAGTCTTAACGGAGCATAGATCAAACTGGGTACCGCCGTTTGATCATCCTTGGAGAAAATACAGATTCGGGAATATTACAAACTATGGGGTATGACATTTTCATCTGGGTTTGACACCCCCCTTCTTGTATAATGTTTTTACTATGTTTCCCGTCATATTGATTACCCGATCGCCTGAAAAACTCGCAAGATATTTGGCCGACTATCGCCGGAAAAATCGGATTAATCCCTATTTCTGGCAGGAGATATTGCCGGAAAAAAAGGAAATCACCATCGACCAGATCCGTCAGGTAAAAGGGAGCCTGAGAACATCAGCCGGCCAGACCCGCTGCTTTGTTTTTTATAATTTTGATGACGCTACCGTTGAGGCGCAGAATGCCCTCTTAAAGACGCTGGAGGAAAAAAACGACCAAAATCAGTTTATTTTGACCGGTTTCAGCCTTGGCCGGATACTGCCGACCGTTCAATCGCGCAGCCGGATTATAGATCTGGACCGATCCGATCGAGGCGGCGCCTTAAATGAAGGTAAAGCCTCTTTGTTGTCCGCCGTCGCCGGCGGCAGCGATCTGAAATTTCTGGCCGATCCCGCGGTCGTCGGCTCAACTCGGGAAAACACGCAGGAATGGTGTCTGGCCGCGCTGCAGTTTTTTGAGGACAGATTGGGAAGCGATGGGCCACGCGCGGCTGCCGTCGTCAGGAAGATCCTGCAGATAAACAACCTGCTTAAGGACAATAATTTAAACGCGCAGCTGGCTCTTGACGAACTCTTGATTTTTATATCTAAAACGTATAGAGTGAAATTATGACAGTTAACAAAAAAGCGTTTACTTTGATCGAACTGCTTGTGGTTATTGCCATTATTGGAACTTTATCAAGTCTGCTTCTTCCCAATTATATGAATGCCCGCGAGCGCGCCCGCGACGCTCAGCGCAAATCCGATCTTAAGCAGCTTCAAAAAGCGCTTGAATTATACAGGCAAGATAAAAACGCCTATCCTCCTCCTTATATTTCAGCCGATGCTGGCAGTTGGTTTAATGACGGCGGCAACTGCGGAAAAGAGCTGACAAATGCCACAACCGGCGTTATTTATTTAAACAGGATCCCCTGTGATCCTTTAGGGCCTACTCCTTATGCCTACAATTCTCCAAGGGAAACAGGCAACACTTACAGTTATGCCATTTGCGGCTGCCTGGAAAACAAGGCGGATCCGGAGACCAAAGGATTAGCTGCCTGCGCAAGCGCGTGCAAAAGCAGCTTAAACTGCAAAAGCGCAGTCTGTTATTATTTAATTGAACCGTAAATGAGAAAAAATCTGGGTTTTACGCTGCTTGAAATGCTTGTTGTGATCGGTTTAATCGGTGTATTGGTTGGTCTTGGTTCGGTTTCCTATTCTACCGCCCAAAAAAAAGCGCGAGACGCAAAAAGGAAATCAGACCTGAAATCGATTCAAAACGCTTTTGAACAATATTATTCCATTTGCGGTTATAAATATCCCGGCAGTATTCCTGCCGGCGGTTCAAAGCTAACAGCCACCACTGCTGTTTGCACATCATTAACCGCCAATGTCGATATAATCACTATGCCGGCAGACCCTTTGGGTGGCGATTATACTTGTGCCGGCGGCAGTACTTGTGATTCCGCTGGCTATAAAATTTGTCCTCCTGCTTCCGTTAACGGCGGAAAATTATTGGAGACGCAAGACTGTTTGGATACCAGTTGTTGTGTGGGTAGCCAACAATAATGAAAAAAGCCTTTACTTTAATAGAAATTTTGGTGGTAGCGACAATCATCGGCCTTTTGGCCGCCGGCGCATCCGTTTCCTATTCCCAATTTATGAAGCAGTCGCGTGACGCCCGCCGCAAAGCCGACCTGGAAGAGATCCGGTCGGCCCTGGAGATGTATCGCAGTAATGACGAAAACGGCCTTTATCCGCTTTCTTTGACGATGGCGTGTGACAGCACGGCCGCGATTGCTTTCGGCAGCAACACTTATTTAAGCAGGATCCCCCATGATCCCAAATGCACCGACTCCACTTATTTTTACAAAAGCAACGACGGCACTACCTATACTCTTGCCGCCCAACTGGAAGGAACTGCATCGCAGTGTACAACCGGGCTTCCCGCCGGGTCCTGCGGCACCGGACTGGCGTGCAATTATTGTCTTGGTCCGACGGGAGAAAAGTAGAGTATGCAAAAATCATTTACTTTCATCGAACTTTTGATTACGGTTGTCATCATTCTGGTGACATCGGGTTTGTCGCTGGCCGCTTATCGGGAGTACAACGAAAACCAGCGCCTGGATGCGGCGGTAAGAAAAACGGTCGATTTAATCGACCTGGCTCATAAAAAAACCTTGGCCGGCATCGACCGCTGTACCGTCACCACGACCGCCAATCAACTGCAAATAAGCGCCAACTGCAATGCGGGTGCCAGCCTCACCTATAACTATGATAAGGGAATTATCTTGACATCCAAATCCACCGCCTCCGTGACTTTTCAGCTGCTGACCGGCAATCCGATGGCCGCCGGCTCCATCACCGTCAAAAATAATGTATCCAAACAATGTGTCGATATCGAAATCAGCGCCACCGGCTCAGTCCAATTCGGTCCCCATTACTCGACCGATTGTTAAAGGTATGAATAAAGGTTTTACTTTGATCGAGGTTTTGATTTTTGCGACAATTATGGCCGTTTTTTTTGTCGTGGCAGCAGCGGTGATCACCCTCTCGATCCGCCAGATGTCGGCGGCCGAACATAAGATCATCGCCACCCGTCATGCCGAGGCGTTATCCGAATGGCTTAAGGGTGAAAAAGAAGCCGACTGGAACAATTTTCTTTCGAAGGTGGGAAACTACCTGCCAAAAAGCACAGTTTGCTTTAATAATTTCAGCTGGCCCGCCCAAAGCGGCATTTGTTTGGCCGGCGACTATCTTGAACGCCTTTATAAGCGCCAGGCAAAGTTCTCTTATTCGCCGGACGCGGTTACCGTTGAGGTCACGGTCAGCTGGCGGGAGGGCGGAATTAGCTATACGGTGCCGGTGAAAACAACCTATTCAATTTGGGAATAAACAATCATATGATCGGAAAAAAAGCATTTACGCTGATTGAGGCAATTGTTGCAGTGGGTGTGGTCGGCATGGTTTTGCCGGTTTTTTTCAGTATCGTTTTTTTGATCATGAGGCAGCAGTTAAGGATTGCCGCCGTCAAAGAAATAAAACGCCAGGGAGATTTTGTTCTTAACAATATGGAAACAACTATCCGCAACTGTGCGCAAACGATTCATAATTATAAAGCGGCTCCGATTGTCAGCGCGGTTTTAACCGATAACAATCGGGTCTGTGATGTCATTCATGGCTCAGCCTTCGATCAAACAGTGACTTTCAAGGACCGTTTTGGCAACGGTTTTAGGTATATTATTTCCGGCAATCGGGTAGCTTCGGATTCGGCCAACGCCGCAACTGTCAATTTAACCAACTCCAAGGTAAAAGTTGAACCAAACGGAAGCCTCCCTTTTATCCAGTGCGCCATCACCAATCCTTATTCTCCGCCGATTGTGACCGTCAACTATAAAATATCGTACAAAACATCAGGGTCGGCTTTGGAAAGCAATGTCAGCCTGGTCTTTCAGTCGAAGATAAAACTTAAGTCATATTGAGCATTTTCTTCTTGACAGTTGGGCGGTAATTTACCATACTTAAATTTATGAACGATAATTTATTTACGATTGAGCTGGGTGAGAAGCATATTCGGATCGGTGACATCAAGCTGACCGGCGGCAAGGTGGAAATTCTTTCTTTCGGCTATGAAGACGCGCCTCTTGACGTGCTTTCCGCCGATACCGAGATCAACCTGGAGAAACAGGCAACCGTCGTGGAAAAACTCATCAGCAGCCTGAAAATAAAAAAAAAGAACGTTAACGTTATCATCCCCGACGGCAATACTTTTTCCCAGGTGGTGGAAATGCCCAAACTCAACGAAAAAGAATTGCTTTCGGCAATCCGCTATCAGGCCGACCAGTTTGTGCCGATGCCGATCGAGGAGATCACGCTGGACATTGAAGTTTTGCAGGAAGATCCCAAACTGCGCAAGCTTTTGCTTTTGATCGTGGCCGCCCCCAAAAAAACCGCATCGATAATCGAAAAAATCATCAACCGTTTGAACCTTAATCCGGTCGCTTTGGAAAACGAACTGAGCGCAGTATCGCGCTTTTGCAGCCAACTGATCAAACCCGCCTCAAAAGGCGGATATGTGGTCCTCAACCTAGGCTACAACAATTCGTCCATCTATCTTTTTAACGGGCAAAATTTACTGTTGGCCAACCGGACGGTCAAATTCGGCCTCAATCTCTTTATTAAAGATGTGATGGTCAACTTAAGCTTGGAGAGTGAAACGCAGGCTTGGGATTTATTAAGGCAAGGGGAAACGACCGGGGGGAGCGCACCTGTCAACATTGAAGTCGTCGTTGAGCCTTTGTTAAAAGAGCTTTACGGACATCTGGAAAAATTCATCATGCTGGCCAAAGACAAATATCAGTTGCCGGTCACGGAGATGCGCCTTTTTAACTATAGTGAAGTATTGGGTAAACTGGATGCCAAGATCAGTGCAGCGTATAACCTGCCGGTTAAACCTCTCTTGAGCGAAGATTTATTGACGGCAAATCCGGTTGCGTCAACTTTTAAAAACGAAAAAAGCACGCTTGTTTCTGTTATTGGCGGAAATCTAAGATGAAAAAAAAATACATCAATCTTTTCGGAAAAGGACATGCAGCCGAGCAGTCACGTTTTAATGCGCTGATCCGTTGGATTTTGACCGGAGCCGGTGTTTTGTTGTTTGCGGCGTTTATAGTCGTTAATCTGTTTCAGATTTCCCAGCAAAAAGAGCTTAAGGAGATAATCGGCAAAAAAAACGACCTGTTATCCCAGACGCTTAACAGCAAGGACACCGAGGCGAAGATGAACTATCTTAAGGCAAAGTTAAATCAGCTTGACACTTTTTCCAAAGACGATACGCTATTTGTGCCCTACTATAATCTGCTGCGTGAAACATTGGCCCAAGCCAGCAATTCTTCGTATCTTGAGACCATTTCCATCGACAACAAAAAAAATACAAAATTTTCGGTCAGACTAAACGATTTTGACAGCCTGATGAACTTTGTTCATTATGTCGAGTCCGACCGGTTTAAAGATCAGTTCAGCGATTTGATCCTGACCAGTTTTAATCTTCTGGAAGGGAGCAAAGCCAATAAAGCCAAAGATTATCAACTGACATTTTCCGGTAAATTCAAATGACCAAGCAAAAAATATTCGGAGTCGAGTTGAGCCTGGGAGGACGCGAGGAGCTGTCGACTTTGGTTGCCGTCGGAGTTTTTTTGGTAATCGGCGGGCTGTTTATTTTTTCGCTGAAAAACTATCTTGATGCAAAAGACAAGACCGCCAATTATACGCAAGAGGTCGTCCGGCTGGAGCAGCAAATAAAAAACAACCAATCCGACATCCAGACGATCGGCAGCGGTAACTTAGACGGATACAATCGGGTTTTAAGCGCCCTGATTCCCGAACAGGAAGATTTTTATTCGATTATCAATGCATTAGATATTATTTCCCAGGAGAGCGGTTTTATCATCACCGGCTATACGATCGATGCCGCCAGCCTTAACCGTCAAAAAATCGACCTTAAAGTCGAAGGAGTAGGAGACAGTCTGGCCTTTACCCAATTTTTACAATCATATCAATTTGAGGGCGGCAGGCTGATTACCAACGAGAAGGTTGAGTTTGCGACCGCCGGCATCACCAGCATGAAACTAAACCTGAATTTTTATAATAAAAAATTTGCCGCCGCGGCCGCGGGGTTGTCGAGACCGCTTAACGTCGGCGACCGCCAAAGGCTTGAAGAGATCGGCCGCAAAATAAAAATCAATCTGACGGGAACCACGGAAACTGCGGCGGCCGACTATAAAACGAAAGACAATCCTTTTTAAGCCTCAAGTTTTATTTTTTTGACAAGAAGTTTTCTTATGGCCTGTGATGGTTGGGCTCCTTTTTCCAGCCAATATTGAAGCCGCTTGCTGTCCACGCTTAGGCCGGCAGGGTTAGTGTTGGGGTTATAAAGGCCGATTTTTTCCAGATATATGCCGTCGCGTTTCTTTCTTTTGTCGACAATAACTATCCGATAGGTCGGATAGTCTTTCTTTCCAAATCTGGTCAGTTTGATGGCGGCCGGCATAATTTTCTAATTATAGTCTTTTCCCAATGTTTTTTCCAGCGCATTTTTCGCGGCTTCCTCCTCGGCTTCTTTTTTGGAGTTGCCCCGGCCGCAGGCGATCAGTTTTTTTCCGACGGAAACGGTGACTTGAAAATTTTTACGATGATCCGGGCCGCTTTCGTCAATCAACCTGTACACGGGCAAAATTTTATGCCTGGCCTGGACAATCTCCTGAAATCGACTTTTGGGAGACAGGTAGGCTTTGGCGGTGATGATGTGTTTTAATTTTTGGGAAAACAGATATTTGACGACGAACTGATAAGCGCTCTCAAATCCCCGGTCAAGAAAAATTCCGGCGACCAGCGCCTCAAAACAATCGGCCAAAATATTGGTATTGGTCCGCCCGCGGCCGCGTTCTTCTCCGTGGGAAAGCAGCAGACAGCTGCCCAAATCAAGAGTACGGGCGGCCGCGGCCAGGCTTTCGGTGCGGACGATGGCGGCCTTAATGTCGGTGTAGTCCCCCTCTCGAAGCTCGCGATAATTTTTATACAAATAGATTGACGTAATTAAAGACAAAACGCTGTCGCCCAAAAATTCCAGCTTTTCATTGGAGGGAAGGTAATATCTTCGGTGTTCGTTAAGATATGAACGATGGATAAAGACGTTTTTAAAAAGCGTTTGGTTTTGGAAATGAATTCCGATTTTTTCTTCAAACAGCTTGAGATGGTCGCTCATATTTTTATGACTTTGCCCAATACGCCGTTGACAAATCTAAAAGATTGGTCGCCCCCAAACTCCTTAGCCAGTTCAATCGCCTCGTTGACCACGGCCTTAGGGGGGGCGATTTTGCCGAATCTCAGCTCCCAGACGGCTAGTCTAAGGATAGCCAGGTCGGACCGGGCAATTTTTTCGATGGGAAAACGCAAGGCGTATTGTTTTATACAGGCGTCGATTTCCGGCAAGACCGCAACAATCCGTCTAGTGAGGGTGTCGGCGGGAAACGGCCAGTTGTTTTTCAGATCGGAAAAACTATAGGCATAAAGATTCTGGATCGTATTGATGCGTTGCTGATGGCGCGGATCAATCATTTTTGACAATATTTACAGATTTGATGAGGCAATTTCTTTCTTTTACAGTTTTTACAGATTACCAGTGTTGGGAGTTTAACGGTTCTGGTCGCCAGCCGTCGGCCTTTTCTGGCGGTGGAATGTTTGCGTTTCGGTAATGGAGCCATGGGTTTAAGAGTTTAATCAAAATTAAAAGGATCAATAATAGATAATAACACAACTTTATTGAAAAAACAATTATTATTATAATAATTTACTTTTTCTTTTTTTCGTAAATATTACTAATTATGATAAAAGGCTTATCTTTTTTAGGAATTCTCCAGACTACGCCGTAAAGATGCCTTGATTTATGTTCTTTAAAAAACTTTTGTACTTTTAAACCATATTGATCTAAATCCGTAGGAGCTATTGTTGTCTCTTGAACGACATAGCCAGTCGCTCCTGTCTCGTGAGGAACTTCATAACAAACTCTTTTATCTCCTGTGAAAAGCGGATATTTACCTTTTGTATACTTTTTTGCTACAGAAGGATCTTTAAAACGTATTCCTCTGTCTATATTGCTAATTGCATTTACACGCCATCCGCTCTTTTGAATGTAGGGTTTTAGTTTTGCATTAGCTCCTTCATCAAAAACAATAATCCCTTGTTTTGTTTTTTCCATTAAAAAAGAATCTTTCGGAACAATATTTTATTAAAAGCGAAATATATTCTTTTTTGACGGTTGGGAATGCGCCGGTTAAATCATCAAGCTGCCAGCCAGCAGAAATATGATCAAGAATTATATAGACTGGTACTCTTGAACCTTTAAAACAGGGAGCACCGTTTAAAACATGCCTGTCTTTTATTACTATCGATTTTAAGTCAATTTTTCTTTTTATTTTCATGAGTCCTGACCGTTGTTGTAATAGCATTAGATAAGCTTTCAGCAGTTTTACGGGGCAGCGTGATTCTCGCTATCACTTGACCCTCATTCTTTGTTCTTGGATTAATATATACGAACTCTAAGGTAACTTCGGTGTCAGTAACAGTAATTCCTACAAATTGAGAATACAAACTACCAACAGTTGTATTGGGATTAATTTTGATTTCTTCCGGCTTATCTGCCATATTTTTATATATAGGATATTATAACAAAAAAGTCAAGAACTCGTGTGTGAAACGTTAATTAATCCGGGCTAATTGTCAGTTTTGACTGCATCTTCTTAATAATCAAATCAAGCTCCGGGAAGGGTTTTGTATCTTCGTAACGGTTAACGAAATATGTAACGGCTTTTTGTGACCGATCGATCAGTTGGTAATCGGAAAATGAGGCAATTTTCAGATTAGTTTTTCCGTGCTGTTTTTTTCCAAACAACTCCCCTTCTCCTCTGGTTTGCAAATCATACTGGGACAGTTGCAACCCCGAATTATTTTTTACAAAAAAGTTTAAGCGTTCCTTTATCTTTTCGCTTAAGTTTTCCGTAAATAAAAAACAGTATGATTGTTTTTGACCGCGGCCGACTCGGCCGCGCAGCTGGTGAAGCTGCGCCAGCCCAAAGCGCTCGGCCGCCTCTATAATCATAATCGAAGCGTTGGGAACATCAATCCCCACCTCCACCAAAGAAGTGGCCACCAGAATATCAAGACGCTGGTTTTTAAAACTTTCCATAATCGATTGTTTTTCTTGGCTTTTTAATTTCCCATGAATCAAACCAACCGTATATTCGGAGAATATTTCCTTTTGCAGCCGGACAAATTCCTGTTTAGCCGCCTTTACCGACTGCATTGTTTCAACGGTTGACTCTTCAATCAGCGGACAGATGATAAATACCTGAGATCGGTTTTCCTTAATCTGTTTTTTGATCCAGTCATAACCGGCCCGGCGTTTTTCCGGCCCCACAAGATAAGTTTTAATCGGAACTCTTCCTTTTGGCATTTCATCAATTAGAGAAATATCAAGTTCTCCGTAAAGCGTTAAAGCGACCGTGCGAGGGATTGGCGTGGCGGTCATCGTAAGCAGGTGGACATTTTTCCCCTTGTTTTTTAAGACAGAACGCTGTTCAACTCCAAAACGATGTTGTTCATCAATGACAATCAGTCCCAGTCGCGGTGTCTTGAGGTTGCGGTTTAACAGGGCATGGGTGCCGACGACAAGATCAAAGCCGTCGCTTTTTTCAACCATTTTGATCGAGCCGGTTTGCAACGCAACTTTTGGCGCCGGCCTGATTTTTTCAAAGACACGATTGACGGTATTGAAATGTTGCTGAGCCAAAATCTCGGTTGGAGCCATCAGTAGCGTTTGCGAATGATTTAAAAATGCCAGGTAGGCGGCAATGGCGGCAACGACGGTTTTTCCCGAGCCCACATCGCCCTGAAGCAGCCGGTTCATCGGCTGTTTTTTAACAAGGTCGGCGGTGATTTCTTTGATGCATTTCTGTTGAGCCGAAGTCAGCTGAAAAGGCAAAACGTCTGCCAACTGTTGGAGCTGGCGCCGGTAGACGTCGGTTAATTTTAAAGGGTACGGGGTTTTATCTAAACTCCAAGCCTTTTTAATCAACGCGGAAGACAACTGAAGAAAAAAAATTTCTTCAAAAGCAAGTCTGCGGCGCGATTGATTAAGCCGATCTTGATTGGCGGGGAAATGAATTTGGCGGTATGCGCTGTTTCTGTCAATCAACTGATTAAAAACCAAAATCTCTTTGGGTAAAATTTCCGGCAGCGGGGTGGCATTAAGAACATTCCATAATTTTTCCCGGATGGTTTTGCTGGATAGCCCGCGAGTTTCCGAATAAACAGGAACGATTCTGCCCGTGTGGATGGTGTTTTGGCCGCTGGCCGCGATAATTTCGTATTCGCGCGGTTCAAGCTCAAGGACGCGCCCGATCTGTTTGACAACGCCGGCTACTGCCAGAAACATTTTCGGTTTTAACAACCTCAGCAGGTAAGGCTGATTGTACCAAGTGATATCGATTTTTCCGGTTGCGTCGGCCAGTGTAAATTTTTGCATCCGCAAACCGGTGCGGGAGATTTGGAGTTTGCCTCCGCTGACTTGAGCTTTAATTGTAACATTTTCGCCTGGTTGTAACTTGGCGATCGGCGAGATCAAGCTATAATTCTCATAGCGAAAGGGAAAATAATTGATAAGATCCTGATAGGTATTGATACCGACTGAACGTAGTTTGCTGATGGTGGCGGGTTTGGTTCGGGCAAGCGTATCGATCGCAGCGTTTAGATCCATAGTTTTAATCTAGCGCATAAACAAAAGCGGACTCAAGGCCGATAAAATTAACAGGACCGATGAAATCACCACGATTATCTTCCAGACGGTTTCTTTGCGGATTTTAAATTTCCTTTTTTTCGTTTCGATTTTCATATGTGTAAATTGTAAATATAGAAAGGGGGTTTCTATTGCATTTGTCTATAATGACAGGTTAGCACAGGCAATAACCGTTGTCAATCAGGGCCGTGAACCGTATGAATCCCGTTCCGAAATGATCAGTTTATTTTTTTTATTTATCGGAATTACAAAATTCTGTATCTTGTGCTTCTGCCCATACCGATTCTCTCCACTTTTTTAAGGTTGAGCAGTTTTTCAAGTGCTTGATTAACTGTCGGTCTTGCCACTTTGGTTTTTTCAGCAATTTCCGATGGCGTTGCTTCCTTGACTTTTTCCAAATATTCTAAAACCGCCAGCTGTTTTTCCGATAAGGTCTTTTCCACGTTGTCAGCATTAAGCAGGTTAACCGCTTCCTTGGATTGCTCAAGAATAATATTCAAAAAGAAAGTCAGCCATGGTATAAGATCCGTCTTTTCTGATTTGAATGTAATCTGTGTTTTTCGCAAAGCAACATAATATTCCTGTTTCCTTTCCTCGACCAGTTTTTCATGCGATACATACGGCATGTATAAATATCCTGCCTGCAACATGAGAAAATTAGTTAGTATTCTTGATAGACGGCCATTGCCATCACGGAATGGGTGGATCTTTAAAAATTCGACCACAAAATTACCAATCACCAATAAAGGATGATATTTTTTATCTCTTAAGGCAGAAATGGTCCATTCGACCAGCTTTTGCATTTCAATCGGAGTTAAATAGACCGGCGTCGTTTCAAATATTGTGCCAACAATATTACCTTTGGCATCAACCATCTGCACTTTATTTTCCGTGACTTTATACTGTCCCCGGTGAAAGGTGTCTTTCTCAACATATTTCAAAATCTCCTGGTGAAAATGCTTGATTGTGCCTTCGTTTAGTTTTATTGATTGCCAGGAGTCAAAGACGTTTTTCAAAAGCTCATAATAGCCTTTAACCTCTTGGACATCCCTATCCTTGAATTTTTGCACAGCAATACCTCTCATTAAGTCTTCCACTTCGGAATCGTTTAATTTTGCCCCTTCAATACGAGTAGAGGCCCCTGTTGAGGTAATAAGAACAGATTGCTTTAACCTGCCTAATATCTGGGGATGTAAATTAGCACCGGCCACCCATCGGCCTTTCAGCTCGTCAATCGAGGCTATAAGGGATAAAATGTTAGCTGGAACTACTTCCAGCCTTTTGTCAAATTGTTTGGAGTTTTTCATATTTGTTTTGGGTCTAGGATACTTTAGAGGGGTTTTTCTCTAAAGTTTTCCAGTAACAATTTGTAAATGTTTTTTCGGTTGTTCCATCTGAATTGTGATTCCTTTAAGTGTAACAAAAATTTGTTTTTTCT
>Ga0172375_10010544_pt1 | contig 11967 bp, 8 predicted proteins | sample LakKiv1m_FD_114537 | JGI IMG/M metagenome (GOLD analysis project Ga0172375, IMG submission 114537) | Freshwater microbial communities from Kabuno Bay, South-Kivu, Congo - kab_092012_11.1m | ecosystem: Environmental > Aquatic > Freshwater > Lake | place: Democratic Republic of the Congo... | reverse complement strand
TTCCACTCGGTGCAGGAAAATCTGCCTGCCGACACCAGTGAAAAAGACCTGCTGGATATGGTCGAGCGTTACAACCACGACGAGAGCATCAACGGCATACTGGTGCAGTTACCGCTGCCAAAGCACATCAATGAGAGTCGCGTGATTATGGCCATCGATCCCGACAAAGATGTGGACGGCTTCCATCCGGTCAGCGTCGGTCGTCTGCTTCTGGGCGAAGAAGGCTTCGCGCCCTGCACTCCGTCGGGCATTATCGAACTGCTTAAGCGCTCCGGCGCCGCCACCTCCGGCGCGGAAGCGGTGGTGATTGGCCGCTCGAACATTGTCGGCAAGCCCATTTCGATGATGCTGGCCCGCAAGGCCGAAGGCGGCAACGCCACTGTGACCATGTGTCACACCGGCACTAAAAATGTAGCCGAACATACGCGCCGAGCCGACATACTCATAGTAGCAGCCGGACGTCCCAATACCGTCACCGCCGACATGGTCAAGCCGGGTGCGGTGGTTATCGACGTGGGTGTCAACCGCATCGGCGTCAAGCCCGACGGCAAGGCCAGGCTGGTCGGCGACGTGGATTATAACAGCGTAAAAGAAGTGGCTTCGGCCATCACGCCCGTACCGGGCGGTGTCGGTCCCATGACCATAACCATGCTGATGAAGAACACCTTCAAGTCGGCGCAGATGAAATTACAGAAAGCGGGCCGGATCTGAAGATGAGCGCCATGAAAGACATACAGCAGAGCCGCGACCTGCGCGGAATCGACATCGACAAGGTGGGAGTCAAGGGCATCCGCTATCCTATTACCGTGCAGGACAAGGCTCGCGGCGAGCAGCAGACCGTGGCGCTGGTGAACATGTACGTCAATCTGCCGCACGAGTTCCGTGGCACCCACATGAGCCGCTTTGTCGAAATCCTCAACGAGCATCGCGGCTCGGTAAACGTCAACAGCCTGCCGAAAATATTGACTGAAATAAAAAGCCGCCTCAACGCCCAAGCTGCGCACATGGAAGTCTGCTTCCCGTATTTCATCGAGAAGAAAGCGCCTGTTTCCGGCGCGGTTTCTCTGATGGAATATCAGTGCAAAATAAACGGCGCAGCCACCGACAAAGTCGATATCGGTATTGAAGTCAGCGTGCCGGTTACAAATGTCTGCCCGCGTTCGAAGGAACTGGCCGAGCGCGGCGCACACAACCAGCGTGCAGTAGTGGACGTAGCCATCCGCTTTTCAAAGATGATCTGGCTGGAGGATCTGATCGCCATGATCGAAGAGGTTTCCTCCTGCGAAATATACAGCCTTCTGAAACGCCCGGACGAAAAATATGTGACCGAGCGCGCCTTCGAGCGCCCGATGTATGTAGACGAACTGGCGCGTGCAGTAGCCGCCAGAATGCACGAGCATCCCGACATTACCTGGTATTCGGTGGATGTCGAAACACAGGAATCGGTTCATAATCACAACTTCTTCGCGCATATCGAAGCGCCCAAATAACGAATTAATTTCAAGCCTTTATATGTTCTTAACAATGGTTTGAACAATCGCATCTGCCGTTTTCCAACTGTTATTAACCCGGCGATAATAAACTAGCGTTTCCTATCCTTCGAGACGGTGGGCCGTTTCCCTGAGGAGCACGCCACAGGCGTGCGTCTCGAAGGGCGGCCCACCTCCTCAGGAATACGGAAACACTATGAAATAGTCGCTTGGTTAATAATGTTGAGTAATTCCCCTGTTTTAAACAGTGACTGTTTCCCGAAAGTGCTGAGGAGAAAATCGCAGATTTTCGTCTCGAAGCATGAGGGAAACGCGCCGCCATGCACTTCGAGACGGCGCTTTAACGCGCCTCCTTAGTGCAGGCGGAGTTGATTTTGATAACTTGCCTGAAAAATGAAATACATTTCACCAAACTGGGGACTACTCATCTGTTAATGTTGTTCTTGATTCGGATGGCTGAATGATCTAACATTTGCTTCAGGGTAGTTATCAACACAATCAGGGGGTGCTCACATGAAACAGTCAAAGAACAGTTTCCGGTATCTGCTTGTTTCCTCGTTTGCGCTGATGCTGTTCCTTGCATCAATAATGCTGTCCGCCTGTCTTGACTTCGGCGAAGACAAGGATGACAGCGACGACGACGATGATGACGATGAGGAAGAGGGCGCCAGCGAAGAGGATATTGAGGACGCCTGCAACATACTGGTCGACCTGGAGGAATATGATTCCGATGAAGATCAGGACTGCCTCGACGATCTGGCGGATGAAGACGCCTGTGTAGTTGAATGCATTCTCGACAACGAAGAGACTGCTGCCGACTGTCTTGATAACGACAGCGAAATCTATAAGGATGCCTGTGAAAGTGACAGCGACGGCGATTCTCTGACCTCGTATGAAAAATGTCTGGCATACTGCGAAAAATCCGCAGAATGCGCCACAGTTCCGGAGACAGGCGAACCGGACACGGTCGCCGGATTTTATGTTGAACCCGTAGAAGATGGAGACACGGAAAGCGCTGTTGACGGAGACGAGGATGTCTCCGTCTGCGGCAACTTCTGCGATTCGATAACAGAAGACATGATGCCGAACTATCTGCCGATATTCGCCTGCACGGAAAATGAATACTGCGAAGATTTCAATTACTGTGTAATGAACGGCGGAGTACAAAGCGATGGTGACGAATATGTGGATGGTGACTACAGCACCGACGGTGACTACTACACCGACGGCGACGTGTCCGAATACTGCGAGATGATATGCTCTGAAGAAGGAATCGGTCTGTCCTGCGGCACCGGCTCCATGACCTGCAACAATTCCTATGACGGTTCCGGGCGGGTGTCATACTTCTCCTGCACATACTCAAACGGCAAATACTTTTCCTGCAGCGTCAGTTACGACAGCATGGGAGAACCCTACGGTTCATGCAACGGTGAAGGCAGCAGTTGCTATTTCTGAGCCCGGCCAGATAATTCCAATAAAAAGCCCCCGGGATTCCGGGGGGTTTTTAGTTTTGCGTTGGTTTGCGATTAATGTTTGAAGCTTCTCTGGCCGGTGAAGACCATGGTTGCGCCGACTTCGTTGCAGGCGGTGATCGACTGGTAGTCGTTGACCGAGCCGCCGGGCTGCACTACGGAGCGCACACCTTCGGACAGGCCGATGTCGATGCCGTCGCGGAAGGGGAAGAAGGCGTCCGAAATCATGGTGGCGCCGATCAGTCCGCCGTGGAGAGCGGCCACTTCTTCTTCGATGGCGTGCGCGGCGGCTTTGTCGGTCAGGTTCATGAAGGCCATGTTGTACTTTGTGAAGCTGATGCGGTCAGCCAGCTTGCGGTAGGCTTTGTCACGCGCAATCTGCGCCACGCCTACGCGATCCTGCTCGCCGGTGCCGATGCCGACCGTCACGCCGTCTTTGACGTAAATGACGGAGTTGGAGGTGACGCCTGCTTCCACCATCCAGCCGAAAATCATGTCGTTCCATTCAGTGTCAGTGGGCTGGCGCTCAACCGTATAAAGCCTGCCGTCGAACTCACATTGGGCGGGCAGGAAGCTTTCGCGGGTGCGGTTTTCGGGTGTGAACGAAGTCTGCACGATGACGCCGCCATCGATAAGGCTCTTGAAATCCAGCACTTTTTCGATGGCGAAGCTTTCCAGGGCGCTCATATTGTCGATCTGCATGATGCGCAGATTCGGGCGCGATTTGAGAATTTCGACAGCGCCTTCTTCGAATCCCGGAGCCAGCACCACTTCGGCGTAACGCTCGGAAATGGCTTTGGCGGTGTCGCGGTCGATGGGGCGATTAAGCGCAATGGCGCCGCCGTAAGCCGCGATGCGGTCGGCCATATCGGCTTTGACGTAAGCTTCAGCCAGCGTGTCAGCCAGAGCTACGCCTGAGGGGTTGTTGTGCTTCATGATGGCGCAGGCCGGTTTGTGCATGAGATAGCGCAGAATATTCAGCGCGTTGTCGGCATCGGTAAGGTTGATCTTGCCGGGATGTTTGCCGAACTGCAGCAGCTCGGCGTCTGAAACCAGATAGCGTCCCGGAGCTATGGTTTTAACCTGGCCCACCGTCAGATTGCCGTTTACCAGACGATAAAGCGCCGCTTCCTGACCGGGGTTTTCACCGTAGCGCAGGCCGCGCACTTCGCCGTCGATTTCCCAGCCGACTTTCTGATATTGCAGCGCCGTGCGACTGCCGTTGTCATCGTAAAAGGCGATTTCCATTTTCGGCGGAAAATGATCGCCCAGAATAGTGTGGTATGTCTGTTTGAGATCCCTGACCATTTGCAAAACCTCTTTCGTTGCTTTATCTGTCCTTCAGATTATAGGTAGTCGGAACTTTATCCAGCGGATATGCACCCAGGAACTTCGCTATGGCAGTGTCGTATTCGGCGGTATGCGCAAAAGCTCTGCACGACAGCCTGTAGCGTGTCGCCAGATCCAGCTTGCCTTTTCCGGCGCGCAGGTTATCGATGATGGCGGGATAATCCGCCGGATCGACCACCGAGGCCACGCGCAGGTAATTCTTGGCCGAGGCGCGTACCATGGTCGGCCCGCCGATATCGATATTGGAACGGGCTTCCTCAACCGTGACACCCTCTCTGGCGACTGTTTTAGCGAAAGGATAAAGGTTGCAGACCACCATATCGATGGCTACCGCCGAAGTGCGCGCCAGATCGGCCTGATGGGCCGGGTTGTATTTTTCGGTAAGGATGCCCAGATAAATCTTGAAATCCAGCGTTTTGACCAGACCGCCCTGAGTTTCGGGCTGGCCGGTGTAGTCGGAAACCTGCACCAGATGAGCGGCGGCTTTGTCTTTAAGCATGTCTTTAATGGCTGTGTAAGTTCCGCCGGTCGAATATATGGTTACGTCCGGGCAGATATTCAGCAGGGCGGGAATAAAGCTGTCCAGCCCGCTTTTATCGGAAACACTGATAAGCACATGCTTTATTGCAACCAGATTGTCGATGTCGCGCACCACATTTACCGCCATAGGTGATCTCCTTTCGATTCGAATGTGAGGGTACGGTCTTAAGATTGACCTATCATATTCGGAATGCGCCGCCGATCAAGTGAAATTCGCCTGTCTGTGCATGATTGTTTTTTTGTGCAGGGAATCTTTATTGATTTTGTGACAAAGGCGACGATTTTTAACAATCCGGTACTGTATATGCAGTCATCAGGAACAAAATCTCCGCCTGAGAATTAATTCCTCAGGCGGAGGTGTCCTTCCTGTATTCACTACTCTTGTGGCTGCGGAGCGACGGATCTGCTGTCATCACGGCTGGCGCAGCAGCGGTATTCGCCGCCTTGTGTGCATGGCCAGGGATATTCAGGAGCACAGCAGCCTATATGGCCATCCGCCCATATCCCAATATATGAATTGCTGTTGGAGCAGCAGACGCCGCATCCCAGATAGTACCCTTCCACATGTCCCGACTCTTTAAGAGCATAATCGGACACACTGTGTGTGCAGCAGCGGGTTTCTGGGTTTTCCGTTCCGCTGAGTGTGTTGCAGTATTCAAAGCAGTTTGGATGGTCTGCCGCACACCAGATATTCTGACCGCAGTATCCTCCGCCTTCGGGATAGCAGCCGAGCTGGTCCCAGCCGCAGTTGTATCCTTCTCCGCACGTTCCGCAAGATATATTGTAATCGTATGGAGAGCTGCCGCATATCAGGTTTGTGCTGTATTCGGAGCTCCAGCAGGCATCTGCACATAAACCATCATTGCAGTAATAACCTGATCCACATTCGCCGCAACTGATTGAGCTGTCATAGGGAGACGCACCGCATTCTCTGTATCCGTCGCAATAATTCAGACAGGTTCCCTGCGTGCCCTGATATTGCCCGTTGTTGCACAGTTCATCTCCGGCGCAGTCACCGCAATAAAAATTGGATTCTCCTGCCCCGCATACCAGACCAGAGCAGGCTTCAGATGCTGCATCGGGATTACAGTACGCCTCGCCTGAAGCGTAGAATGAAACGCTCAGTGAATTCGGATAACCGTTAACGGATACACTTATCTGATGTTCTCCCTGTCGACTGGGAGTACAATAACTGACAAGATAAATACCCTGACCTAGCGCCTGCATTTTCTGCCAGATGGTATCCATGCCACCTTCTATGTCATCGATGGAATCAACCATCACCGTGCCGTCACGACCGATTTTACTCAAGGTGCCTGTATCTATCTCACCCTCAACACCTACGCTGAAAACATATACTTTGGTCTGATCTATTCTCTGTGTGAGTTCATCAATAGTTGTGTAACCTGCATGATCGCTTCCGTCAGTGAATACCAGCAATGCCCCGCCGCGTGGAACACCTAACCGGGATTCTGAAGCGATGGCGTTTTCCACCGAGTTGATGCCCTGCATGGCTGCTCCATATAGATTGGTGGTACGGTCTATACAGAGACCTTCTACGCAATTCGGGCGGTCGTAATGAATATTGCTGCAATCTTCATCGGTTGTGCATTCCGCAGTAAGAAAATTGTCCATCTGACGGTTGAGCTCTGAACTGTTGGCAGTATAGCTTATATCCTCATATTCGCGATGAGTAATAGCTCTAAGTCCCGAGGCGCCATCGAATGAAGCTACTCCAACCTGAAGAGCCTGAGTATTCTCGCTGGTTATGCGACTGGAAAAATCCCGCACCGATTCGGCTACTGTGGAAAGTCCGCCGGTCTCTAGTACGCTGGCGCTGGTGTCGAACATTACCAGCGTTCGCCAGACATAGGATTCCGGCCAGGCGCTTACAGTAAGGCTGCTTTCTACACCTGACAGCGGGTTGCCGTCTTCCTTAACATTGAAGTCTCCGGCGAGTCCTGTAACGGCTTTACCGCTGGGATCGCCAACAACAGAGATAAACAGAATGATGTTGGATCCTACCTGCTGGCTGTCTATCAGATGCAGGCGGATTCCCGTATCCTCGACAGAATCTGAATCGCCGTCTGGTTCATCTTCACTATCGCCTTCGCCTTCACCCTCACCTTCGCCTTCGCCTTCGCCTTCGCCTTCGCCCTCACCTTCACCTTCGCCCTCACCTTCACCCTCACCTTCACCCTCACCTTCGCCTTCACCTTCACTCTCGCCTTCGCCTTCGCCATTGTCTTCATCTTCGCACTCTTCATCATCATCGTTCCAGTCACAGTCGTTATTATCCTCGCAGTCGTCCTCGTTGTCGTACTCATCGCAATCGAGATCTTCTTCATCATCTCCCCCGGCACCTTCGCCGCAGGCAAACAATATTATCGCCAGAAAAACTCCACTTAAAAGGATCATTGCAGACTTTTTCATAAAGCCCCCCTTTTGAAAATGCATATTTGAATGCGCTGATTGCCGATTTTCATTCTATTAAAAACTTCATAAAGCTGCAATAGAAAGTGTCTGGAACTTCTCATAGTTGTCTGGTCAGGTGCTTTTATGTATGATGAGATAACAGTATTTGCCAGTGCCAGCATGAAGTTTCTTAACTATTGAGAAACACAGGAGTATTTGCTTCTGTGGTCAAATTTTGTACTTCACGCGAAATGTGTGCAGGGAATCTTTATTGATTTCGTGACAAAGGCGACGATTTTTAATAGTCTGACACTCGAATGGAGTTTTTAGTCAAAGGTCAAATTCTAACCACGGAGGAGGACTCATGAGCGACTTGCAGTCCATGCTGCATATTCCCGCCGGTCGTCTGGACGAAATCAACAGGCTTATAAACGCGGACGCAGCCGGAATAATCAAGAAGCTGGTGGATGTTGTCAAACGTTACGGCACGGTCGAAGAAATCAACCGCAAGGCCCGTGAACACGGCAAGCTCGATTATCAGATGGCTTGTCTTAAAAAATTCGGCTCGCCGCACGTAGCCGATCTCGAATGGCTGATGAAAGAGCGCGACGCCGGAGCCTTCATTTCTATTCCCGACTATCGCCGCAAAGTGCTGGGCGCAAAAGCCGACGGCATGAAGTTTGCCGACGATACCGCCGTCACACTGGAAGTCAGCGCACTGCAGTATTTCCCCTGGATCATTGAAGAGGCTAAACAGGCCATCGACCGCAAGGAACTTATGCCCGGTCGCTATATCCGTGTGCGCAACATGAAGGAACAGGAAGCCGATCACGACATCCTGGCCGTCAGCGCCGCCATGAACGTAGTCGGAGCCAGCCGCGTCGAAACGCTTGACAACAAGGGCACCGACGGCTCCAACATCCATCTGGGCGGCCCGGCCACAATTACCGGCTACTTCGGCGGTGTCGGTCAACCCAACGATCATCCATATCTTTGGGTCGACGAACTGCTGCATTTCTATACCGAATACGGCGTGAAACAGGTTCTTAATGTCAACGCCGGAACCATACTGGCTGGCTTCCTGCTGCGCCGCATGGGCATCGACATCGAATTCAAGATCTCGGTCTTCATGGGCATCGACAACCCGTTCTCGATGCTGTCCACTCTGATGATGGCACGTCTCTTTGCTACCGACGACGGCCAGACTCCGCTGATCGGCTTCAACCTCTCGAACTCGGTCAACAACGAAACCATCGAGCAGGGCTCTGTTCTGCGCAAAGCTCTGGGATTCGAAGACCGTGTACGCTTCGAGCATCATATTCTGGAAACCTACAAAAGCATCGTAGTTCAGCCTTATGATCGCCGCGACGAACTGCTGGAGCTGGCGGCAAAGGTGCCGAACATCAGCGCCAAACACGAGGGCGGAGACCTGGAAGTCGAAGTTACACGCGAACATCCCAGCGACATTCTGGATTACTTCATGCCGCGCGCCGATGCCGAAGCCAATGGCGTCATGCCGCTTATGCTGCGTAATTATCTGGACAAACATGACTGTGTCAACCACACCGCTCGCGCTCTGACCGAAAAGGGCCTGTCGGTAGTGGCGGCCTGGAACCTGCACAAGGGTGTTCCAAATAAATAACGCTGTAATATCAGCTTGTTAAATCTATATGACGACTGGAGATTAAAATGGATAAGAAAAAAAAGGGCATCCTTGATTTTGCGGAAATGAAGAGAAACGGTGAGAAGATAACCTTCATCACGTCCTACGATTACCATATGGCGTCTTTTTCCGAACGAGCCGGGCTGGATATGCTTCTGGTTGGCGACTCGCTGGGCATGACCATTTATGGTTACAGCAGCACCATTCCGGTAAAAATGGATCAGATGATCTATCACGCCGAAGCAGTCAGACGCGGAGCGCCCAATACTTTCGTAATCGGCGACATGCCTTTCATGTCGTATCAGAAGAGCTGGGAAGAAGCAGTCGACAACGCCGGACGTTTCTATAAAGAAGCCGGTTGTGACGCAATAAAGCTCGAAGGCGGCGTGCGTGTCTGCGATCAGATTTCAGCCATTACCGACGCCGGAATGCTGGTCATGGGCCACATTGGTCTGACACCGCAGTCCACCGGCCAGTTTGGTGGCTACAAAGCCCAGGGTTACACTGCTGACTCAGCCATGGAACTGATCGAAGACGCTCTTGCGGTTCAGGAAGCTGGGGCTTTTGCTCTGCTGCTTGAGGCCGTGACCCCCAAAGTTGCCGGACTTATTACTAAAATGCTCGATATTCCCGTGTTGAGCATCGGTGCCGGACCCGACTGTGACGGTCAGCTCATCATCGTTCACGACATTCTGGGCATTTTCGAAACCTTCACGCCGCGTTTCGTCAAGCGTTACGCCAGCTTAGGCGATGAAATGGTACGCGCCATCGGCGAATATGCCAAAGAAGTCCGCGAAGGCGTCTTCCCCGGTCCGGAGCATACATACCTGATGAAGAAAGGCGAATTCGCCCGTCTGCAGGAAATGCTGGTCGACATGCAGAAGAACGAAGAAGAATAGAAGCATTTCAGGTACCTGCAAGTCTCTACAAATTCGACTTGCGATATACTCAATATGACGGTAAAAAAGGACAGACGCTTTCGGGCGTCTGTCCGACGTTTTATTATAAGAAAAATCGGGGGATTTTAATTAGCGGGGAGGCTTGAATGGCACACATCACAGTTCCCGAAGCGGAAAAACTGCTGGATACCGAAATAAAGGTGCTCAATCGCGGTTTCGTGCGGCTGGTGGATTACATGGGCGGCGACGGACGCATTGTGCAGTCTGCCCGCGTTTCATACGGTGAAGGCACCAAGACCGTGCGCGAGGACAAGGGGCTTATCACTTATCTTCTGCGTAACGAGCATATGTCGCCCTTCGAGCAGGTGATTTTCACTTTCCACATCAAGCTGCCCATTTTTGTGGCGCGTCAAATGATCCGCCACCGCACGGCACGCTTAAACGAGATTTCGGGTCGCTACAGCGTAATGACCAACGAATTCTATCTGCCTGAGGAAAAAGAAATCCGTTTTCAGAGTACACGCAACCGCCAGGGACGTTCGGAAGAAGATGTTCCGCCCGAACTGAAGAAGCGCGTACTGGAAATCCTGCAATCCGAGAACGAAAGCGTTTACAGCGGCTATCTGGAAATGATAGATGCAGACATCGCCCGTGAGCTGGCGCGCGTGAACCTGCCCTTAAGCCTCTACACTCAGTGGTACTGGCAGATCGACCTGCGCAATCTTTTCAATTTTTTGAAACTGCGTCTGGATCATCACGCTCAGCATGAAATACGGGTATACGCCGAAGCCATGTACCAGGTGGCCAAAGCGGTGGCCCCGCTGGCCTGTGAAGCCTTCGACGAGCATGTCGTTCGCGCATTGCGCTTAAGCGGCAGCAAAGCCGAAGAGCTTAAAAAGGGTCTGGCGGAAAAAGCTCCGGAACTGCTTAAAATACTGGAGCCGGAAATATAGAAAGCTCATTTTTAAGACCTCACCAATAACAGACACCGTAATAATCGCGGAGATTTTTAATGGGATCGAGAATAGAAGTATCGTTCAATAAACCCGGCCACGATGCCGAGGGTATGGGAATCCGCAGCACGATTCGCTCCGATCTGGGTTTCGAGATCGAAAGCGCACAGGTTGTGAAAATCTACAACATCGGCAAGGAGCTTGCGCCAAAGCAGGTCGAGCGTTGCGCCGGTGAGCTTTTCAGTGACCCCATAACCCAGCACTATCACATCGACAGCCTGATCGACATCCCCTGCGACTGGGCCATCGAAATCGGCTATCTGCCGGGCGTCACCGACAACGAAGGCACGACTTCACGCGAAGGCATCGAAGACCTGCTGAAACTGAAATTCGCTGAAGGCGAAAAAGTCTACACCGCCAAACGCATCCACCTTAAGGGCGCGCTCGACATGGACAAGCTGCAGCGCATCGCCCGCTGGCTGTCGAACTCGCTCATTCAGCAGGTAGTCTGCAAGAGCTACGCCGATTTCAAGCGCGACGGCGGCATGGGTCTGCATATTCCCAAAGTTGTATTGCCGCCGGCTGATCGTGTTGAGCTGATTGACCTGAACATCTCCGACGACGAACTGCGCAAGCTCTCACGCGAGGGTGTGCTGGATCACATCGATGCCAATGGGCGCGAGATAAGGCGCGGTCCGCTGGCGCTGGATCTCGAATACATTTACGCCATCCGCGACTATTTCAACAGCGTCGAAAAGCGCAAGCCCACCGACGCCGAGCTTGAGGCGCTGGCTCAGACCTGGTCGGAGCATTGCAAGCACACTATCTTTGCTTCGCAGATCGACGAAGTGAAGAGCATATACAAAACCTATATCAAGCGCGCCACTGAAGACGTGCGCCGTAAACGGGGCCAGGACGACTGGTGTCTGTCGGTCTTTAAAGACAACTCAGGCGTTATCAAGTTCGACGACAAATACAACCTGTGCTACAAGGTCGAAACCCACAACAGCCCTTCAGCGCTCGACCCGTACGGCGGTGCAATAACCGGCATCGTAGGTGTCAACCGCGATCCGATGGGAACCGGTCTTGGTTCGCGTCTGGTAGCCAACATGTACGGCTTCTGCTTCGGCAACCCTTACTACGACAAGCCCATGCCCTCGCGTGACCGCGCCGGCCACGACCCGA
>Ga0172375_10010543_pt1 | contig 11967 bp, 7 predicted proteins | sample LakKiv1m_FD_114537 | JGI IMG/M metagenome (GOLD analysis project Ga0172375, IMG submission 114537) | Freshwater microbial communities from Kabuno Bay, South-Kivu, Congo - kab_092012_11.1m | ecosystem: Environmental > Aquatic > Freshwater > Lake | place: Democratic Republic of the Congo... | reverse complement strand
GGGCGATTGCGACTCCGTGATTGGGACCCCGTTAAGATATCTGAACTTGATAGTGGGAAAACCACTTAGAGCCTTCGGGCGATTGCGACACAACCATCGTTATGTTTATTGACAGCCCCACAGAATGCGTGGGAAAACCACTTAGAGCCTTCGGGCGATTGCGACTAAATCAAAACTTCCCAAGCCTTGAGCAGATTCGGTTTTGATTTGTGGGAAAACCACTTAGAGCCTTCGGGCGATTGCGACAAAGACTGCCCCGCACTCCTGCAGCAGCTTCTTGATTTGTGGGAAAACCACTTAGAGCCTTCGGGCGATTGCGACATCCAATAACCGCACCGTAACTTCCTGGGGGTCCAGTGGGAAAACCACTTAGAGCCTTCGGGCGATTGCGACGGTCAACGGCGTGGCCGGTAGATATGGTAATCCGGTGTGGGAAAACCACTTAGAGCCTTCGGGCGATTGCGACCTGATATAACCCAGGATCAACCCCAGCCCCTTTATCAAGTGGGAAAACCACTTAGAGCCTTCGGGCGATTGCGACTTAGATTTTTGGGCTCCGCAGCGTGGGCAAGTTTCGTGGGAAAACCACTTAGAGCCTTCGGGCGATTGCGACCAAAAATAAAAGTATTTCTAGATTCGCCTTAGTGACGTGGGAACACCACTTAGAGCCTTCGGGCGATTGCGACTTTGTGTGCAAGAGTCCTCGCTTTTGCCAGGTGCTGTTGAAATGGGGTTCAGAGTCTTCGGACGATTGTGATTCAGTGATGTCCAAGTAGAACATGGGCGTGGTGTCCTTATGTAGGAATGAAGGTCAGAGCCTTCGGGCGATTGCGACACAAAAGTTTCGCTCATGTAAGTGGCGATGATGTTGATTTGTTGAAGTTCTAATAAGAGCCTTCGGGCGATTGCGACTTTCCGACTGCCGCCAGATCGGCAACATGGTCGTCATACGCAGTAGGAACACCACTTAGAGCCTTCGGGCGATTGCGACTCCATCGTTCCGACGACGTCACGGCCGACGATCGCGTGCCAAGTTGAAGTACTACTAAGAGCCTTCGGGCGATTGTGACCCCCTTGAGACTCACGGTTGCCCCGCCCCAGGTGCCGAATACGGTGGGAACACCACTTAGAGCCTTCGGGCGATTACAACATCGCAGACACAGCGCAGCCCCACGTTGTTGTTGACGTTGGTTGAAGTTCTATTCAGAGCCTTCGGGCGATTGCGACGGTTTCCCGTGGATGGTAATGTTGGATGCGCGCAAAGTGGGAAAACCACTTAGAGCCTTCGGGCGATTGCGATTTTCATTTTGCAATCTCTACGACCTTGAAGGGGCAATGTATAGGCATTGTTAATCTTATAAAAAAGTCTCATAGAAATTTGAAGTATAGTCGAACGGATGATACCAACAGAAGATAATTACGTTGATTGGATACTCGATGGCATAAAGGAGTATTTTAGACACATCAATTATCGAGTAAGAACTTATTCAATTGGCCAGATCAAAGAGAGACATTGTCCGGTTGATAGGATATTAGCTGTTGGTAATAAAATTGTAGGACTACAGTTTAAGCGCCCAATGTCAAAAGACCGACCTTGGCGCTATGATCTAAAAGCGCATCAACATCAAATGGTTTCCCATGCAGGTGGATATTTTACTGCCTTCCAGACTTTGTAGATTTTCATTTACAAGAGGTAGCCTTATATCATTGTAAGTTTGTTCGAGGAGAATCACCTAAACCAAACTCTAATATAAGTGAACCATATTATAGGTGGGGTGCATTCGCGGAAGCATTATTAGGGTGTTGGGAGGGACTTGAAATACAGAAAGACACTTCTATTGAGAGATTAATCATAGATATGATAAAAAATCCACATGATACATATCTTGCACTGAATAAATACGTTGAAGAGCTATATATATTAAGAAATATTTCGTCTGAGATTGTTATGGAAAGAGAGCCAGCTTAACTTTCGCTAAGGTACAGTTCCTTTCATTGCCTTCGGGCGATTGCGACTTGAAGAACTGCGCCAGTTGGAACACCGTGGCCTGATGTCGTGGGAACACCACTTAGAGCCTTCGGGCGATTGCGATTAGCGAAATAATGGAATAGTTTCGGATTCTTGTAGATCGGCGGTCGTCCCATGGGAGATCCCCAAAGAGAACTCTGCCTGGTTCAGTTGGGGGCTATGGTCTATGCTCTCGGAAAGCTCTTGTATAGAGCTGAACTCCACGAACTGAATCCAAAGCTTAAACACTATCTTGAAGAACGCGGGCTTAAAGGGAGGCTTGACCCAGCAGACCTTATCCCTACTTTGAGCACTTATCTCTGGGACGAAATAATTCCAACACCACACCTGTTATCTTCCGAAAAACAAATTCTGCACCACGCCTGTTTTTGTCATCAACAGAAACCGGGGGATTTATTCCGTCGGGCGGCGGAACTGGCGGGGGAAGGGGCGGTGATCTCGTCAGTCGTCGAGGAGGGCTATCGCCAGACCGGCCTCAGGTCCATTTTCCCTCAAGTAGAGCTCACATATGCGGTCCGGTCAAAAGTCGGGGCACTGCCGCCCCTGTGGACTCATGAGCTGAAGCCAATCGCTATGGATGAGTCATTACATCCTGTTCTCAACGATCCTGAAAAACCCGGAGATTTAGTCCCTGAATACCGCTGCCTCTGGGAGGACCTGGAACGGGACCTGAGAATGCTCCTACAAGACCTTCGTTTAGAGCACCTTTTTTTGGAAATCTATTACCTGGTGCAAAAATATACTTGGGCGGTCCCTCGGGATATGGGGTCGGGAGCAGATATTTCCCTTTTTGATCATCTCAAGCTGAGCGCGGCTTTTGCCGGCTGCCTAAAGCTTTTGCAGCAGGGAGAGGTTGCTCCCGAAAAAGAATTACTCTTGGCTGCTGCGGACATCTCGGGCATCCAAGATTTTCTGTTCCGGCTGGCCCGGGCCGCCGGGGTATCAGGGATTTCCAAGCGGCTCCGAGGGCGGTCCTTCTATTTGACTATGCTTTCGGAAATATTGGCCCGGCATCTTGTATCTCGTGCCGGTTTGACTGTAGCCAACCTCCTCTTTTGCGGCGGCGGTAACCTGGAAGTACTGCTTCCCAACACAGAATCGGCCAGACAGGCAGTAGCGGAGGTGAAGATCGCGGTCAACAGCTGGCTTCTGCAAGAATTTGGGGGCGAATTGCAGATGGTGCTGGCACTGATCGAAGTCTCTACAGGTGAAATCAGTCAAAGCTATTGGGAGGTAAAGAACCGTTTGGCCGCGGCCCTGGCCCAGGCTAAGCGCCAGAAAATCCAGGAGCTGATAGGGGATCCGGATAACTGGCTCGAACCTCTACCTACTAAACCATCGGGGTCGCAAATACTCTGCCCTTCCTGTCATCTTCCACTGATACCGGAAAATTGGGCAATTTGTGACTTTTGCGAGAATCAGAAACGAATCGGCGAAAAACTTCCCAAGGCGCAATGGCTTTTGTTTTTGCCCTCTGGGCAGCAGGAAACTTTTAAAGATGACCTACAAGCTCTCTGGATCGATTTCGGACCCCTCGGTGGGGTGGTGATCGATACCGCCGATCGCCTGGCCCAATGGCGAGGTCTGCCACTCTACGATTATCAGGCCGTCAATCGGTTCGGCGCCGGCTCAGCCGCATTTGCCTTTTTCGCTCAAAGCTTACCGGTGGCCCGGCAGAAGATGACTCTGGAGTCGGAGAGGGATGACGAAAATGAGGGGGAAGTCAAACTTGGCCAGGTTCTGAGTTTTTCAACTCTGGCTGAAATGAGCACCGGGGACCGGCTTCTGGGAATTTTAAAGATGGACGTGGACCGGCTCGGCGCTCTCTTTACCCATGGCCTGGGACCAGTTGCAACACCATTGGCTCCCGAGCCTGATTTGCGCTCTATAGCCAGACTGGCGACCCTGAGCCGCATGTTCTCATGGTTTTTCCAGCATGAGATCAATCGTCAATGCGAGGATGTCTTTCAAGAATGGCGAGAAGCCTCGGGTTGGGCTTCTCGACAGAGCCCAGCAAACCCTGGACTGACCAATCAAGCCGTGAACCAGATTTTCTACACAGTATTTGCCGGGGGTGACGACCTCCTCCTGGTAGGGCCGTGGGATCAGGTTCTCAAATTGTCCCAGCAGATCAGGGCGGCCTTCAAGCAATACGCCACCCACAATCCCAATCTCACCATTTCCGGGGGGCTATTCATCTGCAAGCCAAAGTACCCCATCAATTTATCAGCCGAGGAGGCCGAAGCGGCCTTGAAGCGCGCCAAAGAACAGGGGCGCAACCGTCTGACGGTTTTTGGTGAAGTCGCGGTCTGGGACCTGGAGTCGGACCAGAGCTTGATCAACCAGACTGATTGGTCGAAGGTTTACCTCGGATTTGAGGATCAAGAATTGCGGCTACCGAAAACCTTTCCTTTTAAAAAACTTTTTGATCCTCACACCTTTACCCTCAAAGAACTGCTGGGCTGGGGCGAAGAGCTCGGGCATTTTCTGGATAACCACAAAATTCCCCGACGATTCCTGCACGCCTTGCTCCGGGCCCGACGGAGCTTTTTCCCGCCTTCGGGAGGGATTAACCTGATGCTCCTTCCATTTCTCCATTATCAGATGGAACGCAATATCAAGGACCCAGATGTGCGGGATGCTTTGAAAAAACAGCTAATTACTGGAGGTCGGACCTTGGCCCTCATGCGTCAGGTCCGCTTGCCTGTGAGCTTTGTTTTGACCAAAACCCGTCGGAGGTAAGGAGGTGCGCTATGGGCATACAAGACATTGTTACTGCGATCGATAAAAAAGGGAGCTTCCGGGAAGTGGGCTATGAGGAGTTTGCCCCTGAGGACCAATGGGCTCATGAAGTGGCAAAAGACCTGAAAGAGACGAAAATGCGCCAGCTGCGCAAGGTATTCAAACAGATTAAAAACATTGACAAGAAGATAAAAGGCCGCGGTAAAGACGAACCCTTAAATGAATCGATAATTTTCTATATCCTGCCCCAGGTTGCGTATGCGGTAGGTCGGGAATTAGTTACGGAAGAGTTCTATCGTTTGGTCAAGACCATAATTGGAAAAGACGCAACCACAACCAAATTAAAGACAGTGGCGGATTATCATCGCTTCACCGAATTTATGACCGCGGTTTTGGCATATTCTAAGTAAGCTGCCAATTTAGCAGACCGGCTTTCGGGAGGTATTCCGTAATGAGTGCCCTTGATCCACAAGAACTTGCCTTTTTAGGAAAATATATTATCACTGCAGACCTCCTTTTGCTGACTGGGCTGCATATCGGCGGCGCCACCGAAGGTTTTGAAATCGGGGGCTTGGACAACCCGGTCATCAAAGATCCAATTACCGACCTTCCCTATATTCCTGGATCGTCTTTGAAGGGCAAAATGCGCTCCTTGTTGGAATGGGCCCATGGCTTGGTGAAGCCTATCCAGGATGCCAAAACAAAGAAATGGGAGGCTGGACCCTGCATGGACCCCCAAGAAGATGTCGCGATTGTCTTCGGCCTACCCGCAGAAGAGCACCCCAAAAGTCCTGACCATGTTCCAGGTCCGACCAGGCTCACCGTTCTGGATGCCTTCCCTAAGGGCTTTGAGCCGGCCCGTGATGACTGGGGGAAGCAGGTGCAGAAGTGGGAGGCGGATCTGGGAGAGGGAATCTACACGGAACTTAAATCTGAAAACACCATTGACCGCCTTACCTCGGAAGCTAACCCCCGGAGCATGGAACGAGTGCCCGCCGGTTCCCGTTTCTGCATCCGCTTCATCTACGACGTGTATCATCCAAAAGATGTCGACCGGCTACGGTTTCTTTTTCAAGGGCTAGCATTGTTAGAGGATTCTTTTCTGGGCGGGTGTGGAACCCGGGGGTCAGGCCGGGTGAAGGTGGAAAACATCAAAACCGAGGGCAGGAGTCGCTCCTATTATGTAGGAGGGGTGGACGGTTTTCAGTTGCCCGCCCCTCCCGGAGAAAATGAATTGGGCAGCCTCAATAAACAGTTTGGGGAATTTTTCCAAGTCAAATAGGTGAAGCTATGCCGGTTTATGAGGTCCGACTCTGGCCCCGTAGCAGTTTCGAGTTCCGGCCCCGCTCTGATACCCTTTTTGGGGCTGTCTGTTGGGCAGTCCGCACCCTCTGGAATGAAACCAAGCTGGAGGCCATGCTGGAGGATTTCCAAAATTCAACCCCCTTTATGCTCACCAGCGCTTTCCCCTGCAAGCGGACAGTGGGTGGCAGCCTCACCCATTATTTGCCCCGGCCTCTTCTGCCGCCCTTGGATTTCGATAAATTGATGATCTGCAACACTGGTAAGGTTCCTCGGGTGTCCTTGCCTTATTATTCCCCGGATCAGGCCAATATTACCTGGTTATCAGACCGCTACAAGGCTTTTAAAAAAGTGCCTTTTATTCCTGAGGACGTTTTCAGTGTCCATGTTCCCTTAGCAGCCAGCGATCGGACTCTCTTTCAGGCTTTTTTAGATGGAGGACTCGATTCGCCTTCCTGGCGGGAACGCCGAGGAATGCCCAAAATCATGGCTGACCGCCTGGGTCAGTCCACCGGCGGAGCAGGCCAGTTTTATTTCCAGGAAGAGCACTTTTTGAACAGGGACTGGGGGTTCTATTTCCTGGTTCGCACCGATCGCTGGAATGACTTGCTGCTCCCCGTCTTACGCTACCTGGAAGACGGCGGTTTGGGACGCAACGCCCGCACCGGGAAGAATCATTTCAGTCTCGATTGGGCCGAAGAGCCCGACTGGCTTCCCGAGGGAGCTGGACCGCGCTTTGTTACCCTGTCACATTACTTCCAGGCCCCTGAAGATGCTATTGATTGGGGGTCTTCCACTTATGATATTTACGCCTATCGGGGTGCGGTGGAGAGTCGGGGAGAATTTGTGGGAAAGCCAGTCTGGAAACGCCGCATACTTCTGGTCCGGGAGGGCTCATGCCTGTTTCCCGAAACGGCAAAAGACCGCTTCGGCTCTCTGGCGCCGGTTTTGCAGATTCATGGCAAAACCATCTACCATTACGGACTGGCCTGGCCCCTTTACCTGGATACACTAAATGAGGCTAGCAATGTCTAATTTTCCTTCAAGTCTCAAAATCATCACCCCCGTGCATATCGGTAGCGGCCACAAATATGGCGGGTTGGAGTATCTGAGGGAAGATAAACCTGGAGGCCAGGCTGTTGTGCACCGCATTTCACCGGAAACCTTACTCAACGTTCTCGGGTCGGATTATCTGAGGTTCTCCGACTGGCTGGAAGGGAAATTGCAGGAACTGACAGCAATAGAGGATGATAGGCAGCGTAAGCGCAAACGGACAGAATTAATGCATTTAAGAAAATTTTGCCAAGACAGTAACATACCCCCTACCTCTTTTTTTGGCTCTTCAGTGTACCAAATTGCAGCTCCCTCAAACCTCTACCCCGATTTGGAGGTCAGTGAATTCCCGAAGCAGGGGGCTTTCCCATATGTGCCGGGGAGTGAAGTCAAAGGCGCCATCCGCACCGCAGTGCTCTATGAACTTTTGCAGAGGGATGCAGCATCAAAACAATGGCTTATTAATAAAATCAAATCATTCGGAGAAGATAGAAGTAACAAAAGACTAATAGCTGATCTGGGCAATAAATCATATCTCGATTGGGGAAAGCGAAAACAAAAAGGACAACTGACTGTGGCAATGGGCAAGATCGAGGAAGAACTGCAAAAGCGTCTGGTGCGTACTAAAGGACAGGGGGGGTCTGATGATGCCCAATACGATTTGTTAAAGTTCCTCCAGGTAGGTGACAGCTTGCCTTTTGATATGGCAACTTATATGCAAATCTGCCCGGTTAGAGCAATCAATACCAGTAAGAATGTTAAACTGTGGCAGGAAATCCTGGTTCCTGATATAGAGCTTGTTTTGACTGATCTCCAAATCATCATGCGAAAACCAGCCGACCTGGATAAGCAGCATTTCTCCGCTCTACAGCAGACTTACATACAAGAAGATGAGGGGGCTGCCATTCTGGCGGCCTGTCACAAGTTCGCCAACGATCTGCTGATTGAAGAAAAAAGCTTTTTTCAGCAACGTTCTCCTAATATTGTGCATCTTATAGATAAGCTGTCTGAATTAAACATTCCTAAAGCTCCCCTTCTGCGTCTCGGCATGGGGCAAGGATACCTTAGCGTTACTATAAACCTCCTTTTAAAAAATGATCCAAAAAATCACTCTTTGTACGACCAGATTCTAATTCACGCCACTCGAAATATTAGCTATGATCAATCCCATGGAGGCCCTTTGCCCAAGACTCGTCGTCTGGTACAGTATCGAGGACAGGATTGGCCATTGGGCTGGGTGCAGCTCCAAACTGGCTCCAATAAGGTACCTTTTCAGTTCCCAGCAGCTTGGCAATTGAATGTCTCGGTACCTCCCTCCAATGAATTTTCTTTGCCTGTTGCTGGTGAATCTAAGACGGAACTTTCGGCCCGCCGTCCAGATTTTTTGTACTTACTCCAGCAGGCCAAAACCGCACAACTGGTTCCGCAGAAAATGGGAAGCATCATTCAAAAATGGGACGTCCTCTCCGATCCGGCTGAGAAGGCTGAAATGGCCAACCTTTTACTACTTAGACTGGCGCCTTTGAAATTAAGGCCAAAGGAAAAGTTGCTTTTGTATCGTCAGCGTTTAGAGGAGTACCTAACCCAATTGAAGAAGGCGTGACTATTTTCATTGGTCTTGCCGAAGTTCGTAAGATATTACTCAGGCCATTTAATGGTTCTCATATCACAAGGCCGGCCAGTTCATTTTCACAGGGTTCCGTTCCGATGATGGGAACAATCTTATGGCCTGAGTAATAAAAGAGAGTGAATCGCAGACTGCATTAGCAGCATTAAAGTTGTGTGAGCATACCTTTGAGAGCCTTCGGGCGATTGCGACATCAGGTAAAACCTGACAGGGAAATTGGGGGCGTCTGAGTGTTGGAATGCAGTTCAGAGCCTTCGGGCGATTGCGACGCCATATTCTCGGCCGGACAGATATCCGTGAGCGTAAACGTTGGAATGCAGTTCAGAGCCTTCGGGCGATTGCGACGTCATCTATTCGGGCGTACATTCCGACTGGTAGTATTATCTCGTTGGAATGCAGTTCAGAGCCTTCGGGCGATTGCGAATCTGTGAACAATAAAAGATTTGGCTTGGGTGAAGCAATCCAGGTTTGAAAGTGGGATAGGTAGGTTAGACAGTTCTTAGAATTGTAAATCCCTGTGTCTCGAGTCCGGTCTCGGGCGGGGCACGAGGGCCGGCAAGGTTATTCCGACAGATGGAAGATTGAAACCGATAACGGAGTGGGGAGGAAAATGGGGAGGACTTCGTTTTCAGGCACCCACCAAACCCGCTATTCATGCGGGTTTTGCAAGGCCATAAATTACATCCCAATAAGCCCAAGACCTTTGTTTTAGTCAGTATTTATGCGGGTTTTCTCCTTCTGAGTTCGGGACTTCTAATCCGTCGGTCGCAGGTTCGAATCCTGCCAGGCGCGCCAGTAAATTCAAGGGGTTAGCTTATGAGGGCTAACCCCTCTTTTATTGGGTGTGCACATAGTGTGCACGGCTTCCGTTTGAAGGTGTGTTTAGGTGGGGGATTTCCTCTGCCCCCTCTTGGCAATATCCCTTAATTGCCGATAGGTGAATTGTCTGAAGGGGGGGTGTGGCAAGGGGTGTCAAGTTCTTCATTTTTCCCTTTCTCCTGCACTCTCCGCGGTAAGCCGACATTCTTTTATCCTTGCCGACCTCCTACCCAACTAACGCTTGCCTTCTATTGCCCCTCTCTTGACCTGCCAGACCTGGACCGCCGCCCCTCGACCCGGCCCTGCCGCCGCCTAGTCAGCCCCGGGAGTTCGCCACCCCTCGGCCTTCGCCCTGGCCACTGACCCCCTGCCCCACGTCCCCCTCTCCCCGTTCCTAAACCGAACCCGGAGACTGGGACTCCTACCCCCTTGGTCTATATATGGGGCTTGGACATAATTTCAAAAAATCATCTTTGTCCAGTGGCCCATAAAGACTAGAGCTTTTCAAAGAAAGCGGATAACCTCAAAAAATGGTAGTGGGTCGATTCACTGCCCGAAATTTGTTGAATTAGATTTCTTATCCTCTATAATGCTGGTAATGTCTAAAAAAAGGAGGTGATTCCGGGTGTATCGGCCAATGATTCCCATTAAGGTAAAATCCTGAAGCTCAGGCGACCGCGGAGCCTTGGCAAGGCTCTCGAAACCCATCAGGTTGGAAGGGGGCGGGGCGGATCACCTGGGATCAGGGTCTGATTCTGGTTAGCTTTACAAGAAATACGTTCCCTCCATTAAAGTAGAACCTCCCCGAGCTTTCCCTACTTGCAGTAACTCCAGCCTGTTTGCCTCGATTTGATAATCGCTTGATTCTTCAGGATATATCTGCGTTCTCGCGCCACCTGGATGGTGCGGCGGCCACGCGGGGAAAGAATATTCTTGTCCTGGTCAACGCCTCCAGAGCGCCTGAGGACCGGTTTATCTGGAGGCGTTCGGCTTTATTTTTCAAAATCCTATGACCCAAGCAATGATCTAAAGGTGAACCTATGAAATCACAGCAGCACGGAACCGATCCGGTGGGCGCGGTCATGGTGGTGGGCGCGGGTATCGCCGGAGTGCAAGCGGCCCTGGACCTGGCGGATTCCGGGTTTTACGTCTATGTGGTGGAAGCCCAGCCTGCCATTGGCGGGGTCATGGCTCAGTTGGACAAGACCTTTCCCACCAACGACTGCTCCATGTGTATCCTCTCCCCCAAGCTGGTGGAATGCGGGCGGCATTTGAACATTGAGATTTTAGCCCCGGCCCGGGTGCAAGGGATCACCGGCGACCCCGGCAATTTCACCGTCACGGTGAACCAACCGGCCAGATATATCGATATGGCCAAGTGTATCGCCTGCGGCCTGTGCGCCCAGAAGTGTCCCAAGAAGGTGCCGGACGAATTCAACCAAGGACTGATGCCGCGCAAGGCTGCGTTCGTTCTCTATCCCCAGGCGGTGCCTTTAAAATACGCTATTGATTCCGACAACTGCCTGTTTTTCAAAAAAGGCGGCAAGTGCAAGGCCTGCGAAAAATTCTGCCCCACCGGCGCGGTGGATTTCTCTCAAACGGACCGGCCCCGGGACCTCCAGGTGGGCGCAGTGATCCTGGCCCCGGGTTTCAAACCCTATGATCCCACCAAGTACGGCGCTTACCATTACGCCTCCCTGCCCAATGTGGTCACCAGCATGGAATTTGAGCGCATCTTGAGCGCCTCCGGCCCCTTCGAGGGCCACTTGATGCGCCCGTCGGACCATAAGGAGCCTACCAAGATCGCCTGGCTACAGTGCGTCGGGTCCCGGGATCTGAACCACTGCGACAACAGCCACTGCTCCGGGGTTTGTTGCATGTACGCCATCAAAGAGGCGGTCATCGCCAAGGAACACAGCAAAAACGGGCTGGAGGCCGCCATCTTCTTCATGGACATGCGCACCATGGGGAAGGACTTCGAAAAGTATTACTGGCGCGCCCGGGATGAGCAGGGGATCAGGTTCATCCGCTCCCGGGTGCACAGCATCGATCCGGTGCCGGACACCGACGACCTCAGTCTGCGTTATCTTGATGAAGACGGTACCCTGAGGTCAGAGACCTTCGATATGTTGGTTTTGTCCGTGGGTCTGGAAGTGGCCCCGGAAGTGATGGAGATGGGCCGCACTCTGGGGATCGACTTCAACATTAATAAGTTTGCCGAGACCTCATCTTTTACCCCGGTAGCCACCACCCGCCCCGGCATCTTTGTCTGCGGGGCCTTCCAGGGTCCCAAGGACATCCCCCAGTCGGTGATGGAGGCTTCTGCTTCGGCCTCGGCAGCCAGTGAATTACTTGCCGACGCCCGCTTCTCCCTGGCCAAAAAGAAGCCCGAATT
>Ga0172375_10010542_pt1 | contig 11967 bp, 10 predicted proteins | sample LakKiv1m_FD_114537 | JGI IMG/M metagenome (GOLD analysis project Ga0172375, IMG submission 114537) | Freshwater microbial communities from Kabuno Bay, South-Kivu, Congo - kab_092012_11.1m | ecosystem: Environmental > Aquatic > Freshwater > Lake | place: Democratic Republic of the Congo... | reverse complement strand
CCCGGAAACCCTATATTTCGCCGTGATTTCTTATGGATATCCGGCTTTTCAACGATCTTCCCCAACCCTTCCGAACAGCACTGAAAACGGTCGTTTTCTTCCTATGTACAGGCAACTTTGTCACCCGTTGTCACCGGAAAAAGAAACATCCGGAGGAAGAAGAAAGATCTTTGCCGATGACCCGGACTTGAAAGGATACAGCATCCGACGGGCTCGAAAGATTATGGTAGGCTTGTAGAAGTCCTACTTGTCGAGACATTCGACAGGCTCAATTTGCAACCGGTGGTTACGCGCTCCATCACCACCCATAAACCGCTGCACACAACCTCAAAGTCCCCCATATTTCTATCTTCGCCCTTCTCCCATTTTAGCTGATGACGGATAACACAGCCTGCACTTGAAGGCTACAAGGGACAAGGAGTATTCACATACGTATTCATGGATGCGTTGAAAAAGGCCGACAGTATGAACGGCAACAAGGATGGAATGACAACAATCTTTGAAATCGGCGCATATATTGACGAACTGGTGCCAAAAGCCACTCAGGAAGAATTCAACTTCGCTCAGATTCCTCAGATGAATCTACAGGGGAATTTTCCGCTGGGAATAATAGAATAAAACATCTTCTACAAACAACGGAGAAATCGTTCACGGGAGCTAATACCATTCCAAAGAGAAGAGAAAGAAACTCCATGCCCCTTTTCATAGTAGAAAGCAGGTCTAAGGGCTTACCTCGATCAGAGGCAGGTCGTTGCTGAAACTTCCTTTTAATTCAGGATGTTGATTTCCTGAAGTAGCTTCAGGTACATTCATATAGAGATAGTCATAAATTTCCCTTATGGTAATTACCTGGTCTCGGTTGGCATCAGCTCGTCCTTGAAGTCCACTCATAAGGTAGTATGAAAACACGCCACCGTTCCATCTTTCATCTTCCTGACTCCATTCATTTGAACTGGAAGCGGTTAATACCGCCACACCATCGATAGAGGATGCCAGTTGAGCTAACAATTGGTTAACTTCCGACGCAATCCCTCCTCCTCGACGCGCCAGCAAAATATTATTGCCCAGGCCACCTGAATGACAAGTATCGACCAGAAATACAATTTTTCTAGCGCGTGCACGCTGTATGATACGGTCTATATCCGATTGCGATAAACCTGTACCGACGAGGTTGTTTAAGTCAGTATCGTGCATGACGAAGTTGATTTCTCCTGTATCTGGATCTGGAAGAGCATGAGTCGCCAGATAAATAATAACAAGATCAGACGATTCTGCGCGTTTCATAAGGCCAACCAAATGCTTTATAACTTCGGCTTTTGCTGCAGATTGGTTTTTCAAAAGGACTGCTCTTTGCATGGGTACTGGTGAAGTTTTAACTGACCGGAACAATTGGTAAACACCTTCTGCATCTGAAGATGCATACCGCAGGTTAAGAGAAGTATCCTTGAAACTTGAAACACCTACACTGAAAACCCAGATGTTCGGCAGAGAGCGAGAATGCACGCTCGGGGATGATGAGGCGGATCCAGCGGCAGCAGATTGATTGTTTTTAGAATTCTGAAGTACCTCACTGCCAGCATTTTTTGAAAGTTGATCTTTTAACAATCTCTCCAGTAATTCGGCTTTAACCTCAGCCACAGTTTTTTCCGAATCTGTTGTTTTTTCCTGGCTTGTTTGAGTGGTAGCGTTCTGCCGGTCAGCAGGGAAATTATCTGTCGGCTCTGCTCTCCAGACTATCATTCCGGGAGATTTGCAGGACAGAAGAAAAACGAACGCGGCCAGAACAGGAATCATCTTGATATTGGACATTGTTTTTCCTTTTTCAATATTTCTGCTTTATCCTGTTGACAGCACCTGCCAATGCTTTTGCGAATGCACATTGAGAAGCATCTTTCGGATAATAAAGTCCGGAATAACACTTTCCAGATCCGGTTTCCGAATATGTTTTTTCGTGTGTTTCAACTTTCAGATCTATCATAGAAGACGCCTCGTAAGTAGGAACGCCAAAAAGGAACATCGCGCAGGTATATCCTGTCACGCAAAACCATCCCCAATTCGGATTATCGGTTATCTTTCCTGTAATGGTTATTTTCGCTGGTACTACTTTGCCACCAGGAACCCCTTTATTCCAGAAGTTTTCTACAGCGGGGAGTACCATGCTTCGTTCATAGTCATAGTCTTCACCACGCGCGTACATTATTTCCATTCCAGAAGCGCGTTCATCTATTTCAATCTGTGGCACCCGCGAACTTTCAGAAGATGGCAGGGATATGATATATTCGGAATACCTAAGATTTGAACAACTCAAAAACAGCGACGCTACCAGCGGAAGAAATGTAAACATCAGCATTCTTGGCATACGGATACCCCTCCAATATTTTCAGGCATATTATTAAAGGTTCGATTCACTTGACACTGGAGTGGGTTCTTTTAAAGCCTCATTGGCTGATTTTGTTTTAGCCCACTGGTATAATTGCTTTGCTAAGTCTTTACTGGCCAGATCCATGGCTTCTAGTATTTTTTTTGACCACATATTTGATTTCATTGAATCACCGGCTAATACAACTATGGGTAAACCTATAACAGTAATTCCTACCGGGATGCTCCAAGCCAGATTACCTCCCAAATTGCCAGTGGAAGAAACCCCCTTGGCTTTCATTGGCGAGTCAGAAAGCGGTGTGGCTGTGTATGTGCATTCAGCATGAATCGGAAAAAATCCAGTAGGAACCAGCTTGACTTCATCTGGACTTATCAGGACGAGTTGATCATTGATATTTTCGTCAGGTTTATTAATTCTTATATTCACGGAATCAAAATAAGGGGCAAGATTCTTGCGCAAGAGCGTTTCGGCAGCATAAGAGAACTGCCAGAGATGTATTCCAGATGTGGCATCTGGATCACTTCCCAGTTTATCCTGTACGGCAGCGTCATCCTGTTCAGAAGTCTCGCCTGATATAGGCTTGAATTCCCAGCCCAGATGCGTGTTTACCATACTGATTGATTCCGTATACAACATTGAACTGGAGACCAGAAACACAATGTCGATGCGGCTTATTTTTGTAATTCCGGCTGGAGATCGTTCTGCTTTTTGGCTTTTCTGGTATTTAGTTGTGTATGTGTTGAAATCCAGTCGCCGGACAGCCTTACCCTCAGCACAACCTGCAATTGTGAGCAAATAAAAGGAGATTAAGGCCAATACAAATACCAACCCACTTCCCATCCGGTTAGATAAAGCATTGCAACACATAGCAAACCCCTTTCTTTATTAATCTTTAGCCGTGATTTAACTCACACAAGGCAGAGATTGTCAAGATATTGCCTCTGAAACTCTGGATGTGTTGCGTAAGTGCAAGTTGGATATGGACAATCTTTTCTTATATATGATAAAAGGTATCCACTATCTAAATTCCGGAGAAAGAATATTATGAATAAAGTCAGCCAGATTGTGTTTGCGGTTCTTGTTGTCTTTTCATTTACCATTGATATAGATGCTGCCGAGCCGGTGCCTATGCGGCTGAGCTCTGAACAAACCGCCCGGATTGCTCCCAGCGATCGGTCTCCGGCTTGCGCGACACTGGCGGAAGGGACGGCTTTTTCGGCCATGTACGTGGCCGACGGCTGGTACGGGTTGCAAGTGGAGGAAACACAAGGCAAGCTCTGCTGGGTTCCCGCTAAAGGAGTTGAGCAGATAAAAACCCGCAGCGCGGTGCTGGCTGTTCCTTTGCTTATCGAAGCCGGGCGGGCGGTAGTGACCTTCCTGCGCGACCTGTTTACCGGCGATCTGTTCAAGAAGAAAGCCGACATCAAGATCGAGCCGGGTACGATGGTGTCCATCCTTGAGGAAGCCGCCGACAAAGTTAAGATCAGAACCGATGGCGGCCAGGAAGGCTGGATAGCGCGTGAGGCGCTTTCTAAAATCAAAGAGTTCACAAGTACACCTCAGAAAGACCAGGGCATATGGGAAGGCCATCAGGCAGTAAATACCAGCGGCAACCTGCTGCTGGAAGTCTGGGTGCAGAAGGCTGACGGGAGCGCAGTGCAGAACTATTCTGAATTAAAACTCGGTGACGAGTACGAGATTCACGCCCGCTGCTCGAAGGACTGCTTCCTGCGCGTAACATGCGAAACGCCGGCAGCCGGAGCGGTCTGCCAGTATGGGCCGAACCAGTTCCCCGGCTTTACTGTCAGCCCGCGTATTGCAGCCGGACAGGACGCCTGGTCATATATGCTGCCTCCCGGTATGCGATTCAAGGTTTCGGAGCCGGTTATGAGCGAAGATATTCTGCGCATCGAGGCTATTTCCGCTGAGTACAGCAAGCCCTTCTATTACGTGGCTGGAACCGACAAAGGCGAAGGCTGCGCCAGCGCGGGTGCCGGCATGGCGACAAATGCCGAGGGTGTTACAATGGATTGTTCCACGCGCGGCGGCGGATTCTCCCGTCAGGGCTGCGGATATCGAGGCGGCGGATTCTCGGCCACCCCGCAGGGCCAGACCAACCCGGTGCCGGAAGTGGTCAGCCAGTTTGTGATCAAGACGCTTCGTTGATGGTGAATATTGAATCGAATTGAATCGAGAGGCCTGTTATGAAAAGATGGATGATTGCATTTTTTATTCTGATGCTGTTTTCCAGTCTGGTATTCGCACAGGATAGAGGCGGAGGGTTTTCCTGGTCCGATGGAGCACCAGTAGATTGGTACAGCAAGAGTATTGCCTTTGTCGTCGGTATAGACAGCTACTCGCAGGGCTGGCCCAGGCTTTCGCAGGCGGTCAAAGACGCTCAGCGCATGGAAGCCGCCTTGAAAGCCCGTGGATTCACGGTCTTTACGCTGTATGATAAAAATGCAATGGGATCCGAGATTGTGGCGGGATTGCGCAAGGCGGCAAGTCAGACGGGAAAAAATGACGCGTTTGTTTTTTACTACGCGGGGCATGGTCATACGCAGAAATCTGCAAGAGATGGATCTGAGGCGGGCTATCTGGCACCGGTGGATGCGAAAAGCGGAGACCTGACCGGTTACATTTCCGTTTCTCAGATCCGTGATGAAATCAACAGCACCTGCGCGGCCAAGCATGTTCTGCTGGTTCTGGACTCCTGCTTTTCAGGTACGCTTCTGACCAGGGCGCAGTTAACGGAAGGCGGCGTAGCCGATTATCTGTCTAAATCAGGGATATATGGTATCACCGCCGGGATGCAGGACCAGCCTGCAGTGGATGGATTGTTCACGTCTGTGCTGATCGAAGGTCTGGACGGCAACGCGGACTACAACAACGACGGCTATGTGACGTTCAAGGAACTTGGTCTATACGCCGAACAGAATGTAAGGGTGAAGAACAGGTATCAGACGCCGGATTATGGCGTGATGTACGGCGCGGGGCAGTTTGTGTTCAAGCGACCGGGTGGGGCGGTTCCCCGTCAGAGCGAGAAGGTAAAGCTTGATTTCGGCAAGGGTGCGTCGGTGGGTACGGTTTATGAAGCGCCGGATGTGAGCGATTACAAGAAACTAGCGGAAGAGGCCAAGGCGGCGGAGCAAAACCGGCAGGCGGCTGAAGAGGCGCGCCGTGTCTATTTCTCCAGGCTTGAAGAGGCTTGGAGCAGCGTAAGCGATATAGCCGGAACGACCGCCGTGGATAAGGACAAGCGCATCGCCGTAGTGCGGAAGTTTCTCTCCGAGTTTCCGCAGGACAACCCGCGCAAAGTTGAGGCGGAAGGACTGATTCGGCAGATTGAAAACGAGCGCGCGCCGGAACCGGTAACAGTGGCGAAAGTAAAGCATGCGGACAGCGGCGAAGTCTGGAGTGACTCAACAAGCGGCTTGATGTGGCAAAAAACACCGCCAGAGAATACAATGAAACGGGAAGCGGCGAAATCGTATTGTTCCGACCTGACTTTGGGAGGTTACTCGGACTGGCGCTTGCCATCGATTTCGGAGCTGCGCTCTCTGATCCGGGGCTGCCCGGCTACGGAAAATGGTGGTGTTTGCAAGATAACAGATGATTGCTTGTCGGAAGACTCATGTTGGAGTACTGCTTGCCAAGGTTGTTCCATCAATGGCGGTCCTGGTGCCGGTGGGCAATATTGGCCGTCGGAGTTGCCCATTTCAGACAAATGGGGATTCAGGTCTTCCTCGCCCAACGAGTCCGACGGTGTGTGGGGCGTGAGTTTCAACTATGGCGATTTGGTCTACTATTCCGTCAATTTCGACACCTATGTCCGCTGTGTGAGGTGATGTACTGGACTGTGAAGTTGTGTATTTGGTGATTTGGTCATTTTCTTTCCAGCGCAAAACTCGGGGTCGACATTTTTTTGATTCTCTGCCTTGAACATTCGGATGTCTTACGGAAAAAGAGTGCAAGCAGGTAATGCGGAATGGCCTTGGAAGGACTTGGGGATCCGGTGGAATCTTTCCCGCTCCAGCTTGCGGAGGAATTTCGCCCGGTTCCGGGTCGGTTTTCTTTAACCATAGCTCCGCTTCCATCTGTAATCTCGTCAGAAGAGTCCTTGAATTCATAGCCATAGATTTCTCTAACGCGTTAGAAGTGGCGTGTAAATCTTTCCGTGTAGAAAAGATCTTAAAAAGCTACCTCCTATGGAATATTGCTGATTCGGTGTGAATAGTTGATTCGAAATACCGGATGGGCTACGATAACAACAGTTCAAAAGGGAAGCACCAAAATCATTCCGGTTGGCTTGTAGAGAGTGAGAGACATGCAAATGAGCAAAGCTTTTACGCTTCTGTTAATTTTTTTGCCGATCCTGTGCTTCCATGCTTGCACAAGCGGTGCAAATAACCAGCAGGGAACGGACGGCGATGATACGGACAGCGACGTGACCGAAGGAGATGTCACTGACGGAGATGTTACTGACGGAGATGTTACTGACGGAGATGTTACCGATGACGACCTGGACAACGATAACGCTGACGGTGATGAGTGGAACGCGGCGAGCCAGTTCACGGTCGTCGAGGTCGCTCCTGAGATGTCGGCTTCGCTCCATTTGGTAGTGCAGGCCTGCGCCGGTCTGTACAATCGCGAGCTTGGTGGCTCCATCTACATCAAAGCAGAAGAGAATGATGAGCAATGGCTGGACGAACTTGACCTGGAGCCGAAAAACGTCGTCAGCGCACTCGATTTCCTGGACACTTGCGTAGCTAAGTTTACTAACTGTGTACACTATTCCTACCTCGATCAGCAGAAGCTGCTGCCCAACATCCTGACCGTCGCGGCGGCGCTTAATGCATTGCCGCTGGACGTGGGGCTGACGCTTGCCTGCGGCAACGTGGTGTTCGACGCCACCCTCGAGTTCAAAGAGAGAAACACCCCCTATCTCGCTACGAAGTACGTCCTCGAGAACTACATTGAACAGACGACTGGATTGGCGATGCTCAACCCCGGATATGACACACACGACAGCAATGTCTCAGATCCCACGCTGACAAGAGACATGCCATCGGCCTTGATCGACTTCGTGTTCTCGCAAAAACTGTTCGTTGTCTTCCTGGTCAACGGCTGCAAGGAATCGGACCCCGAAAGAGAACTTCTACACGACATCGTAAATGCGGGTCAATGGCCGACCCCACTTGGTGTTTATGGCTACAACAACTCCTGGATGGTTATGGGCGGGTATGTGCATGAGGCTCAGACCAGATGCCTGGACTCTCGCAACATGGGGGCTATCCCTACCGAAACAGGCAACCTGTCTTTCTTCTCCACCCGGAGGGCGCCGATTCTGGACACGAATGAACTCGAACACAACGAGTCGGAGGACATCGAATACAACCCGAACAAAACCTATGTGGCATTCGTTATCGGCGACGGAGATAACGTTCAGTATATCATGTCCACAAGAAAGAATTGGCTGCGTCAGCGGCTGTCGGACTGCGAGCAGACCAACCACTCGTGCGCGCCAATCAGCTGGAGCATTTCGCCACACCTTTCATACCTGGCCCCTGACGTGCTCAAGTGGTATTACAAATCGGCTCGTCTGACCGGCAAAGACTACTTCGTCCTTCCGCCCAGCGGTCACCTTTACGCTTACCCCACCTCCCTGAATTCGAAAGACCAGGATCTCTTCGTCTCCGCCACGGAGCAGGACGCACGCGTTCTCGGCATTAGCGGTGTGGTTCACTGGGATTGGTTGGGTACTTGGGAAGACGCTGAAAACAATTTCCTGCCAAAATACGCAGGGACCGACGGCGTTATTAAGGGTGTGTTCACCGTCAATGTGCCATACATGTTTGAAGCCTTTCCAGACTGGCCGGACGACCAGTCTTTTAAGGTGCTCGTCGGCAAAGATGGCGGTGAGGTGGCGGTGTTCCGGCCACGCGAGTGGAGGGGCATCGACAACGACAGCGATGTTTTTTCCTGAGCCCGCAGAAGATGGCTGAGGAACTGGGTAGTTATCCTCCAGGAACCGTCACATGGGTGTACATGACCAGTGATGGGGGCCTAAGCCTCGATAACTCGTTCATGGAGCTGGAAAGGATACTGCCTTCACACGTCCAGCTGGTAAGCACCGATGCGGCTGCAAGACTGGCGTTGATCGCGGGTCGTAAATGAGTAGGAAATTGTGATTCACCCTTTCAGATAGGAACACACCAGAGAGCGACCCGAGCGCGACCCGAGCGCCGGTCGATCAGATGACGAAGTGTCGTGGCATTCCCATGTGTTTAGTAAGTGCCCGAAATACTTGCCTTCCAATGAAACCAGACCAAAACGGGAGTCAAATAAACATCATCATTATGATCTTGCATCGATCAATACAATGTGACTGCCATCTATATTTCTTTGCATACTCGGTAAGCATCAGCCTTAAAATGTGCTTGAATCCCATCCAATTGTCTCATATTTAGTGTCAGGTATGCGTAATTGTTCAAAATATCTTGACATCTGCACACACAAATATACTGTTAGTATAATCTATATACTCGGAGTATGATGATGGGGTATTCAGAGCGTCGTGAACGAGAAATTAAATCCAGGAAGGAAAGCATTCTGGAATGCAGCCGCAAACTATTCGCTGAGAATGGATTTTCAGGCACAACAATGGATGACATCGCCGCTGCTGCAGATCTGACAAAAGTCACGATCTATAAGTATTTCTGTTCCAAGCAGGAGTTACTCGGTTCTTTGCTGCTGATGAATATGAAAACGCTTTTAAAGTGGTATACGGAAGCTGATAAAGAGCAAAAAGACCCGCTGGGTAAACTCAATGCCTTTGGCACAATCTTCATCCGCTTCATGCGCAGCGAAGTGCCAAGTTCCATTGGCTCATATCTGCTGCACCTGGATTTAAGCTCACCAGACATGTCAGAAGATTTGAGAAAGGAATTGCAGACACACCTTGAGATGTTGTTCTCCCTGGTAAGAAAGCTCATTGATGACGGAGTTAAAAAGAAGGTTTTCAGGAAAGATTTTGACGCTGCAAGAATGTCTCTTGTTATCTGGGGCGCAACTATTGGCATTCAGGTGCTCAACGCCAGGCTTACGCCACATATCCTGCCTGACTTCGGTGAGGAAGTCTTCAACGAAGTATTGAAACTAATGCCAACTGGGTTGCTGGAAAATCAGACATGTTTAAACTCAGGGCAAAAACGTAAACGATAGCGCATTTGATAAGGTATTTTTACTGAAACAGAAAACGCCAGTTATTCAGAGTTTCTTTAAATAACAATTTTCAGGTTTTCGGTTAGGCAGTTTAATGGAGGTAATGTGAGAAAATCGTTTTTAATATTAATCTCGATAGTTTTCATTATGGGTTGTGCCCAGACAAATGGCTCTTCGGATGTAGATGGCGATTTTGAATTAACCGAAGAAGATAGCGCCGAGATTGATCAGGACGGTGATGTTGAGGAAGAAGAGTCTGTACCTGTATTCGACGCAGACCTTGCCAGCAATCTGCAGAATCTGCTGGAGGAGCACTTGGCCTTCAGCAACGATCCTGGTGTGACAATGTCTGTCATTATGCCTGATGGTACATCCTTCAGTGCTGCCGCTGGCGCAAGCAACATTGCCGCTGAAAAAGAGATGCTCCCCGATTCGTTATTCCGGGTTGGCAGCAACACCAAACCGATTGTGGCAGTGGTTGTGCTCCAACTGGTGCAGGAGGGAAAAATCGGTCTGGACGATTCTTTGACAGACTATCTGCCTCAATATGAGCAATGGTCTAATATCACAATCCGTTATCTGTTGAACATGCGCAGTGGCATGAAAGAATTTCTGGCCATTACATCTCTTATGATGGACGCGCTGCAGAATGCTGAAGATCCAGTGAATCCAGAGGACGTTCTTGATGCCGTATACCAGGAGCCTTTGACTTTTGAACCGGGAAGCGACGGCGCCTACACAAACAGCAGTTATCTTGCCCTTGGATTGATAATAGAAAAAGTTACTGGCCGACCGGCGGAACAGGAAATAGCTGACCGGATTATCACCCCGTTGCAGCTATCCCATACTTATCTCGATCTGGGCGACTCAGAGAACAGCGATCTTGCCGAAGGATATATAGATATGACTATGGCCGGACCAGTTTTGAAGCTGCCGGCAAGCATAACTCTGCTGCTTCCCTCAGAAATAATCGTTGACGGCCTTATACTGGGGTCTCATCTTCTGCATCCGACGCTGACCTGGACCGCAGGCGCTCTGGTATCCAGTTCTGGCGACATGGCCACATTCATGCATGCATTGTTTTCCGGTAAACTGCTTTCTGAAGACATGATTGAACAGATGAAGGAGACACAGGAGGCGCTGCTCTTTAACGGTCCCGTGCTTTATGGATTGGGACTGCAGGTACGACCTACACCGCAAGGATTGAGTTTGGGTCACGGCGGGTTGAATTTTGGTTATCAGGCTGCCACCTACTATTTGCCAGAGCATGACCTGGTTGTGTCTCATATGCACAATTTTCTAGTGGAGCTCTATGATCCATTTCAGGCGGAAATGGTGGATACAATTCTGGAGGGAGGAGTTTCGGATTACTCACCGTGTCTTTTGCCTGATGATCTATATCGAACTTTTGACACCGGAAAGTATCTGAATATCACTTTCAAAGCCGAAGTGACTTCTCCTGGTGCTGACCCTAAATATGGCACAAGCCGCCTGCGCCTTGAAGAGGAAGACGGTTCTCTGCCCTTCGGAGGTCTTTTCCCTACGGCACTTTTGGAAGAAAAAGATGGAAAGGAAACCCTGACCCTTACATCTTACGGACTGTCAGAAAACCTCGACGCGGACATCCGTGTGGTGCTGGGCTATGCATCCGAGAGTCTGTTTGGCGATCTGGATAGCAATGGTCGCAAGATAATCACTCAGGCAAACCTGGACGATCTGATCGTATTGGTGGCAGATGCTGAACTGGACGAAGACCTGCAGGTGATCAGGATGTGTTTCACTGCCGTCAGTGATCCGACACGCACCGGCGAAGCAGCAACCTGCAACGCAGAATTTCCAACAGAAGGAGACGTATTAAAACTGTTTGCCAGTCTTCCGATCGTTGACGATCCAGAGGCTGTTCAGCCAATACTGGAAACCATTATGGTTCCAGCCTGCATCTGCCCGAATGGAACGAATAGTTATCAGGCTTGTGAATAGAAAGCATATCAATGAATAGATTACCAACTTATTTATTGATTTTCATTGATTCAATTATCTTAGCCTTTGGATGCAGCCATTCCGGTTCGATGGGGACTACTGCAGATGGCGATGAAATTGAAATTGATATTGAAGCAGACAGCGAACTTGATGACGAAATCATTGACGAAATCGATGTTAAACCTGAAACTGATAATGCTACAGATTCCGACCAGACCGAAATTGATGAAACCGAACCATATCCGCTTCCCTTTCCAGTGCCTTTGCATACCGAGGGGCGGCAGATTGTCGATAAAAATGGAAACACAGTCATTCTTAAAGGTGTAAATTGGAGCGGCGGTGAAGGTCCGGACATGGTTATGCACGGTTTAGACCGGGGAGAT
>Ga0172375_10010539_pt1 | contig 11969 bp, 10 predicted proteins | sample LakKiv1m_FD_114537 | JGI IMG/M metagenome (GOLD analysis project Ga0172375, IMG submission 114537) | Freshwater microbial communities from Kabuno Bay, South-Kivu, Congo - kab_092012_11.1m | ecosystem: Environmental > Aquatic > Freshwater > Lake | place: Democratic Republic of the Congo... | reverse complement strand
TGAAGAATCTTTAGCAGAATACTGTGCGGTTAAATATGCGGTTGCTGTTTCATCCGGCACAGCAGCTTTGCATTTAGCATGCCTTGCGGCAGGCTTTAAAAAAGGAGATGAAGCAGTCACTTCGCCTATTACGTTTTTGGCGACGCCTAACGCAGTTTTATATACAGGAGCCAAGCCTGTATTCGCGGATATCGACTATGATACAGTAAATATTAACCCTGAAGAAATAAAGAAAAAGATTAACGGAAAAACAAAAGCTATATTACCGGTTCATTTCGCTGGCCTTCCGTGCGATATGCCTAAAATAGCAAAAATAGCCAAGAAACATAACTTAGCAGTGATAGAAGATGCCTGCCACGCATTAGGCGCGGAATACAAGGCAAATGGGAAATGGGTAAAAGTAGGTAGCTGTAAACATTCGGATATGGCTGTATTCAGTTTTCATCCTGTAAAGCACATAACTACAGGCGAAGGCGGGGCAATAACTACTAATAATAAAAAGATATATGAAAGATTAAAGGCATTGAGAAGCCACGGCATTTATAAAGATAAAAGTATTATGAAAAAAGGGCAATGGCATTACGAAATGAGAAGTCTGGGTTTTAATTACAGGATCACTGATTTTCAGTGCGCGCTGGGATTTTCTCAGCTTAAAAAAATAAGCAGATTTATAAAAAGAAGAATAGAAATAACAGATATGTATAATAATTTCTTTAAGAATATTAGAGGTATGGAAATACCATTTTCTGGTAATGATTTCAAATCATCATGGCATATCTATGCCTTAAAAATTGATTATAAGTATTTTGGGTTTAAAAGGCAGGCATTTATGGATGCCTTGAAAAAGCGCGGCATAGCCACGCAAGTGCATTATATCCCTGTATACAAACAACCGTTTTATAAAACTAATTATAAATCCGGTTTTAGGCATTATCCCGGAGCAGAGGCTTATTACGAGAAGGCATTGACGCTTCCTGTTTATCTAGGCCTTACGGATAAAGATATTGGACGGATTTTATCCTGCATAAGGCGCATACTCAATAAAAATGGAAGATAAGTTGGTTTTAGGGACAGCTCAGTTGGGTATGAACTATGGAATTAATAATAAAACAGGCAAGCCGTCTTCGGAAGACAGCTATAAAATAATTAAAACAGCGTGGGGACAAGGTATCAGGTATTTTGATACAGCTCAGTCTTATGGAAATTCAGAAATTCTTCTGGGTAATGCTATTAAAAAACTCGGAATTCAGAATAAGGCCTTTATAATATCAAAGATTAAAGGCGTTCTTGCTGGTTTGGATGAAGGAGAGCTGTTAAGTAGTATTGAAAAATCGTTAAAGGTTTTAAATGTTAAAAAGTTATACAGCTTATTGCTGCACGATTCTTTAAATCTGGATTTATGGAACGATAATACCCGTAGAGTTATAAAAAAGATTAAAATAAATAATATATCTAAAAAAATCGGCATTTCTGTTTATAGCTATAAAGACGCGTTAAAGGCTCTTGATTTAAATGACATTGACATGATTCAGATGCCATTTAATATATTTGACCAGGCGTATTATTCAAAAGGCATTTTTCTTGAAGCTAAAAAGCGCAACAAGATTGTTTTATTAAGAAGTGTTTTTCTGCAAGGACTTTTACTGATGGATATCAAAGATTTATCCGCTAATCAAAAGCATTTTGAAAAATATCTTAAAAAAAGAGACGAATTATGCAAAAGCCTGAAAATGGATAAGAAAGAGCTGGCTATGGGATATGTAAAAAAAAGGGCGAGCGGGTCTTTTATTGTATTAGGGGCTGAGATACCTTCTCAAGTAACAGAGACTATCTCTATCTTAAATAATAGCGATATGAGCGAAGTTAATGCCAAAATAATAGAAAAAGAATTAGCTGTTTTGGATGAAAATATCATAAATCCTTCTAAGTGGAATAAGTAGCAGGTATCATATGGTTATTTCTGTTATACAGGCGAGGATGGGGTCTTCCAGGCTGCCGGGAAAAGTAATGAAAGAGGCAGTAGGGATTCCGCTCATAGGCCATTTATTAAGCAGGTTAAAAAAGTCAAAACTGATAGACGCATTTATAGTAGCTACTTCAGATAATACTGAAAATGAGCCTATGATTTCATATCTGGAATCTAATGGTCATGAGGTTTTTAAGGGTAGCGAAGAAGACGTGTTGGATAGATTTTATCAGGCGCTTAAGGATAAAAAGGCGGATACAGTTGTCCGTATCACTGGCGATTGCCCTTTAATAGACTATAAAGCGGTTGACCTTGTAATCAGCGAGTTTAAAAAGAGAAAACTTGATTATCTTGGATGCGGCAGGAGTTTTCCTGAAGGATATGGTTCAGAGGTTTTTACTTTCAAAAGCTTAGAGCAGGCATGGCAAAAAGCAGTCCTTAAGTCAGAAAGAGAACATGTAACTCCGTACATATGGAAGCGTCCGGAAATATTCAAAATCCAGAAACTTGAGATGGCTAATGATTATTCTCATATTCGCGTTACAGTTGATGAAACGGAAGATTTTACAGTGGTAAAGGCAATCTTTGAAAATTTTTATCCGGAAAAAGGGGAAGATTTTTTTCTGGAAGACGTAGCAAGCTATTTGAAAAATCATAAGGATATTTACAATATAAACAAACATATTATCAGGAACGAAGGATATATAAAATCTTTAAAAGAGGATAAAAATGTCCGGTAAATTATTTAATAAGAGTACAGCTATGTTAAAAAAAGCTAAAAATGTTATACCCTGCGCTTCCCAGACTTACAGCAAGAGCTATAAATATTTTTGTGAAGGCGCTGCGCCTGCTTTTATGGATAAAGGCAGGGGCGCTTATGTATGGGATGTAGATGGAAATAGGTATATAGATTTTGTGCTCGGCTTAGGCGCTATAACAATAGGATACAATAATCCTGAAGTGAATAAGGCTGTTATAAAACAGCTTAAAAAAGGCATATCTTTTTCCCAGCCTACTTTTCTTGAAGTTGAGCTTGCTGATAAATTGATAGATTTAATACCATGCGCAGAAATGGTCAGGTTTGTAAAGAATGGATCTGATGCGACAAGCGCGGCTATAAGGCTTGCCAGGGCATTTACTGGCAAGGACATGATTCTTTGTTCCGGTTATCACGGATGGCATGACTGGTATGTAGGCTCAACAGAAAATGATTTAGGAGTTCCTATATGTGTTAAAGATATGACAAAACATTTTATATATAACGATATATGTTTTCTTGAGGGGCTTTTGAAAAAATACAAAGGCAAGATAGCCTGCGTAATTATGGAGCCTGTGTCCGGAGACGGGCCTGAAAAAGGATATCTCCTGCAGGTTAAGAGCCTTGTTCATAAATATGGCGCTTTGCTTATTTTTGATGAAGTTGTTTCCGGATTCAGGATGGGTATATCAGGAGCTCAAGGGTATTATAATGTAATTCCTGATCTTGCTTCTTTTGGCAAAGGCATGGCTAACGGGCTGGCTTTGTCCGCTGTTGTAGGCAGAAAAGACATAATGAGATTAATAGAAAACGGAGCTTTTATATCGACCACATTTGGCGGAGAATCACTATCTCTGGCAGGAGCACTGGCGGCCATAAATATATTAGAAAAAAAAGGCGTGTATGAACACATATGGGACATGGGTAATTTGTGGAAACAAAAGATGCAGGCGCTTATTGATAAAAAGGATATGAATAATATAGTTAGGGTAGGGGGTCTTGCGCCTCATTGTGGCCTTATTTTTAATAAAACAGGCAAGCTTTCCAATTATGACCTCGCGTCTGTTTTCCAGCAGTACGTTATAAGCAAAGGGATTTTAACTATAGGCATAAATAATTTCTGCCTTTCTCATACCAAAGAGGACATAGAAGCCTTTATTTATTTTTCTGATAAGGCATTCGATGAGGCTTTAAAGGCAGTTGCCAAAGATAGTGTTAAGGATATTCTAAAGGGCGGAAAAATAATGCCTGTTTTTAAAAGGTAATATGAAACAGCAGACAATAATGATTATAGGCGCAGGCAAAGGGCAGTTGCCTGCGATTTTGCTGGCAAAGGAGATGGGGCTTCATGTTATAGCGGTGGATAAATCTCCTGCGGCGCCGGGAATGAAATTCGCAGATATAGCGCTGCCCATAGATTTTATAGATATACCCAGCGTAATAAAAGAGGCGTATAAGCATAAGATTAATGCAGCGATGACTATGCAGGGAGATTTGCCGGTTATTACTGTCGGGAAAATAGTAGATGAGTTTGGCCTTCCTGGCATTGACTATGAAACAGCGATGAGGTGTATAAATAAGCTGTTAATGTCAGAATGCCTGTTAAAAAAAGGCATTAAAACCCCGGCCGCATTGCGCGTGCTTACATTAGAATCAGCTGAAAAAGCTGTAAAAGAAATAGGCATGCCTTGCATAATAAAGGCGGCAGACAGTTCCGGAAGCAGGGGGGTTACGAAAATTTTAGAAGAAAAACAGATAGGGCCCGCTTTTAAGGAAGCGTTGCATTATTCTAATATTGGACAAGTCTGTGTGCAGAAGTTTATAAATGGCGTAGAAATGGGGGCTCAGGCATTTTCTGTTGATGGGCGGTGCGAAATAGTCCTTGTTCATAATGATGCAATGTCTGATCCGCCTTATTTTATACCAGTTATGCATTCGTTTCCTTCAAAATTGAGCCCTCTACAGTTGAAGAGAGTGGAAAAAGCGGTTACTGACAGCGTAGAGGCATTGGGCATACATACAGGGCCGTCTAATATAGATATTATACTATCCGAGGAAGGAGAGCCAGAGATTATTGAAATTGGCGCGAGAATAGGCGCAACATGCTTGCCTGAACTTGTGCATCACTTTTCAGGCATAAACTGGGTTCGGGCAGCCATTGAAGCGGCGCTTGGGCAAAAGCCGGATTTAACCATAAAAAAATGTATGCCGTGCGCAGCCGGCATTATTGAAGCGCCGGGTGACGGTATATTGGCAGGTTATGATATCCCAAAAGATGTTTATAGTGTAGGCGGCGTATTTGAAATTGAAATAGAAACAGATATAGGCGGGAAAATATCAAAGTTGCGCAATGGCACAGACAGGATGGGAAGGATTGTAGTCGGAGATAAAGACTCGGATAAAGCTGAAGCAAAGATCGAATGGATAAAGTCGCGTATATCAATAGAGATTAATCAGGGGAAATTTAAATGAAAGTCATAGAAAAAAATATACCTGATACATGCAAGGTAAAATTAAATACTGTGACCTGCAATATGTGCGGTTATGCGCCAGCTGAGTTAGTGCATGAAGAGAAAAATATTATGATAGCGCGTAAGGATATCAGGAATTATGTTGATGTAAATGTTTCAATTTGCCCTAATTGCGGCCTTACGTTTCTTAACCCGCGGATGACATCAAAGGAAATAAACTTATATTATAAAAATCAATTAAGGAGGTTTGTTTCTTGCGAGCGGAAGGACTTTTCTAAAAATGGCCGCCTGGAACAGGCAGTTTACCTGCTTGAAAAATATGAATCTTCCGGCAGGCCTCCGGGAAGAATAATAGATGTCGGTTCTTTTGACGGGCTTTTCCTTTCATACTTCCAGGATAGAGGATGGGATGTTACAGGAATTGAGCCTGATGAAGAATCTGCTGAATTTGCCAGAAATAAGTATGGCCAGAATACAATAACAGCTAATTTTGAAGATGTAAAATCCGAAGAAACAGGCAGATTTGATATTATCAGCATGAGCCATGTTCTTGAACACATAGAACATCCAAAGGAGTTTCTTCATAAGGCAAAGTCGTTTTTGAATAAAGATGGTTATTTGTTTGTACAGGTTCCTAATATGTCAAAACCATTTGTCTCCCCATTTTATAGTTTCTTTTCATTTCAGCATCTGTATTATTATACGCCGGTTTCAATTAAATCAATTTTAAAAACAGGCGGTTTTTCAACGCTGGAAATAATAAATCTCCCTTATTCTGCTATAAGGATCCTTGCAAATTTATCTGAAAATCCGGATGATATGCCGAGTTTTAGCAATCATTTGGAATATGAGCGTTCCAAGGCAGTAATTAAAGAGTGGGAGAAAAATAGAAACATTGAAACAGCGCGTCTAAAGGCTTATCTGGACAGTATTTTCAAAGACGCTAAAGCGAAAAAACAAAGAATCGGTATCTACGGAGCTGGTTATCATACGCAGTCTATTAGCGCTGTTGTTGGAGGGTTTCCTGAATGTGTTGCTGCTATTGCTGAAGATCATCCGGCTAAATTAGGCTGTTCTGAAACAGGGCTTCCTGCTGTATCTTTGCCGGAATTGAAGGATATGGGCGTTGATACAATAATCATCTCTAGTTATACTTATCAGGAAATGATGGCAAAAAAAGCTGAGGTATGCGGATTTAAACATATTATCAGATTGTATAAAAACGCAATGGCTTATGACGGGTTACTATGAATTGCATAGCTTTTATTCTTGAGGCGGATCATTTAATCGGCATGGGGCATATTATAAGATGCCTGTCTTTGGCGTCTTTTTGTGAAAAATTGAATTTGAAATGCGTTTTTTTATGTCCCAATGATTCTGAAGCGATAGAGATAGGCAGTAACCTTGCCCCGCAATTCCAATGGGAAAAGCTTTCGTTTAAGACAACTGAACAGGTAGATATTAAAGAGTGGCTGGAATTACATAAAAGAATCGGATTTGATTGCCTTGTTATAGACCTGTGGGAACATAGGTGCAAAGCCTTGCATTCTTTGTATAGAAATACTGATTTTCCGAAAATTATGCTGAGCAGTTTCCCTTTTGCCCATCAACCTGTTTTTTACGATATACTTATCAGCATGGGGCTTTTTTCATCATCGCATAAAATGGCTATCAGCGCTTTGATTGGTAATGCAGTAAATTATATCGGGCCTGAATATGTAATTATGAATGGTAAATATGTTGCCGATATCAAGCCTGTAGATATCTGCAGGGAAGCAGATACGGTTTTTGTATGTATGGGAGGGTCTGATCCTGCAAATATTACTCTTTCTGTGGTTGATGCATTAGCCTCAAGCGCAGATATTAGGATTGAAGCGGTGATAGGCCAAAATTATAAGTATATGGATTCATTGTTTAAATACGAAAAACCAGGCAGGATAAATTTTTACAGAGATACGGATAATATAGCTCCCGTAGCGGCAAGATGTGATATAGGGATTATTACAGGGGGAATATTGCGTTATGAAATGGCGCTGGCAGGATTGCCGATTATGATAGTTTCTACGTTTCCGATTCAGCATGAACTTTCGCAGATTTTTGAGGATACCGGAGCTGCTGTAAATATGGGTATTTTTGATACGTTAAGCCGGGATGCTATTTCCTCGCAGGTAAAGCAGCTTTTGCGCGATTTTGAGCTCAGGAAAAAAATGCACCAAAGATTAACAGCCATAACTGATAAAAACGGCCCGGAACGCGTTTGGCAGATTATAGATAAATCCACGCGTTTATTAAATACGAGGTTATAATAATGCCCAAAATACAGATTATAGCAGAAGTAGGCTCTAATTATGACAATAGCATAGAAAAGGCAAAGGGATATATCAAAAGCAGTAAAATATGCGGCGCTGATGCAGTTAAATTTCAGACATTGCGTAAAGATAAATTAATCAGCCCTAAAATATTGTCAAATGGGAAGCTGACAGATAACCCCGTTTATAAAAATTTTAGAAATTTAGAATTGCCGGAAGAATGGCATTATGCTTTAAAAAAGGCGGCTGATAAAGATGGGATTGAGTTTATTTCCACGCCTTTTTATATAGAGGCAGTGGATATTTTGGAAAAGGCAGGGGTGCGGACATATAAAATAGCTTCAGGCGATATAACATTCTTTCCGCTTTTGGAAAAAGTTGCAGGCACAGGCAAGAGAGTTATTTTATCAACAGGCGCAAGTTCTTTAAAAGATATTGAAAAAGCGCTTGATGTTTTGGTTAAACATGGGGCAAAGGATATAACCCTCCTGCACTGTATAAGCAATTATCCTCCGGAATGGGGCGAAGTAAATCTTTTATCTATTGTGGCATTGAAGAATAATTTTGGTCTGCCGGTAGGCATATCCGACCATTCTCCTGGAGATATAGTACCTATTGCGTCTGTGGCATTGGGCGCCGTGGTAATTGAGAAACATGTGACAATTGACAGGGCATCGGAAGGCCCTGACCATAATTTTGCAATGACTATGGAAGAATTTGGAGATATGGTCCGGAAGATACGATTACTTGAACATGCGCTTGGATCTCCGGGCAAAGAGCCTACTGCAAGCGAATTAAAAAAACAAAAACGTATTCGCAGAGGTATTTATGACGCGGTTACTTTTGAACCTGCGAAAGATGCTGTAAAGGGTATATGGCTGAGGCCTGAACATGAATAGCGTTAAAAAAGGAAGAAAAATAGTATCAACCATAGAAGCAAGAATGGCATCTACGCGCCTGCCTGGAAAAGTGCTGAAACCTGCGCTTGAAAAACCTCTCCTTGGATTATTGATTGAAAGGCTTAAGCGAGTGAAATTGATAGATGAAATAGTTGTGGCCACTACTGTAAATGATAAAGATGATATTATAGAGTCTTTTTGCGATAGTATTAATGTTAAATGTTTCAGGGGCAGCGAAGAAGATGTGCTTAAGCGTGTCTTGGATGCCGCAAAGAGCGTAAATGCTGAACTGATAGTTGAGATTACTGGCGATTGCCCATTAATAGACCCTCACATAACAAGGGAATGTATAAAGTTATTTTTAAGCGGAGAGTATGACTATGTTTCAAACGGATGCTTAGAAAAGACTTTTCCTGACGGATTAGGCGTGCAGGTGTTTCCCGTAAGCGTCCTGGAAGAGGTAAACAAGCTTACAAAGGATCCGGTTGACCACGAACATGTCTCTCTATATATATATAAACATCCGGAAAAATATAGGCTTAAAAATTACAAGGCGGAAGGTGAATTGCGCTGGCCTGAATTATCGATTACTCTTGATACTCCGCAGGATTACCAGTTGATAAAGCGTATATACGAAGAATTATATCCTTGCGATAATAATTTTACAGCTTATGATGTAATAAGATTTATAAAAGAAAATCCGGATTTGATAAACATAAATAAAGACGATGTTCGCAGTACTGATTATATAAAGAGCATGCCCAGAAAGGCTAGAAATGAATAGTATTTATAATTCAGCTATTATCGGTTGCGGCAGGATAGGAGTCTTCTATAGCAGACCTAAAGATAAAAAAGGCATAATGACGCACGCTCATGCATATAAAAAAGATCCAAGAGTTAATGTTTCCGCCTTTATGGATGTTAACTTGAAAAAGGCAAAAAAAGCGGCTGAAATGTGGGGAGGCAATGCCTATAGCAGTTTAGATAAGATGTTTAAAAAAGAAAAAATAGACATTATAAGCATATGTGTGCCGGATGAATCTCATGAGGATGCGTTGATAGCATGCCTTAAATATAAGCCAAAAGCTGTGTTCTGCGAAAAGCCACTTACTATAGATATTAAATCAGCTGAAAAGATAGTTGAATATTATTGTAAGGCAAAAATCCAGTTAGCGGTTAATTTTACAAGGCGTTGGAAAAAATCCGTAATAAAACTTAAGAAAGAAATAGAAGAGAATAAATACGGGAAGGTTTTGAATATTTCTGGGATATATACTAAGGGAATTTTACATAATGGGTCTCATTTGATAGATATGTTGAGGTATTTATTCGGAGATATTAAAAAAGCAGTGCCTCTTTCTGCAAGGGTTGATTGGAAGAGAACGGATCCTACTATCGACGCGTTTTTAAAGTTTAACAATGGAGCGTCAGCACATATATTGGGAGCTGACGAGAGGAAATACAGTGTATTTGATCTGGATATCCTGTTTGAAAAAGCGCGTTTTTATTTTACTAAATTTGGAAATGAGTTAATTTTTTATGAAGTAAAAATTGATGGGATATCATCCGGATATAAAAAACTGGAACAGGTATGTTCGTATAAAACAGATGACCAGGGTATATTAAACGCCGTATCAAATTTAATAAATGCTGTTGAGGGCAGGGAAGAGCTGGTTTGTTCAGGCGCGGACGCTTTAGCTGCGCAGAAAATTTGTCATATGCTATTGGAGGAATATAAAAAGATGAGGTTAGCATGAGTAAGTTAGCTATATATGGCGGTAAACCCGTCAGGACAAAGGTATTTCCAGGATACAATGTTATAGGGAAAGAAGAGAAACTAGCCGTTAAAAGAGTCCTGGATACAGGAATTTTATCAAGGTATCTTGGATGTTGGGATCAGTTTTTTTATGGTGGGCAGCAGATTCAGGCGTTTGAAAAAGAATGGGCAAAATATTTTAATGTAAAACATGCGATCGCGGTCAACTCCTGCACATCAGGATTATACTGCGCTGTAGGGGCATGCGGCATAGGACCAGGGGATGAAGTTATTGTTTCTCCTTATACAATGTCTGCTACAGCAACAAGCATTCTTATTTTTAATGGCATACCTGTTTTTGCGGACATAGAAGAGGATTATTTTTGTCTTGATCCAGACATTGTTAAGGCAAAAATCACGCCCAGGACTAAGGCGATAATGGCTGTGGATATCTTTGGCCAGCCTTACGATGCTGATAAGATAAATAAAATAGCGAAAGATAATAATCTTTTTGTGATAGAGGACTGCGCTCAAGCGCCTTACGCGAAATATAAAGAGAAATGGGCTGGGACGCTGGGAGACATAGGCGTTTACAGCTTGAATTACCATAAACATATTCATACGGGAGAAGGCGGAGTCGTAGTTACAAATAATGATGAATTGGCTGATAGGATTAGATTGATTCGCAATCACGCAGAGGCAGTAGTGGAAGATAAGGGCGTAAAAGATATCACAAATATGATAGGTTTTAATTTCAGGATGACAGAGATTGAAGCCAGTATAGGCAGGTGTCAGTTAAAAAAGTTAAAAGGACTGGCAGAAAAGCGTATAGATAATGCTAATTATATAGCAAGTAGGCTCGGAAAATTACCAGGTATTAAATCAGGATTGGTTAGAAAGGACTGTTCGCATGTTTATTATGTGCAGTGTTTTAAATATGACGAAAATACCGTAGGGGTTTCGCGTAATGAGTTTATAAAAGCAGTAAAAGCTGAATTAGCTCCTACCAAAGGCCGGGAAATAGAAGGCGTGCGTATTTCCGTAGGTTATGCAAAACCGCTTTATCTACAGCCTATGTATCAAAAGATGATTGGCTATGGCAAGGATGGGTGCCCTTTTAAATGTCCTATGTATAAAGGCGCAGTTGAATACAAGAAAGGCTTATGCCCTATTACGGAACGGATGCATGAAAAAGAATTATTTATGCATGACCTGGCTCATTCTTTTATGAAAAAGCAGGATTTGGAAGATGTTGTTGCCGCATTTGAAAAGGTATATTCTTTGCGTGAAACTATAAAAAATAAATGAAAATAAAAATTCTTGTTGTTTCTCATGATGCTGGAGGCGCGAATATTTTAAATGCCCTAGTAAAGAAATATAGCACTGATTTCGATTGGAAAGTATATGCTAAAGGCCCGGCAATAAAAATATTTAAAAAATATAAAAGCGCGGAGCGAATTATAAAAGCTTCTGATATAAAACGTGTACTTGATACAGAAAAACCGGATTTAGTCCTGACTGGGACAGGCTGGGCGTCTGATCTCGAAAATGATTTTATAAGGCACGCCAGCGCAAAAGGAATTAAAACAGTGGCTTTTCTTGATCATTGGGGTAATTATAGAGAAAGATTTGGATATCCGAATAATGATTGGGAGAACAATCTTTCCGATATTATTTTTGTAGGAGACAAATGGGCATATGATATTGCCTTGAGAAATGGTTTTCCGAAAAATAGATTGCGACAGGTTGAAAATCCATATTTTGAGGAGATATTGAAAGAAAAAGATATATTGTTACGGCGTGAAAAAAGA
>Ga0172375_10010538_pt1 | contig 11970 bp, 14 predicted proteins | sample LakKiv1m_FD_114537 | JGI IMG/M metagenome (GOLD analysis project Ga0172375, IMG submission 114537) | Freshwater microbial communities from Kabuno Bay, South-Kivu, Congo - kab_092012_11.1m | ecosystem: Environmental > Aquatic > Freshwater > Lake | place: Democratic Republic of the Congo... | reverse complement strand
TTATCATAGTCCCATCTATCCTTACGGACGGTAATGCGTAAGCGTATTTAGAATGACCCGCGGGTTTAACGAATACAACAGATTGAACTCGTTCTGGCACGGGATATGGCATGCCCTGCAGCCATGGCTGTTAATGTGCTTGAACGCGCGTTCCACCCCGTCGGTAACAGCGTTAAGGGGCTTAATGACCCCGACCAGGGACGGGCATGGATAGATATCCCCGTTCGTATCGATTATCGCGAAATATTTTCCGGCGTTACAGGCAATACGGAAAGGCCGCCCCGCCGGATCCATGACCTTATCCACGCTATAGCTGTACGGCCAATCCCTTGCGTAAGACAATGATGCCGCAGAGAAAAGGACCGGATAACCTCTTTTTTTCAGATCGATGATATGCCCGAGCACATCGCGGTATTCACTGTCGGACGGGATCATCTCAGGAGGCACTTTGACGCCGCCCTGGGTCTGGTTGATCAGGGTCGCGAAGCCTATCGCGAAACCGTATTTGCGGCCCATTGCCATCAGCTGGTCAATGGAGTTGATGTTATATTTTGTTATGACCGCCGCTACCTGGAGCGGTATGCCTTCGGCGCGCGCAGTTTCGACCGCTTTCATCGCGGCTTCGAATGAACCAGGGCCGCGGCATTTGTCATGCGCCTCTTTGCCGCCGTCGAGGCTTATGCATATGAGGTCCAGTTTTTTTACGGTATCTATTTTTGCAGGGACGAGGTATCCGTTGGAGGTCATGGCGGTCTTCATGCCGTGGGACCTTATGCGGTCTATGATGTCTGTGACGTCGCCTCTTAAGAGCGGTTCTCCGCCAACCAGGTTGACGCGTTTTGTTCCAAGGCGCGCCAGCTCGTCTATGATCTTGCCCAGGCTTTCCAGGGGAAGGTCGGCATATCCTCTGTCGTGGTAACGCGCGTAGCAATAAGAGCACCGTAAATTGCATTTATCGGTGATCGAGAGCTGGACCTGGAACGGGATATACCGTTTAAATATCCTGGCCGATACCAGGTCGATGCCGAATTTTGCCTGCCACAATAGTTCTTTCATCTATCATTCCTTTTTCCTGGCTATGAGCGCAGCCAGCGGGGCGGATACCTCGGAATAATGCCGCTCTCCGAATATGCGGTCTGTCAGCGGGGTGAGGCCGTACCAATGGTGATAACATTTTACGATACTGAACCCGAGGCTTTCTAGGTCCCGGATGACCGCCCGGGCATCGATGCCGTCGGCGTGTATCTCGGACAGATGGTATATCTCGGAGACCCCGATCTTTTTGACCATACGTTCTTTGGAAGAGAGAGCGCGGTAGAGCTTAATGAGCAAGCCGAACCGGTTGAAAAAATGTTTACTCATATCGTGGTCGATATATATTACGCCGCCGTTCTTTAGGACGCGATGCGCCTCCCGTAGGATAGGGCGGTGATCGTAAAAATGGTGGATCGCGGCGAAGAAGACGACCGTATCGACACTTGCGTCTTTTAGCGGGATATGTTCAGCATCTCCGCAAAAAGGGAAGATGCCCTGGGACGACAGTCCTTTCAGGATATTAGAGGATATGTCCAGTCCGTATAGATTCGAGTATACGCCTTTGGCTGCCCTGAGGACAAAACCGCTGCCGCATCCTACGTCTAACAGGTTCATTCCGCCGGCGGACAGGCCCCTGGCCTCGGTCAGGCGCGCGCGCAGCCATCTCAGGAGCTCCCGCGAGCGCCTTCCATCTATCTTTTCGTAATCCTTGCCGAATGCGTCGTATATCGAGGCATTCGCTTCACGCACTTTTTGAGAGATGTCCGTCATATAGGCCCTTTATTTCAGTAGCCCTTCCTTACGGTAGAATTCGACAGCCTCGAGCACGCTGTCCTCGAGGCTTACCTTTGGTTCCCAGCCCAGTTCTTTGCGGGCTTTTGTTGAGTCGTAATATTTGTAAAAATAAGATTCTTTAATGATCTCAGGGGTAATGAGGTTCACGCCGCCTCCGAGCCTGCCTATGAAGAACTCCGCGCACGCTGCGGCGCATTCCGCAGGCACCCGTGTCCACTCCGGAAGGATATATTCTACCGGACTTCTGTTAAGGGCCGCGGCTATGCGGTTTATAAGTTCGGAGTACTTCAGGTTCTCTGAAGAGAATATGTACCGCTGGCCTGGGGCGCCTTTTTCCGCAACTAGCAAAAGGCCGTCCGCGAGATCGGCGGCGCTTACGTAACTGGTCCCGCCGGGAGGGCAGAAGCGCATGCCGTTGGCGAGCACTGACCGGATGATGCTGCCGGAGTTCATCTTTCTATCGCCCGGGCCATATACGGTGCTTACAGACGCGATCGAGATGTCCATGCCTCCGCGCGCAAAAGACAGGGCCGCGTCCTCAGCCATTTTTTTTGTGTGGAGATAGGTGTTACGGTCAGAGACCTGAAAAGAGCTTGTCTCGCCGATCTTCTCGGAAGGCGAGCGGGTGTAACCTAAAATACCGGCTGCGCTGACAAACACGATCTTTTTGACCCCGTGTTTTGCCGACAGCGCGAGTATGTTCTTGGTGCCGGTCACGTTCACGTCATGGGATCGTTTAGGGTCCCTGCCGCCAAAATCTATGACCGCCGCGCAATGGAACACGGTGTCGATGCCGTCTAATGCCTGGCTAAGGACATTCTCATCAAGTATGTCAACGTGCGCGGCATTTACGTAATATCCGTTCTTGCTTAATTTCTTAACGAGGTTAGAGCCGATAAAACCTCTTGCCCCTGATACAAAGATATTCTTATTCATAGCGGAAATCCTTTAGCATGGCGACGCATCCCTGGTAATAGTCCCGGAAATACGGGTTTTTTAACGCGCGTTCACGTATCACGCCAAGCGGCTCTGAAAGACCGTTCCCCAGCTTTTGGTGTATGAACGGGCAGGCGAAAACATCCGCGTAAGGGTTCAGATAAAGTATCTCTTTGACCGCGCCGCACCCGTGCCTGAAATAATTCGCGTAAAAATCGGTCCTCACGTACATGTTCCCGAGCACCAGTTCGTCAAGGTACGCCAGATCGTCCTTCGATAAAAGAACCTCATTATTATTTTTCCACATGCCTACGGGTATGCCGGGTATGAGCATCAGTATGACCTTAAGGCGGCGGGAGGTCTCTATAAGCTTTTTTATGCCGTCGCTATGCAGGTTCTTCGGGGTAACGACCGTACCGATAGTGACGTTCAGCCCGTGTTTCAGGGCGCGTTCTATTCCTTCCAGTGTCTGGGCGTACAGGCCTTTACGGCCCCTGAACTCGTCGTGCTCTTCTGGTATGCCGCTATCCAGACTGACCGTAAGTACATCGACGCCCCACTGTTTAAGTTTTTCTATGTTCTTATCGCTCAGCAGGCTGCCGTTGGTGGTCACAGATATCAGGTTAAGATGCGGCCGGGCCGACTTTATAAAATCTTCAAGTTCAGGATATATGAGCGGCTCTCCGCCCTGAAAAGAAAAATTCACGGCGCCTAGCCGCATGGCCTGGCCGGCTATGCCTGACCACTCGGCCGGGGTCATGGCGCGCCGCCCTTTTTCGACGAGTCCCGTGGCAAAACAGTGTTTGCAACGCAGGTTACAGTCGAACCCTATGGCCAAGTCGACGTAACGCAGCGGCTGCCGCTTGAAGAGGATTATGGCAAGGACGTTCGTCATGATCCGGACTAACAGGAACGGCTTAGAGGGCCGCGCGACGTACCGTATATTTATAAGGAACCAGGACAATCTTTTTTTTATCTTACGCAGCATCGGTCTTTCTGTAATTCGAATCCTGGCGGAAGAACGTAAAAGTTATCCCGCACAGAAGAAGTATGAATGTTGATATGAGGAACGTCTTTACGACGATCGCAAGCGGGTAGTGTTTTCTGTCCTCCCTGACCGGGATATACGCGAATATCTTGCTTGTGACCAACAGCATGATGAAAAGCGGGATCGTGCCGATAAGGAAGATGTCCCATCTGCCGAGTGAGACCAAAGAACCGCCTATAGCGATGTAAAGGGCCATAAGCCAAGGCGTGAACAGGAGTTGAGATACCTTTGTGATGAACATGATCTTCCATCGGGGGTTCATCTCCGCTGTCTTATAAACGAATCTCAGGGATTCTTTTAAAAAAGCGTTGGATTTCCTGAACTTATGGCTGAAGAACTGTTTCCCGCCGGAAGGCGAACGGGTTTCTATAGAAAAGCATTTGTCTATATATGAGACGCGTTTGCCGAGGTTATTTGTATAATAGCTTATGTATACATCGTCGGCGACAACGTCATCGGGAAAGGATCCTAAAAGCCCTTTTCTGAACGCGTAGCATATGGCCACCACGATAGATGAAGTGAAAGCGCTTGTTTCCAGGAGCCGGCCCTTATTCTGAGCAAGCCAGTAATACCTGTCAAGTTCGTAGGCGCCTTCGGGATGGGAATATACGCCTACAAGGCAGATGTCCCTGTCACTCTCGAATTCTTTAAGGACCTCCGAGACCGTGTTAAGGCTGGTGATCCCGTCAGCGTCCGAGATGAATATGATCTCGCCCCGGCAATGTTTAAGGGCATAATTGATCTGGTGCGTTTTGCCGCGAAGAGGCGACGATATGACCTCCATGGACTGGTCTTTGTCGCGCGCGATAGCCTTAAGGGTCCCGTCCTCTGAACCTCCGTCAACGAAAATGACCTGGAGTTTGTCTTTGGGATATTCAAGCGCTTTGAGGTTGGCGATCTTTTGCGCGATCCGGTCTTCTTCATTGTAAACCGGGATTATGTAAGATACCAGAGGCGGCGTTCGGAACCTCTCCTGTACCGGATCAGGATCTTTTTTTATAAGAGTGAGAAGAAAGAGCCATATGTAGTAACCAAACAGCACCCATCCCAGCAATAAGCAGGAAAGAAAAAACAAAAAAGTCAATAACCACATTTTATGTCCATGTATTTAATTGAGCAGGTATAGATATAGTATATCATTATATGCATGAAATACAAGTAATGAAGGGACACTATTTCGGCGTTTTTAGGATCAACCTGGCGCTTGTAAGTTTGGTCGTTTGGGGCGTTCCGGCCTGGGCAAGGTCTGTCTTCTGATATAATATCTCGAGTTTCTTATCTTCCGGGGTAACGATGGCGATGGAGTTGCAGTTATACCGGTCGGCGATATAACTTGTGAGCTCTACCATAGTGGAGGCCCGGGTTTTTTTGAGCTCGTTATTATCGAACAGCATATAAGAGCCGTTCTGTTCGAAGGCGCACAGGGCATGGCCGAACCCCGGGCCGTATATCGCCAGGAGGACGGCTTTATATCCCAGCACCTGAAGCACCGATGAATTGAGCAAGGCCAGGTCCTTACAGTCCCCGTGACGCCGGGTAAGTGTCGCTTGGGCAGGGGTCCATTCATCTATCAGACCGTGCCTCTGATAAGACACGTTCTTTTTTACCCAGCAGGCATAATCATTCAGTGAATGAATGTTATTAAAGATAAGGGTATGCAGTATCGTGGTATCGTCTTTTGAAGGCCCGCAGCCCAGCACCCCGTTCGAGCGGTATGATTCTGTCCTGACATGTAAGCTGTCGACGGCTGAGGCGTCCGTCCCGGGCAGGACCGAGGTTTGTAAGAGGCCCGCAGTAAAAGACGCGCATAATATTTTTTTACAAATGTTCATGGATTTCCCTTCCAAGTCTTTGTGTATTATACAGGTTTTTCGGAAAAAAGGAATAGGCGTATTCCTCTTTTAACTTGTTTTTTTCGCACTGAGGCTGCCCCCATCGCAATAGGAGGCGATGGGACACCTCCTGCGGAGGCTGCCCCCATCGCAATAGGAGGCGATGGGACACCTCCTGCGGAGGCTGCCCCCATCGCAATAGGAGGCGATGGGACACCTCCTGCGGAGGTGGAATTAGATCAGTAATCCGTGGCGCCGGCATATGTACAGAACAGGAGAAGGGCTATATAATACGTCAACAAAAGGGGATGAATATCATGGACATTAAGATAACGGATATCGCTACAGCGGACCCGGGCTTAAAATTGCCGCAAAAGACATCATTGAAATTACTGCAGGGAGAAAGAAGGTTGTCGCGCGTCGAGGCCTTGCTTTACAGGAAATTCATGCTGGACAAGGGCATAGGCACAAGGGCATTCGCCATAGAGGACATAAAAGATCTTTTTACGGAAGACCAGGACAGGAAGGTCAGGAGATTCCAGCGCGAAGCCGCGTGGTTATCGGTTTCGTCAGCGGATGAATGCATTAAGAACAGCGCCGCTAAAAAAAACGATATTTCATGCATAGTCTCTTCGACGTGCACAGGGTACATCTGCCCCGGCCTTACTTCTTATATCGTGGAGAAGGCCGGGCTTAACCGGGATATCTTTACGTCGGATCTCGCTGGCATGGGGTGCGGCGGGGCCATGCCTGCGGTAAGGGCTGCGTATAATTTCTTATGCGCGAACAGGGAGACTTACGCTATTTGCGTCTCGACGGAGATATGTTCGGCAACGATCTTTTGGGGTGACGCCCCGGAGCTTATACTGTCCAACTCAATATTTGCCGACGGTTCGGCCTCGTGCCTCTTGACCAACAAAAAGAGCGAGGCGGGGTTTACGGTCAAAGGATTCGCGTCCACCATCATGCCTGAACATCGCGATAAGTTGCGGTTCTATACGGAAAGGTCCATGCTAAGGAATATGCTCAGCCCCGAAGTCCCTGAAATAGCCGGTCCGTTGGTGAAAGGGCTGGTTGACGAGGTGCTGAAAAAAAACGGTTTAAAGAGAACAGATGTCATGTATTGGGCCGTGCATCCCGGAGGGCGAAAGGTCCTGGATAAGGTTCAAGCCGCGCTCGGGCTCAGCCAGGCGGACCTGGCCCATTCCAGGGATATCCTATTTCGTTATGGTAATATGTCTTCTCCGTCGGTGCTGTATGTGCTTAAGTCCATATTGAACGATAAGAATTTAAAAAAAGGCGATATTGTGGTAGCATCTTCATTTGGGGCCGGATTTTCAGGGTACGCGATGCTGCTGGTTTATGGATAGGATAAGAACAGGAGGACAGTCATGGAAAAATTGTTATTGATCGCAGTGACGTTAGTCGGCGCTCTTTTTTTTGCCAGGTGTGCAGCGCACGCAGCTGTAAGCGCTGATGCAGGGAAAAGCCTTATAGAACGGAGTAATGAAGTGACCATGAAAGGTCAGCCCGTAACGCTTTTGGGCTCGAAGGTAAAGGTCGGGCAGAAGGCCCCGGATTTTAATGTCACAGGCACGGATTTCAGCGCCGCTACCCTCGCTGATCTTAAGGGAAAGATAAAACTCATAGCTTCTGTGCCGTCCCTTGATACGCCTGTCTGCGATATGGAGATCCACCGCTTCAATGAGGAAGCCCGGAAGATGTCAGGCGATGCCGTGATGGTGTTCATGAGCATGGACCTGCCGTTCGCGCAAAAAAGGTTCTGCCTCTCCGGCGGGATCGATAACGTAAAGACTTTTTCCGACTACCGACTCGCGGATTTCGGGGCCAATTACGGCGTTCTAATAAAGGAGAACCGCCTGCTTTCGAGGGCCATATTCATCATCGATAAGAACGATGTGGTAAGGTATGTGGAATATGTGAAAGAGCTTACTTCTCACCCGGATTATGACGCTGCTCTTAAGGCGCTGAAGGAGATCATATGAAAGTAGTCGCGTTCAACGGCAGTTCTCGTAAGGACGGGAATACCGCTATGCTTATAAACCGTGTTTTCGACGAACTTGAAAAGGAAGGCATCGGGACCGAGATGGTCCAGTTAGCCGGAGATGAAATGCGCGGATGCATCGCCTGCTACAGATGTTTCTCTAACAAGGATAAACACTGCGCGGTCACAGACGACATGGTGAATGAGTACATTGACAAGATGATCGGCGCCGACGGTATTATACTCGGTTCGCCGACATACTTTGCGGATTGCACCGTGCAGATAAAGGCCCTTATAGAACGAACAGGCATGACCGCCCGCGCCAACGGGGATATGTTCAAGCGCAAGATCGGGGCCGCGGTCGTTTCGGTAAGGCGCGGCGGGGCTATACACGCGTTCGATTCATTGAACCATTTCTTCTCGATAAGCCAGATGATCACCGTAGGGTCATCGTACTGGAACATAGGGATCGGCCGCGAGATCGGGGACGTTGAAAACGATAAAGAAGGGATGGCGACTATGGCCGACCTGGGGAGCAATATGGCATGGGCAATAAAGAAATGCTCGAACCCAAGACCGTGAACAAAAGCGCGCTGACGTTCGGGATAATCTTTTTCGGCATATTCATGGTCTTTATGCCTTTACGCGAATTGACAGGGCTTTTTAATTATGACGGCTATCGATCTCTGTTCGGCGCGTTCTCCGAACAGGCTGTGCGGGCCCGCTATCTGTTCTCGGTCTTGTTCAGGATATTATTGATAACAGCAGGCATAGGTATCATATTAAGGAAGGAACTTTTCAGGAGATTACTTGTGCTCCTCAGCGGTTTTACCATAGTTACGATATTTTTTAAACATCCTTTATCCTGCTTCCGGGGCATTACGGACGTCATGTCCGCTAAGGGGACACTGCCTGAGGTTTTTTTAAAAAACCCGGAAATGTTCGTCTGGATAATGTTCCTGTATAACTGCCTGCTCGATCTGGGGGTCTCCGTATGGATGATCTATTTTTTTACACGGCCGGAGGTCAAGGAACTCTTTGGAGGATATCATGCCCGGAGTTGAACCGATAAAAGATATATTTGACCAGTACAAAGATAAACTTTGCAGACTGGCATTGAGCATTTCGCATAACCAGGCCGATGCCGAAGATATAACGCAGAACGCTTTTTTGAAGATCATGAAAAACATCGGCCGGTTCAGAGGCCAGTCAAAATTGTCCACCTGGATGTATAAGATAACATACAACGAAGCCCTCATGTATTTGCGGAAAAAAAAGAGGCAGACGCGTCTTATAGAGCCGCTCAAACGGTCGGCCGACCGGATTTTCGTGAATTGGGCAAAGATCCCTGACCGCGCCCTGCTCGACTCTGAGTTGAAAGAGCGCATAGACAATGTTCTCGCGTCAATGCCCATACAATACAGGATACCTCTTTTGCTGCACGCCGTAGAAGCGCTGCCGATTAAGGAAGCGGCTCACATCATGGGCCTGAAAACCAACACCTTCAAGACCCGGTTGAACCGCGCCCACGGGGCAATAGCCAAAGAATGGTCGAAGTATGACCGGGATATGCCTCTTATAGAACCCCGCAATGAGAAGACCTGCGGCAGGTGGACCGGTTTCACCAGCGATCTTGTCGCGGGGAATTTTGACAAAGGACGATATTCCGCTTTTAAAAAACACATAAACGACTGCCCCCCATGCAAGGTATTTCTCCGCTCTTACGGAGAGGCGCTCTCTCTTACAAAAGCGCTTCAATGCCGCGATGTTCCTCCAGAGTTAAGGTCCAAGATAGATTCTTTCATTTCTTTGGAAAAGTGAAACCTTTTCCGGGCCACGGCATCAAAAATTGAAGACAGGAGGGAGGGATATATATGAAGATCATGCAGATCACTCGTGATGCTTTAATTGATTTCATTGATACAGGAAAGAAATTCACGTTGGTAGATGTTTTACCGAGAGATAACTTCAGAAAGGAACATATCCCCGGCGCATTGAGTTTGCCGGTCGATGAGATAGAGAGCTCCGCTGAGAAGGTGCTGCCTGACAAGCATGCTGCAATAATCACTTATTGCGCTAGTTTTGATTGCGCGGCGAGCACAAAGGCCGCGGAAATGCTTGTTAACAAAGGGTACACGGATGTTTTGGATTTTAAAGGAGGAATAAAAGATTTCAAAACATCTGGCAGGAAGCTCGAAGGCGAATGGCATAAGGCAGGGAAGACAGGAGAAACTAAAACGGCAAGCTGTTGTGCTATGGGGACATGTGACTGCGGGTAGAGATACGACGGGGGGAGGTGTCTATCATGAAAAAGCTAGGATCGTGTAATGTAAGTTGTATGCCTACAACACCACTGTACTGGTCTATATTTGAGCCGTGCAGTATCGTGTGCGAACCCGGGAAGAGCAAAAGGATAAGCAAAAGGACTTCGGGGAGGAAAGGATCCAAGAGATGACGGTTAGCGTGTGCGGGAGGCGGATGGTCCGTCCGGTTTAAGATGGATGCGCGGAGGGCCTTCCGCTTTTTTTCTGATATATGTTAATTTCTGCTATTGTTTATAAGGATTTTTTGTTATAATGTCATTCAAATATCCAACTCAAAAAAACCAATGACAACGAGCGAAGCATTAAAAGAGCTTAGCGTAAGATACAGCGCGCTAGGTATTTACGAAAAACGGAGCGCCAGCGACGTTTATTGTGAATGTGTCTTTTTCAGTAAAGATCTGCCTCTGTGGCAGAAGATCTTCGATGATGTCCTTGGTCCTGCGGTAAAACCAGAGAAGATCCGGCCGTCCAAAGAGCACCTAGCGCTGACCAAAGAGCACGGCGGGATAGAGGCTAACCAGGTATTGTTCAAAAAAGACTTCGATGACGCGGTAATCGTCGCTATGTTGTGGCCTTGGGGTGACAGGCAGCACATTACCGTTAAGATCGCTGTTGTAAAAAATCAGGGGTGAATATGGCGAGATCAGTGATGACCGAGAAAATGGCTGAATTACTCGAGAAGAAAGAATTTATGAGCGTTGCTTCGAGCGACCTTCGCTGCGAACCTAACGCGGCCCCTAAGTTCCTTATCAAAGTGAAGGACGACTGCATATTCCTGGCGGATTATGTCATGGGTAAGACTTACAGGAACCTTAAGGTCAATCCAAAAGTCTCTGTTTCTACAGTGGACCTGGACACTCTGGAAGGATATCAGATAAACGGCACTGCCGAGATCCTGGACCATGGACCTGAATACGACGGGCTTTGCGACGCCATGAAGGAAAAAAAGATACGCCATACGGTCCAGCGTTTCATAGAGAGCGTGCGCGGGGTCAAAAATTATGAAAAATTCGAGACAGCGCTGCCTGACAAGATCGTGGTCTTCAAGATAACGTGCAGGGCCGTGGTCAAGATCGGCGCAAGCGGAGAACTGGAGCGAAGAGGAAAATGAGAAAATTATTATTGGTCGTCTTAGCGTTTGTCTGCGTGCTTGTTCTGATCGCCGGAGTGTTCGTATTTACGTTCGATATCAATAAATATAAACCGGCCATAACCGCGGAGTTGAAAAAAACTCTCGGCAATGATGTCGAGATCGACCGCCTTTACCTTAGCATGAAAGGAAAGACGGGATTCGGTATCAAAGGCATGCGTGTCCTGGACGCATCCGGCCGATCCGTTATGTCTTTGGAGGCTTGTGATGTATCGCTTCAGCTTTGGCCGCTTTTAACGGGGCGGGTGATCGTGGACAGTATCTATATTGATTACCCTAAGATCGACATATTCCGTTCCCGGGACGGGAATATTACGGTCAAGGGGATCAGCGCGCCTCAAGCGGCAGAGGCCAAGTCCGGGCAAACCAAAAAGACCGGGCAGAATATCATTTTCCACATAAAGACGCTTGCGATAGCCGGAGGTGAGATACGTTTTTTTTCCGGCTCGGCCAACACAATGTCCCTGCAACTGAAGAACATCGACTGCACTGTTAATGATATTTCTCCCGCGGGTCCGGTCCGTTTCGCGTTCAAGGCTTCGTTATCGGATACAAAACAGAACGTGAACATAAAAGGTTCTGTAAAGGACCCTATGGGAAATGCCCCTGTGACCGATATCAGCGTGGATGTGAGCGTGCCAAGCCTGAAGGTCCTCTTGACGGCCCTTATTCCGGGGGCTTTGGATAATTTCGACGGAAAAGCCGCTTTAAAATTCAACGGCACCATGACCGGGAAGACAGGCGATGATATCAAAAGGTCGTTAACCGGGAGCGGTGACTTCTCCCTGGATAACGGTATTATTTTAGATTCGAACATCGCCAAACAGGCGCTGGATACATTGACG
>Ga0172375_10010535_pt1 | contig 11970 bp, 11 predicted proteins | sample LakKiv1m_FD_114537 | JGI IMG/M metagenome (GOLD analysis project Ga0172375, IMG submission 114537) | Freshwater microbial communities from Kabuno Bay, South-Kivu, Congo - kab_092012_11.1m | ecosystem: Environmental > Aquatic > Freshwater > Lake | place: Democratic Republic of the Congo... | reverse complement strand
CGCCCTGATCCTCACCCATCAAGGGGGAGGGAATTTTGGACTTTTTCCGAGACCATCACAGTAAAAATTCTTCCCGGCGCCTGGGTAAATGTAAAAACTAAAGACCTTGAGGTAATTTTATTGCCAGGTCAAAGCTCCCCCGTAAGACCACCCCGGCCGACTTTGCCCTCCATCCGTTGATTCTGAACAGGCAATCAACCTGGAATAACTCGGCTGATACCTCTAAAAATAATATCTGAAAAAAACCTCTGGTTGATTTTTCCTTTGACAACCCCGGCAACAATCCCGGCCAAGGGCATCAATTTTACGGCGAAAGCAATTATGGTCTCGACCGCCTGCAAAAGAAGTATCAATTGATATTTTAAGATAAAATCCCTTGACAAAATAATGTGATTATTAAATATTAACACATCACCGGCAATTAATACCCTGAATGAAAGAGAGAGGAAGGATGCCCATGGCCAGCGAAGTGTTAAAATTAACCGCGCAAATTGTAATGTCCCACGCCTCCATGAGCGAACTCAGCCCCGATGAATTGGTGGATGAGATTAAAGAGGTGTATAATGTTTTGTCTTCGCTGGAAGGCGGAGCATTATTGGAAGTGGTGGAGGCGGAAAAAGGCGGCGAAGCCGAAGCAGTAAAAACCCCGCCGGTGCCTTTGAAGGAGATCGTCAAGGCCAAATACGTCGTCTGCCTGGAATGCGGCAAAAAGATGAAGACCTTAAAAACCCATCTGCGCAAAGCTCACAACCTCACGCCCAAGGAATATTTCCAGAGATTCGGCCTGGATCCCAAAAAGTTCCCGCTGGTATGTAAGGAATACTCCGAACAGCGCAGCAAACTGGCCAAGGAAAGGGGATTGGGCGCCAAAGGAGGGCGACGGAAGGCCTCCGCTTAGAAAACTCTCCGGTAATCCAACCCTGAAAAAAGATCAGCCCAATCCTGAATGAGATTGAGAGAAGGATCGGTGTGTCCCGCCCCTCCCGGCAGGTGGACCCGGGTTTTATAACGGTTTGAGAACCCGGCGAAAGTCTGGCTTGCTTTCTTATTAAGGCAATATGTGGCGCCGGCCCCCCCGCCGGCGGCCAGAGGAGGTATGGACAGCCGAAAGTGGCTGCGGAACCGCCATTGGATGCCTTTTTAACGGAGAGTCACCCCCAGGATGAAACCCTCCGACCAAAACTACCGCGAGAGTTCCCTGAAAATCCACGGGATGGTGTGCGCCAGGTGCGGGCGGGAATTTACCCGGAAAAACCGGCGCCTGTTAACGGTGCACCACAAGGACGGCAATCCCCGGAACAACCCCCCGGACGGCTCCAACTGGGAAAATCTCTGCGTCTATTGCCACGACGACGAGCACAGCCGCAAACGTCTGGGTGATTACCTCAGCGGAGAATAATCTCATTCCCCCTGGGGGGGCTCCTTGGCCCGGATAGTCTGCCCCCCGAATTTTTGGGTGCCGGCCTTGGCCGGGACTTCCCGGGGCGGGGCGGCGCTCTCCCGCCTGCCCTCCTCCATAGTCCGAGGCGCCGGCGCTCGCGGCGGCTGTCCCATTTTTCTCCGGAGCTGCTCTTTCGTCCGGCGTTGCTCCGGGGTCTCGGCCGCCTTTTCCGGGGCCGCAGCCTGCGCCATCAGGCGCTCCGGCGCAGCGGCTGCGAGTCCCGACCCCGGCCACCCCAACCCCAGAAGCAGTGCGGCCCCCAGCCCCAGCGCCCCTCTGATCCACCGACTGATTAGCCCTCTCATCATCACCTCCCTGAACCAGGTCCATCTTCACCCGCGCCCGGACTAAGGTGTCGGGGGCCGGCGCTCTCTCGGATTTCTTCCAGACCCAGCACCTCAAAGACCTCCAGGCGCTCCTGCCGGCCCTTGACGGCCCGGATCTCCCGCCGGCCGGTCCGCACCCCCGGCGCTGCCTCAATGGTACTACGGCTGGCCACGATAGTCCAGCCCAGGTCCTTGGTCAGGCTCTCCAGCCGGGCCGCGGCATTGACCGTGTCGCCGATGGCGGTGTATTCCAGCCGCTGGGGAGAGCCGATATTGCCGATAATGGCTTCGCCGGTGTGAATCCCGATACCGATGGCAAATTCGGGCAACTCCTTATCCCCGAAGCGTTGCTTCATCCAGGCGCCGAACTCCTGGGCCTTTTGGGCCATCTCCAGGGCGGCCCTGAGAGCCCGGCGGGCATGGTCCGGATAGAGCGCCGGCGAGCCGAACACCGCCATCACCGCATCCCCGATGAATTTATCCACCATGCCCCCCTGGGCCAGGATGGCTTCGCAGGCCCGCCCCAGATAGGCGTTGAGCATTTCCACCACCTGGCGGGGACCCAGGCGTTCCGAGATGGTGGTGAAGTTGCGGATGTCGGAAAATAGGACCGTTACCTGAAAGCTGTCGCCCCCCAGGTCCGGCAGCCTGCCCGAAGCCAGCAGCTTCTCCACCACTTCGTCGGCCACGTAGCGCCCGAAAATCTTCCGGAGGCGCACCCGCTCCCGCTCCTCCCCCGTGAGCCGCAGCCCCAGGACGCCTATATAACTCAGGACAAGGCCCACCTGGAGGTTGGCGGTGGGGAGCAGCCAATCATGGCGGAACAGCAGGTAAGCCAAGGCCCCGCCCATCAGGCAAACGCCCCCCGTCGCCGCCAGGCCCCACCAGGAAGGGAGGCGGTAAACCAGCAGACTGCCGCCCAGGAGGACGATCACCAGGTACAGGGCCCCGAGATAAGCGGGCGCCGGCCGGGGAAACCTCCCGGTGAGCAGGGTTTCCACGATGTTGGCGTGCAGTTCCGGCCCGGTCATGTCGCTCCCCTGCCAGGGCCCCAGGCTCAGGGAATAGGGGGTGTAGTGGATATCCTGGGTTGCTCCGGGTTCATAGGCCAGGATGACCACCTTATCCTTCAGGTTCCTGATCTCCGGGTCCGTCTCGGCTCCCGGGCGAAGGAAGCGGCCGCAGGAGAGGCGGGGAAAAGTGTCCGGCGGCCCTGCAAACCCGATGACCGGCAAAGCGCTGAGGTTGACCTTGCCGGGGTCCTGGGCCGACCAGCCTTTGAGAGCCGGATCGCTTTTCAGGCGCTGAACTTCCCGGGCCTGGTCCTGTCCTGTGGCCCGAACAGCCAGCAGCTTGGCAAAGGTGAGGAGGACCAAGCCGTCATCATCCCTCAGGGCGGGCACATACCGGCGGACGACCCCGTCGCCTTCGGTGAAAAAATTCAGCAAGCCCACGTCGTCGGCCCCCCGGGGCAGGGCGGTCAGGTAACCGGGGAGGGGCAGGATGACCTTGCTATTCCCCTCCTCATCCATGCCCAGGAGGCCCGCCAGGACAACCCCCCCGGAAGCCAGCTCTTCCTTAAAGGGATCGTCATACTTCAGGGCCGGGTGGCGGGGGGGGAGATTAAGCTTCTGCATCCAGTCTTCGATACTGACGTAATAGAGATAATCCAGACCGATGATCCTGACCCCCGCCCCCCGCAGGACCTGCATGACCCGGGCGAATCGGGGGGTCCAGCAGACCAGCGGCTCCTCCGGGTGGGCCGCCAGGGTCTGATCATCCAGGGCCACGATCACCACCTGCTCCGGAGGATGCCTCAGACCGGCCAACTGATGCCAGAGATCATAGTAGATATGTTCCGGCCTTGCCAGCCAGCCGGCCCAGGTCAGGCCCCCCGCCGCGGCGCTCACCAGGAGCGCCAGGATGACCAGAGGCAGCCACGGTTTTTTTCGCAACGAAGAATCCCGACTTTTAAATACTTGAGACCAAGTTCGCTAACTTAAGCGCTCCCGTTCAACTGAACAGTCATTCATGGGCCTTCAGCGCACCCGCAAATTATGAAAAATATCGGTGGCGCAGGTTTTTAACCTGTGCACGGACAGCCGGGGGCGGCTGTCCCACATTAAATCCGTCAATCATAAAAGGTCCGGTGGAGCGGGCCTCCCCCCCCGCCGCCCCATCCTGAAGAGGTGTGGGCGGGCTTGCCCGCCATCGGTCACGGGTTGGACCCTAACCATGCACAGGCGAGACGCCTGTGCCACCGATTCAAAGAACTTTTCGAAGTGGCATTAACCCTGAAAAGGTCCCCTTTCGTCCTGAATATTTTTTGGCTTCAGATTAACGGACGCTGCTAAGGCCGGTCTATATCAACAATTAAGACATAGTAACAGGTTCCGCCTGCAAATGCTTACCAAATCTTGCCGTTGGAGGGATCATTTCATGGCCAAGTCGTCCCGCACCCTTGCCGCGCTGGCGGCTTTACTGGTGACCGGTTTGTTGACCACCGCCTGGCTCCCCAAGGAAAAAACCGGCGAATACGCCCAATCAGGCGCCGGCGACCAGACCCTGGCGCCTTATTTCGTCGTGCTGAGCGATGACCCGAAACTGGACGCCTTGCCCCTGAAAAGCACCGCGGCCGACGTGAAGATCGCCGGGGTGGTGGCCGACGTCAAAGTCACCCAGGTCTATCGCAATGCCGGCCAAAAGACCCTGGAGGCCGTCTATGTCTTCCCCGGTTCTACCCGGGCGGCGGTCCACGCCATGCGCATGACCATCGGGGCGCGGGTGGTGGAGGCGAAAATCATGGAGCGGCAAAAGGCCCGGGACACCTACGAACAGGCCAAAAAAACCGGCCAGACCGCCTCCCTCCTGGAGCAGCAGCGCCCCAACGTCTTTCAGATGAACGTGGCCAATATCCTCCCCGGCGATGAAATCAAGGTGGAACTCAATTATCTGGAACTCCTCATCCCGGAAGACCATATCTACGAGTTCGTCTACCCCACGGTGGTGGGGCCCCGCTATACCGCCAAAACCGCCGCCGGGGCGCTGGATACCGACAAATGGACTCAGAACCCTTACCTGCGCCAGGGCCAGCCCCCGCCTTACACCTTCGGCCTGAACGTCGAACTCAGCAGCGGCGTCCCCATCGACAAACTGACCAGCCCCAGCCATGCGGTGGACATCAAATACTCCGGCCAAACCTCGGCCCGGATCACCCTCAAGGATGAGAAAACCGGGGGCAACAAGGACTTTGTCCTGCGCTACGCCCTGGCTGGCGGCAAGATCGAAACCGGGGCCTTGCTCTACCCCGGCCAGGAGGAAAACTTCTTCATGCTGATGATGGAGCCGCCGGCCCGGGTCAAACCCGCCGCAGTCCTGCCCCGGGAGTATATCTTCATCCTGGACGTCTCCGGCTCCATGAACGGTTTTCCCCTGGACACCTCCAAGGCCCTGATGAAAAATATCATTCAGAACCTGAAACCGAAAGATTATATGAATGTCCTGCTCTTTGCCGGCGGCTCGGAGGTGCTCTCCCCCTCCGGGTCCCTGCCCGCCAGCGAAGCCAACCAGGGAAAGGCCCTGGGTTTTATCCAGTCTCAGCGTGGCAGCGGCGGCACCAATATCCTGCCGGCCCTGGAGCAGGCCCTGGCGCTGCCCCGGACCCCGGGGGTCTCCCGGATTATCGCGGTCCTCACCGACGGCTACGTCAGTGTGGAGTCCCGGGCCTTTCACCTGATCCGGGACCGCCTGGGGGAAGCCAATCTCTTCGCCTTCGGCATCGGCGCCGCGGTGAACCGCCACCTCATTGAGGGCATGGCCCGGGCCGGCCTGGGAGAGCCTTTCGTGGTGCTCAACCCCGGCCAGGCCGCCAAAGAGGCCGCCCGCTTCCGCCAGTATATCGCCAACCCGGTGCTCACCGGCATCAAGGTTTCCTATGAGGGCTTCCCGGCCTCCGAGGTGGAACCCCAGGCCGTGCCCGACCTCTTCGCCCTGCGGCCCCTGACCGTCCTGGGCAAATACCGGGGTAGCCCCACCGGGACCATAGTGGTGCGGGGCCAAACCGCCAAAGGCCCCTATGAATACCGCCTGGAACTCAAAGACGCCAAGGCCGGCCCTGAAAACGCCGCCCTCCGCCTCCTCTGGGCCCGCCAGCGCATCATGAACCTGGTGGATTTCAGCCGGTTTGATCGCAAAGACCAGACCGCGGTGCAGGAGGTCGCGTCCCTGGGCCTGAAATACAGCCTCATGACCCCCTATACTTCCTTTGTGGCGGTGGATCAGGTCAAGCGGGCCGACGGCCAGGTGGTCACCGTCAAGCAGCCCCTGCCCCTCCCCGAGGGAGTCTCCGACCTGGCCGTGGGCGGCTCCATGCCAAAGGCCATGATGCCGTCCGCCATGACCGCGCCGTCTCCTTCCAGGATGCTCTTCGCCGAACGGAAGATCGAAGCCGGTCGCCGGGACAAGGCGGCGGGCAATGAGGAGACAGGCGGGGGACTGCCGGAGGAGGCGAACGTGAAGCTCACCATCCGGGAGTTCCGGGTGAAGGATACTCCGGCCGCCGCCGCCATCCAGCAGGCCCTGGAAGCCGAATTGCCCAAACTGCTGGGTTGCTGTCAGGACGCCACCAAAACCGGGGGTAAGCTGCCGGAGGAAATTACCGTCGCCTTTACCATCGGCCTGGACGGCAAAGTCACCGGAGACCCAAAATTCACCATGACCGCGCCGCCCAAAGGCCTGGAAAATTGCCTGGCCGCAGCCCTCAAGGGGATCCGGTTTTCTTCCCCCCTGCCGGCGGCCGTCCCGGTAACCGTCATCTTCGCCCTGACCGGGAACTAATCCCGTTTCCGTTCGGTCGGGGCGGGTTCCACCTCCCCAACCAAACTCGGGGTGAATTGGGGCGTGAAGAGAAATTGACTGGCGGCAGGCCACCGGCCAGCAATATTATCTCGCCTGCCCAAAGAGCCTCTGGCAAAATCTCTGAGAGGGCCCGGTCTACCAGGCTGCCCTAAGCTGCTAAAATCCCCCCTTGCCCCAGCGGTGTCCGAATAGGAAATTGATCCGGTTGCTACCCTGCCCCCCTTTTCCAAGGGGGGTAAGGAAGGTTTATTGAAGTCCCCCTTTGACAAAGGGGGATTTAAAGGGATTTCACGTTATTTTAATGAGTTATATTAATAAGACACCTTGGCCTTAGTGAGCGCCTTGGCCGGGGGAAACCCGCTGCTTCCCCGCCATGCGGCTCCGGGCCGCCTGGTAGGTGTCCTGGATGACCCGGGCCGAAACCTGGGCCATGGCTTGGCTCATGGCCTGGGCCAGCCCCTGGGGGGTCTTTTCCGGCAGAGGTTCCAGGACCCGGTAGGTTTTCTGGAAGACCACCCGCTGGGGCAGCTCCTCCCGGGAGGTGTCCACCAGGGTGACCGTCAGGGCCAGGGCCGCCTGCCAACCGCCGGCCTCATCCAATTCCTGAAATTCCGCCACCCCGCCTTCCAGCCTGAACCGGCCCTTATCGGTGCTGCTGGGCCCGAACACCGCCGGGAAGAGGCCCGAATTCCGCAAGTCCCTGAGGAGATAGTCGGTGACCAGATGGCCGGGATTGGCCCGCCAGCGGCTGTAATTATAGGTCAGGCTCTGGAAGGGTTGGGGCTGGTAGACCATGGCGCTGGTGTTGAAGGCCTGGGCTACCGAGAACTGCTCCAACCTGACGGCCTCGGCTAGCCTGGTCTGGCCCCCCGCCACCGGGGCCGGGTATTCGAGGATATACTGGTTGACCAGCATAGGGGGCTTGCCGCAGCCGCTCAGGCACGGCGCCAGCAGGGTCCCCAGCAGACAGAGGAGCCGGGGGAGGCTCGTCCACCGGCCCGGCCGGGGTCGCGCCGGCCTCCGGGGCCGAGGCGTCGGGTCACACATGGCCTTCATTCATTCCACCTTTTCTTGGGAGGCTTGCCGAACAGGAGATCGGAGGGGCGCTCATAGATTCTCTGGAGCAGCATCTCCAACGTCTCCGAACTTTGCCGCAGGGTGGTGGCGGTGGCTTGCAGTTCCCGGGCGATGTCCCGAGCGTTGCCCAGGGTGGCCGGGAGTTTCATGGCCACCACCTGGTCATTCAGGGTGGCCACCAGGGTCCGGGCGCCCCGCAAGGTTTCCCGGGCATCGGCCAGAACCTGCTCCAGCCTGGCGTCCACCAGCACCTGATCCGCCCGGCCCGTGAGCCGCTCCAGGTTGCCCGCGGCCCCATCCAACCGAGCCAGAATACTGGCCAGTTGCTTGCCCTTGATAAATTCCTCCAGGGCCTTGCTGGTGGCGATCAACTGGTCGGAGATGCCCTTGGGGTCGATCATCTTGAGCTTTTCCACCACTTCATTGACGCCTGCCACAATGCGTTGCATCTCCGAGGGGCGGGAGGCAATGATGGGATACTCCGATGGGAAGTCGATCTTGGGACCGATAATGACCTCCCCCGGTTTCTTGAGATCCAGTTCCACGAACATGATGCCGGTGATCCCCGCGGCCCGGAGTTGCGCCACCGCGTTTCTCTGCAGATCCTCCCTCAGGTTGATCTTCATCACCACCCCGATGAGACGGTTGTCGGGGGCCACCATGATCTTTTCCACCTTGCCTTTTTCGACCCCCCGGAACTTGACCGCAGAATCCACCTGCAGGCCCTGCACCGACTCATCGAAATAGCTGATGTAGGTATCGCCTTTCTGGAAATAACTGGTGGCCCCCACCCAGATAATGGCGGCCACCCCCAGAACGCCCCCCAGGATCACAAAGAGTCCGATGATCAGATTGGTCTTTTGCCTGGCCATGTCAGGTTCCTTGGGGGACGGGGCCGGCGGCCGCAGGCCGGCGATTGAAAAAGTTCACCACCCGGGGATCGGTGGAACGCTCTTTTAACTCATGGGGGTCGCCCACCGCAATGATCCCCTTGGCGCTCTTATCCAGCATGACCACCCGGTGGGCGATCTTGAAAATCGACTCAAGTTCATGGGTGACAATTACCATGGTGGTTCCCATCCCGGTATTGAGGCTTTTGATCAGGTTGTCCAGTTCCACCGAGGTGATGGGGTCCAGCCCGGCGGAGGGCTCATCAAAAAAGAGGATTGTGGGGTCCAGAGCCATGGCCCGGGCCAGCCCCGCCCGCTTCATCATGCCGCCGGAAACCTCCGAGGGCAGATGGTTCTCATAGCCCGCCAGATTTACCATCCCCAGTTTCATCTTGACGATGAGCTCGATGGTGGCCGCATCCAAATCGGTATACTCCTGGAGGGGCAGGGCGATATTTTCCCCCAGGGTCATGGAGCCGAAAAGAGCCCCGGACTGAAACAGCACCCCCAGGTCTGTGCGCACCCGGCGCAAAACCCGGTCGTCCTCGGTATTCACGTTGACCCCGTGCACCAATACCTGGCCGGCCGCAGGTTTATACAGGCCGATCATGTGTTTCAGCATGGTGGACTTGCCGCAGCCGCTGCCCCCCAGGATCACCAGGATTTCCCCCTGGTTGACCTCAAAGCTCACCCGGTCGAAGATGGTATTATCTCCAAAGCGGGCCGTCAATTGATCAACCACGATGACCGGCTGTTCCGAATTGTTAGCCTCCATGACCCCATCCGCCCCCGAAGGAGCCCTTTCCCATGCCCCATCGGCCTGCCCGCAAAGCCTCAAAGGTTTTTTGCCAGCCGCAGGCGAAAGCACGCGCTAAGAAGAAAATTCACTTTTTGGAGCCTTTTGCAAAAGTCCCCCTGTCATGCTGAGGGAGCGCAGCGACCGAAGAATCTGTGTTAGAGGAAAATACGAGATCCTTGCTTCGCTCAGGATGACAAAAAGGGGTTTCCCAAGAGGCTCTTTTGATATTTCTTTCCATTCCTCTTATTGCCCGACCGGAAATTTAAAATCATAGAAAAATTCTCTGCCGAACCCGGCTTCATAAATTAAGATAATGAAATACTAAAGCAAAGGCCGAATCCGTCACAATGATGAGAAAAATCGCCGACACCACCGCAGAGGTGGTGGCGGAACCCACCGCCTCGGCCCCGCCCCTGACCTCAAAACCCCGCTGGCACCCGATGCCCGCGATGAGCCCCGCAAAAACCCCGGATTTGATCAGGCTGGTGATCATATCCAGCAAGGTCAGGCTGCTCTGGGTTTCCTTCAAGTAGGTGTAGGCTGTCAGGTCCAACCCGAGGATGCCCACGATCATGCCGCCCAGGATGCCGAAAAAATCAGCGAAAATCGTGAGCAGGGGCACCACCGCCATGGCCGCCAGGACCTTGGGGACCGCCAGAAACTGGACCGGATTGAACCCCATGGTGATGAGCGCATCCACTTCTTCTTTGACCTTCATAGTGCCGATTTCCGCCGCAAAGGCCGACCCCGAACGCCCGGCCACCAGGATGGCGGTCATGATGGGTCCCAGTTCCTTGACCATGGCAATGGCCAGCAGGGAAGCCACGTAAATATTGGCGCCGAACTGTTTGAGCTGCAGAGACGACATGAACGCCAGGATCAGGCCCAGGAGCAGGCTGATGAGGCCGACGATGGGCAGCCCGTCCACCCCGGCCCGCTTCATGTAAAAGGCCACGTCATCCCAGCGCACCCCCCAGGGATGCAAGACCGCCTGCGCCAGGGCCACCAGCAGTTCCCCTAAAAAGATCAAGACCCGCTTGAAGTCGTTGAGCGCCCTGAGGGTGGCGCCGCCCAGCCGCTCCAGCGCATTGCCCGCCTGGCGGTCGGTGATCAACGGCTCGATAGTGAGGTCTTTGGGGTCAATGAGCCCCAGGATCCCCCGGGCCTTGGCCGAAAGGTTCACCATCCCAAAGCTCGCCGACCGGTCCCGGGCTTCCTGCTCCAGTTCCAACAGGGCCAGGGCCCCGGCGCTGTCCAGGTACTTAAGGCCGCCCAGGTCCACGGTCAGGGCGGCCGGCCTCATCTCCCGCAGCCGGGCCTGGACCTCGGAGCTGAAGGCTTGCAGGTTATCCAGGGCGAGCCGGCCGGACACCGCCAAGGTGACCTGCCGCCCTGGTTCCCCGCTCACCTGAATGGTATAACCCTGACCTGGCACTCTGGGGTTTCCCGTCTCCGACGACCAAAGGTCCTGACCGCTTATTGCCGGGGCGCCCAGCCGGCGGCTCGCCGGCGGCCCGCGGCAAAACCTTAGGTATTAAAATCCAGGGCCAAAAATTCTTTTCCCGTCAGGCCCCATCTCTTTTCCGCCTCCTCTGAATTGATCGCAATGGCGATCAGGCCCACCACCTTATCCTGGCGGAGGAGGGGAGTGCAGATTATATAAAGCTGGGAGCCGTCCTCCAGGAAGAACCTTTGCTGCTGAATCTTTTTGCTGTTGATGACCTTGATCACCAGGTCATAGCTGGAGAAATTCCCGGCCTTCTCCTTGGGCGGGTGGACCGCCAGGGTGTCGCCCAGATGATTCATCACTGCGATCCGGAATGGACACATGCGGCACAATTTAATGGTCTTGGGCTCCACTTCTTTCAGGGCGGCGCTGATGGCGGCCACGTCTTTCCGCCACACCGGCTCCACCAGGGGGGCGGCCAGGCCCCCGATGCAATCTTTCACTTCTTTTTTAAAGGCGGCGGCCGCAGGACTCAACGGCGGCTCCTGGGCCTGGCAGCCCCAGAGAAGTATGGCCAGGCAGGCCAGACCGTAGCGGATACAGGCTTTGTACCGGAAATTTTGACGGAATGATGAGCTTTTCATGGTAAATTTTCCAATTTTATTTGAATCCTCTATGCTTATATCCTATTTCCCCGTCGCCTGCCAAGAGAATCGACGGGGGGTCAGGGAAAAATCCTGTCATCGAAAGGGCGGGCCGGCGGCAATCTCGAATTTTCTCCGGCCAACACCTCCTGAGTCTTCAACCCGCCCCTAAATCCCAAAAAGATTTATCGCGCGCGGACCTTGCCCGCCATCTGGGGTGATTCCCCGGTGCCTAAGACGCACCCGTGACCTTTCCAGGACAGTTCCTCATGGGCCTCAGGCCCACCTGCAAAGCCTGAAAAGCCCGGTGGGGCGGGCCTCCGTGCCCGCCACGTTCTGGGCGAAATGGTGCGTAAAACGCACCCTACAAAAACTTTTCAAGACAGTTGGGCATGAGCCTCTGGCTCACCCGTGAATTATGAAGAGTCAGGTGGGGCGGGCCTCTGTGCCCGCCGCTTTTCATGGCGCAGGTTTTTCGCCTGTGCATCG
>Ga0172375_10010532_pt1 | contig 11973 bp, 9 predicted proteins | sample LakKiv1m_FD_114537 | JGI IMG/M metagenome (GOLD analysis project Ga0172375, IMG submission 114537) | Freshwater microbial communities from Kabuno Bay, South-Kivu, Congo - kab_092012_11.1m | ecosystem: Environmental > Aquatic > Freshwater > Lake | place: Democratic Republic of the Congo... | reverse complement strand
GCCCGGCCAGGCCTCCGGAAGGCGCCGGGCCGGCAGCGGAAGCCCGGGAGCAGCTCCGGGTCAGTCTCCGTGCGGGCGAGTTGGACCAGCGAGCCGTCGAAGTCGAGTCGGTTTCCCAGTTCATGCCCTTCTCGGAGATGCTGTCGCAGATGGGCGGCGAGGAGATGGCAATCGAAGTACAGGGTTTGATGTCCGCGACCATGCCGAAGCGCACGAAGAAGCGGAAGCTGACCGTTGCCGAGGCGCGGCGCCTGCTGCCGCAGGAAGAGGCGCAGAAGCTGATTGACATGGACGAGGTGATTGCCGAGGCGCGGCAGCGCACCGAGAAATCGGGCATCGTCTTCATCGACGAGATTGACAAAATTGTGGCGGCCACGCCTTCGACCTCGGGTCCGGACGTCTCGCGCGAAGGCGTACAGCGCGACCTTTTGCCGGTTATCGAGGGTTCGAGCGTCCTGACCAAATACGGCATGCTTCGGACCGACCACGTCCTCTTCATCGCCGCCGGCGCATTCCACAAAGTCAAACCCTCGGACATGATTCCCGAATTCCAGGGGCGCTTCCCGATTCGCGTCGAACTCAAGCCGCTCTCCGGCGCCGATTTGCGCCGGATTCTGACCGAGCCGGAGAACTCGCTTGTCCGGCAGTACACCGCGCTCCTGGCAAGTGAAGGAGTGAGGCTGACTATTACGAAGGACGCGGTGGACGAGATTGCAGAAATCGCCGAACGGGTCAACAGTGATACCGAGAACATCGGCGCCCGGCGGCTGCACACCGTGATGACCGCCCTGCTCGAAGACATCCTGTTCCGATTGCCGGACCCCGAAGTCACCGCCCAGACGGTCACCGCCGCCTATGTCCGCAACAAGCTGAAGAACATCGTCGAGAACAAGGACCTGAGCCGATACATACTCTGAAGAGGGTCGGATAGTGCAGCATCCAGAGGTGTCGAACCCGGCTCGGGCCCTGCATCCCCTCTCCCACCGGGAGAGGGCAAGGGTGAGGGAATACATACTATGAACAAAGACCTTACGTCCATCAACGACCTTTCCAAAGAGGAAATCCTCAACCTGCTGAAGAAGTCGATTGAGCTCAAGCAGGCGGTGAAGAAGCAGCGCCGCCTCGATATCGCTCCGGGCACGATGGGAGCGCTGATATTCGAGAAGCCGTCCCTGCGCACGCGGGTGACGTTCGAACGGGCGATGCTCGACCTGGGCGGCTCCGCCATCTACCTCGGGCCGACCGACATCGGACTCGGCAAGCGCGAGACCGTGCCGGACGTGGCCCGCAACCTGTCGCGCTGGGTCGACTGCATCATCGCCCGGGTGTTCGAGCACTCCAAGATAGTGGAGCTGGCCGAGAACGCCACGGTGCCGGTCGTCAACGCCCTGTGCGACGAGGAGCACCCGTGCCAGATTCTTGCCGACCTCTTGACTGTATTCGAGCGACGCGGCAGCCTCGAAGGCGCGGTAATCTGCTGGACCGGCGACGGCAACAACGTCTGCAACTCGCTGATGCTTGCCTGCGGCCTGGTCGGCATCAACCTCCGGGTGGCCACGCCCAAGGGGTTTGAGCCGCCGCAGTCGGTCATCAACCGGTCGCTCGAGTACGCGAAGAAGAGCGGGGCGAGCATCACCCTCACCTACGACCCCCGGGCCGCGGCCCGGGACGCGGATTTCATCTACACCGACGTCTGGGCGTCGATGGGGCAGGAAAGCGAGGCCGAACACCGGCGGCAGGTCTTCCGGCCGTACCAGCTCAACCGCGAGCTGATGTCCTTTGCCAAACGCGATGCGAAGGTGCTCCACTGCCTTCCGGCCCATCGCGGCGAGGAAATCAGCGCGGAATGCCTCGACGGCCCGCAGTCGATTGTGCTCGACCAGGCCGATAACCGGCTCCACGCGCAGCGCGCCCTGCTCGCGGTGCTGCTCACGCGCAAGATGTGAAACACCAATCGGGAGGTTAGACTTGAGAAAACTACTTGTCATTCTGCTCCCCTGCCTGCTTCTGGCCGGCCAGTTGGGGCTTGAACCCGTCACCGCTGTCGGCAAAGACGGCAGCCGCGTGACCCGTTTCCGCATCAACACCGGCAACGGCTACATCGACCTCGAACCGTCCGGCCCCACTGCCCCGCCCCGCGCCCCGGCCGACACCGGCATACTCTGGGTCGACCGCAACCACCACTACGGGATAATCCAGGCGACCGAAGTCTCGGGCGACGGCATGCACGTGCTGGCCAACTGGTACCTGAACGACCCGCGCGCCAGTTACTACCGGACGCTGGGCGACGAAATACCGCTCTGGGAAAGCCCGGGCAACTTCACCTACGGCAGCGACGGCCGCCAGATTGGCTCGTCCTACGACGCACGGGTGCTGACGCTCTCAAAGACCGACGCCGCGGTCAAGTGGTCCCGGAGCTCCGGCTACCCGGACTGGACCTTCGGTTATCCCAGCCCGGCCGCCGGCTTCTCCAAGGCGTCGCGCGACGGCTCCAAGGTCATCGCCGCCCAGAACGGCACGCTCTATGCTCTGGATGCGGGAACCGGCGAAACGCTCTATACGGCGCCGTTCAGCGAGCCCGACCGCCTGCAGGGCATCGACATCTCGGACGACGGGTCGATTGTCGCAATCACTGTCTATGATTCCTGCTTCATCTACGACGGCGGGACGCGGCGCGACGGCATCCCGGTCGGGACGTCGAACTCCGGCACCCAGTACGCGGCTGCGGTTTCCGGCGACGGCCGGCTGCTCGTGACCGGCGACTACTACGGCATACTCAAACTCTTCACCTGGAACGGCAGCGACTACGTCATGAAGTGGCAGCGGTCGGTCGGCACGCCCTGGGTCGCGGGGGTGGACATTTCGCGGGACGGTTCAACCGTCGCCTGCGGCACCGGCTACAACAACGGTACGCTCAACGTATTCGATTCCAGCTCGTCCACGCCGCTCTGGACCTATCAGGGGTATGGTGCGACCGGCTCCTACATACCATCGGTCGCCATCTCGACCGACGGTTCGCATATCGCCGCGGTATCATGGGGCGACACCGCCTCGCGCGGTACGTTCAATGTCTTCACGGTTCATGACCGGTCGGGCGCAACGCCCATCTTCGGTATAACCCGCGACCAGGAACCCGGTTCGCTCTTCTCGTGCGACATCTCGGATGATGGCCAGTTCGCGGTCTGCGGCGGCAAGGCGGTTCATGCCTACATGTTGGGCAACGGCGGTGAGGTCTACGCGGTCATCGTCGGCTCGGCGGCCGAAAACAACGTCGGCATGGCGTCAATCGAACAGCCCACGCGGTACCTGCAGGTCGGCACCGAACTCACTCCGCAGGCTACGGTCAAGAACTACGGCGACAGCACTGCCACGTTCCTCACCTATCTCACGATCCGCGACGGCCGGGACTCACTGCTCTACACCGACAGCGCCCAAGTGACCAACTTGGGCGGTAATCAGACCACATCGGTGTCGTTCTCCCAGTGGACGCCCTCGCTTTTCGGCCTCTACGCGTCCACGTTCTACACCGCGCTTGAGGGCGACAGCTATCCCGGTGACGACACCATGGTGATGCAGAGCAAGTGCTTCCACGACGGCATGCCTATCCGCATCGGCCCACCCAATGCCGAAGTGACGGTCAACTCCTCGTTCACGCCCAAGGCATCGCTCGTCAACAACGGCTCCTACGCCGACACCCTGCACTGCCGGCTGGAAATCACCGACTCGCTGGGCGCTGTGGTCTACAGCGACTCGGTCGCAGCCGGCTCAGTCCCGCCCGACGACACGGTCTCCGTCCAGTTCCGCCCGACCACGATTCCGGACGTCGGTGCCTACACTGCCACCGCGGTCGTCACCTGCGGCAGCGACTTCTACCCGACCAATGACACTCTGCGTCGCCGCTTCGACGTTACCTACGAGATCATCTATGACGACGGCGGGTATGAGGCGTTCTACTGGGTCGGCCGCAAGGACAATGACAAGTTCTACGTCCGCTGTACGCCGACGATTCCCGCGCCATATGCCATCAAGGGCGGCCGGATCATGGTCAACCTCGCGAACCAGGTCTTTGACTACGTCATGGTCTGCGCGGACAAGAACGGCAAGCCCGACACGACGGTGGAACTCGGCCGGGTCGAGAACGTCTCGACGCCGACCGCTCCGGCCTGGATTACCTTCGACTTCGACATCAACCGCTACGACGTTGACGACGTCTGGATGGTCATCCACTGGCCGAACACGTCGCCGGGCCTCGGCGTCGGCGCGGACGCGACACCGCCGCTTGACCTGCGTTCGTACCTGTCCTCGAACCAGGACACGTTCCGCCAGTGGACAACGCACGACTGGATGGCGCGGTTGCTCCAGTCGCCGGACGTCGGCATCAGCAGTTCCGCTGGACCTGAGCTCAGGTTCCGGCTGCTTGAACCGACGCCCAATCCGTTCCGGGCGGCCGTTGGTCTGAGCTACGAAATCCCGGCTCCGTCCGACGTCGCGATGAAGATCTACGACCGCGCCGGACGGGTCGTGGCAGTACCGGTGAATGGACGCGTCGAACCCGGGCGCTACGGCCTGACCTGGCACGCGACCAACAGCGAAGGCCGCGCGCTCGCGCATGGCGTCTACTTCTGCCGCCTGCTCAACTTCACTACCGGAGCGTCATCGGTGCGCAAGGTCACCCTGGTGCGCTGAAGACTGACAGCCGCAATCATGCAGCGGGAGCGCCGCACGGCGCTCCCGCATCTATCTCTCTCCGCGCTATCTGTCAGGGCCGCATCATCTGCATACCACGAACCTGCAGGTAGCGTCGGTTCCTTTCGCGGTGACACGAGCGATGTAGGCTCCGGCCGGCAGCCCTGCGACCGAGATGGTGGCAGTCTGAAGACCGGCGCGCTGGACGTCCTGCGGGGCTCTGAGCACAGCTCTGCCCATGACGTCGTAGACAACGACATCCACAGAACCGGGGCTGGGCGCTGCATAGCTGATTCGAGCAGTTCTCCGAACCGGACTCGGAGCCACTCGGACTCGCATGACCTTGCCGCCGAGCGCGACGGCAGCCGAACTGGCCCCGCCATCGCCACCTCCTCCTCCGACGTACTCGAGCTTGAACGCATCAAAGTAAGTGTAGCAGAAGTTCTCTGGTACACGAAGGAAGTCGTCCAAGACGAGAGTCATCGTTCCCGCCGTGAGATTCAACGAGTCGCAAATGACCTCCCACGTGTCAAATGACGGGACCGCTTGGTTGATGTCGCCGAGCCACATGCCCGGAAAGAGGTCCCACGTGGCACAGCTGTCGATATGCGCCTCACCGGGTGGAGGATTCGTCTTCCATGTGTAGAGATTCCACAGTCCGTTGCACCCAATGCACGCGGACCAGTACATGGAGTGCCACGAGTACGACGATACGCAGTAGCCGGCCCAGCAGCTGTCGGCGTAGCCGGGGCGCCGAACCCACGAGTCTGCTTCGGGCCAACAGTGGTAGATATCTACCGAGTCCATGTACGCGTCGTCGAGGATGATCGTCTTGTGGTCAATTACGCGCTTGATCTCATTGTAGTTGAGATATGGATTGACGTTGCCAGTCGTGTCCTTTGTCGTGTCACACTCTCGCGGCCGGGATGCGAAGTCAGGTGCGCCGGGGCAGCCAGGAGGAGGGTCGCACGTACCCCACTCACCTGTTTCTGGTTTCGGACGGTTGTTGGCTTGCACGACGCACGAGAAGCCGTAGGAGGCGACGCCTGAAGCGTGCTCTTCGTTGTGAACGTGATCTTCGTAGCGCAGCGTCATCACGCCCGTCGCCACAGTGTCATCGGTGATATCATACTCGACCTCGTACCAATAGACCGGCCAGAACCAGGCAGTTTGGCTTTCGACGCTGCCGGTGTCAGCGAAGAAGTCGACGACCAAGGCCCGTTTCGGGTCAGTCCGCATGCTCGTCTGCAAAGCGAACCAGAGGGAGCCGGGCTTGACATGGGGCCTTTCGGTTCGGCAGTCACTCAGGGTACGCACGTCCAGCTCGGCGAGCAGGCCCTCCAAGTCATCTTGGCTTAGCGCCCCACAGTCAGTCGGTGGGTCTGTTTCCATGGCCTGCGCATTGGATGTGCCACCACAGTGACCGCACCATTCATAGACGGTGTCGGCGAGAGTCTCGCCAAAATGATGCAGCGAATCCTCCCACCTCTGAGCTAGGTGCCGAAGGGACTCAGTCCGCCAGAAGTACTTGGTGTCAAGATCGTACATCGGGCCCGCGGATTCGGGCACGAAACCCGGACCCTGCCACAGGTGTGGGCAGTATCGACAATGCGCCGAGTCCAGCGCGTGATACATGGGCCACCACCACCCGGACCAAGGCTCGGGGACTGAGTCGCTATCGGCATAGGCGTAGGCTTGCGCACTGGCCGTCAATACGGATAGCACCGCAAACGCGGTCACCAGCGATAGTCCTGAGCGCATGGCTACTTCCCACCATGTCCGACAGCGATGAGCCAGCTCCGCTCCGCCACCACCCGAACGCGTTTCTTTGCGAAGTACCGGGCACACTCTTCGTATGCCCGCCACGGTTGGCCCTCGCACCAAAGCTGAAGACTTTGATTGATATCTCTTTCCGGAAATGTCAAGAGGTCGCTGCCCATCTCGTTTCGCACCTGGTAGACTACGCTGGAAGGCCGAACGGCTTTGCTGCCGAGGGTATCGCCTTCGGCAAGCAGGCGCTTGACCAGCGCCGGGTCGGCAATGCTCGATATCTCCCGCAGGCACGCGGAGCAGTCGTCGCGGTCCTGACTCTTGAAAGCCGTATCAGGGTTCCCAAGCTGCAGCGGGAAACGAGGCAGTCTCGGCTCTACGTCTCCTCCGAAGGGACCAAACAGCCCACGCGGGTAGTCCCTCACAATTGGCGGAAGCGGCTTGCCGTCGTACTGCGCGTTCACCACCTCTCGAATGGCGAGCCAGTCATCGATGCGGACATAGAGGACGAAGTTGGTCGCTCCAGACGAGAGTATCCCGGGCCAACTTCCCCTGCCAACCTTGAGGACATAGCAGTCGCGGCTGTGGACCTTTTCGACGCTGGTTATGTCGTAACGCGTATAGTACCATTCCGGCCAGCCGGACGTCGTATATCGCTCCCACGTTTTCACGACCCACCAGTCGCCTACGTGCCACTTGGGCGTGTACTGCGCCAAGCCCAAAGATGGCACGAGCGTAGCGACGGCGAGAGCGAGCAGAACTGCACTTGACTTACCTCTCACAATGTACCTCCTGTTAGTACTGACGAGAGTTTAGGTTCCGGCCGGGACTTGTCAATGACAGCCACCGGTTCCCGGCCCAGGGCTCTGGTAGCTTCTGGGGCGCCTCGGTATGGGCCTGTGCGCTGATCAGAAATCCCCACACGAGCAAAACGGCAACGCACGCGGTAGATCTGCTTCGCATGACTACTTCTCCGCCTGGCCGACGGCTATGAGCCAAGTCCTTTCCACGACTCTCCGGCCCAGCTTCGTGCCGTCATACTTGTCATACTGCACGAGCTCTTCGTACACCCGCCACGGCAGGTCGTCACTCCAGAGCTGCAGGCTCTGGTCTATTCTCATATCCGCGTCCTGAGGGCCGCTAGGTTCCGGGTTGCCATTCACCTCACTCCGAACCCGGTAGACACTGCCAGAGTGCCGCGGAACGAGGGCACCTGCGCTATCGCCTGCACTCAGCAGACGGTTAACCAGACTCGAATCCGCGACGTCGGACACCTCGCGGAGCCATGCCGAGTAGCCGTTGAACCGCTTGTACTTGAATGCCGTATCCGTGCCAGCAGGTTGTAGTGGGAATCGGGGCAGACGCGGTTCGCCCGAGAATGGTCCGTACTGCCCGAGGGGGCAATCCCTCACTATCGGAGGGCGGAGCTTCCTGTTAAACTCAGTCGTGACGACGTGTCGGACGATAAGCCAGTCATCAGCGCGGACGTAGAACACGTCCGTGGCCCGACAACCCAGATATCGGGTTTCCACGGCAAAGCAGTCACGCTTCCCAACCTTCTCAATCCCAACCACGCGGTACTGCATATCCTGCGAAGCCCAACCACCAGACCCTAGGTCCGACCATCTCTCGAACGTCCTGGTTGCCCACCAGTCGCCAACGTGCCATTTGGGCGCGTACTGCGCGAGGCTCAGAGACGGCACGAGCACAGCTACGGCGAGTGCGAACGACACTACAGCTGACTTACGTCTCACAATGTACCTCCTGTTTGTGCCGACCAAAGCGTAACGGCGAGGAAGCCGGGTGCGCCTGTCGGCCATGTTTCAGACATCGTGACTCCTGTCTAGATTCTAGACTCCGGCGACCCCGTGTCCAGTGGCAGTCGCGGACGGTGCTGTGAAACCGTGAAAACCGTCCCGCCCGGGCGCTACGGCCTGACCTGGCACGCGACCAACAGCGAAGGCCGCGCGCTCGCGCCGGGCGTCTACTTCTGCCGCCTGCTCAACCTCGGCACCGGCGCATCGTCGGTGAGGAAAATCACCCTCGTGCGCTGACCATCCGTCGGACGCGGACAGCGCTTCCGCGTCACATTCTGAACCTGCAGGAGCACCCCGCGGTGCTCCTGCGCTTAGTCTGGACGACACGTTGAGGTGAACGCAAATGCAACTCCGACCGCAGAATCCGATACAGAAAATGGCAGTTGAACGAATCCCGTGCATGGGACGTAACACCAGTATTATCCTTCAGTTATGATGCAGCGTGAGGCAGACAATTCGAGGGTGGGGGTCGTAGGGGGTATGGTTCCACCTGTTGCCTCATCTGTAGCTTCACCTCCTGCCTCATCTGTAGCTTCACCTCCTGCCTCATCTGTAGCTTCACCTGCTGCCTCATCTGTAGCTTCACCTCTTGCCTCATCTGTAGCTTCACCTCTTGCCTCATCTGTAGCTTCACCTCTTGCCTCATCTGTAGCTTCACCTCTTGCCTCATCTGTGGCTTCACCTGTTGCCTCATCGGTAGCTTCACCTGTTGCTTCATCTGTAGCTTCACCTGTTGCCTCACCTGTGGCCTCAACTGCTGATGGGTCGCTAGGCAAGGCTTGCCCTCCTGCATCCTTTCTCGTAGAATAGCCTGCCTTGAAGCAGACCGAGATCCTTGCCGTGGGAGCAGGCCCGGCCGGGCTCACCGCCGGTATCTATGCCGCCCGTTCCGGCCACAAGGTAATCCTCCTCGAAAAGTCATTCGCCGGCGGCCAGATGGCGATGACCTCCGAAGTCGAAAACTATCCGGGCTTCTCGGAACCGATCGGCGGCATGCTGCTCGCCCAGACCATGGAACAACAGGCGACACATTTCGGCTGCGAGATCCTGAACGCCGAGGCGACCGGCATCGCGGCCACGGCCGGCGGCTTCGATGTCGCAACTACTGCCGGCCCGGTCAGCGCCGTGGCGGTCATCGTCTGCTCCGGGGTCATTCCCAAGCGGCTCGGTGTCGCCGGCGAAACCGAACTGGCCGGCCGCGGCGTCTCCTACTGTGCGGTCTGCGACGGCCCGCTGTTCAAGGGCCGCGAAGTCGCGGTAATCGGCGGCGGCGATTCCGCCCTGGACGAGGCGCTCTACCTTTCAAACATGGCGTCGCGCGTCCACGTCATTCACCGCCGCGACGAATTCCGCGCCTGCAAGATGGCCCAGGACCGACTGCGCCAGCGCACGAATGTCGACTACCATCTCTCCTGCGTGATTGAATCCTTCGACGGTACGCAGCGACTGGCCGGCCTGACCCTGAAGAGCCTGAAAGACGGGTCGAGCTACTCGCTGGCGGCTGCCGGCGCGTTCATCTACGTCGGCTGGCTGCCCAACACCAACTGGTGTGCCAAACTGCTGGAGCTCGATGGCTCGGGCAACATCAAAACCGACGACCAACTGCGCACGAGCGTGCCGGGCATCTTCGCCGCGGGCGACGTGCGCAACACCCACCTGCGCCAGGTCGCGACCGCGGTCGGCGATGGCGCGCTGGCGGCGATGTCGGCCCACGACTTTCTCATTGGCAAACGCTAGACCGGAGTCTGACTCCAAACTGATGGCCACGAAGACACGTACTGTCGAACAGGGGCCGCTGAGGCCAGGCAGGATGAAACGGACCGGAGCCATTCAGCTCCCTTCAGTTTCGTGTCTTTCGTGCTTTCGTGGCTCAATGTCCGCTGTGGGACCGGAACCCCGCTCGCTGGACCAATGCTGCGAGTCCTGACACTCGCGCTGGCCGTCGGGATAACAGGCAGCGGCGAGCCGGTGGAGCACGTACCTAAGTCCGCGGTCGGGGTCACTCGGTTCGACCTCAAGTCCGAGCTCGATGCTCAGGTCCGTACCCACGGCAGCATTCACTGGCGTACCGGCCTCGCGCTCTACTCCTGCTCGCGCGACTCGCTGCTCTACTCCTTCGGCGCGAATCAGGCGCTTTCCCCGGCTTCCTGCCAGAAGCTGTATGTGACCACCTGCGCACTCGAGCACTGGGATTCCTCGCTGGTCCGCTCGCTCGACGCCCGGCTCGACTCAACCAACCTTCGGTCGCACCTGCATCGTGTGAACCGGAAGTTCATCGATTCGCTTGGTTTGAACGCCCGCCCCGATTTCCCGGGTTACCGCCACCTCGTGCTGGCCAACCGCGAGTCGGACAACTCCGAAGCCGAGTGGATGCTCGCCAGCCTCAGGCGCAGCCTCAAAGTCGATGGCCCGAAGCTGCTCGCATCCTTCCTCGATGAGCGCGGAATTGCGCGTCCGGGCCTGCGGCTCTGGGATGCCTGCGGGCTCTCGCACAAGAACCGCACCACCGCCGGCACGCTGGCGAGGCTGCTCGTCACCGTCTACGAGTCGCAATGGCGAGACCTCTTCATTTCGACGATGGCGGTCCCGGGCCGCCCGGGCACGCTCATCAAGAAGAACCTCGATGTCGGCCCGCACCTGGCGGCCAAGACCGGGTATATCCGCGGCGTGTTCAGCCTCTCGGGCTTCCTATTCGGCTCAACCGACACCTTCGCCTTCTCGTTCATCGTCAACGGCTGCGGCTCGGGCACGCGGGCCTACGAGCTCTTCAACGCGCTGCTCAACACCGTCTATGGCTGGAACGCGGGCGAAGCAGCGGCAACTCCTTCGGCCAGCCACTCGCCCGGCATCGACACCCGCCAGAACTGACGTCCCGGCGTCGCCGTCCGTTCTTCCGGTCTGATTCGTCATTCGGGTTTCGAGCTTCGGACTTCAGCCGCCGGTCCCTGAATCCGACACGGGAGCCACGAAAGCACGAAAGACACGAAACGAATGGGTGCGGAATGCCACATCCCCGTTTCACTTCGATTTCGTGTCTTCGTGGCCATCAATCTGGTTCTGGGGCCGGTGCCCCTGCTTGACTGCCCGCCAGGCAGGTCTATGATTCTCGCATGACCAGCACGCTCGCCGCCATAGTCGTTATCGTCTGCGCCGTCGCGGTGCTCATCCTGTTTCTATTGATGTACAACCGCCTCACCGGCAAGGCCGGCGACCAGCAGAGCCTGTCCTTGATGCAGGACCAGGTCCTGTCCCTGCGCCGGGAGACGACCGAGGCAATCACCAACAACACCAAGAATGTCAACCAGCAGCTCTCAAACCTGACCTTCCAGATGGAACAGCGCCTTTCCGGGCTCGACCGCTCGATGCGCGACACCACCGGCCAGGTCAATACCCGCCTCGACAACGCGGTCCGCGTCATCCGCGAGGTCTCGGCCACGATGGGCGAGCTCTCCAAGTCATCGCAGCAGATTTATGAAGTCGGTAAGGACATCGCCACGCTGCAGCAGATACTCAAGGCGCCGAAGCTGCGCGGGGTCGTGGGCGAACTCTTCCTCGGCAACCTGCTCGACCAGGTCGTGCCCGAGAATTACGAACTCCAGCATCGGTTCCGGAGCGGCGAGGCCGTTGACGCGGTCATCAAGCTCGGGCCCAAGCTCGTACCGATTGACGCCAAGTTCCCGCTCGAGAACTTCCAGCGCCT
>Ga0172375_10010531_pt1 | contig 11976 bp, 13 predicted proteins | sample LakKiv1m_FD_114537 | JGI IMG/M metagenome (GOLD analysis project Ga0172375, IMG submission 114537) | Freshwater microbial communities from Kabuno Bay, South-Kivu, Congo - kab_092012_11.1m | ecosystem: Environmental > Aquatic > Freshwater > Lake | place: Democratic Republic of the Congo... | reverse complement strand
GATAAACTTCTATAATGATAAACGTCCTCACGAGGGTATAGAGAATCTCTCACCCAACGGTTATGCCCTCAAATATGATTGGCCAATAGTACCTACAATTACTCGGCTAACTGTTGAGTAAAGCGGGGAATTGACATATTGCAAATGTTTTTCTGCCTCTAACGCATCACTGTGATCAATATATTGTCTAGAGAAAGCCGATGATACATAACCATGTTTTTGACCTCTAAAATCCGAGTGATCAAGAAGTTGCTGAATAATAGGATCATTTGCAAATTCTTGACGATTCTTCTTCACCATTTCAAAAGTCAATGGATTGATCGCCACCTCAACCTCAATAAAAACTCTACTTACTTGATCATCTAAAATCCGGCTACAAAAAATAAGCCTTGCTTCTGAATAAGGACCTGTCTCTCCCCAAATTTTGTCTTGTTGGCTTTTTGTTAGGCCGAGATTAATTTTCATCAATAATGGCGGTAATTATATGCGCAATGTTGATTACTGACAAAACGTTAAAGCCAGCAATCGAAACATTGCCTTTTATTTGACATACTATGTATAATGAGTTCACAAAGACCTACTTACCGAACTGTCACCGGACGGTGACGTGCCTGGGACAACCATGATAGGGAGTAGGTCGATTTATTTAAACTCCCAGTCATCATCTTGATCGCTCGCTGTTTGATTTTATACACTTAGCAAGTATAATCTGCTTTGTGGCAAAACCCGAGGGTTGTGGTCCTTTGTTTGAACTTAATCCGTCACGCGACTGGCAAGATACCGGTTTGGTAAATCCTGGAGAAACTGGACCGGGCTGTGCGGTAAATTGCATCTACTGTAACCAAATGGGCATGGATGTCGGAGCTGAAGGCAATATGTCTCCAATTTTGAGCGGTATGGTAGACGGAGGATTGTCCATAAATACCCGTCTATATGTTGGTTCAAAACTTCAAAAAAAAGTGACATTAGAACAAGTTGAAAGGGCACTTCACGACTGGCCACTTTATACTCAAAAGTCACCCCTTTTACTAGAGAATTTTAATGATCCTGGCAACAATTGGCAAGAACTCGTTTTTCTGGTAGAAATGCTCATGAACACTTTTCATCATCAGGGACCTATCGCTTTTATTACCAAAATGGGAATAAAAGAAAGCGAGGCTAAAAGATTAGGAGATCTTAAAGAAAGTGGAGCAAAATTGATTGGAATTGTGACATATTCCAATATGCCGCAAAAAATTGAAAATTCCTCTAGCCACGTAAGACTAAAAACAATACAAAGACTTCACCAGGTTGGTTTACCTGTGATAGTTTCAATTAGACCACTGATCCGCGGAATCAATGATAGTCCAGAAAATATTAAATTAATTTTAAATCAAATAAGTGGATATGCTGACGGTGTCATGGCTGGGGGATTATTTGTTTTTGACAATTTTACATTTTCAGCATTCGAAAAAGCTGGTTACCCACTAGACGATTTTTACAAACAAGACGGTTATCCTCCAGCAAAAAAAATGGCATCTGGCTACAAAGAACTTGTTATGTCCCTGATGACTGAATTAAAACATCCGTCAACGTTCTTTTATCACACAAGTTGTGCCATAGCTACAATAGCCAACCTCAAATATGCTAATCAAGAACCAGACAGGTTGACACATTGGATTGAACCAACCGGTCAGCGTTTTGGAGCTTGTTGCAGCAAATGCCCAATGGAACAAAAACAAATATGCCAATCAGCTTGCAAAACTCCTCAAGAAGAAATTGTCACACACGCTAAAACTGCGCTTTCAAGACTTGGATATATTAACGCTGACACTGTTTTGTCCACCGATGTTCCGAATACAATACTTGTGGTAAATCATGCCCTAACCTTTGATGAACTTCTACATGTTAAAGAATGTTGCGGATGGGATGTATTAAATTTACCCACGTCTGATCAGATGGTTTATAAGATCTTTGAGGCAATTGCATCAGACGCCACAATGAATAGACCAGATCTGTTAAAAAATATTATTCGTGTTGAGCTAATTGGCCAACAATGGTTTATAACCGTAGGAGGTGTTGAGCAAAATTTAGCTAAATTAATGGAAAAATGGATACGCGGGAGATCAAGACATAGGGCTCATATCATAAGCCAATCTGCTGAAAAGTTTGAGCAAAATAAAAGCTCTTTGTTTGAACACATTTCTCAACAAAAAGATGGTTGCATTTACGCTTGTGCCCAAGGAATGTTTCAAAAATTTCTTCCCCCGTTTGCTAATATGGCAATGGCAATGCTAAACCAATATGTGTTAGACGATACCAGTCAAAATGTACATATGTTTGGAACTGTATTAGTGGCTTCTGATTTTGGATTAAATACTGCCATTCATACAAAAAATCCAGTTAATGAAGATCCATATTTAGCTCATGAAGAATCAAAAACAAATTTATTAATTATGGAAAAACTAAAAAGTTATAGTGGCAAAAACAAACTAATAATGAATTCTGGGGAATTAGATTCTGAATCTTTCGCAACAAAAGTAAAGTTACATCTGCGCTCTGGGGGAGTAGTGATGGTTTTGCTTGATTGGAACAAATGGGATAGCCAATCAGCTGAAAAGTTTGGAAACAAAAGACACGTGGTTGTAATAACTAGTGAAAATACGGCAGGAGTGGAGGTGATGGATCCTGCGGTTGAAGCAAAAACACAAGTCTCACTTGATCAAGTTTATTCGTGTCTTGATGAAAAACAATGGATAGTTTTTTTTCAATAAAAGTGTAAAAACTAGTTTTCATGTACCACGCCATGATAGGTATTAGTAATCTTTAAGCGAGCGGAGGCCGATCTCTGGGATGACTAGGCCAGGTTGGCTTTCCACTAGGAGCTTGACCCAGCGAGCGATAAGCGTGGGGTCCAGACTGTGGGATTCTTCCAGATCCACGCCCGCCTTCTTCAGTAGATCGGTCTTGACCAGGCCGGGATGAACCAAGCTAATAGCAATGTTGTGCTTGGCTACTTCTTCCTGTAGAGAAAGAACAAACCCGCGTAAGGCCCACTTGCTGGCATTGTAAACAGAACGATACTTGCGGGCGACCAAGCTAGCTTGGGAGCCCAAATGAATAATTTTTCCTTGACGCAACTGTTTCATTCTGGGCAAAACAGCTTGAGTAAAATAAATGGCTCCCAAGACATTGGTTTCAAACAGTTTTTTAATCTCATAAGGCTCGTAGCTATCCAAAGCTCCGTCTAGCAACATCCCCACACTATTGATCGCCACGTCAATTTTGCCATGACGATTTAAGATGGAGTCTACAGCGGCCTGCAGGCCGCTGGGATCAGTAATATCCGCCACTACAAACTCTACTCCAAAACTTAAAGCCAAACTGTGTGATTTTTGGGTATCACGGCCCACAACAATCAGCTGATTTTGGCCAGAAAGGATTTGGGCAATGGCTTGACCGATTCCTCCCGTGCCTCCAGCTAGTAAAATCACTGGTTTTTGAAACATAAACTAAAATCCTACTTACGGCGCCAACGCCGAAACTCATCATAAATGATCAACACTGTAGGTACTACTACCAATAAAATAATACCACCACGCGATTTGCCAAAGGCAGCAAGAAACCCTAGTTTGGGCAAAACCAGCTCCACCTTGCCAATGATCTGGTTTTGCCCCACCTCTAGCCTATCTGCAGCTTGGTTGGCATCACCTTTGGTAGCAAAACGCGGTTCACTACCTCCTTGAAGTTTTTCTATTATGCGGTGAGTAACCGTTCTTTGCTCATCATCTTTAAAAGTCACAACATCATTGAGTAAATAAGTAGCGTTTTTTTTGACCAAAATTAAGTCTCCTGTCATGATGCTTGGCTCCATTGAGCCTGATTGCACCAGATAAAAAGTAATAGGCCACTCAATCCGCGTTTTTTGAAAAATGCTCCAAACCAAAAAAGCCAAAACCAAAACACCAATAAGCCAAAGATAGTAACTAAAAGAAAAAGTCTTTCTAAACTCAATTTTTGACATGCGCTTAAACCTTAGTTGCCACCCGTTATCTGTTCCAGCTCAAAAAGCAGATCAAAGGTAACTGAATCACCCTGCACTTCATTGGCATAAGCCGAGTCTTTGGTATCCCAGTTCATGGTCAATTCCAAACTTTCACCAGCAGGAACAACAATCGGGGTAGGTCTTTGTTGCCAAAGCTGACTCAAGCTAGCGTCAGCTCCCACAGCCAAGTTCATATTTATCAAAGCTTCTTCTTGATTTCCTTGGCGCATCACAAAGGTCACCAAAACATTTTTGCCCAGTTCTCCTTCATTCTCTCCCGGATCACCGCAAGTTTGATCTTGTAAAGCTTCTGGCTCGTTACAACTATTCTCTAAGTTGTTTAAATTGGCCATACCTACAAGCAGTTTGCCGGGAAGAGAGCCAACATTATTAATCACCCAAGTTTTGCCACCAGCCAAAGCATCATCAGCTCCAATGTTGTCTACAATAATGCTTTCAGCCGCACCTCCACCCTTACCCTTCACCGCCAAGTCCAATGTGCCTACCACAAACACACCTTTTTGCGAACGCTCCACATCACTAAACAAAGCTTGGGTAGCAGCAATACCTAAAAAAGCTATAAGAAAAATCAAAAGTAAGCTTTGGACAGACGGGCGGTTATTGCGCATAAAAAGCTAATTTCATATTGTAAAACATTTTCAGATCAAAAATAAAGCAGTTTAAAAACTACCGGTATTGACTTGGCTTTGTAAAATTTCTTCATCGCTAAATTTAACTAGCCCTGTTTCATCAAAGGTTTTGAACTTTAAAGAAAAACCACAGGTGTTATTGGCCAAACCAGAGCCAGCGGGCAAACTCAAGGCCAAAACTAAATCCTCACTGCTTGCCTCTGACAGTTCTGAACTTAAAGCCAAGCCTAAAAGGGGTCCATCGTAAATACTTTGCCAATTACGCAATACTTTAAGATTTAAAGCAACACAAAGCTCGCTATTGCCAGCTGTTTGCTCCACAAAAGTTTGGTAAGTAAAGGCCATCTTGCCTTGATTGCTAATACGCACACTTTCTACCTGAAACCCGCCTGGGATTAAACCAGCTAAACTAAAAAGCAAGGATTTATTTTGACCAGTAGCGGTTTCCTGATTGGCAAAATCCAAAGTAGTGGCTTTGAGACTGTTGGCTGGTAAGATCTCTAGATCAGAGAGATCAGCATCAGTGGCCCTAGCCAAGACAACAGCCAACAAAAACACAAACAGTCCGATACGCAACCAAGAGCGCTTTTCATGTTTCATGATGTTACTTTCCCACTTGGTTTAAGACATTTTACTTCAATTCGTCAGAGAGACTCAACAGAAACTTTGACTGATGACGGGGAAACTGGTGCCTGATCTTTTTTGGTCGCTTTGGGCTTTTTTTTAAGCTCACCAATGATTATTAATATGACCGGTAAACCCACAAGCAAACTCATACCCAAAGCAGTCCTTAAACCCACTAGGAAATAACCCACCTTGGGCAAAGCCAAAAACCAAACTCCCTTAATATTAGCCAAAGGTACTGGATCTGGATCGGGAGCATGATTGTTGTCTCCTTCGGTTATAAACACCATGCCTTCAGCTGTGTTTATCTCCTCAATAATACGATGAGTGACAGTGGTACCTGCTAAATTTTTAAAGGTAATTACATCATTAATTTTGGGTGCAATGGAGACAGTTTTAATCAAGGCTAGATCGCCCGTCATGATGGTTGGCTCCATGGAGCCAGACTGAATCACAAAAGCCTGAATAGGCATGTTAGGTTGTGATAAAACCAGACAACAAACTAAAAAACCAAGCAGTAAAAAATAAAGAACCCAAACAAAGGAAAGTAATTTATTAACAATCATTTTTTAAACCTTTTTTTAAAGAGGGTGGGGGGGCGCTTGCGCCCCCCCCCATATAAACCCTACTTTTTTACCGATTTTTCTCTTCCATCATTAATAGTTATGAGGGAAGGACTTGAGTCAAATCAAACTGGATATCAAAATCCAAACTGTCTGACTGAATCTCGTTACCGTAGGCTGTAGGATCAGTAGCCCAATCCATAGTCACGGTTACACTACCACCGGCAGGAATAACCACGGTGTCAGACGCATCCCACTGGGTGGCGTATTGAGCTTGATTGGCCGTAGCCAAGGTGCTGGAAACTACTTGAGTGTTGCCCACTTTGACAGTGGTGCTAATAGCATTTCCTAGCTCTCCCTCGCCCAAACCTGGAGTACCACAAGTGGTGTCAACTTTGGCTTCTGGCTCATTACAGCCGTTGTCGTAATTGTTGACATTCAACACTTTAAATGACAACTCGCCTGGAACAGAGCCAGAGTTATTGATTGTCCATGTTTTGCCACCACTTACAGTGCCGTCCACGCCAATGTTGGAAACAACAATGTTGTCAAACTGCACACCGTTGTTACCGTCAACGTTCATATCTAAAGTACCGGCGGTGAAGGTGCTATTATCTGTAGTCTCTGTATCGGTGAACAGAGCAGATGTCACCTGCCAACCGATAAAGCCGAATACTGCCACCAAGGCAAGTACCAGCAATATCTTTTTATTTTTCATTTTTCTTCCTTATAATTATGTTACAAATATTCTAGACTGGGAAAAAATGAAAGGGCGCCTTAGCCCTTATTCCCCAACCTTTAACAAAAACTAGGCTGGTTACCTCCTTTCTTATTCACTTGTTACGTTTAGTAACATATTGGCATAGATATAAACAACGCGTCAAGTCAAGCAAAATAGCAATAAAAGCATCTAAACCTGTCAAAAAAATAGTCTAAAGCCAATTAAAGCATGACAAACCCAATCTATATTGATATTTCAATCATTTATCTGATAATATTATAAAAAATCTATGTCAACAACACCAAACAACCTCCCGCCCCCACCCAGTCTCAAACAAACTCTTGGACCGTCTTTTATTTTACTTGGGCTTGCTTTGGGTAGTGGCGAGCTAATTTTATGGCCATACTTAGCGGCTACCTATGGTTTGGGGTTACTTTGGGGCGCGGTTTTGGGCATCTCCTTTCAATACATTCTCAACACTGAAGCCATGCGTTACACCTTGGCTTGGGGAGAAAGTGTGTTTGTAGGTTTTAGTAAAATCAGCCGTTTTTTACCTTTATGGTTTGTACTTTCTACCTTCATTCCTTGGTCACTACCCGGTTTTTCTTCTGCTACCGGAGCAATCCTGCACAGCTTCTTTCCGTTTTTGCCAGAAAAAGTTCTAGCTATTGGTTTTTTGGTCTTGGCAGGCATTATTCTTTCTGTCGGTTCCACTCTTTATCAAACTGTTGAGCGCTTCCAAAAAACCATCATTATTGTCGGTTTACCCTTGCTTTTTGGCATTACTTTGTTGCTTGCCAAGGCTCATGATTGGCAAGCAACCTTCAGCGGCCTTTTGGCCCAAGGAGATGGTTGGATGTTTTTTCCACCCGGAGTGGCTATTGCTTCTTTTTTGAGTGCCTTTGCCTATGCCGGAGCTGGAGGCAACCTCAACTTGGCCCAGTCTTATTACATCAAAGAAAAAGGTTTTGGTATGGGTAGGTACATGGGTAAGATCAGTGCTCTCTTTTCAACTCAACAAAATACAGTCAAGTTGGCCGGACAAACCTTTGACGATACACCAACTAATCACGCTCTGTGGAAAAAATGGTGGAGCTTAGTCAATAAAGAACATTTTTTGATTTTTTGGGCATTAGGCCTACTAAGTATTGTGGTCCTTTCCACTCTGGCCTACACCACGGTTTTTGGTCAAGTTCAGGGACAGGGTTTAGCGTTTTTATTTTTACAAGCCAAAACCATTGGCCAAGAAACCTTTCCTCTGATGAGAGTAGTTTTCTTACTCATATCTGGATTGATGCTTTTTGCTACTCAAGTAGGAGTCTTAGAATCATCCTCAAGAATTATCTCTGAAAACCTTTTGCTCATATTTAAGCAAAAAGGCAAAAATTACTCTTTAACTAGATTTTTTTACTATGCTCTTTGGGGACAAATTGGCCTTGGGTTTATCACTTATTTACTAGGTTTCAGAGAACCGAAGCTACTAATTACTACCGCTGCGATTCTTAACGCAGCCGCCATGATGGTTTCTTTTATCTTGATGTATCTGCTAAATAAAAAGCACTTGGCCAAAGCTTTAAGACCAAAGCTATGGCGGCAAGCCATCCTTTGGCTTGCCGCTCTCTTCTTCGCTTACTTTTTAATCAAGCTTATCTTTGGCTAACAAGTATAAAAACTCAATTTATTTCTTTTTATCTAATTTTTCCAAGCCCAAGCCCTTGACGCCAAAGTAAACTACCGCAGCAATAACCATAAAATCAATCATCACGGTAATAAAGTGGCCATACATTAAGTCGATGGGACCAAGTTTTAAAGACAAAGAAGATAAATCGCCAGCGGCGCCCAGAGCAACACTTAAAATGGGGTTAATAATATCACTAACTAGTGAAGCAACTACCTTGGAGACGGCGCCGCCCAAGATAAAACCTACTGCTAACCCAACCACACCTTGTTCTCGAATAAAGTTTATAAAACCTTTCATAAAACCTCACTTTCTTTGTAATTTTTGTATTTTAACACGTAGATGTCTTTACCGTAACTTCCTTGACCCACTGGTTCTGCCTCACCTTTCAAAATTTTCTCCAAAGGCAGACAGTGTTTACAACCCGCTTCTCCTTTGAGACACTTGAATACACCTAGTTTTCTGGCCAAACGCATCTTTTTGCCAATAGCCAAAACTGTTTCATGGGCTTGGATTAAGTCTGGAAGTGGCTGTTCCACTGGTTTATCAGCTTGATTCAAGTACCAATAGCTAATCTTACTGACCAAGCGGTGCTGTGTGTTGGTCACAAGCAGAGTGTAAATAAGCAACTGAAGTGAGTCATTTTCTTCTGGCCTTCGGCTAGTTTTAAAATCAATAATGTGGACAGAGTCAGTATCTTGAAGGTACTCCAACCAATCTACTTTACCACAAAGAATCAGTTCATCTGACTCACTCAACCAATAGTAAGGCAGATCTTGAGAGATCTTGACAGCAAGAGTGACAAGAGGGCCAGGATTCTGCATCACTCGCTGTAACATCAATCTACCTCTTTCTTTATACTGTTCTTCTGTTGTTTGAGAAAAGAAACCACCCTTCAAACCAGCCACTTCTTTCCAGACTTGCTCAAACTTTTCTATTAGGGAAACCTTAAGCCTGTCTTTGGCTGCCATGTTAGATAAACGTTCAATAACTGTGTGCACCGCTTGGCCTAAAGCCAAGGAAGGAGACATCAATTGAATTTTACGACCAGTTTTTGGATCTTTGTAAACATTATTAAGATAATAAGCCCTAGGACACTGTCTAAAATCGCGGATAGAAGAGTGTGAGAGCCAAGTGGCGGTGTATTTATCTGACATATCCAAGTTATGCTGCTTCAATAATAAACCGCAATTCTTACTTTTTCCTTACATCAACCCTTTGATTTAATCCAGAAGGTTTTTGCCGGTCATACCTTGTGGCGGACAAATCTTAAGCAGAGCTAATAAAGTAGGTGCCACATCAGCCAAAACACCTTGTGGCAAGCTGTCATTTTTACCTTTAAGCGCTGTGTTAGCGATAATCAGCGGTACAGGATAAGTAGAGTGTTTGGTATCTGGCTTGCCCGTTTTTTGATCAATCATCTCTTCAATGTTGCCATGATCTGCGGTAATGAGCAAATTACCGCCAAGATCCAAAACTGTTTGAGCCACCTCGCCCACCACTTGATCCACTACTTTACAAGCTTGAATACCGGCCGAAAGGTCTCCAGTGTGACCCACCATATCACCGTTACAAAGATTAGCAATGATCACATCATATTTATGCTGCTTAATCATTTCTACTAGATGCGCGCCGATTTCTGGCGCGCTCATTGCCGGTGCTTCGGCATAAGACTTAACTCCTTTGGAAGGAAAAATTTTGTTTTCCTGACCAGAGTAATTACCCTCCACTTGACCGTTAATATAGTAGGTGACCATTTTTTGTTTTTCATTCTCGGTTAAACGCAGTTGTGTCATACCAGCTTGTGACAATGCCCAACCCAAGTTGTCTGTAATTTCTTGTTTAGGAAAAACCACTGGAATGTCTAAACTTGGATCAACATTGGTCATGGTCACAAAACACAAATTTTTCAATGGCTGACGGACAAAACTAGCAAAATCTGCTTGTACAAACGCTTGTGCCAACTCACGCGGCCGGTCCACTCGGAAATTAAAAAAGATAGCAGCGTCATTATCACATACCTGATGCGTTTGACCAGCCGCATCTTCCAACACAATTGGTTCTAAAAACTCATCGGTAATATTTGCAGCATATTGATCTTTCATTGCTTGCAACCAATCTTGGGTTTTTGTTCCTTCTCCCAATGTAATCAAGCGATAAGCTTTCTCTACCCGCGACCAAATCTGGTCGCGGTCCATACCATAAAGCCTGCCAGTAAGAGTGGCTAACTGTCCCAATTCCAATTCCTGGCACTGCTCTAATACTTCGTTAACTACGTTAATACCATCATAACGATCGGTATCTCTGCCATCAGTAAAGCCATGAATATAAACGCGGCTAACTCCATGATCTTTCGCAAGCTTCAGTAAAGCATAAAGATGCTTTAGGCTCGAATGAACAAAACCATGACCCAGCAAGCCTATCAAGTGTAAACTGCTGTCATTTTTCTTGACATGCTCAATTGCTTTAAGTAATGCTTGATTGTGAAAGAACTCTCCTTGGTCTATGGCTTGATCAACTCTTTTGAGGCTTTGATAAACTACTCGTCCGGCACCAATGTTTAAATGTCCAGTTTCTGAATTACCATCTACTCCCGCATTTAACCCTACAGCTTCACCACTTGCCTTAAGCAGGGTATGAGGATAATTTTGCCAAAGACTATCCAAATGGGGAGTTCCTGCCAACTTAATAGCATTGCCGGGATAGTCTGGACCTACCCCCCACCCGTCAAGGATGAGTAAAACTGTTGTGGAGTTGATTGATGATTTTGACATAGTCTAAGCATAAATATAACAGTTACAAAGCCAATTGCCAAAGACAAAAAAACTTTCTTCTAAATCAGCCACTCTTTACTAGCCTGTAATGTGGTTTCCTTTGAGGAAACATCGTACCAAAGACCTTGGAAGATAAAAGCGTTGAGCAAACCTTTTTTGGCTAGTTTGGGAAAAATATCAGTTTCCAAAAATACTCTATTGTTAGGTTTGATCAGCCCTAAAACTTTGTCATCTATCACATATAGACCAGTATTCACAATACTAATCCCGGCACTGCCTCCAGTACTTAAAAAATCTGTAATTTTGTTGCCTTGAAGCAACACTCTGCCAAATGACCGTTCACTCAAACGAGGTTTAACCGCGATAGTGGCTAAACCCGCCTCACGAATATGAAACTCCATAAAATCATGTAAATTTATCTTGGTTAAAACATCGCCATGCACCACCAAAAAAGGCATTTTGGGTAATAAATGATGGGCAAACTTTAAAGCACCAGCGGTACCCAACGCCTCATTTTCTTTGCTATAAACCAGCTCAATACCTAAAGTTTGCCCATCACCAAATCTTAGAAACACTTCATCACAAAGCTCTTCGCCAGCACAGAAAATCACTTTTTTTATGCCATACTGTTTTAGCTCTTCCAACATTAAACTCAAAAGATATTGATCGTTGATTTTTTTCAGGGGAGTTTTGTTCTTATTAAGCTTGCCACCAGCCAAAATCACCGCCGTCTCCAAACTGGGTTTAAGACTACTAGCAACCAATCTTTCCACCGCATGAGAACGGTTGCGCACATGGAAACCATCTACCAAAGCGTCAATCTTATCAAGCAACTCCTTTGGTAAAGTCACGGTCAATCTTATTCTTTGGCGCATTTATCCTTTGTGTCATACTTTTTCATAAGATGAGTATGGAAAAATCAAAGCAAAAAGTCAACGGGTT
>Ga0172375_10010528_pt1 | contig 11979 bp, 7 predicted proteins | sample LakKiv1m_FD_114537 | JGI IMG/M metagenome (GOLD analysis project Ga0172375, IMG submission 114537) | Freshwater microbial communities from Kabuno Bay, South-Kivu, Congo - kab_092012_11.1m | ecosystem: Environmental > Aquatic > Freshwater > Lake | place: Democratic Republic of the Congo... | reverse complement strand
TCCGCAACGCGCAGGCCTCGGTCCTCGCGCCGACCGGCACCATCGGCTTCATGATGGACTGCGCCACCACCGGCATCGAACCCGACTTCTCGCTCGTGAAGTTCAAGAAGCTCGTCGGCGGCGGCTCGATGCAGATCGTCAACCAGACCATCCCGCGGGCCCTGAAGAAGATGGGCTACCAGGAGGAGCAGGTCGAGGCGATCGTCGCCTACATCGCCGAGCACGGCCACGTGATCGACGCGCCGGGCCTCAAGACCGAGCACTACGAGATCTTCGACACCGCGATGGGCGCCCGCTCGCTCAAGCCGATGGGCCACGTGCGGATGATGGCGGCCTGCCAGCCGTTCCTGTCCGGCGCGATCTCCAAGACGGTCAACCTGCCGGAGTCGGCCACGGTCGAGGAGATCGAGGACGTCTACCTGCAGTCGTGGAAGCTCGGCCTCAAGGCCACCGCGATCTACCGCGACAACTGCAAGGTCGGCCAGCCGCTGTCCGACGGTGGCGGCAAGGCCAAGAAGGACGCCGCCGACAAGGCTGCCTCCGACGCGGCCGTCGAGACCAAGGTCGTGGAGAAGGTCGTCTACGCCCCGGTCCGCAAGCGCCTGCCGAAGTCGCGCGTCTCCCGCACCACGTCGTTCACCGTCGGCGGTGCCGAGGGCTACATGACCTCCGGCGCCCACGACGACGGCCAGCTCGGCGAGGTCTTCCTCAAGCTCGGCAAGCAGGGCTCGACCCTGGCCGGCGTGATGGACGCCTTCTCGATCGCGGTGTCGATCGGCCTGCAGTACGGGGTGCCGCTGGAGACGTACGTCTCGAAGTTCACCAACCTGCGCTTCGAGCCGGCTGGCCTGACCGACGACCCGGACGTGCGGATGTCGCAGTCGATCATGGACTACATCTTCCGCCGTCTGGCCCTGGACTACCTGACCTTCGAGGAGCGCTCGCAGCTCGGCATCTACTCCGCCGAGGAGCGTCAGCGCCACCTCGAGACCGGCTCCTACGAGCCGCTCGTGGAGGAGACCGGCTCGGCGTCCGAGCTCGTCGAGGCCGCCTCCTCGTCGGTTGAGCCTGTCGAAACCAAGACTGAGGTCATCGACATCGAGACCAAGGACCCCCACGGCTCCGAGGCCCGCGAGGTCCCGGCGCACGTGACCACGGGCGAGGCCAAGACCACCGCCGAGCTCTTCGAGAAGCTCACCGGCACCGCCGTTGACTCCCCGCTCTGCATGACCTGCGGCACGAAGATGCGCCCGGCTGGCTCGTGCTACGTGTGCGAGGGCTGCGGGAGCACCAGCGGCTGCAGCTGATCTGAGAGGCATGTCGAGGGCGGGCCGCGTACTGCGGTCCGCCCTCGTCCACAACACGCGTCGGACGTCTTTGCACTACTGCCCGGAGAGGCATAAGCTTCGAACATGAGCTCGACACCCGCCTTCCGATTCATCGACCTCTTCGCGGGCGTCGGTGGGTTCCACGCGGCCTTGTCTGCTCTGGGTGGCACGTGCGTGTACGCAGTGGAGGTCGACAAGAAGGCCGCGGCGGTCTACGAGCGGAACTGGGGGATCAAGGCGCTCGGAGACATCACGAAGGACGCGAATGACGAGGTCATGAACGTCCCCGCTCATGAAGTGCTCGCGGCAGGTTTTCCCTGTCAGCCGTTCTCCAAGTCGGGCGCGCAGCGAGGGATGGACGAGACCCGTGGAACGCTCTACTGGAACATCCTCCGCATCATCCAGGAGCGCCGTCCCAAGGTCGTCCTCCTCGAGAACGTCCGGAACTTGGCTGGGCCTCGCCACCTTCATGAGTGGCAGGTCATCATCGAGACGCTTCGCGAAGAGGGATATCGCGTCTCTGAGGTGCCGGCTGTCTTCTCGCCGCACCTCCTCCCGCCCGAGCGGGGTGGTCGGCCACAAGTTCGCGAGCGGGTGTTCATCACCGCGACGTACGACCCGGACGGCCTGACGGACGGGCTCGACGTCGAGCCGCCCGTCCCGTCAGGTCGACCTGTTGATGGGTGGGAGCCGGCCACATGGCACCTCGAGGACCTTCTCGACGACAGTCACAACATCGCGGGCTGCAACCTGACCGCATCGGAACGGCTTTGGATCGACGCGTGGAACGAGTTCGTCGAGACGTGGTTCGAGAAGACCGCCGGTCGCCGGCCGCCCGGCATGCCGATCTGGGCGGATGCGTGGAAAGACGTGTGGACCGCGAAGTCTGTGGTGCGACGAGCGCTGGGCTCATCGCCGCACTACCGAGACCTGATGGAAGTCGACCCGACCCTGCCCCAGTGGAAGGCCGGCCACCTTGCCAAGAACTACGCGCTCTTCGTCGAGCACGAGGACTGGCTGAAGCCGTGGGCGAAGAGGTGGGGGATATACACAGACAAGTTCCCCGCTTCGCGGCGCAAGCTTGAGTGGCAGGCCCAAGACACGCCTCGATTGTGGGACACGGTCATGCAGCTCCGACCGTCGGGCATCCGGGCCAAGCGGCCGTCGTACCTGCCTGCGCTCGTCGCTATCACCCAGACCTCGATCGTCGGTCCGCGCGAGCGGCGACTGTCGCCGCGCGAGACGGCGCGAATGCAGGGTCTTCCTGAGTGGTTCGACTTCGGCGCCCAGGCACCCGCCGCCACCTACAAGCAGATGGGTAACGGTGTGAACGTCGCCGCAGTGTGGCACGTCGTCCGCGAGCACGTGCTCCGTGACGAGGACCTGCTGAAGCGATCGGCGCCCGGTCGTCGCATCATCGCTGCAGTGGACCGAGCCCCGCTCTCGCCCGACGACGCGCTCAAGCTGACGCCTAGGAGGCCGCCTAGCCGTCAGCGGCCGGCGATGGCCTCTGAGTAGATCAAGAAGTTGTCGATGTTGCGCTTCTTGATCATGACCTTGAGCGCGCGTGACTCGCCGCTGGGCTGCTTCCCCTGCGCGAAGTCGCCGAGGACCACGTGGAAGTTGGCCTCGTTCACCTCGAGGATCATCATCTTGACGAAGCGGACGGAAGCCTTGAAACGCTTCGAGTAGGAGAGCGGATTGTAGCCCTTGCGGCTCTCGTACCCGACCGAGCGCTTCCACTCATTCCACTCGATCGTGGCGCGGTGTTCGTCGTTCCGCGCGTGCTTGGTCTCGTGCTCGTAGATGACGTACCAGAACCGCCCGAACCGGTTGATGCACCGTCGGATGTCCTCGGCGTCGTTGCCGGGCGACTCGTGCTTCGTGACGTCCGAAGCCTTGAGATCGCCGTAGTAGGCCAGCTCCGGCCCGTTCTTAAAGACAAGGTCGTAGTCGAGCATGCCTCGGCCCTTCGCCTTCTGGTACTCGACGAGCTGGCTCAGCCCAGCCCTACGAAGGAACGAGTCCAGCCGGAACTCGACGTAGAAACCCGGCCACTCACCCTGGAACGTGTCCGGCCAGTTCGACGCGTTCATCTCCTTGACCGCATCGAGGGCTTGGATCTCGCCATCTGTCAGGAACTCGGTGTTGAACCGGTGGAAGACATCGACGCGTGGCTGCTTAGGCTCATAGCCGGAGCGTAGGTAGCCGGCGAACTGATCGGCTCGGACGCTCGTGAGCCGGTTGCCGTTCCTGTCGACCCTGGAGAACTGACCGAGCGTCTGCGCCTGGAACAGGTCGTTGGTGCTGACGTGGGCCGCAGAGTTGTTGGCCTTGCGGCGGACATAGGTTGAGGGATCGAAGTCGACGAAGATCGTGACGCCCGCGTAGTGGTAAACGCCAACGAAACGAACCCGGCGCCCATCCGAAGTGGCTTGCTGCGCGACTTCTTTCCAGGTTGGCGGGATCTGGATCCGCTTCTTGAAGCCTGGCCAGGGTCGTCCCAGGTGTGTCACCTGGGCGCTCAGTATGAGCTGGTCTGCGAAGGTCACCAAGCGCTTGCCGACGTAACTCACTGATTGCGAACCCGGCAGCGCGTCTAGGATCAACTGATGTTTGACCGACGGGCGCAATGCCGTGTCGACGTCCTGAACCAGGGTTCCATCTGAGCAGATCTGGTCTACTTTGGTGATTCCCACGGACGCATGTGTAGCAGGCGAACGCATTCGCCGCTGACGATCGCTTCAAACTCGTACTCTTGCATGGCCGCCAGCCATCCGCGCTCGATATGACCGTTCGACCAATTCGGCAGCGGTGGACACGGGGAGGTGCTCCCAGACGCGGAGCACCGCCCAGCCGCTGGCGGCCAGTGCGAGATCAGTGTCCCGGTCGCGAGCCTGGTTGCGCTCGATCTTCCAGTGCCACCAGTCGCCGTTGGCCTTCGGGCGCACGTGGTGCGCCGGGCATCCGTGCCAGAAGCAGCCGTCGACGTAGACGGCGAGACGTGCCCGCGTGAAAGCTATGTCGATCGTCCTCCGGTTGTTGCCCGGGACCTTCATCTGGACGCGGTATCGCAGGCCGCGGATGTGCAACTCCGAGCGGAGGAGCCGTTCGGGTCGGGTGTCTCGCCGAGGCATGTTCGACATCTTCAGAGAGAGCGCCGCGGCGGGCGGGTAACGGAACGGCTCAACTTGCACCACGCCTCATTGTCCTCCAGATGTGGCGAACCGACCACCTACTTTGAGGTTTCCGGCCAGGGCAGCGCGCGGTCGGTCCACAGGCGCAGGTGAGTCGTGTCCCTCCTGAGCCGGCTGCGACCTAGACTGCTCCCGCTGCCCACCGCGTGCCGTCGGGAGCGGTGCTGACCCCGCAACTGAGGAGTGCATCGGATGGAAGCTGAACTTCAGCAGATCGACGTGAAGGACCTGCACTTCGACCCGTTGAACCCCAGGATTCCGACTGACGTCGAAGCTTCGGACGATCAAGCCGTCCTGGATTGGATGTTGCAGGACGCCGGGCTCGTTGAACTTATGGGTTCGATCGCAGTAAACGGCTTCTTCCCCGCGGAACCTCTACTGGTGATGCCTTCCGAGGAGGGGCCGGGCTATTGGGTCCTCGAAGGCAACCGTCGCCTCGCCGCCGTCAAATTGCTGATCGAGCCGAGCAGGGCGCCTCGCCGGAAGGTAGCCGTTCAAGCCGCCTCGGACGAAGCTGGCGACCTCGACTCTCTCGGCGCCCTGCCATGCGTTGTATTCACCGAACGTCGCATGGTTCTTGATTACTTGGGATTTCGGCATATCACCGGAATCAAGGAGTGGGAACCGGCCGCAAAGGCTCGCTACCTTCGAGACCTCTATCGTGATCACCTTGCCGATTCTGGCGCAGATGTGTATCGAAAGATTGCGCGTATCATCGGCAGCCGCTCCGACTACGTCATGCGATTGCTCGGATCGCTGGTTCTGCTGGAGAAGATTGCTGAGGACGCGGAACTCTTGGATAGGGGGGTGGCCTATGAGGACGTCTCTTTCTCATTGCTGACCTTGTCACTCAATTACAGCGCGGTCGTCGAGTACTTGCAGTTGGGCGATCTCAGCCAGGAGTCGTTCGAGGACGTCAACGTAGAGGCGCTGCACAACCTCGCCACCTGGCTCTACGTGAAGGACGAGGAAACCGGCCGCACACAACTTGGTGAAAGCCGGAATATGAAATTGCTGGCATCCGCGATACGTAAGCCGGCCGGTATTGAAAGCCTCCTGCGAGGTGAGACGGTTGAGGAGGCCGTCGTTGCGAGTTTAGACGTGGGTGACGTCGTGCTTCGGTCGGTGAAGCAGGCAAGTTCCAGATTGCTGAGTGCTCAAGCGCTGATCCATCGCATGGAGGACGACGAAGGCATCGCCCTTGTCGTCGTCGAACTTGAACGAATGCAGGACTTGCTCGACTCTATGGTCGCGGGTTTGCGGCGCGCTCAGCGCCGGAGGGCATCTGAGAATGTTTGACGTCGGATCCTTGGAGAGAATCCCTGATCAAAGCGAACTTTATTTCTGGGCTGACTACATCGAACTCAAATGCCTAACTGACCCTGATGGCCAGTTCAGCCTCGACCGGCTGCTAAGCAAGTTGAAGTTTGCTGACGACCTTTCGGCGACAAGTGAGGACGCGCTCGACGCGGATGACGAAGATGTGGAAGACCTACTTGCCATCGTTGCCCTCGAAGAGTTGGGCGAAGGGCTTTCGGTAGCGGAAGACGCCGGCGCCGACGCGTCGTTCGCGGACGCAGACGAGTTGATGTACGAACAGTACGGTCGTGCGGCCGAAGTTCGTGATGATCGGCGGCGGTGGTCGGAGGACGCGTTCAAATTGCTCGAGACCAGGGCGATGCTGTTGGGGGATTCGTACCCATTCGTGCTGAGTGCCGACTCGCTTTCGCTCGAGGTCGCACCGGTCAGCGATTCCCGCCTCCTGTACGTTTTTTACTTGTGTTGTAGTTCATTGCGGTACGTTGACAAGAAGACCGAGAGCAGGTTGACAAGCCTGTTTGAGGCGGCATCCGCAGACGTAATGCGTTTGTTGCTTCCGTCAAATGCGGAGGTCGACCTTTTCGGCACGGCTAGGGGACTTGCTGAGAGCAGGTTTCGCGGATCGCTTTACAACCGCATCTGCGAGCTGGCGCGAGAGTTGAATGGAACTGTAAAGGTCCGTCCGCAAGACTTCCATCCTAGGGATACCGCCGACAACGGCCTCGACATCGTTGGGTGGATTCCCGCTGGCGATTTGCAGCCCGGACTGCTTAGTTTCTTCGCGCAGTGCGCGTGCGGTACTGGCTGGAAGGGCAAGCAGTCAGAAGCGTCCTACCTGCAGCGTTGGAACCGGTTCCTCGATCTGACTTCGCCGCCGGCAACGATTGTCTTCATACCGCATGCCTTTCGCAAGGCGGGTGGTCATTGGGGGGCAGACTCTGATGTGGAGTCTGTTCTGATCGACCGTATTCGTGCGATGCGTCTCTACTCTGACAAGATGGAGAGCGCGGGTACCGTTCCGATCGAACTTGTTCGAAAGGCCTGGGACTTTCGGACTGCCCTCGTTTGACCCGACCGGATTTCGCGACCTCAGCGCGCCGTACTCGCCGCTGACCATGCAGCGCGACCAGTTGGTGCCAGTCGATCAGTTCGTCGAGGTGCCTCTGCGGTGAGTACCCCCGCGCCAAAGGGGCGCTGCAGGCGTACGCCAGCCGCTTCCGACGCCGGCTCGGGCCAGACGCTGGCGTCCCGGGCGTCATCGCGTGGGCAGGCCCCGGGTGCGGCGCGTGGCAGGGGGCTCCTTCCCGCCGACTACGCGGGCGAGGCGGGCGGGGCCGAGATCGCACGACTTGCCGAGCTGCAAGTCGTGGTCTGTGGTCGGCATGTCCCGTGCGACCGACGAGCTGGTCGTCGTCGGCGAGCCGGAGACCGTACGCCGGGTCGGCGGCCCCGACGTGGCGCGCCGGCTCGGGGTGTGAGCAGCCCCTATCGCGGGCGGTGCAGCCTCGCCAGCCGGCCGCCGTCCAGCGGCGTCCCGCGCCACGTGGCTCGCGCGGTCCCGGTCGAGAGCGAGCACTCGACGTCCAGGCGATGCGGTGTCTCGAGGAAGATCACCTCGACCCGGAGGGTGTCGTCGTCGATCCAGCCGGCCGAGGCCGCGACGGGTACGCCGTCCCCCGAGTCGTCGCTCGGCTCGGAGACGAGCCACTCGCCGTCGCCCGCTGTGAAGGTCAGGGCGTCGTCCCGCTCGTGGAGCGTGATGCCGACGCTGTCGCCCGCCGTCTCCACGGCGACGGACGTCAGCGTGGACGCAGCCTCGCCCGCGGAGGAGCCCACCACCGAGAACGTCGTGCCGCTCCAGTCCTCCCGCTGCGCCGGCGACGGCGCACCCGGGCAGGGAGGCAGGCGGAGCGCGCGGAGCCGCTCCACGAGGCGAGAGTGTGCGTCCTCCACGATCTCGGTGCCGCCACCCAGGCTGGGAAGCAGGTGCTCCCAGGCGTGGTCCAGGACCGTCTGCATCGCCTCGGTGCCGCCGGTGATGGCGACCACGGCATCCTGCTCCGGCAGCACCAGGCAGAACTGGCCGTACGCGCCGTCGCCGCGGTAGCCGTGCCGCGACATCCAGAAGCCGTAGCCGTAGCCCTGGCTCCAGTCGACCTTGTCCGGATCCGGATCCGCTGTGGCCACCGCCCGGGACGTCGCCTGGGCGACGTACGACCCGGGGATCAGCTGCTGCTCGTCCCAGCGGCCGCATTGGAGGTAGAGCTGGCCGAGCTTCGCGACGTCCTCGGCGCGGGCGAAGAGACCGCTGAAGCCCAGCTCGCGTCCCGGCGGCATGCAGAACCAGGCGACCGGGTCGATCCCGAGCGGCTCGAGGAGGCGCGGGCCGAGGTACTCGCTCAACCGCTGCCCGGCGCGGCGCTGGATCACGGCTGCCACGGTGTAGGTGCAGGGCTGGCTGTAGGCGAACGTGCTGCCCGGGGTCGCCTCCGGAGGGATCAGCAGGAACCCGCGAACCGGGTCCTCGCGGTCCCGCGCCACGGCCTCCGGCCACATCTCCCGGTCGTGACCGCTGGCCATCGAGATGAGGTGCCGCAGGGTGAGCGACCGGCTGCGCGGATCGGTCACCTCGTCGTCGTGCTCGGGGAGGTGCTGCAGCACCGTGTCGTCGAGGTCGACCAGGCCCTCGTCCACCGCGAACGCGAGAGCAGTCGAGGTGAAGCTCTTGCTGAGCGAGTAGACCAGCCGCGCCCGCTCGGCCGTGTGCGGTGCCCACCAGCCCTCGGCGACGACGTGCCCGTGCCGGAGCACCATCAGCCCATGGAGCTCGACGCTGGGATCCGCGTCGACCGCGTCCACGAACGCCAGGACTCCGGCCGGGTCGACACCCTGGCTCATGGGCGTGGCTCGTGGGAGGGGACGCACGCCGCAAGCGTACGGCGGGGCCGGCGCCCGGCGGGTGGTGCCCGAGCATCCGCCCGACCGTGCGCACCATGTCGGGTCAGGACCAGTGGCGCCGCATCACCGTGGTCGCCGCGAACGGGTCCTCGCCCGACACCGCGGCCGCGATGCCGGCACCCTCCGGCTTCGCGGCGGCCAGCAGCCGACCGCCGCCGACCCAGGCCGTCCAGCTGCGGAGGTAGTGGGCGGCGTTGGTGGCGTTGCGGCCCAGGACGGTCGGGACCGGGTGCCACGCCTCGCCGCTCGCGCGTGCGGCGCGCAACGCCGCACGCGCGCCGCGTCGCGTACGGACCGGGGCGTCCGGTGCCTGCGCGTCGGTGTAGCGAGACACCAGGTAGCGCGGGGCGCCCACCGGGCCGATCGCCTCGTCGAACGCGGTCGCGAAGACCTCGGCGTCGTCCTCGGTGCCGACGAGGCGGAAGCGGTACTCCCCGCCCGGGTGCACGTCGACCGCGAGCGCTGATGCGCCGACGCTCGTCAGACCGGTCGCCGCGACGGCGTCCGCGACGGCAGCGGCGACCGCCTCCAGCGGCGGGATGGTCGACGTCAGCGCCACCTGCGAGCGCACCCACGACGAGAGGTCGTCCGCCTGCGCGCGTCCGGTCACCACGCTCTGACCGAGAGTCACGAGCCCGCCCACGGCGCCGGCCACGAGCGCCCATCCGCCGACAGCGAACGAGGCGGCCCCGGCGCCGGCCGACGCGGTGGCGAGCGCCCACGGCGTACGCCAGCTGGTCGCCGGCGCCGGGGCGTCGGTCGTCATCCCGTCCACCGCCAGCCGCCACGAAGGCGGGACGGGAGTCAGCGTGACGACCTCGTCCGTCCGCTCGACGGTCGACGAGGTGGCGGGCCGGACGCGCAGCGAGGCCAGGGTGACGTCCTGGTAGGGCTCACCGACCGCCCAGGCGTCGCGGATGGCGTCGCGGTCGGCGGCGGCGACGAGCATGCGGGCGTTCAGGGCATCGAACGACGCCACCGGCGGAGGCGCGTAGGGGGAGAAGGACGCGTCGATGTGGGCGACCCCGTCGACGATGTCGCCGTCGGCGTCGACTCCGTGGAAGCCCTGGTGCTTGCGCACCAGCCGGAACCAGTCATTGTCACCCTTGAGGTGAGCCTCCGAGACGCACACGACGGTCCAGTTGGTGGCGACCTTGTCCGGCCAGGTCGGGTCGGTGCGCAGCGCGCGCCCGCGCGTCTGGACGACGGCCGTCAGCGTGGTCGCGGTGGTCAGGTCGATGAGCGTGGAGACGCCGCGCGCGTTCCACCCCTCGCCGAGGAGGCCGCGGGTGCCGACGAGGACCTGGGTCCGACCCCCCTCGAAGAACGCGGTGACGTGGCCGACCCACGTGCGCGAGGTCCACCCGGAGGTGCACGTCGCGACCGGACCGTCAGCGGCCTCCACGCTGAGGCGAGACGCCAGGTCGGCGTCGCGGTCGGCGACGAAGGCGACGAGGTCGCGCAGCGTCTCCGCGGACGCGGCCACGACGGAGCCGGTGACCAGCATCGGGTGGAGGACAGCGGTGCTCGGGTCGGTCAGGAGGGCCTCGAGTGCGGCGATCGCCGATCCGGCCTCGGCGTCGAGGACCCCGTCGAGGGCGACGGGCACGGTCGCGGACGCGCGTTCGTGGTCGCACAGCACCAGCACCCGGACCCGCTCGCCGATCGCGGCGTGCTCGGCGGCGATGATCTGGACGGCGGCGCCGGGCTTGGCGTACGACCGCGCCAGCACGCGGTCGACCGTGGAGCGCCCGCGACGTACGCCGCGCCGCGTCCACTGGTAGCCCACCGACGGCAGCGCGGCCCTCACGACCGCGAGGACCTCGGCGTCGGCCGGGTCACCGGACTCGGCCACGTGCTGGAGCAGCCAGTCGCCGAGGAGGCGTACCCAGTCCTCGGCAGACGGGGCGTGCCGGTGCTCCTCGCGCAGCCGGGCGCCGGCGGGCAGGGCGAGCAGGCCCGCGTGGTGCATGCGCAGGGCGGCGTCGCACAGGTCGGGCTCGCGCTCGGCGAGCGCCGCCCAGGTGGTCGTGGCGGGGACGGGCTCGACGAACCGGGTGGTGAGCCACTCGTAGAACCCGACCGACCCGAAGCCCGGCGTGGTGAGGAGCGTCGTGAGCTCGGTGAAGCGCAGCGCCTCGGTGGTGAGCCACTCCTCCTCGGCGGCGGTGGGAGTGGTCAGCCAGACGAGCTCGTCGAACGGCGCGAGGTGGCCCTCCTTCACCACCGCCGGGACCGAGACGCGGTAGAGGATGCTCCCGAAGAGCTGGTCGACGAGGGTGCGCTGCTCGCCGGCGAGGCTCTCGGGCGGGGTCGCGGTGAGCGCGAGGACGTGGGCGCGGTCGACGGCCTCGAGCAGCTCGGCGAGCAGCCGCCCCCACACCTCGAGCAGGTGGTGGCACTCGTCGAGGACGAGCACCAGGCGAGGCTCGGCGCGGATCCGGTCGAACAGGGCGACGCCGTTGGGGTGGAGCCGGTCGACGACGGTGCTCGCGTCGGCGTCCGTGGCTTCGGAGTCGAAGACCGCCAGGGACTGGTAGGTCAGGCACGTCAACGGGCTGGTGAGGGACTTGTCGTCGCTCGCATCGAGCCCCATCGTCCGGGCCTCGGCGATCCACTGGGACTGGATGGCGGTGTTGGGGGCGAGCACCACCGCACGCGTGTCGGGGTGGGCCCGGAGCTCGCCGGCGACGGCCTCGAGGCCGACGCGGGTCTTGCCCGCGCCGGGTGGCAGGACGACCCACGCCCGCGGGTGGTCCGCGTCGTGCCACGCGTGGGCGAGCGCCTCGAGGGCTTCACGCTGGTGGATGCGCAGGGGCGGCACGGCGGTGGCCGGCGTCACGGGCCGGCCGGGTCGACGACGTACGCGTCGTGGTCCGAGAGGCGCTTGCCTGCGACCTCCGCCACGACCCGCCGCGCGGTCGCTCCCCACTCATCGGGCACGGCGACGTGGTCGATGCTGAGCAACCCCTCGCGCGCGTGCGGCAGCTCGGTCGTCGGCACGACCAGACCGAGCTCGTCGAGAGCAGCGGTGATCGAGGCTCGGCCGGCCTTCGAGCCGGCGTGCTCGCGGCCCGTCAGGGCGTGGTTCCAGTCGCCGCCCCACACCAGCGAGCCGGCGGGGCGGAGCCGCAGCAGCAGGTCGTCGACGGCGTGCGCGGTCTTGTCGGCGTGGC
>Ga0172375_10010523_pt1 | contig 11985 bp, 14 predicted proteins | sample LakKiv1m_FD_114537 | JGI IMG/M metagenome (GOLD analysis project Ga0172375, IMG submission 114537) | Freshwater microbial communities from Kabuno Bay, South-Kivu, Congo - kab_092012_11.1m | ecosystem: Environmental > Aquatic > Freshwater > Lake | place: Democratic Republic of the Congo... | reverse complement strand
TAAGCTTATTCAAAGGCATCGTCATACATAATTTTAACATACGGGACAAAAAAGACTCTTCTTCTATACTGCACACGGACAGGCTCTCGGTAAGCTTCCTTATCTTTCCCTTCCTTAAAGAAAGAAAAATAATATTCCCCTACATAGGCATTGACGGCGCCAGCATAAACATCATACGTTACGAAAACAACAGCCTAAACATACAAAACCTCATACCCAAACAGGTTGCCGCGAATAACAAAAATGCCGCCAAGAAATCGTCTCCGCCGCTAATCATCTATAAAATGGGCGTAAATAATTCCAGCGTCTTTTTCCTGGATAAGGCTGTCTCGCCAAATATGAAACACACGCTAAAGTTAAATTACGCAAGGGCGCAATTGTCCGCGTCAGCTGCAAACTTCAGCCTGCAGGGCGCGCTGGCAAACGAAACCCAATCCGCGAACGTCAAGCTTTCAGGAAGTTTCCAATTTAAAAATAAGGAATTGAAAATATCCTCGCAAATCGATAAATTTGACGCGGCAGCCTATGCCGCATACCTTAAAGACCTGCCCCTGCAGATAAAGTCGCTGACCCTATCGCAGATAAACACAGAAGCCGCCCTGCTCGACAATAAAGTCTCGGGTAAAACCACGCTGGATTTAAAAGACGCGTCGCTAACAAAAGAAAAAAGCGGTATTTCCAATGCCAGCGCAAAGATAAACGCCTCCTTTGACGTTGATTTGAAAAATTTATCGGCGTTGAATTATATCGTCGACATCGACGGCTTAAACGCCGCAATTTCAGACCCGCAGATACCGCAAGGAACATCCATAGAAAATGCCAGCCTGCAAATCTCGCCTAACTCTGCGGACATAAAACAACTAAAGATAAAAGCGTTGAATACTTCTGCGGATATTAAGGGAAAACTGGAAAATTTCTTAGACCCGGTATTCAGTTTTAACGTCCAATCAAGCGTAGACATAACTACAGCCAAAGAATTCCTGAAGAATTATATTTCCATTGATGATTCAATATCAGCAGACGGCAAAGCCGATATCAATGTCGATGTGGCTAAAACAAAAGACAAAAAAGATCTCTCGTTTAAAGGCTCCCTCAATTTAACAGATGCGTCATTAAAGGCTAAGGGCACGCCTTATGAAATTAAAGCCGTAAACGGCCTGATTGATTTCGATGAAAAGAAGGCCTCCTGGAGCGACTTATCTTTTAATTTTATGGACAATTCATTTAAATCTAAGGCGGAAATAACCAATTTCACCTCGCCTTCTGTGAATATAGAACTCGATTCCGACAAAATCGACATCTCGGCTAAAATAAACTCCGCGCAGCAAAATAATTTTAATATCGAATACCTGAAAGGCGTATTATACAATTCAAAACTTGATTTGAGCGGCAGCCTGTCCATAAAAGGACAAAATAATATCTACGCGGATTTGAAGATACAATCACAGGTTGAATTAGGCGACCTTCTGCAGATACCTTATCTGCCGACTAAAGATATCAGCCAGATAAACCCGCAGGGATTATTGAAAATAGACGCGAATGTCAAAGGCAATCTAAAAGACGTTAAATCCCTTAGCGGCGCTGTGAATCTTGCCAGCGATGAATTAAAATTCTACGGGTTAAGCCTTAAAGAAATAGCGTTATCGCTTGCAGAAGAAAATCAGCAGTTAAAAATCTCCAATTCTACAGCCAAATTCTACGACGGAACTATTTCTATAAACGGTATTGCGGAATTAAACGAAGAAAACAATCCTTTTATTATGAATATCTCGCTGCAAGATACAGACCTCTCCCTGTTGAAATCGGATACGCCGATGAAGGATAAAGAATTGGAAGGCATACTTACGGCAGTAGTTGACCTGAACGGACAGATTGACGCAAACCCGCTGGCCTCCTTAAAAGGAAAAGGCCAATTCCTGATTAAAGACGGGTATTTGTGGGAATTCAGCCCATTGAAGAAATTGGGCGATTTCTTATTCATACCCAGTTATGAAACTCTGGTATTTAAAAAAGCGAGCGCTGATTTTACCATAGCAGACCAAAAAGTATCAACTGATAATCTGACTCTTGATTCCAATATAATATCTCTTGCCTGCGAAGGCACTATAGATTTCGCGGGAAACCTGAATTTCGAAATAGCCCCTTATCCCAAACAAGAAGAAACGCAAAAATCCGAAGAAGAAGAAACGCAAGAATCCGAAGAAACTGCTATTGATTCGTTAAACAATAAAATTAACGACAGGATGGTTAAACTCGCCGGCGTATCCATTATTCAAGTCACGGGCACAATACAAAATCCAAAAGTCGGAATGAAAATGGTTACCAAAGAAGTCGTGGATAAATTAAAGGAAGGCGTAAAAGGAACTGTGGATACGGTTAAGGACGTTTTTGGGATGATTTTCGGCGGTAATCAAGAATAAAATTTTTCGCCTTTACAAAGGCTTTATACCTGTGGCTCATCTTATGTTTTATATCCTCGCCTAACTCTCCAAATGTCTTGTTGTATTTCGGTATGAGAAACAAAGGGTCATAGCCAAACCCGGCGCTGCCTCTTTCTTTCCCGGCGATTAATCCGCTGCATCTACCCTCTACAACACAAAGCAATTTATCGGCGTCTGAAATAGCTACGCTGCAGACATAACGCGCCCGCCTCTTCTTCAAAGGAATATTTTTTAATTCCCCCAGCAACTTTTTATTATTCTTATCGTCTGTGGCGCCTTTGTCGGAATATCTCGAAGAGTAAACGCCCGGACGATTACCCAAAACGCTTACCTCCAAGCCGGAATCCTCTCCTAATGTTAGTTTTTTAAGGTACTGCGCGATTGTGGCGGATTTTTTTATGGCGTTTTCCCGGAAGGTTAAGCCATCTTCTACGATTTTAGGAAGGTTTCTGTAGTCGGCCAGGGAAGTTACTTTAATGCCCAGGCCTCTTAGCATATATTTTATTTCTTTGAGTTTCTTCTTGTTGCGGGTAGCGGCTACTAATTCCATCTTGCTTTCTAAGTTAATAGCGGTTAATAGAGGTTAATAAATTTTACATAAATTGATGTTAGTTAATAATGGTTGCTTTTTGCAACTAATGTTAACTATTTTTAACCAATATTAACCCTTATTAACTACGTTCTTGCTATAAATATTTTGCCACGCATTCTTTTTGTATGTCTGTCAACTGGCTTATGCCTTTCTCAGCCAATACAAGCATTTTATCCATCTGCGACTTGCTAAACGGCTGGCGCTCGGCCGTTCCCTGAATTTCCACCAGTTCTCCCTTGCCTGTCATAACTATATTCATATCCACTTCTGCCTTGGAATCTTCTTCGTAAGTCAAATCCAAAAGCAAATTTCCATCCACAATTCCTACGCTCGTTGCCGCCACATAATCTTTCACGGGCATACCCTTGATAAGGCCGCCCTTTTTTATTTTATGCAGGGCGTCAACTAAAGCGATAAAACTTCCGGTAATGCTTGCCGTGCGCGTGCCTCCGTCAGCCTGGATGACATCGCAGTCAATCCAAATCGTGCGCTCGCCAAGCTTCGCCGTGTCCACTACTGCGCGCAGGCTTCTTCCGACCAAACGCTGTATCTCATAACTCCTGCCCGAATTCTTTTCGCGCTGGATTCTTTTCTGGCACGAACGCGGTATCATCGCGTATTCAGCGGTTATCCATCCGCTAAGGGAGCCTTTTAGAAACTGAGGCACGGACTCTTCTACGCTAGCGGTGCATATTACCCGCGTATTGCCTAATTCAATAAGGCAGGACCCTTCTGCGTATTTAATGTAATTCCTGGTAATGATTGCCTTGCGTAATTTATCCGGACCTCGTCCGTCACTTCGCGCCATAAACACTCCTTCCCTTGCAATCTATGGCTACTATTAAAGGGAAATCCTTTACTTCTAATTTCCTGACCGCCTCCGGGCCTAAATCTTTATAGGCGATTATTTTTGCGCTCCTGACTTTTTCCGCAAGCAGCGCTCCGCATCCTGCCGGGGCCAAAAAATATACTGCGCCGTATTTTTTAACCGCTTTCACAATTTCTTTTGAACGGCTGCCCTTGCCAATCATCGCCGTTAATCCTTTTTTAAGCAACGCCGGGGTAAACTTATCCATCCTTGAGCTCGTAGTCGGCCCGCAAGAACCAATGGTCTTTCCTTTGGGCGTATTTGTGGGGCCGCAATAATAAATAACTTCTCCTTTTAATTCAAAAGGCAATCTGACGCCCCTCTTAACCGCCTCTATAAATCTTTTATGCGCCTGGTCCCTGGCAGTATAAATGAAACCGCTGAGCAAAACCTGCTGCCCTGCTTTTAAATCTCTAATATCTGCTTTCTGTAAAGGTGCTGTTATTTTCTTCATCTCTACAAAGACATTGCCGCGCTTCTTAAGGCGTGGCAGGAAATATTTACCGCTACCGGCAATCCCGCGATGTGCGTAGGCTGGGTCTCTATGTTTACGGCTAAGGCTGTTGTCTTACCGCCCAAGCCCATTGGCCCGATATTTAGTTTGTTTATCTTAGATAACAAATCCTTCTCTAATTTCCTAATTTTTGAAATTCGGTTTGCCGTCCGGATATTTCTAATCAGCGCTTTCTTCGCCAGCAAACACGCATAATCAGCTGTGCCGCCTATGCCCACGCCTACGATATACGGCGGGCAGGCATCCGGGCCGGCGTCACGAACCGCAGCGACTATGAAATCTTTTATTTCGGATACATCGGCAGTGGGATTAAACATTTTTAATCTGCTTTTATTTTCACAGCCAAAACCCTTTGGCAGAACTGTTATTTTCAGTCCGCTGCCGCCTACTATGTCAACATGGATAACGCCGGGAGCAAAAACCTGTTTTGCTTTTCTGTGCACAGGATCCGTTACTATGGAATTACGCAAACCCGCCTTCTTATAACCTGTCTCAATTCCTTTTTGAACTGCCTTATTCAAATCCGCGCCGCTGAATCTAATATCTTGTCCGACTTCCAGAAACACAATCGGCAGCCCCGTATCCTGGCATATGGCGATATTATCCCTTCTGGCAATCAAGGCGTTATCTATAATCTCTTTTATGAAACTATTAGCCCTTGAACTCGATTCCCTGCGCCAGGCTGATTTAAGCGCAGTCAAAACATCTTTTCGCAAATTTATATTTGCCTCTATGCAGAGCCTGCTCACTACTTTTGTTATAACGCTCGTGTTTATTTTTCTCATTTTTTATTCCTTGTATATCCTGGAAACGGTTGTTTTAATCCCGCCGCGGATATTCATCTCTATTTCAATCCTGGCAAAACGCGGCCTGCAGGCCTTTACAAAATCATCCAGGATTTTATTGGTCAGGTGCTCATGAAAAATACCGATATTGCGAAAAGAATGCAGATATAACTTAAAAGACTTAAGCTCCACGCAGAGCTTATTGGGTATATATTGAATTATGACATTGGCAAAATCCGGCAGGCCTGTCTTTGGGCAGATGCATGTCAGCTCGTCGGTCTCCAGACAAACCATCTCTTCTCTATCGGGATACTGGTTCTGCCAGACGTCGATTTTCGGAGTTTTAAGGCTGCGTATATTCTTCTGTAATCCTTCGTAGGATGTTTTCTTCTTCACTATTTCACTCCTATCGCCTTATGCAGCTGCGGTATTGACCTTACGTCTGAAAGGCGCTTCTTGCAGTATTGTTTAAATTCGTGCAATTTAGCGGCAAGCCCTGCGCCCAACTGCTGCGAATTTGGCTGCAGAACGAATGTCATCGCGGGATTTATACCCGAAACAAGATTCATAGCCTTCTTTAAATCAGCTAACGTAGTATCCATACAAACTACTATTTTTACAAATACATCTTTATCTTTGGCGACCTTTAAAAATTCTTTGTGCTCGCGCCAGAATCCTTTTTGCCCTGTCGAGCTCGGTAATTTTATATCCATAGCAATTACATCAATGTTGTCTATTACGTCAAAGAGCTCGTTATATAAAACTCCGTTGGTTTCAAGATAAACTTTGAAACCCTCCCCTTTTAATATAGGGAGAAAATCCAACAAGAAATCTCTTTCCAATAGCGGCTCGCCGCCTGTAATCGAAATTGTGCTTATGCCCTTATCCGAAATAACTTGTTTTACTTCATTAAGCAGCTCTTCGCAGCCATATTCTTTGAAGTCAGATATTTTCGTATCGCAAAAACCGCATTTTAAATTGCAGCCGTAAAATCTGATAAAACACTGCGGCTCGGATATATATTTGCCTTCGCCCTGGATGCTTACGAAGATATCATTAACTTTTGCTTTTCCGGACATCTATAGCTGGATCCTTGACATTAGCCTGCTTAAAACCCTTGCTGCGCAGCCTGCAGCTGTCGCAGGCGCCGCACGGTTTTTCTCTACCGCGATAACAGGACCAGGTTAATTCCAAAGGGACCTTGATTTTTTTAGCCAATAAAACTATTTCTTTTTTTGTTTTATTAATCAGCGGGGTATGTATTTTTATTGCCCTGCCTTCTATTCCGGCTTTCGTAGCCAGCCTGCTGAGTTTATTGAAAATCTTGTAATATGACGGACGGCAGTCAGGATAACCCGAGAAATCAACAGCATTCGCGCCTATGAATATATCCTGCGCGCCTATTGTTTCGGCGAAAGACAAAGCAAAACTTAAGAATATCGTGTTCCTTGCGGAAACATACGTAACGGGTATTCCGGACGCTTTAGGTTTGGGGATAGATATTCTTTTATCTAAAAGAGCTGAACCCTTCCAGGGTAATTTAATCTTTATTATTTGATATTTACAGCCTGCCTTTGCGGCAATCTTTACAGCAGACTTTATTTCCTTTTTATGCCGCTGACCGTAATCGAATACCAGGCAATAAATCCTATAGCCCTTTTTCTTGGCGTAAAATAATGTGGTGGCTGAATCCAATCCTCCGGATAATAAAACTACTGCCTTTTTCATCTTACGCGGAATAAGTGGCTTTGCTGCCCTGGTTTTCCCAGACGCTGACGTTCTTCAACGCAACTGATTCTTTTTTTACGAGCGGCTTGATTTTATTAAAGATATATCTCGCTATATTTTCCGAAGTGGGATTGACTTTCTTAAAATAAGGTATGTCATTAAGGTACTTGTGGTCCAAATCCTTTATCGCGCTATAAACAATTTCCTTCAGTTTCTTAAAATCCATAACCATTCCGGTTTTATCTAATTTCTTGGAAGAGACGACCACCTCCACCCGCCAATTATGGCCGTGCAGAGATTCGCATTTTCCCTTATAGCCCCTAAGGTTATGCGCGGAACTGAAATCTTCTCTTACGGAAATATCAAACATAATCCACCTTGCAGACTTTGTTTAGTTTATAACCGAGGAACCGCTGCGCCAAACCCCTAAAGTTATCCGGCTCGTCGCTGACGTAGAATTCATGCGAAGGCCTTTTATCCTGCGAACAAGAACAATCTTCATCTAAAATCTGCTTCACCTCGCAAGCCACCTGCTCTGCGGAATCTATCAGCGCAACGCCTTTGCCTAAAACCTTTTTGATGACATTTTTTAATAAAGGGTAATGCGTGCAGCCTAAAATCAATGTGTCTATTTTATATTTTCTTAACGGCTCGAGGTATTTCCTGGCTACCTCAAAAGTCACTTTGTCGTTCAGCCACCCTTCTTCGGCTAAAGGCACGAATAAAGGACAGGCAGCGCTGAATACTTCTATCTTGGGGTTAAGCGCCTTTATTTCTTTGGTGTAGGACTGGCTGTTTACCGTGGCGCGCGTGGCAATTACGCCTATGCGCTTATTCCTGGTCATAGCCACCGCCTCTTTTACTCCGGGGAGGATAACTCCGATTATGGGAACCTTAAAGTGCCTTTTAATCTGCGGCAAGGCGATACTTGAAGCGGTATTACAGGCAACCACCACGAGTTTTACGTTTTTCTTTAATAGAAATAAAATATTTTCCAAGGAAAACTTTCTAATGGTTTCGGCTGACTTCGTGCCATAAGGAACCCTTGCCGTATCCCCAAAATATACAATGCTTTCTCTTGGTAAAAGGCGCATTATTTCCTTTACTACGGTCAAACCTCCTACGCCTGAATCAAATACTCCTATCGGTTTATTCATAGAAATCTCTGCCTAAAAGCGAATACATCTTTTAAAAGCATTAAGCCTCTTGTTAACTTTATCCATAGTCAATCTAGCTGTCGTATCTAAACCAAAACCCTCCACATTGAAAGAAGCGATTACCGCAGCGTAAGCCAAAGCCTTCCTTATGTTAGGCTCATTGACTTTATCCGCCTTGGCTAAATAACCCATAAATCCTCCGGCAAACGTATCGCCTGCGCCTGTAGGGTCAACGACCTTTGCCACGGGATAACCCGGCAAAGAAAAAATAAATTTATCGCAGTAAAATATAACGCCGTGTTCTCCTTTTTTAATTACGACCATTTTGGGGCCGAAAGAACGCAGCCTTTTCGCGGCTTGGATTAAATTGCTTTCGCCGGAAAGCTCTCTTGCCTCGGCGTCATTGGCTACATAAATATCAACTTTCTTTAAAAGCCTTAGCAATGATTTCTTCTGATGTTTAATCCAGTAATTCATGCTATCCAATCCTACAAGCCTGGGATTTCTCATATTTGCCAATAAATGCGATTGGATATCAGGGTCCACATTTGCCAGAAATATATGTTTTATGTTTTTCTGGTGTTCGGCTATCCTGGGCCTGAAAGCGGAAAGCACGCCCAGCTGCGTATCCAGCGTCAAGGCGGTATTCAAGTCGCCTTTATATTCGCCTTCCCAACGGAATGTCCTGCCTTTCTCTTTTATTAAAGATGTAAGTATAACGCCTTTTCGCCTTAGAAAATCTATGTGCTGCTTTGGGAAATCCTCGCCTATAATCGCCACTAAATTTACATTCGTAAACAACCTGGCGCTCATGGAAAAATGCGAAGCAGAACCGCCGAGCATCTCTTTCCTTGAACCGGAAGGCGTCTTTACCGTATCCAAAGCGACTGTGCCTAAAACAATTATGCTCATATCTCGGCTTTCTTAACCAGCGCCCTGTAATAATCTATGCAGTGGTGGCAGGTATCTTTTTCTTTTTTCCATTCCGGATGATCGCGTTTTATCAATTCCAAAAAATATTCCTCTGTCTTTACATGCATAAGAGCTGCGGATTCGTCAATCTCTCTTCCGCATATCTGACAAAGGTATTTACCGCTAACATCCTTAGGCTCGCATTTATTGCATAGGCCCAAAAATTTATCTGACTGCCTTAACCCGACCGTCTTCTTTAAAACCTTACCCAGCACGCCGGAAATCGGAGCCTTGCACTTTTTACACCTCTTCATTTATGCCTCCTGTTAATATAAAATTATATAAAGGTATAAACTTTTCTGATCTTTTCAATCACCTTCCAGGTGCATTTTAAGCCTTTAGGAAAATGCGCAAGGTCGCCCTTGTTGATTTCTACTTCGCCGTCGCTGGTCTTTACCTTTACTTTCCCCTCCAGCACATAGGCGCTCTCATCGCAGTCATACTCCCAGTTAAAAACAGAAGGCTCGCACTCCCAGGGACTCCACTTTTCCACATTTAATTCTTTCAGCCTTTGTTTGGCGGGTTTTTCTATCCTGATTTTAGACAACGCGTACTCCGTATTTTAATCGAAATGATTTTTGGCAGTGGTAATATTATAATCGTACGGCACATTATAGACAAGCATTTTTATTCCGATGTTGCCTTGAAAAATGTTTGATTTTATTATATACTTTTATTAGCCCGAAAAGGCAAACCCTGATAAATCAGGGGACGCAAAGCCAACAGGCCTAAATCACTTGTAACTCCTTGTAGACGCTGAGCTTACAAGGATAAAAAAATTGGACTGCAAGTGATATGGCGGCTGGGTTGCCGAAGGAGAAGTGAGAAAAACTTTTCGAGGCTGCTCAACAGCGCCCCGGGTCCTCTGTGATCCGGGGTAATTTTTTGGATTGCGCTACTGGGGGACTTGGGCTTGCTGCGGCTTCAATAACTCCTTAAACTTCTCTAAAATCTCATCGTAAGACTGCGGAAGTTGAAATTCTACGCCTTCCTGATTCAGAGCCCCCTTCATCTTTTCGGACAATGTAGAATATACTTTGGGAAGGATAAATTTTACCGAGATAAAACCTATAATCAGAGTCATAATAATAAAAATTATAATATTCATAAAGAGACCGTAGATTAATTTAGTAAAAAATCCCTTCCTGCTGGCGATAAACTCACCGCAAAAACGGCATTTAATTGCATCATCCTGAATCTCTTCGGCACAGCAAGGACATTTTTTCATAATGCTCACTTCCTTTACTTAATCCCACAACACAACTTCTTCATCTTTATCGGGAATACGCGACTTTATGCCATCCTGAGACAACATGTCATATAAGTTTTTCGACTGAGCCTCGTCGCCATGGACGATAAATACTTTCTTCAAAGGCATGCAAGACTTGGCATACTCCAACAGCTCATTTTTATCGGCGTGCCCGGATAGCGCGTTGATTACAACTACTTCCGCATTCAATTCATACTCCACTCCGTATATGCTTACATAGTGCTGTTTCTCTACTATTTTCCTGCCTAATGTATTCTCCGCCATATACCCCACAACCACAACGGTATTTTTCGACTCGGAGATATTATTCTTTAAATGGTGAAGAATTCTTCCTGCTTCGCACATCCCAGAGCCGGCGATGATAATCATAGGCCGCTTATCGTTATTTAAAGCCTTGGAATCCCCCCTGTCGGCGACATAGGTAAGGTTGACAAAATCAAATGGCCCGTCTTTTTTGCTCTTCATGGCAACACGCACTTCTTCGTTGAAATACCCATAGTGGGTACGGAACACATCTGTAATGCCGGTTGCTAATGGGCTGTCCAGATAAATAGGTATGGGCGGGATTTGTTTTTCCTTTATGAACTCGTTGAGAAAATATATAACCTCCTGCGACCTTTCCAGGGCAAAAGAAGGAATTATTACCTTGCCCTTGCGCTCTATGGTCCTGTTAATGGCATCCCTTAACTTAACTTTTGCTTCTTCAATAGGGCTGTGGACTCTCCCGCCGTAGGTGCTTTCTAAAATTAAGTAGTCCATGCCTTCCACAATTGTCGGCTCATTCAATAACGGCAAGCCGCGACGGCCTAAATCCACGGCATAGCCTATACGCCTGGTATTAGAGCCTCCATTTAACCTTATATCCAAAACTATAATGGAAGAACCGAGTATATGAGAAGCATCATAAAACATGCAGGTAACATCCTTGGTTATCTTAAGCCTCTGGCGATAAGATACCCCGCGGAATTTACGCAGGCTCCTGCGCCCCTCCTTCTCGGTGTATAAAGGCTTGCGCAACGGCCTGCCTAAACGTTTGTTAATCTTATTTACATAGCGGGTATCTTCTTCCTGAACCTTGCCACTGTCTGCCAGCATAAGGCTGCATAGATCCTTTGTGGCAGTAGTCGTATAAATCTTGCAAGGCAATCCCTTCTTTAATAAGCTGGGAATATTGCCGCAATGATCTATGTGCGCGTGGGATAATAAAACGGCGTTTAATTTGTGAGGATTATAACTGAAAGTGGAATTCCGTTCATAAAATTCGTCTCTATGGCCGTAGAACAATCCGCAATCCAGGAGTATATTGGAGAAACGGGTAGAGATGAGGTGGCTTGAACCTGTGACTGTCTTGACTCCGCCTAAGAATTTAATTTTAATGGACATTTATGGGCAGCGGTATTTTATGTTTACACTTATCTTTATAAATCAATTAACGCAATACGTCAATATAAATCTTCCCGCATACGCACTCCGTGCTTTGCGGTATCCCGACGAAGTCCGCCATCATTTTATTGGCGGACAACGGCGGGACAATTTACATAATCAGACGCTATTGAATTCTTCCATAATCTCAAATTTCAAAGAAAAAACGATAGGATAAAATACTTGTAAGAATAAAAAATATAGTTTATACTGTTGCCTAATATGGAAAATAAATC
>Ga0172375_10010520_pt1 | contig 11989 bp, 11 predicted proteins | sample LakKiv1m_FD_114537 | JGI IMG/M metagenome (GOLD analysis project Ga0172375, IMG submission 114537) | Freshwater microbial communities from Kabuno Bay, South-Kivu, Congo - kab_092012_11.1m | ecosystem: Environmental > Aquatic > Freshwater > Lake | place: Democratic Republic of the Congo... | reverse complement strand
GCATCAATAATCAGAAATGTCCAGTACTTTTTCAAAAACTCCTGTTGCCATTCCAGCACAATCAGTAACTCATTGCCAAAATTGACCAAATTCTAACCGCACAGGTAGAAAAAATTGGGCTATTTTAGGGAAAACATTTCAATTTCAATAGCATTTTTACAACTTTTATCCCATTTGATTTTCATAATTAGAATTGCTGGGTATTCGGAGATTTTGTTGACTTTTTATGATAAAAAATGTCATTATAAATTGCATTGTTATGAAAGTTTTTGTATTGTATAAGTAAGGAAATAGAAAGGCCCAAAGATTATTAGCTTTGTGGCCTTTTTTAGTTAAAGGAGAGAATATCAAAAATGGTAAACAGAAGTAAGCATATGGCAAAAATGGATCTGAAGAAAGAAAGCATGCTTGTTTCCGGTTTGGTTTCTGAACGCTATCCTGGAGTTTCAGGTATAGTGATCCATATGACATACTGTAAAAAGGCAGCAGATCAGATTCTTTTGGCACGCACTGTTAATTTTTTCCCTTCGAGTTATGCCTTTTTTAATCTGGGGTGCATGATAAAAGACTGCCTTCAAGGCGGTCTGGACTTTACCTCGATAATTGCTAATCTGGTTAAAAAACATAAGAAGTCTGGCAGCGGAAAGATAGTTTGCAATGGAGAAAAAGATGCCCTTGCTCCGGACCATGGGACTATTTCTTACGAAATAAGTATTGAGTACAACAAAAAGTCCAACTAAACCTAAACGTTGCATAAAATGAAAGACAGACATGCTGAAAAACCCATGAAAAATGAAGGGTTTTTTAGACCTTCGGACTTGCCGATAATAGATGGTAAGGTTTATCACTTAGATTTAAAGCCAGAAGAGTTATAACTGATTATGCAGTCGGTTTGGATAATACCGGATTATTCTACGATGCCCCCTGCTGTGAAGAAAGCCTTAAAATACTGGAGGATAGGATTCGGGAGGCTATTGATGGTTCTATTCCTAATAATTCACATTTTAAAGGAAAAATCTTTCCATATGCTTCGAAGGCTCATCGGGATGTTGTTAAGGAATTAGAAAAAGAGGCTCAGCGGCTTGGAATAAAATACAAAAGAGGGGTAACAGTATCCAATTCAGGTTTTTTTGCAAATCAAGGCAGAGCTATATCAAGGGTACCGTTAACAGTACCGGAGATAGACGGTGTTCTTTTGGTTGTAGATACAGGCATCGAGGGGCTTAAAATAGAAAATATGGAGATGGAAGCAAGTTTTTTGTTGCATTTTATGTGGGCTCTCGGTTACAGAGCCGGTGTTGTTTGCCCTGTTATTGATAACCGGCGTGAGGGTAAATTTACGGCGCAATACACACGGTATATAAGAGATGCCGCTAGAATAGCGTTGAATACATTGCATGCACTCCATTAAGGATTCAAGAGAATTACCTTCTTATTTTTTCATTTCATAATTAATATAATTAACAAAAAAAAGATTGTAATTTTGTGAGGATAATGTACAATGTTAAGCATGTTCCGCGATAGAAGAGATGCAGGGATTCAGCTTGCCGAAAGGTTGAAGCCGTACAAAGACTATGAAGGAGTGGTTGTATTGGCCCTCCCGAGGGGTGGTGTGGTCACAGGCTTCGAGATTGCCCGCTATCTTAATGCACCACTGGACGTTATCATAGTTCGGAAGTTAGGGTTCCCTGGGCAGCCTGAACTTGCGATAGGTGCAATCTCTGAAACGGGAACCGTGGTTTTAAACCAGGCAATAATATCATACGGCGTTTCAGATGATTATATCCAGGGCGAGATTTCCAGACAGAAAGAAGAAACAAACAGGAGGGTGAAACTTTATCGTGAGGGCAAAGGAATTTTAGAACTTGAAGGCAAAACAATTATCCTTGTTGATGATGGAGTTGCTACAGGGGCCACCGTAAAGGCAGCGATTGCCACCTTGAAGAAAGAAAAGATAAAAAAGCTGGTAGTAGCAGTTCCGGTTGCTCCCCCAAGTACGGCCGATGAGTTGAAAGAAATGGCTGATGAGCTCATATGTTTAGAAAGACCCTGGGACTTTATGGCTGTTGGGAGCTATTATGATGATTTTACCCAGGTCTCAGATAAAGAAGTAGTTGAGCTATTACAAAAATCAGTGGCCAAAGATAAAGCCAAAAACGAGAGTGAGTAAGACAAGTAAAAATTTTTAATTACATAAGGGGGGCAAATGGCCAATAAAAACTCTCAACAACCTGTCCGCATTCCTGCAGATTCTGTCACCCTCGAAGGGGTTCTGGATGTTCCTCAAGGGGTGCAGGCAATAGTGATCTTTGCTCACGGTAGCGGCAGCAGCCGGCATAGTCCGAGAAATAAGTTTGTAGCACAAGTGCTGCGAGAGGCCGGGATTGGTACTCTGCTCTTCGATCTACTAACCAGGGAGGAAGACACAATCTATGAAAACCGCTTTGATATTAGTTTGCTCACGGAACGTTTGAAGGCGGTTACCCTCTGGCTCAAAGGTCAGCCCCGGACCATGAATCTTCGCATCGGTTATTTTGGAGCAAGCACCGGAGCAGCAGCGGCCCTTAATTCATCTGCTGACCTTGGCGCTGCAATAAGCGCAATTGTTTCTCGCGGCGGTCGCCCTGATATGGCGGAGCAAGCCCTTGAAAAAGTTCAAGCCCCAACTCTCCTGATTGTCGGCGAATATGATGATGTTGTTATCAAACTTAATCAACTGGCATATAATCTGATCAAAGCTGAAAAAGAATTGACAATTATACCCGGTGCAACGCATCTTTTTGAAGAACCCGGTACATTGGAAGAAGTAGCCCGGCTGGCTGCTAAGTGGTTTAAGCAGCACCTTCTTTCCCGTCTATTTCCCTATCCCTGAATACAAACGGACTGGATGTTCAAAATATACTTTGAGGAGGAATAGTGGAATCTTATGCGGAATCTTATTATGAAGAACTTGAACGAGCAAAGTTATATAAACTCTTTTCTTCTCTCTTTATGGAGAGGCCAACAGATGAAATTTTGATCCAGATCAAAGATATTTTCGGGATAAAATTTGATGATACACTTTATGAAATCGGGATGGACTTTATGTATTTTTTTTCAGAGCCTTCGGGACATCTTCTACCATATGAATCTCTGTATAACTATCCCTTCGGGGAAATATCAAGATTATGGGGAAAGGCTACTGAAGAAGTGCAGAAATTCTATAAGTCAGCAGGCCTTATGATAGATGAAGAAATAGATCTTATTCCAGACCATCTCTCTGTTGAATTGCTATTTATGAGTTACCTGATAGAGCAGGGTCTCATAGAGTATCAAAAGGGTTTTCTTGAGAAGCACTTGTTTGTCTGGGTTCCTGCATATTGCGATGAGGTTCAGAAACTTGCCAAAACAACCTTTTATAAAGAGGTCGCTGTATTACTCAGGGAATTTATATTAATTGACTGTGAAGAATTTGGGATCAAAAAAGGTCAGTGATACATCAATAGACCCAAATGCACAATGATTTCTAGGCCCAATTTTGCTTTTACCATGGCCAGATAATCCTTATCTTTCTTTCTCGCCTATCGAGTCTTGTAATGCCTTCCTCACGGGCTGCCCTCAAAGCCTCCTCATATTCCTCATGGGTAATACCACGTTCTAAAGGCGGGTATTTATATGCATATCCGCAGGGCCGGTATTGATCCATTATATTTACATAGGTATTTGGCGAGATATTTTTAGCTATAAAGCGCATAATATCCCTTGTACCTGCTACTCCTCCCGGCATTACTAAGTGCCGCAAGAGTATCCCCCTGATAGCAATGCCGTTTTCGTCTATGGTGAAATCACCAACCTGACGGTGCATTTCCTTGAGAGCCTCTCTGGCCCTTTCAGGATAGTCCGGCGCCTTCAAGTACTTGCGAGCCATCTCAGTATCCCAGAATTTGAAATCAGGCATGTAGATATCAAATATCCCTTCTAAGAGTTTCAGGCTTTCAACAGCATCATAGCCGCCAGTATTGTAAACCAGGGGTACATTCAAGCCGCCTTCAATGGCATAGGGCAGGGCATCAAGGATTTGAGGTACCACATGAGTTGGGGTAACAAAATTGATGTTATGACATCCCTGTCTTTGAAGATTAAGCATCATGCCAGCAAGGGTTTTAGATGTTACTTCGCTGCCTTGCCCTAGATGGCTGATTTCCCAGTTTTGACAGAAAACACAGAGGAGGTTGCAATTGGTCATAAAGATGGTTCCAGACCCGTTAGTCCCTACTAACGGATCCTCTTCTCCAAAATGAGGATTGAAGCTTGAGACCAGGGCTGAGCGGCCAGTACGGCAGATGCCTTTTTCATCCTCCAGCCTGTTGACTTCGCACTCTCGAGGGCAGAGACGGCAATTCTCCAGTATTTTATATGCCTTCTTTATACTCTCTGCCAGCTTTCCCGTACGATGGGCCTCTATGTAAGACGGCATAAACAAAATCTTCCTCCTATTTTATTCATTAGCTCAATATTATTTCCCATATAATATTTTATTGCATTTCTTATCTTATTACGAGATGGCAGATCACTTCATTAAAATTTTAAAAGGCGCTTTTTAGATAAATTTCCCCCTTTCAGAGGAGGATTGGGTGATTACTAAAAAGTAATACTCAAATGAACTCAGGAAAAAAAGATTATTTTATTGTTTTTTGAAGGGTTTAAATTTAGATGTCATCCCTTGGTGGGAAGGGGGCTAGGGGAAAGGGCACTGAACTATTACGATAATTCAATGCAAATTGTTGACGGTTTTTAATGTTTTATGATATAGTCCTATACGATGTAACATGTTGAAAATACTGATTTTTGGGGAGTCGTCCAGTGGCAGGACGGCAGACTCTGGATCTGCTTACAGGGGTTCGAATCCTCTCTCCCCAGCCATTAACGGCAGTTATCAGTGTTTAGTTATTAGTTGTTAGCTTTAAAATTGTAATATAGAATTTGGTTTTTTGTAAAATTTAACTTTTCACTAATAACTAATAACTGCCTTTAAATGGTCCCATCGTCTAGAGGCCTAGGACGTAGCCCTCTCAAGGCTAAAACACGGGTTCGAATCCCGTTGGGACCGCCAATAAAATCAAGGACTTATACTAATTTGCCTTCAAAAGGATACTAATAATCCAATAAAAGCCAGCAAGAAACGCAACTTTATAGGCGATTTCTCCAGTTATTAATAGCTTTTTGATTGCAACTTAGTATTAGAGCGATTTTGCACTTTTCTCTCATTTCCGAATGTAGTAAAAATGTAGCTGATTTATTCAGCTTCTCTACAGCATCCCTTAAATATTATATCGGCAAGTCTTCCACTAAAAAGCATGCACCTGTCTTTAGGTGAATCCTTTCTGAAGCAGAGATTACATTTTGTTGTGATTAGCTTTTGGAATTTATCGTCGTCCATGAGTAAATCATAGAAGACAGATAAGGTAGGAGTCCCAGACATGGTTTGAGGCTTTTCATGTCCGATATGATATATCAAAAGATTTTAAAAAGGTAGCCCTGATTTAATAACTCCATAAACCCGCTCTGCAGACAAACTGTTCATGCACCTTACATCGTTACATGTCCTCTTGAAACAGGGCGCACATGGAATATCTCCTCTGATTACAGTATGTCCTTCTCCGTAAGGGCCTGTTTTTATTGGGTCTGTAGGTCCAAAAATCGCAAAGACAGGGATACTGAGTGCCGCAGCAATATGCATAGGGCCTGAATCATTGCTTACCACAAACCGCGCACCTCTCATTACCTCTATCAACTCCTTCAGGTCTGTCTTCCCGGCAAGTGATATGGCATTCCCTTTTGAAAGATTAACAATTTCATTTGCAACATCTATATCTCCCTTGCCTCCTACTACTACTGTTCTTAAAGGCAACTTTGATGAAAGTTTCCCAAATTTTTCAGGAGGCCATACCTTTGTCTTCCATCTTGCACCGGGGACAATAACAGCATAATTCCCAGAGAGTAAAGAGTGACGAGTGATGAGTGACGAGTTAAAGGATAAAGGAAAAGGGAAACGGACATCTGATATGTTGCATCCTAAAAAACTAGCAATCTTTAAATATCTATCAATAGCATGAATATTTCTTCCGCCTTCAACCTTATGTGTATAAAAAAATCTGCTGCCCTCCCTTGCCTCAGTAAACCCAACCCTGACGGGCGCAGATGTAGCTGCTGTGAGAATCCCGCTCCTTAAGAGTCCTTGCAGATCGACTACAAGGTCAAATTTTTCTTGTTTCAGTTCCTTAAATAACACGTTGAATTCGGTAATTGTACCCTTCACATTCTTAATCTTTTTCCATTTATCCTTATTTATAATCCAGAGTCTATTTACCATTGGATGTCCTTCAAAAAGTCCTTCAAGTCCTCCTGCAATAACCCAGTGTATCTCAGCCTTTGGAAAACAAGCTCTTATCACATTCAGAAATGGCAGGCTATGGACAACATCGCCGAGGGAGCTTGGCTTGATAACAAGAATCTTTTTAGGATTTTTTATTATTTGCATGTTGACTTTTGACCCGGGCTAATGATTTTCGGTTTTTTCTGATATCCAATTTACTGCTTCTGAGAGGTCTTTAGCAATAAAATCAGCATGCTGTGATTCTTTTAACTTACCAGTCTGAACAAGAATGGCTTGAGCACCAACAGTCTTTGCAAGAAGCATATCAGCTTCTTTATCTCCTACCACAAATGATTTTATCAAATTAACTTTGTGCTTACCCCTTGCCCTGAGAAGCATTTCTGGTTCAGGTTTTCTGCATGGGCAGTGTTCATCAGGATGATGAGGACAATAATAAAAATCATCAAATCCATACTGTTCTATAAATATACTATTAACCTCTCTTACAAACTCTTCATCAACTATACCTCTCGTGACGCCCGACTGGTTGGTAATACCGATAAGTTTAAAGCCTCTTTCCTTAAGAAGCTTTACATTATCAATATCTGTAAAGATCTGGAAGTCATCATATTTATTAATGTATCCAGTGTCTCTGTTTAAGGTCCCATCCCTGTCAAAAAAAACTGCAGGTTTGTCTGGTAATATCTCTTTTATTCCGTAATAAACATCGTCTGATGTTATCGCATACATACATCTCATGTCATTATTCTTACAGGTGCGTTCAAAACAAGGGCTACATGAGAGACCATGAGTTATCACCACATTGCTATCGCCGCCCGCCTCGGGCGGAGGGCCTGTCAATTGAGGATCAGTTGAGCCAAATATTGCTACCAGAGGCGTCATGACTGCATAGGCAATGTGCATAGGTCCTGAATCGTTTGTAATAAATACATCACATTCTGCAATAAGCGAAATGAGCTCTCGCAAAGATATCTTACCAGCTAAACTGAGAAGATAGTTCGATGTTCTGAATTCCGGGATTATCTTTTTATATATTTCATCAGCAATATCAACTTCTGATTTTCCGCCAAATATAATCACGCTTCCACCTGTATCTTTTATAAACCAGTCTGCAACCTCGGCAAACCTCTCAGGAAACCACCTCTTGGCTGAACCATATGTAGCGCCGGGATTTATCCCTAAGATAGGCCTTTTCATATCCTTCAATATCTCCCTTGCATGCAATCTTTCATCAAGTGTGAGATATAAATAGGGGTTTGAATATTCTGCGTTTATTCCTATCTGCTCAAGAAGGTTTAGATAGTAGTTAATTTGATGTGCTTTCGTCTCATTTGGCACAGGGACTGCGGTTGTCAGAAGAAAGCCTCTGCCGTCCCTGTTATATCCAGCCCTCTCCTTTATGCCTGCAAGGAATGTTATAATGGCAGCGTCGAATGCATTTTGAAGCAGGATCGCGCCGCAGAACCCTTTTCTGTTAAGCATCCTTGACAGTTTTATTTTGCCTATAATGCCTTTATATTCATCGCCATAAATGATTATCTCATCTATATTCGGATCTTTTTCAAAAAGAGGCGATACCCATGGTTTTACAAGAAGGGAGATTTTTGTTTCAGGCATTGCCTTTCTCAAAGTCCTTAATGCAGGCAGGGTCATAACACCATCCCCTATCCAGTTGACTGCCCTGACCAGCAGGTTCTTACAGGACTTATCAAACATAAATTATTGTAACATTTCATCAGAAAATCGTTCTTCCTTCTCTGTCATTCCGACTTGTTCGGAATCTTTCTTTGGCATGCTGAACTTGTTTCAGTATCTAAACGATTGAGATTCCGAGTCAAGCCCGGAATGACAACAAAAATAAGAGATGGAATTTTCATTTTCTTGCAGTTCAGTGAGGTAGTGGCTATAATTTGATTATGTATAAGAAAATCCTTGCTGCTGTGAATGAGTTTACAAATTCAGAGATAGCGGCAAGGTATGCGATAGCCCTTGCAAAATCCAGTCATGCACATCTCTCCTTAATGTTTGTTGCAGAAGATAAAATTGACAAATCTGTATTCAGACTTGCAGAGTCTGCCCTTGAAAGACTTCTCATAGAGGCTGAGGGTCAAGGAATAGAGGTGGAGCGCATCATTGAAAAAGGGGTCCCTTTTAAAAAGATATTCGAAATAGTAAAGAAAGATAAGCTAGACATTATCTTTACAGCCACAAGAAGAGAGGATATAAAAAAGCGTTTTTTTGTGAAGACCCTTGCAAGAGAGTTTATGGTAAAACTGCCATGTTCTGTGGCAATGGTGAGGGTAGTTCGCATGGGAAAGATACATCCTAAGAATATACTTGTCCCTTTGAGGGGTTATATGACAAACCTTGAAGAAAGGGCTTGTTTTGTGGCAAAACTTGCACAGGGCTTCGAATCCACTGTGACACTTTTTCATTCACCCAGTCCCATAACAAGTTTTTTCCACGGAGAGATACATTTAAAACCTGCCCAGAGAGAGGAACACATTCCAAAAGATATAGAGCAGTTTACTGAATGTTTAAATCGGTACATGATACTCCATGAGAGAAGAATCGGCTACGGTGGCATTTCACGGGCCATAACCATAGAAGCTGCCCATAGAAGAAATGACCTAATCGTTATGGGGGGAAGTGAGAGGAGTCTTTTAAAGAGCATTATTAGCGGCAATCCTGTAGAGGATGTCCTCAGGGAAGCCCCATGCAATCTTATAATCCTGAGACCGAGACATGAACATCGATGAAGATACACAATCTGTCAAAGGAAGAGGTTTTAAAAAGCCTTGTAACTTCTGATAGAGGGCTCTCTGAAGAGGATGCAAGAAGACGTCTCCATGAATATGGTCTGAACGAGATAAAAGAGGTCAGAAAAAGGCCCCTATATCTGAGATTAATTTCCCAGTTCACCCATTTTTTAGCTGTTCTCCTCTGGATTGCCGCTTTCTTCTCTTTCCTGTCTGAATATCTACATCCTGGTGAGGGCATGCTTACCCTTGGCATCGCAATAATAGGAGTAATATTCATAAATGCAGTTTTTACATTTATTCAAGAATACCGTGCAGAAAAGGCGCTTGAAGCCCTGAAAAGGCTACTGCCTTTTTATGTAAAGGTTTTAAGGGACGGAAAAGAAAAAGAGATTCATGGCAGAGAGGTTGTCCCGGGTGACATGATAATGCTTTCAGAGGGTGATAAAATCCCTGCAGATGCAAGACTCACAAAGACATCTGATCTCAAGGTGAATAACGCGCCTCTGACAGGCGAATCGGAGCCGATGTTAAGGAGTCATGAACCATTTGATGGGGAATTTCTCGAGAGCCCTAATATTGCCTTCGCAGGGACCACAGTTATCAGTGGTTCAGGTATGGCAGTAGCATTTGCAACAGGAATGACAACAGAGTTTGGACGTATTGCGCACCTGACAAGCGCTGTAGAGGCAGGACTCAGTCCGCTCCAGAAGGAGATTATAAAGGCGACAAGACTTGTAGCTACAATAGCTGCAGCAGTTGGTATATTCTTTTTTTCTTTAGGCTTTTTGATTGGAAGAAGTTTCTGGGACAACTTCATCTTTGCAATTGGCATAACAGTGGCGCTTATTCCTGAAGGCATGCTTCCAACAATGACCCTTTCTCTTGCTATGGGAAGCCAGAGGATGGCAAAGAGAAAAGCATTAATAAAAACACTTACATCTGTTGAGACACTCGGCGCTGTAACAGTGATATGCACAGATAAAACAGGCACACTTACGCAGAATAAAATGGCTGCGACAAAGATTTGGTTTGATAACCGGGTTAGTGATGTAAGGGATTTTAAAAAAGTTAATGCGGTTGAACTATTAAAAATAGCCTATCTCTGTAACAATGCGCGCTTTATAGATGGGCAATATAAAGGTGACCCAACTGAAGTTGCGCTGCTTAAAGTTGTAAGAGAAAACATTGGGGATTTAAAGGCAGAGAGGGTAAAAGAGATACCTTTTGATTCAGAGAGGAAAAGGATGACCACGATTCAAATAATCCCTCCATCCCCCCTTTTAGAAAAGGTAATCCTCCCATCCCCCCTTTTAGAAAAGGGGGGGAAAGGGGGGGTTGTTGCTTTTACAAAAGGTGCCATGGAGAGTGTGCTTCCATTATGTACTCGTATGTTGATCAATGGTGAAAAAACGCCTATGGATGAAACACTCAGAAAAGAAACTATGGATGCCTACCATGCTTTAATGGATATGGGGCTAAGGGTACTCTCCTTTGCCTATAAGGAAATCGAAAACACCCCCCCACCCATCCCTCCCCCTCATGGGGGGGTGGCAAGGGAGGGGACAAGACATGAGGAAGTTGAAAATAACATGGTCTTTGCTGGATTGATTGGTCTTGAAGACCCTCCGAGACCAGAGGTGCCAGAAGCAATACAGAAATGCAATGAAGCAGGAATAAAGATAATCATGATCACAGGTGATGGTAGTAGAACTGCAGTTGCTATTGCAAGAGAAATAGGACTTATTAAAAGAAACCCCATTGTAATCGAAGGCCATGAATTTAATCTGATGAGTGACGGAGAACTAAGAGAAAAACTCCTGGAAAAAGAGGTCATATTTGCAAGAATGACACCGAAGCACAAGATGAGGGTTGTATCGATCTTAAAAGAAGAAGGAGAGCTAGTAGCTGTAACAGGTGATGGCGTGAACGATGCACCTGCACTTAAGAAAGCAGATATTGGCATAGCAATGGGGATATCAGGCACTGATGTTGCAAAAGAGGCATCAGATATGATTCTGCTCGACGACAATTTTGCAACTATTGTCAATGCGGTTGAGGAAGGAAGAACAGTATATGAGAACATAAAAAAGTTTATAACATATATTTTCGCATCAAATATACCAGAGGCAGCGCCTTACCTCGCCTATATCCTATTAAGAATTCCGCTTCCTCTGACTATAATTCAGATACTCGCAGTTGACCTCGGGACTGATATGCTTCCTGCACTTGCACTCGGCGCAGAGAAGCCTACGCCTGGTGTAATGAGACAGCCACCGAGAAAATTGAAGGAGAGGCTGTTAGATCTTCCTCTCATTACCAGGTCATATCTATTCCTTGGTCCGATAGAAGCCCTTGCATGTATGTTCGGGTTCTTTTGGGTTTTGTATAACGGCGGTTGGATATGGGGCACAAGGCTTCTGGCAAATGAGGTGCTTTATCTACAGGCAACAACGGCATGTCTTACAGCAATAATAATCACGCAGATAGGGAATGTCTTTGCATGTCGTTCGTCAAGGGAATCTCTATTCAGCCTCGGGTTTTTCACAAATAGGCTGATATTCGGAGGTATTCTGGTTGAACTCATGCTACAGTTATTTATTGTTTATCATCCCTTCGGAAATAAAATTTTTGGTACCGCACCTCTGAGTTTAGATGTATGGTTGATTCTCCTGCCTTTCAGTATTGGATTACTTGCAGCAGAAGAAATGAGAAAGTTTTATTTAAGAAGATTCAGTAATATTAAAGGATAGCTAATAATTTAGCTTGCAAAGCTTGAAGGCTTACAGCTTGCAAACGATTAAGATGACTTGTCAATCAGGGAGATTAGGGAATCAGCATCTTTATAGCCAGG
>Ga0172375_10010518_pt1 | contig 11989 bp, 12 predicted proteins | sample LakKiv1m_FD_114537 | JGI IMG/M metagenome (GOLD analysis project Ga0172375, IMG submission 114537) | Freshwater microbial communities from Kabuno Bay, South-Kivu, Congo - kab_092012_11.1m | ecosystem: Environmental > Aquatic > Freshwater > Lake | place: Democratic Republic of the Congo... | reverse complement strand
CACTCCGTAGCTGGCAACGTGAGATTCCTGAGTACCTCCGTTTCTACAATACGGAACGTCCACACATGGGACTTCAGATGAGAACTCCACAGGAAGTGTTGCGAAGCTATTGATTAGAAAACGCCCCTCACCCAGAAAGCGTTATACTGCGCGAAAATCTTTAAATTGAGGGGTATTTTTCTGTATGTCTAAGGTTGGGTGAGTTGGCGTTGAAATTTATGCTATTTCGCGAACGCTTTTCTAGGTGAGGGGTCAATAGGTCAAAAATAACAAAAATCCCCCATTCGGAGGATGTTTTTGACGCAATTCTACAGACTACTGTCTATAATCTACTGACTAATTTTGATTTGCGTAAATGGCTGTCGGTGGCCCTTGCGGCGGCGTGTACGAGTTTTTGAGTGATAGCGCAAAATACGAATCTTTCGTGCGCGGCCTTGGACTTCTACTGTCGCGGTGATGGTTGCGCCTGCAATGTAGGGCGTGCCAATTGTTGTTTTTCCGCCCTCGCTCGTGAGGAGTACTTTATCAAACACAACTTCTCCCCCCTGTTCAACAGGAAGTTTTTCAATACGCAGTGAAAGGTTTGGAGCAACCAAGTACTGCTTACCACCCGTCTCAATAACTGCAATAAGGTTAGTCACCTTGGGCGCCTGAGGGGTCTTTGTTGCTGTGGATTTCTTTGCTGGCATAGTGTTTTGGAGTATATCACTCAAGGTCTGGCTTATCAAGAGCGAGAGGCTCAACACCCGCGGTCTCCCCCGAAATACGCATAACGTCTTTGTCTACCTTTTTGAGCTCCTTGTGAGCGGTGTTGTAGTGGCTCACAACTGTTCCGAGGGTTGTTCCGAGTTTTTGCATGTATTGCTCGTAGCTTGCGATGTGCCTCCCCAGCTCCTCAACGTGTTTAATAATTTCTTTGGAGCGCTCCTCGACTTGAAATGCACGAAATCCATAAAGAACTGATTGCAAATACGCCGAAAACGTTGTCGGAGAAACAATGATGACGTTTTTGTCTTTGTAGGCATAATCAATGAGGTTTCTCGTATTGACTTTTACCGCACCAACCTCATTGACGAGTAAGTCGTAATAAATACCCTCCGCAGGAATAAACATAAACGCGAATGGGAGAGTGCCTTCGTCGGGGCGGATGTATTTTGCGGTTTCGTCGATGCGTTTTTTGAGATCATTCTTAAATTCTTTTTGCGTGTCGTCGCGCTCTTCGTCAGTCTTCGCATTCACGACGCGATTGTAGTTGTCGAGCGAAAACTTTGCGTCGACCGGAATAAAACCGTCTTTGGTAATAACAATTGCATCAACCGCTTCTCCATTTTTAAAACCATATTGAAGTTTGTACGCAGTGGGAGGTAGCACGTTACTCAATATCAGTTCAAGTCCCGCCTCGCCTAAGTTGCCGCGTTGTTTTTGATTTTTGAGCACTTTCTCGAGATTTTGCAGCTGTTCGGTAACACTAAACACCTGTTTGTTGCCTTCTTTTACCTCGGTAATTTCGCGTGTAATGTCGGCAATAAGTTTTCGTGATTCCCCCATTTGTGATTGCATTGATTCGCGCATTTGTTGGTTTGATTCGCCAAGTTTTGCATCTACCGTGCGCGTGAGTGATTCAATTTGTTGTTGGAGTATGGTGAGGCCGTCTAGTGATTGTGTGGTTGATTTGGATGAAAACAAGCGCATTACCACAACGCCAATCGCGAGACCAACAAGTAACACCAAACCCATGAGGAGAATTGAATCCATGAGTGTAGTATATCGCTTTTTGCTATGTGTGTGAATGAAAAACCCTTGAATGAAAAAGGTCAGACCTGAGGTCTGACCTTTTTTGCGAATCGGGAGGCTGAGTAGTTACGCGGCGGCGTTCAGTATGGAGCGCTCTGCTTTGGACAGATCTTCAGCGTACGTAAGCAGACGTCGCACGAGGTCATAATCCGTTGCAATACGTCGTGTGAGGAGCATTCTCTCTTTTGTGGAGAGGTTAGTGCATTCGAGGCGTAAATTGTACGCATCTTTTGGGATCCCAGATACTTTTGTGGTAAGCGCAAGCTTCTCTTTTGCGGAAAGCTTTATCGAGAAGTCAGCTCGCAACATGTATGACTCCTCGATACTCTGAAGCACTCCACGGATAAGAAGGCTTCGTTCGGTTCTTGTGAGATCATCAGCGATCCCGAGGAGATCATTCGCGTTTTGAGGATTTTTTGCTATACACACAATGAGAACCCCTCGTTCGTTTCGCGAAAGATCGTTACATAGATACATCAATTCGCATGCACGTGCGGGATCTTGTGTGATGCCACGAATGAGGAGCATACGTTCAATGACGGAAAGTTTGTCGTAGCAATTCAACATCGTTTTATACGAACACTGTGCGCTTTTCGCGGCCCTACTCACAAGTGCGACGTGTGCAGTAGGTGGAAGCACCTTCAGTGAGATGGAGCTACAGGTAAGCAGCTCCATGCATGCCTCAGCGTCTCCATTGCGCGACGCAATAAATTTTGCCCACGGTTTGATGATGACATCCATTTGGACGGCACGATGAATATCAATCCAACATGCGCCGCGCTCGAGTACACGAATGGTGTGCTTTGCATCGGGGCAGTGTTGTTTGAGATATCGTATTGCGCGTTCACGTCTTTCGCTCATAAATGAACCCTCCGGTGGTTTTGGTTGCACGGTAGTGCACAACGAGTGGTGTGTCAATGTGACATTATGCCGTGCTCAATATTCAAACGCTCATACAAAAACTTATCCACACCAAAGGTTAAACCTTTGGTGTGGATAAGTTGGATAAGTTGAAAAAGGTCAGACCTCAGGTCTGACCTTTTTTGCATGTGCATATAAAAACGAATTCTCGGCGACCACGGGTGTGGTCGCCGAGAAGGCTTTTGGAGAAGTTTTGGATTGTTAAGCCGCGACTTCTGCAGTTTCGGTTTTGAGTGTCGTTGCGGTCTTCGGGGTTCCTGCGAGCGTGAGCACGAAAGTCGGTTCCATCGGAACTTTCCCGTCGGTCTTCACGACGTTCCCCTTCGCGTCGCGAGGCCACACCAGCGGAATTTCTCCAGCCGCGTCTCGGAACTCCGAGCGGCTGAAACACCGGATGTGCAACCCCGTCTTGCCGGGCTTGTCATTCCGCGGATTGCGGTAGACCTCGACGGTCCAAAGCGACCGCCCCGCAAAGCGCAACAGCTCCGCACCCAGCTTGTTGTCGAGGTCGGTTTTTGCCGGCCCCGGTGTGAGGTCGAAGAATGTTCTTCGTACCCACTTCCCACCCACATGCGCGGGCTGCCACGCCTCGCGCGTTACCGCGTACGAGATGTGGGCGATCGTCAGCAGCGCTTCCGCCAGAGAGCGCACATCCGTGCGTCTCGCCCAGAAGATATCACTGATGCCGCCGAACGGAAGGCGCTCGCCGTCGGGTCCCGTCGTCAGACGGGGCGTTCGTGATTCCGACTCGTCGTCTTTTTCCTGCACGCACGAGTGAGGCTCGTAGTCGAGCCCACTCGTGAACATGAACGAAATGATGACGTCCGTGCGCTTCAGCAAGGGAAGATAAATATGTTCCACTGACTTTCTCCTTTTTGTTTCGCCCCAGTTTTCTGGGGACGTGGTTGTTCGGATTTGTGAGTATTATAGTTCAAATAACATTTTGTGTCAAGTTCAAAAAGCGTTGGTACGTAAGAGAAATATGAAATGACTTTCTTGTGGGGCTGAGAAAAAATACGCTTTGTCCGCCCGTGAGGCCCGCCTTCGCTCATGCTTCGGACGGGTAAAAATCGGACCTGCGACCATCTCCTTAAAAGGGAGCTGCTCTATGCGGAATCTCATAGTGTTGGCGGAGCCAACTCCTCTACGCAAACCATTGCCCAGATCCCCGAAGGGGCAGTGGTACCAGATGAGCATAAAATAAAATAACGCCCATGGTCCGCCCGGCAGGAATCGGACCTGCGACCATCTCCTTAAAAGGGAGCTGCTCTACCAACTGAGCTACGGGCGGACTATGGGCGTTATCACTTTTAAATGTTCGAATAAATAACTAACGAATTAACTTTATCCCCTCACCCGCGACGACACCACAACTACTACAAACGCTCCCAAAGTCCACGCAAGTTCTTGAACGCTGCCAAGAAAGAGTACGTGTGCATAAGGAGAGAGCGGAAGGGCGCGACCAAAAATGCTTACGAGGAATGGTAGCAAGATGACGGTGAGTAGTCCAGCTGCTCCAATGCCCGCGAAGCTCGAACGCATAAACGATGCGCGTTCTTGGCGATGCCCTACGCCCCACATGCCCACAGCAGTGCAACATATCACCAGTGCGTACCCCATAGATACTGTCCACCATGGATATTGTGATAACAGTATAACATGTGCGGACTTCCCCACGTACGCGCCAAGAAGCCCGAAAGACAGCATCGCTATTGATTCTTGGTGAGCCGCAAGAAATACCAACGCAAACAATATAGCAAAGAGCAGAAGATCGAACATATTAGTAGCCTTCGCGAGCTAATTCATCCGCTATTTCTTTTAATCGTTTATTGGTGCGCTTGGGTGTGGCGACCGAAAGCTCGAGAAGTAAATCCCCGCGCTTGTTTGGATTTTCTCTCAAGGGAAATCCTTTATCGCGAATGCGAAGGACGTCTTTATGTTGTGCGCCCGGAGGGATGGTTACGGTGACATTACCATCGAGCGTTGTCACGACACGCTCTCCTCCCGTCAGTGTCAGCGATAAAGGAATAACCTCAATCATGTGCAGATGATCTTGCACGCGTTGATGTTTTGCGTCGGCGCGTACATGAATGTGTACATACAAATCCCCCGCTGATCCATGTGCTATTGCTTCGCCTTGTCCTGAAATGCGCACAACTTCACCGTCACGAATTCCTGCGGGTATATTCATGTGCACTTCTTCACTGCGGGTTTCGATGCCGCGACCCTTGCAGTGTGTGCATATTTTTTCGGGGACACTGCCCCTGCCATGGCAATGTGTACATTCGGTGAGTTGTGCAATGGTTCCCAAGAACGTGCGCTTTGATTCGCGAATGGTTCCCGAGCCACTGCATGTGGTGCATGATTTTGTGGCGCTACCCTTTTCTGCGCCGCTTCCTGAGCATTCCTTACAAGAGACGAGTCTACGGAGTAGTACGCGACGCTCGCTGTTCGATAATGTTTCTGCAAGTGTGAGGTCAATATCGATCGAGATATCACGACCACGTTTTTGTTGTTTTCCTCTGCCCCCCCCGCCAAATCCAAAAAAGTCTCCAAATATATCTCCCATGTCTCCCGAAAAGTTTGAGAACGCACTCGGGTCGAATCCTTGAAATCCGCTAAAATCAAACCCATTTGCGGAAAATCCGCCTCCCCCACCACCTCCAACGCTTCCAAAAGTGTCGTACTGCTTGCGCTTTTCGGCGTTGGAGAGTACTTGATATGCTTCGTTGATCTCTTTGAATTTTGCTTCGTGACTCGCGCGTTCGCCCGAAGACTTCCCCTGATGTTTGTCGGGATGAAATTCGTGAGCTAATTTGCGATATGCTTTTTTTATTTCATCTGCACTTGCATTTTTGCTCACGCCAAGAATTTCGTAATAGTTTTTCTTCATGCAAGTTCGGGATAATAGATGGTGATTTGTCGCGCGCCCTGCCGCACAATGCCACGTTTTATGAGCAATCGAATGACCGCCATCACCAAAAGAACCGCCACCACACGCAGTGGAATAAAGAGAAATCGCAATGTAAAGAACAGAGCGATCGCACTAATATACGGGAAGAATTTTGCATACGGAGCACTATATTTTTCGAGCACACTCACCGTTGAGCGGTGAATAGTGTCTTCAAGTGTGTCGTCGGGAGAAATACTCACGCCGAATTTTTGTTCAAAATCAGCGACACTCGTGAGAATGATTCTGCTTTGTTCGCTGGGAGACAAGGATGACAGCGGGACTCCTCCGGATTCTGCTTGCGAGACGATGTATTGTCGCACGGTCATTGTAGGGTCAACAGGCGAAGATCCCGTTGCGCTACTAAAATGAGACAACACATAGCGGATGCCCGACTTGGGAATAAGTTGCGAAATGTCCGGAGAAGGTATGGTCGTACTGAGGAGTACGATAGTTGCAATCATCATCGACATGCCGGTGAGTGTGCTCCCGAAACATGTTTTGATGGGAACAAACCAGTGCTCGGACGTGTTTTTGAGGAGTGATGATTTTGCGTGCGCGCGGTCACTCGTAAGACCAAGTCCCAGAATAAGGCTCACCACCAAACTTATCCGCGAAGGATGCAAGAGAAACGGAATTCCCGAGAGGAATACCACGGTAGTCATCCATAGCGGAGTAAGCTTACCGAGGAGCATAAAGAGCCCCACGCAAACAAAGAACGCAAGGGCAACAAGAATACCGACGCCAAACTGTGTAAGCCCGTTTGCGATAGCGGGAATTAAAAACCACAGCCCCACTCCCGTGATGAGTGTGAGAAGCGCGAGCACATACTCGCTAACGTTACGCGTTTTCGGTGCCGCTGTCTGTTGGGGGTTGTTCGGGGGGAGTTGATCCATTGTCTTTATTGTACAATGTTTTTCCTACATTGGAGAGGGATGTGGAAAGTTGTTCTGAGGCCGATTTTATTGATGAGGCATCATTTGTTGCAATTGCCGATTTGAGGCTTGCAACGTGTGTGTCGATGTCCTTTTTCATGTCTTCGGTAATTTTGTCCGCGTGATCTTTGAGAGTTTTTTCTGCGGTGTAGACGAGTGTTTCGGCGGCATTCTTTAATTCAATCGCTTCGCGCTTTGTTTTGTCTTCGCTTGCGTGCGCGTCGGCATCTTTTTTCATACGCTCAATGTCCTCTTTTGAGAGGCCACTTGATGCTTCAATGCGGATTGATTGTTCTTTGTTTGTTGCCTTGTCGCGTGCAGTAACAGACAGGATTCCATTTGCGTCGATGTCGAATTTTACTTCTACCTGCGGGATTCCTCGAGGGGACGGCGGAATACCGTCGAGAATAAATCTTCCGAGCGTTTTGTTGTCTGCTGCCATTTCTCGATCACCCTGCAGCACATGAATTTCAACAGAAGGCTGGTTGTCGGCTGCGGTTGAGAACACTTGAGTTTGTGAGGTCGGAATAGTCGTGTTTTTTTCGATGATGCGCGTGAACACACCTCCGAGCGTTTCGAGTCCGAGCGACAATGGTGTGACATCAAGGAGTAATATGTCTTTCACATCACCCTGAAGCACTCCCGCTTGAATTGCCGCTCCAACCGCAACAACTTCATCGGGGTTAATGGAGTGATTGGGTTCTTTGCCAAACAGTGCCTTGAGGCGTTCGTGAATGACGGGCATGCGTGTTTGTCCTCCCACGAGAATGATTTCCTGAATATCACTCATACCAAATCCTGCATCCTTAATAACTTGTTTGGTGATTTCGAGTGAGCGGTCAATGTAGTCGGCAACAAGCGACTCGAGTGTGCTGCGCGAAAGTTTAAGAAGTAGGTGGCGAGGTCCTGACGCGTCGGAGGTAATAAACGGGATGTTGATTTCAGATTCTACTGTTCCTGAGAGCTCATGCTTTGCTTTTTCGGCAGCTTCGCGAAGTCGCTGAAGCGCAAGTGTATCTTTGGATATATCGATTCCTGATTCTTTGCGGAACTCATCAACAATCCAGCCCATGATTTTTTGGTCGATGTCATCTCCTCCGAGGTGAGTATCCCCTCCGGTGGCCTTAACTTCGACGGTATTGTCGGCAATTTCGAGAACCGAAACGTCAAATGTGCCTCCTCCGAAGTCGTATACCACCACTTTCTCATTGGTTTTTTTGTTGAGTCCATACGCGAGTGCGGCGGCTGTTGGCTCGTTGATGATGCGGAGCACGTTAAATCCCGCGATTTCTCCCGCGTCTTTTGTGGCCTTGCGTTGTGCGTCGTCAAAGTATGCGGGCACGGTAATAACCGCCTCTTTGACTTCCCCGCCGAGACGACGCTCTGCGTCCGCCTTCAGTTTTTGTAAGACCATTGCGGCAATTTCCTCAGGGCGAAGCCACTCTCCACCGAGATTCATTTCTACTCCCCCATTTTGTGATGTACGAAGCGCATACGGAAGAAGCGCCTTGTCGCGTGTTACTTCGGGGTCGGTAAACTTTCGCCCAATGAGTCGCTTTGCCGAAAAAATAGTATTCTCGGCGTTGGTGACGGCTTGGCGTTTTGCGAGAAGACCTACGAGGCGGTCGTTGGTTTTTGCCTTTGCAACCATTGATGGTGTGGTGCGATTGCCCTCGGCGTTTTCAATAATTTTTGGCGTTCCTCCTTCAATGACCGCCATTGCGGAGTTTGTTGTTCCTAAGTCGATTCCTAATATTTTTGACATATGTGGTGTGTGAGGTGTTATCCGAGAATAACTCGAGTAGGGCGAATAATAATGTCGTTGAGTTTGTATCCTTGTTGAACTATTTGTGCGATGCGCTCTCCGCTCCCTCCTAATGATTCGTGGAGCGTCGGGTCGAAGACGTCTCCTGCTTTGGTGTCGAGTGATGTGACGGACTGTTGTGCGAGGAGTTGATGAAATTTTTTATCGAGTTGCGCAATGTTGTCTGAGGGGGCGACGCGCTGTGCGTCACGAAACGCATCGGCGAGTTCAAGCAGTTCGGTGAGAAGTGATCGGTTTGCATACTTCGTAAGTTGTTCGCGCTCGCGAGCGCGGGATTGTTGAAGATTGCGATAATCTGCGGTTGCTCTTTGCCATCCTGCGAGATACTCATCACGTTCTTGTGCGATAGATTTTTCAAGAGGTGGTGATTGCTCTAGGGGAGTTGCGTCGTTCGCGGGGTCTGATGATGGTGTGTTGTCGTTATTCATACGTATTGAGAAGAGTAAGTGCTTTTTCGTAATTCATGCGCATGGGTCCTGCGGCGAACAGTGATCGATCGGGTCCTGCGCGAGCGACAAGTAATGTTGCTCCCGATCCCCCATCTCCTCGAACAATAATCCGCACACTATGGCCCTGCGGCAGTTCGAGTAGTTGCCCAGGGGACGAGATGACAGCATCGAGTAAGTCTCCTATTTCTTGTGCGCATGCTTCGTCAAATATGCCACGATCGTGAAGGAGTGAAGAAAATCCACTCAAGTGCTGAATTTCACCATCGTAAATTCCCGTGAGCATGTGTAGTTCATCTTGTAGGCGCTCTGCGGCAGAGAGCGCGCGTTTGAGTGTATGAATGTTTGCCTCGTACGCCCGTTCAAGAGACTCGGCATATGCGACATACGCGTTTTTTGTGGGGATTCGTCCCGCAGATGTGTGTGGTTGTTGTAAAAATCCTTCATCGGTGAGTCGAGCGAAGGTGGCGCGAATGGTGGCGCTACTCAAATCGTCGTCGAGCATTTCTGCAACCACGAGCGAAGAAACCGGCTCTCCCGTGAGCACGTGAGTACGAATGACTGCCTGTAAAATATGAAAATCTCGTTCACTCAGATTCATATACGTATGGTATGAAATTAGCACTCCCACGTCAAGAGTGCTAATTTACGAGGATGCACGAAATTCTCGTTATGCCACAATGAGTTTCCGATGCTACTTGTATCGCAACGCCTCGAGTGGATTTAATTTTGATGCACGTCTTCCTGGCAAGAGACCGGTAACAAACCCCACGCCCGAGCTGAAAATAATGACAGTTGCCACAAACCAAATGGGTGTCGCAAAAATATTGATAGGTTGCCCACCCAGTGATTTTGCAAGAATGTCTAATCCAAAGTTCACAATAAATTGAGCAATGACTCCAATGAGCACGCCCCCGACTCCCCCCAAAAATCCCATGAGCGCGGACTCAATAAGAAAGAGAGAAAACACATCATGTTCGGACGCGCCAATAGAACGCATAATTCCGATTTCTTGAGTGCGTTCAAGGAACGCAATAGTCATGGTGTTAAACATTCCAATAGCTGAGACCACAAGCGCCGCAAGTCCAAATATAACCAGTACAACTTGCACCACGTTGAACACTTTGTTTGCCTGTGCCACAACGTCGGACAATGCGTTTACGGTATATCCTTCTTGAATAAAGACATCGCGCACGCCATCGAGTACTTCGGCAGACGCAACACGAACTTTTGCTTGTGCATATTCGGCTGGTGTTATGTCGGGAAATACTGCGGGGGTCATATACAGTGCAGGCGTGTCTCCCGGAACAACCGCACTAATAATGACGGACTTTTTTGCTTCTGCTTGTGTAATGCGCGCGCCTGTTTTTGTGGCGACGGGCACTTCATAAAACATCGTCAGCGTCACTTCTTTATTGACCGCAGTGTCTTTGGTGAGTTGGAAGATGTCGGCGAGTGTTTTTGTGACAACAATGTGTGTTGCATCTGCGGATTCATACAGTTGCCCCGACATTGGAGAGAGGCTCGCCAAAGAAAAATATTGGGGATCGGTGATAGTAATGCTCGCGTCGGTGACGCTTTTGTTGAGTTCGAGTTGTCCTCCGTAAATAGCAATAGGAATAACAGAAGAAACATTGGTAACTTTCTTCATGCGTTCGACGGCATCTTTTGTGATGGGCAAAATACCTGCATCGGGAGGAAAAATATCAAGCGACAAGAGTGAATCGTCGGTGGTAATACGCGCGAGGAGCACTTCTTGTAGACCAAATCCAAGAGACACCAAAAACACAATAGTTCCAATACCGACCGACACGCCAAGAATAGTAAGACCCGTGCGGAGTGCCCGTGTACGGAACATGCGTGTGGATAGCGAAAGAACGTCAGCGATTCTCATGGTTTTCTTGAGTAAATGATCGGAGTTTTTGCGGGAAAATCATGGGTGCGTTGTAAGGAGTTGGTTTTGTTGCGTTGAATTGCGGTGGTGGAGGGGGTGGCGGAAGTACGGACGCCAGTGAGAGTGAAGACAATGGAGTGTTTCCGTCAATGTGAGGGACTGTTCTTTTGTGGGGCGGAGTTGGTGGGGTCGGCAATGATTCTGTTGGTGTGGGTACGTGTAGTGATGACAATACATTGTTCTGTTTTTGAACAACCTCGGGAGGCTTCGGAGCTGGGGGCAAGGAGCTTGCGAGGGGTTTTGGTTGCACTGGAGGTGGGGTGCTGTCTGCTTTGACATCACTTCTGCGTTCTTGTTCGGGGGCGGGTGTATTTTGTTGTGGAGATACGGGGGCGGATACTGTGGGAGGTGTTACTGTCTTGGGAGCAAATACAACTTTTCGGGGTGGCAACGGGTATAGTGGAGCAGGAATATGTGCACTTTTTTGCTCTTGAGGGGTGCTGGGTGATGGTGTTGGTTTTTCTTCTGTAACGACATTTTGTGTCGTGCTTTTGTCGCGATGTAGTGCGTGCGTGAGCGAAGACAAAAACGACGGTTCGCTTTTGGGTTTGAGCTCGGGTTCCGAGGGTGATTTTGGTGAGAAAAACTGAATTGTTTCCTCGATTGTTTTTGTGTGAGGCTGAGGTGCCTCTTTTGGTGTTGTTTCGCTTACATGTTGTGTGGGTGGAGTAGGTGCTGGCGTTTTTGTGGATGTGTTTTGTGTGCTCGATGTTTGTGGAGACGCACCACCAACAGTTTCGGACTGGAGTTTTGGTGCGGTAGATGGTTTTGGTGTTATGTGTGTTGGTGTAATAGTAGGCGCAGGGTTTTGTGGTGCAGGAGACGGCGTTGATTGTGCTGGCAAAATTGTTGCCGGGATTTTTGCCTGATTTGTTATTGCTGGGACACTTCCGGGGACTTTCAGCCCAAAAAGATGAGGCTTATCGATCGGCTTGTTTTGTGCATTCTTGCGTACGTGTTCATCAAATCCCAAAAGAATAAGTTCAAATTGTCGTGCAAAATTACGTGCCGTGCGCACGTTGAGTCCCGCTCCCCCAGCTTTCACTGGCTTGTCGAGGAACTCTTGAAATCCCACGTGATCAACCGATCCCTCAAGGCGACTCTTGAGCACCTTTTTTACACGCTCCATATCTTCGGGTGTGGGTTTGTGTTCGGTAACATGAT
>Ga0172375_10010517_pt1 | contig 11989 bp, 9 predicted proteins | sample LakKiv1m_FD_114537 | JGI IMG/M metagenome (GOLD analysis project Ga0172375, IMG submission 114537) | Freshwater microbial communities from Kabuno Bay, South-Kivu, Congo - kab_092012_11.1m | ecosystem: Environmental > Aquatic > Freshwater > Lake | place: Democratic Republic of the Congo... | reverse complement strand
GATTGCCATCTTTTTTAGAAAACTTAAACAAATCCCTTTCTACATCTTTTCAATGATCCCCGGCACCGCCTTTAGCGCACTGGCGAGCTTGGCGGTCTCGGTGCCGCCGGCCTGGGCCATGTCGGGCCGGCCGCCGCCGCTGCCGCCCACCAAGGCCGCTACCGCCTTGACGATGTTGCCGGCATGGTAACTCTTGGTCAGATCCTTGCTGACGATGGCCAAGAGGCTCACCTTGCCCTCGAAGACCCCGCCCAGGACGGCAATGCCGCTGCCCAATTTGTCGCGCACCCGGTCGCCCACCTCGCGCATGGTCTTGGCCGAGTCGATGGGGATCTCCAAAGCCACCACACCCACTCCGCGGATAGTTGTGGCTTTTTTAACCAAAAGCTCATCAAGATTCGCTGTCGCGTTTTGGGCGGTCAGCTGCCCCACCTGGCGCTCCAGCTCCTTGACGCGGCCCAGGAGCTTCTCCAGGCGGGCCGGCAGTTCCTCGGGCACGGTCTTCAGTTGCCCTGCCAGGTCGGCCAACTGCGCCTCAAGGCGCTGGAAGCGGTTGAATGCCTGAGGCCCGGTCACCGCCTCGATCCGGCGGATGCCGGCGGCAATGCCGGTTTCGGTGAGAACCTTGAAGAGACCGATTTCGCCGGTAGCGCCAACATGGGTGCCACCGCAGAGTTCCTTGCTGAAATCGCCCACCGTCACCACCCGCACGGTGTCGGCGTATTTTTCACCGAAGAGCGCGGTAGCGCCGCCCTTGATCGCCGCGTCCCGGCTCAGGAGGGCAGTGTGTAGATGGATGTTGGCGCGGATCTCGTCGTTGACGATCCCTTCCACCTCGCGGAGTTGTTCCGGAGTGAGGGGCGAGAAATGGGTAAAATCGAAACGCAGCCGCTCCGGCTCGACACGCGAGCCAGACTGCTTGACATGATCGCCCAGTACCTTGCGCAGCGCCGCCTGCAAGAGATGGGTGGCGGTGTGGTTGCCAGCAATCCGCTGGCGGCGGCCTTCGGCCACCTTGAGTTCTACGCTCTCGCCTCTGGAGAGTAGCCCCTCCACCATTTCGGCCTGGTGGATGGCAAGCCCCTCGGCAATGGCGATAGTGTTCACCACCCGGGCGCGCCCTTGGGGGCCAACGATCTCGCCCTGGTCGCCCGCCTGGCCACCGGCCTCGGCATAGAACGGGGTCTCGCGGCAGACCATGGCCACCCGCTGGCCGGCGGTGGCCTTGTCGATCAACTCGCCTGCCCCGCTAATCAGCGCCGCCAAGGCGGAACGGTGGCGCCGGGTCTCGTAGCCGACAAAGGTGGAGCGCAGCCCCTCTTCGACCAAGGTGCGGAAACCGGCGCCCATCTCGGCCAGGCTGGTGGCCTTCCACGATTTTTTCGACTGCTCGCGCTGCACCGCCATGGCGGCATTGAAGCCCGCCTCGTCGGCGGAAAGCCCCTCTTCCACGGCGACGTCCTTGGCAATGTCCACCGGGAAGCCAAAGGTATCATAGAGCTTGAAGATGAACTGGCCGTCGATGACCGTGGCCTTGGCCTTTTTGAGCCGCTTGATCTCCTCGCCCAGTATGGCCAAGCCGTTGTCGAGGGTCTCGAAGAAGCGTTCCTCTTCGTGGCGCACCACCTTGGCAAGGAGATCGCGGCTTTCGGCCAGATGGGGATAGGCCGCCACCATCGCCTCCACCACCGCGTCGGTAACCTCGCCGAGGAAAGGGGCGGAGAGCCCCAGGGTGCGGCCAAAGCGGATGGCGCGACGCATGATGCGGCGCAAGACGTAGCCACGCCCTTCATTCGATGGCAGCACGCCGTCCGCCACCAGGAAGGTGGTGGCGCGGCTATGGTCGGCAATGACCCGCAGCGCGGTGTCGGTGGCGTGGTCCTTGCCGTAGGCCACCCCGGCCACCCTACAGATGGCGGCGAGGATCGGGGCGAAGAGGTCGGAGTCGTAGTTGTTGCGCTTGCCCTGGGCCACCGCGGCGATGCGTTCCAGCCCCATGCCGGTGTCGATGCTGGGCCTGGGCAGTTTGGTAAGGGTGCCGGTCTCGTCGCGGTAGAACTGCATGAAGACCAGATTCCAGATTTCGAGGAAGCGGTCGCAGTCGCACTCCACCCCGCAATCGGGCCGACCGCAGCCTACCTCCGGGCCCTGGTCGATGTGGATCTCGGAGCAGGGGCCGCAAGGGCCGGTATCGCCCATGGCCCAGAAGTTGTCCTTCTCGCCCATCCGCAGGATGCGGCCTTTGGGCAGGTCTTCAATCTTCTCCCACAGGCCGAAAGCCTCGTCGTCGTCCTCGAAGACCGAGACCCACAAACGTTGCGGGTCAAGGCCGATCTCCTTGGTCACGAACTCCCAGGCATAGCGGATGGCCTCTCCCTTGAAGTAGTCGCCAAAGGAAAAATTGCCGAGCATCTCGAAAAAGGTGTGGTGGCGAGCGGTGTAGCCGACATTGTCGAGGTCGTTGTGCTTGCCGCCGGCACGTACGCAGCGCTGGCAGGTGGCAGCCCGCACATAGTCGCGCTTCTCCTCGCCCATAAAGACCCGTTTGAACTGGACCATGCCGGCGTTGGTGAACAAGAGGGTCGGGTCGTCGTGAGGCACCAGCGGCGAGCTTTCGACCACGGTATGGCCCTTGTCCTTGAAGAATTGCAGAAAACGTGCGCGGATGTCGTTGCCTTTCATCATTCCACCTTCGTCCGGCTGGTTCCTAAAAGCCCATAAAAAAAGCGGGATGCCTTCGCATCCCGCCCCCTTTCTTACAACCCTGTACGTCTTTTTGCAACGCCTTTAGCTGCTAACGGCGCCGCGCGCAGCCACCCATAGCTCAGCTTTTGCCCTTTTTCTCATCCTTGGGCGCCGCCTTGCCCTCGCCGCCGGCGCTGGGCACCGGCAGGCCATAACCGAGGCGCACCTTGGCGTCAATCTCGGCGGCCACCTCCGGGTGCTCCTTCAGGAAGATGCGGGCATTCTCGCGGCCCTGGCCGATGCGCTCGCCGCCGTATGAGAACCAGGCGCCGCTCTTGTCGATGATATTCTGGCCCACGGCAAGATCAAGCATGTCGCCCTCGCGGGAGGCGCCCTCGCCGAAGATGATGTCGAACTCCGCGGTCTTGAAGGGCGGCGCCACCTTGTTCTTGACGATCTTCGCCTTGGTGCGGTTGCCGATCACCTCGTCGCCGTCCTTGATGGCGGTCATCCTGCGGATGTCGATGCGCATGGAGCTATAGAACTTCAAGGCATTGCCACCGGTGGTGGTCTCCGGGTTGCCGAACATGACGCCGATCTTCATGCGGATCTGGTTGATGAAGATGATCGCGGTATTGGTGCGCTTCAAGACACCGGCGAGCTTGCGCATGGTCTGGCTCATAAGCCGCGCCTGGAGGCCGACATGGGAATCACCGATATTGCCGTCGATCTCCGCCTTGGGTACCAGGGCGGCCACCGAGTCCACCACGATCACATCCACCGCGCCGCTCCTGATCAGTATCTCGGCAATCTCCAATGCCTGCTCACCGTAGTCGGGCTGGGAAACCAGCAGGTCGTCCACATTCACCCCGAGTCGTTCGGCATAGGTCACATCGAGGGCGTGCTCGGCGTCGATGAAGGCAGCGGCCCCGCCCTGGCGCTGGGCCTCGGCAATGATTTGCAAGGCCAGCGTGGTCTTGCCCGAGGACTCCGGGCCAAAGACCTCGGTGATCCGGCCTCGCGGGATACCGCCAATGCCGGTAGCGATATCGAGGCTCAGGCAGCCAGTGGAGATGGCCGGCACCGCCTCGCGCTCGTCGGTGCCGAGGCGCATGATGGAGCCCTTGCCGAACTGCTTGTGGATCTGGAAGATGGCGGTCTCCAGGGTCTTGCTCTTGCTCTCCGCGATGGTCATGGGATCTCCTCTAACGAGTGGATTGGGTAAATAAATGTTCCCTTCTTTTACACTGCCCGTCACTGGGAATCAAGCAGAGAGCGGCGCACCATATCCAGGGCGAACTGGCTGGCGTGCTCCTGGATCTGCCAGCGGTCACCAGCCAGGCGCAGGAGGCGGTCGTCAGTCCGAGTCGCGGTGGCCAAGGCCATGTACACCGTGCCCACCGGCTTGGCTTCGCTGCCGCCGCCAGGCCCGGCAATGCCGGTGGTGGCAACCCCAAGATCGGCGCCAGTCAACCGCCGGATGCCCTCGGCCATGGCCAGGGCGGTCTCGCTGCTCACCGCGCCATGCTGGAGCAGCACCCCGGCCGGTACTCCGAGCAGCCGCTCCTTGAGGTCGTTGCTATAGGCCACCACCCCGCCCAGAAAGTAGGCGGAGCTGCCGGAAACCCTGGTTATCTTATGGGCGAGAAGGCCGCCGGAGCAGGACTCCGCCACCGCCAGGGTCTTGCCCTGCCAGTTGAGCAGCCGGCCCACCACGCTCTCCAGGGAGTCGATGCCGCAGCCGTAGATGGCGCGGCCCAATATCTCGCTGATCGCCGTATCGAGGTCACGGAAACGCTGGTCGATGGTCGCCTCGCCGTTGCCAGCCACCGTGAGGCTCACATGCACCTCGGGCAAAACCGGATAATAGCCGATGCGCACGCCATGGGCCGGGTCTTCCAGGTGTTCCAGCTTGTTGTTGATCTCCGCCTCGGCCAGGCCCACTACCTTATAAACCTTCTGCCGCACCCGCCGTCCTTCCTCGCCCTCCCAGACCGCCAGACGGGTAAGTACCGTCTCCACCAGCAGCTCCTTCATCTCGTGCGGCACGCCGGGCAGAAAAAAGATTGGCTTGCCATCCTGCACCAGAAAATACCCCGCGGTCTCGGCCTCGGTGTGCAGGGCATGGGCCCCGGCCGGCAGCCAGGCGAGTTTTTCCAGCGCGCTCTGGACCTCGGGCGGGTTGTTGGCACCATGGGCCGCGATCTTCTTGGAAATCTCGGGATAAAAGGTGGCGGGCCGCTCCAGCGCCGCGGAGACCGCTATGTTGGTGAGATCATCGGTGGTGGGGCCGAGGCCGCCGGTGACGATGATAAAGTCGGCGCGGCCCAATGCCTGACGGATGGTCTGGCCGATGAGTTCCACCTCGTCGCCGATGGTGGTCATGGCGATCACCTCGTGGCCGGCGGTAAATAGCTGGCTGGCGGCAAAGAAGCTGGTGGTGTTGATAATCCGGCCGGTGGTCAGTTCGTCGCCAATGGCAATGATCTCTCCCCGCATATTCCCCTCCCCCTTCAATTCCCTGCCACCAAAGTTCCGGCCACGCCCTCGTCGGTCAGTCGGTCAAGCCGCACCGCCACCACGGTGTTGGCCATCGACGCCGGCGCGGCAAAGGCCACCGGCACATAGTGTTCAGTAAAGCCGCGCAATGTTTTCCCACCCCTGCCGGCCTCGGCCAGAACCTGGCTGGTCTCGCCCAGGTGGCTGGCGTAAAAGCCCCGGCGCTTGTGCTGATCCAGCGCCCGCAATAGCGCCACCCGCTCGTCCTTGACCTGGCCGGCGACTTGGCCGGGCAGCTTGGCGGCAATAGTGCCCGGCCGCCGCGAATAAGGGAAGACATGGAGATAGCTCACCGGCAGACCGCTGAGCAGATCATAGGTGTTGCGGAAGGCGGCCTCGTCCTCGCCGGGGAAACCGACCAGCACATCCACCCCGATGGCCAACCCCGGCACCACGGCGACGCAGGCAGCAATGATCTCGGCGAACCGTGCGCTCGTATAACGCCGGTGCATCGCCGCCAGGGTCCGGTCGTCACCGCTCTGGAGCGGGATGTGGAGATGGGGCATCAGCGCGGGCGTTTCGGCCATCAGCGCCAGCAACTCGGGCGTGATCTCGGTAGGTTCCAACGAACTCAGACGATAGCGGACTGGATAATTCTGGGCCAGGAGCAGTTCGACCAAGGCGAGCAGATTCATCGGCGGCGTCAGATCGAGGCCGTAGTGGCCAAGATGGATGCCGGTGAGCACCATCTCGCGGAAGCCCTGTCCCACAAAGAGCTTGGCCTGTTCGAGCACCCGCGCCGGCGCCACGCTGCGGCTGCGTCCCCGGCTATAGGGCACGATGCAGTAAGTGCAGAACTGGTTGCAGCCATCCTGCACCTTGAGATAACTCCGGGTGCGACCGGCAAAGGCAGTGACCATCAGCGGGCAGACCTCGCGACTGCCGGCCAGATCGCCAAGGTACATCTCCAGGTCGCACTGGCCTTCGGCCATGGCGACCTCCACCAGCCGGTCTTTATAGGCGTTGCCCACCAGGCAGAGGGGGTGCTCGACCAGTTCGACAATCTCCTCGGAGGCGACCTGGGCATAGCAGCCGGTGACGATGAGGCGCGCATCGGGGTTGGCCTTGAGCGCCCGCCGGATGAGTTGCCGCGACTGCGCCCCGGCCCTGGCGGTGACGGCGCAGGTGTTAATCACATAGATGTCGGCGGACTCGCCAAAAGGGACAATGGTCAACCCGGCGGCCGCGAAACCGGAAAGAAAGGCCGCGGACTCGAACTGGTTCACCTTGCAGCCCAAGGTGGTCACCGCCACCCGGCTTGCCTGTCGACTCGCATTCTCCATTCTTTGGAAATACCGGGTTTGGCAATGCTTTGCAACGGCAAAGCGAGGGCCGTTGCCGAATGGCGGGTGGAACAGAAGGGGAATTACTTTTTGATGATGACCTCGGTGCCGACCTTGATCACGGGGTAGAGTTCATCGATGTCCTTGTTGCGCAAGGCCACGCAACCATAGGTCCACTGCCAGAACTCACCATCGCCATGGATGAAGATCTCGCCGCCCAGCGCGGTGTTCGATGGGGGAATCCGGCCCTGGGTGATGCTGCGGACAATGGCATCATACTGCCGCCCGTCGATGAGGCGGTCACGCAAACCCCGCTCCGCATGTTCGATATTGGGATAGCTCAACCCCAGGGAGAGGTGGTATTTGCTCTGCGCATTCTTCTGGCAGATGTAGAACTTCCCTTCCGGGGTGCAGGTATCGCCACGGCGGATCTTGTCGTCTTCCTGGTTCTGGCCGATGAGGATCGGATAGGCGCGCCAGAGTTTGTCACCCTCAAAGAGGTAGAGGGTTTTTTTACCCTTGTGGATTTCGATGAGGGGGTTGGCCAGCATCTTGGGCAGGGGCTGGCCTTGGGCAGGGTTGCGATAGCGGACTTCGCTGGGATCAAGGCGTGACGCCGATGGGGCTGGGCAGTCGGCCACCTTGGTCGAGGTCGTGCAACCGCCCAGCGGGGCCGCGCAGACAAGGAACACCGCGATCAACGATCGAAGTCGTTGCCGGGCGGTCCCAGAATGGGTGAGGTGGTCATTCATGAGGTCGGCTCCACTCCCCTTCCCGTGTGCCACAACGCCAGACACCGGCAACTGGGCACCTGTCACACCCAGCGGCACATCCACATGATCCTTATACCACTTTTTCACGAAAGATAACCACCGCTTTCAATCGTGAATCCAGATCATGGTGCCGGCCGGCCCGGATGGCGCGGGGGGACGAGCAACAGCGCCGCGCCCTTTCTTCTTTGGGGGAGCGGGGGGCGGCGGTGGCGTCGCCGTGACCCAGTTGTAGAGCCACTTGGCATCCTTGGGGGCGAGATTGACGCAGCCGTGCGAACTGGTGAGTCCGAAGATGTCATGCCAATACGAGGCGTGCAGGGCGTAGCCTTGAAAGAAATACATCTGCCACAGCACGTCCTCCAGGAAATAAAGGTCGTCGCCGGCCACACCACCACTCATCTTGCGCCGCTCGACTTTAAGGTAAATGCGGTATGCGCCGCGCACCGTGGGGAAGCGCGAGTTGCCGGCGGAAATCAGGGTGGTGAAAAGCATGCGGTTACCCTCGTAAGCCGCCAGGGTCTGCTCGTTCAGGCTCACATCCAGCCAGCGCTCGTTGGGGCCGACCCCTTCGGGCCGCTGCCGCGGGATCACCATGCCGAGTCGCCGGAAGGGGAGCCAAGCGCCGCAGCCGATATTACACCAAGTCTCGCCGTTCGCCTCCGTCATCTCGTGGATATAGACCAGGGTGCGGGCGGGCAGGGTCAGGGCGTCCAATTCGGTGAGGGCGCCCGGGGCGTCGGAAACCTGGCTGGAGAAAAGAACCCAGGCAAAGATCGCATCAAGGTCGGGCGGCACCATGACGCCCTGAAAATTCGAGGGGGTCACCTGATCGAGGAGTTCGGCCCGCACGTATTCGCCCCGGTTGATCTGATACCATTCTCCGCCGCCGACGGTCACCGGCTCCGGGCTTTCCAGGCTGACCCCGACATAGCCGGCCGGCAGATACCTGAGCGGGGCCCTGCCAAGCCCTTCGTCCTCGGGACTGGCATAGACCGGCACCGGCTGCGCCTCCCGCACCATGGCGAATGGAATGCGCAACAGGTCGCCCTCCACCTTGGGCCGCACCAGGCCGCTCAACTCGATCACGCAGAATTCGTCGCTGGCCGCTCCGGCCTTGGCGGGCTGAAACTCCCCGCCGGCGACAACGAAAAGCACCGCCGCCCAGAAAATGCGCCACCACGGGGATCCATTCTTAACCACTCGCATGCCTTTCTCCTTCAGCGGCTGACCGCGGCTGCGATCACCCCGCTTCCCACCACCTCGTCGCCAGCGTAGAACACGGCGAACTGGCCAGGGGTGACGGCGCGCTGGGGGGTGTCGCACACCACCAGCAGCCCACCGCCTGCCGTCTCAACCGTGGCAGGCGTCGCCTGGTGCCGGTAGCGGAGCTGTACCAGCCATCGGCCCGGCAAGGCTGGTGGCCCGCCGGCAAGCCAGCGCACCTCCTCGACCAGCAACGCCTGGTGGTACAATTCCGCTTCCTTGCCTACGATGACCGCATTGCGGTCTGCATCGAGGGCCACCACGTAATAGGGCGTGGCATCAGGCAAGCCCAGGCCGCGGCGCTGGCCGATGGTATAACGGGCCAGGCCACTGTGGGTGCCGAGCATCCGGCCGTCGGCCGTCAGGATCGGGCCGCCCTGCATGGGTGATCCCGTATGGGCCGCCACGAAATCCGCCACTCCCTGCTCCGCCATGAAGCAGACATCCTGACTCTCCCGGCCATGGCGCCCCGCGATACCAAGCGCCGCCGCGAGTTGGTACACTTCTTCCTTGGTCCGCCCACCCAAGGGGAAGAGCAGTTGCCGCAACTCCGCCTGGCCGAGGCGACAGAGGAAGTAGGATTGGTCCTTGCGCGAGTCACAACCCCGTCGCAGTTGGCAGCCGCCAGCCTCACCGCACGCGATCCTCGCATAGTGGCCGGTGGCGAGCAGTTCGCCATAGCTGGGCACCACTTCCCGCAGCAGGGCGCCGGCCTTGATCCGGCGGTTGCAGATCACGCAGGGGTTGGGGGTCTTGCCTGCCGCATAGACCGCGACGAAGTAATCAAGCACCTCCTGCCGGAAGCGTTGGTGCAGATCTACCACCACCAGCGGGATACCGAGGTGGTCCGCCACGGCCCGCGCTTCTTCCTCCTGATGGCGCACGCCGGCATGGGCAAGCCGCATAAAAACACCGGTCACCACGGCCCCGGCCTCCTGGAGCAGGGCGGCAGTCACCGAACTGTCCACGCCACCGCTCATGGCGACAACGATTTTTTTGTTGTATAGTTGCGTGACCCCTGCCGCCATGAATGATGCCGCGTTTCGTTTGTCCGCGCCGGCCCTGGGCCGGCGCAACCGGGACGACTATACCATATTTGCCCGAGAGGCCGTCATAAAATGATACTGCTGCCCGAACTGCTGGCCCCGGCCGGCAACCTTGAAAAGTTGCAAGCCGCCATCCATTACGGCGCCAATGCCGTTTACCTGGGTGGCACCCGGTACAGCCTGCGGGCCCATGCCGGCAACTTTACGGCGGCGGAACTCGCCAACGCAGTCCGTTACGCTCACGGCCACGGGGTCAAGGTCTACGTGACGGTCAATGCCTTTGCCCACCTCGCCGACCTTGCCGACCTTCCCGCCTATCTCCAGACCCTGCGGGAAGCCGGGGCCGATGCGCTCATCATCGCCGACCCCGGCGTACTGGCAGTGGCCAGGCGCACGGTGCCGGAGCTGCCGATTCACCTCAGCACCCAAGCCAACGTCACCAATGCCGAGAGTGCCCGCTTCTGGGTGAGTCAGGGGGCCAAGCGACTCAACCTGGCCCGCGAACTCTCGCTCGCGGAAATCCGCGCCATCCGGGCTGCCACCCACGCGGAACTGGAACTTTTCACCCACGGCGCACTCTGCATCTCCTATTCCGGCCGCTGCCTCTTGAGCCTCTACCTAACTGGCCGCGATGCCAACCAGGGCGACTGCGCCCACCCCTGCCGCTACCACTACCGCCTCGAAGAGGAAAAGCGGCCGGGCCAATTCTTCCCGGTGGAGGAAGATTCTCGTGGCACCTACCTTTTCAACGCCAAAGACCTCTGCCTGCTCCAACGGCTACCCGATTTGATCGCGTTGGGCGTCGATTCGCTGAAACTCGAAGGCCGCATGAAAAGCGTCTATTACGTGGGCGCCATTGTCCGCCTCTACCGGGCCGCCCTCGATTACTGGCGGGAGCACGGCCTGCCGGCCCCAGGAGCCCCAACGGCACTGCCGCCAGCCTTTGCCGCGGAACTCGAAAAAATCGGTTCCCGCGGCTACACGGAAAATTTCCTCGATGGGCCGCCAGGTCAAACCGATATGCTTTACGCGGGCGCATCGGTGCGCGCCGAGTATGCGCCAGTGGGCATCGTCCGCGAGGGCGGTGAAATGCCGCTCATTGAAACCAGAAACCCGATTACCGTTGGCGAGACGGTGGAATACCTCGGTGCTGGTCTTGCCAATCTCCCTGGCCGCATCGTGGCCATCGCGGACCAGGAGGGCAACCCCTTGGTCCGCGCCAACCCCAACAACTTGATCCGCCTCACCCTCGACCCGCCGGCCCTTGACTGGCGAGTCTTGGGACTGATCCGCAAACAAACCGTCGGCAAAGCCGCATAAAGGGGAAAAGTGGCGACATATCTCCGCTGCCCGCTGCACCGGCCGTTCCCCACGTCATCCCATCTTTTTCGCCTTGCTTTTTGATGCCAAATCCTTTTTGGTGCAATCATGGGTTGCGTTAGGGTACGCACCTCGCGCATGGGGCAGGGGCGTGGGCGGTCTCGGCCTGCGATCGTGAGTTCAAGTACGCACCTCGCGCATGGGGCAGGGGCAACGGGGTTTCGAAAAAAAATGAAGGACATCGCCATTCTGCTGGCCAAGGAGCCGGACCTGGTCCGCGACGGCATTGCCGAGGCGCTCATCACCGCGCGCTATCAACTCTTCACCGCCGCCAGCAGCGACGAGGCCCTGCGGCTGCTCAAGAAAAACCATATCGACCTCATCCTCGCCGACCTGCAACTGCCCCCTCCCACCTGCCTGGCGCTTTTGAGCGAGGCGCGCCGGCTTGACCCCTTGGTCGGCTTCCTTTGCCTCAAGGGTTACAGCGACGAAGCCACGGTCCGCGAGGCGCTCCGCCGTGGCGCCGACGACTTCCTGCTGCCGCCCTACGACCGCCACGAACTCTATTTCCGCGTCAACGCCTGCCTCGAAAAACGGACCCTGCGCCGGGCCACCCAGATCGAACGGTTAGTGCCGGTCTGCTCCTGCTGCAAGAAAGCGCGCCCCAAGAACGACCAGCCAGGAGGCGACGCCTGGGTCGATCTGGAGACCTTCCTCGCCGAGCAGGCCAACCTAACCCTTACCCACGGCCTCTGCCCGAAGTGCGCGGAAAAGATGCACGCCAAGATCGACCAGTTCAAAAAACGGCGCTCCTAGCTCCACCTTTTGCCGCCCACATTTTGTTCCCCCGCCTCATTTTTTTTGCTATGATTACTGCATAATCGCCACCGGAGGGGCCATCATGACTGACATCGCCCTGGAATCACGCACCCTGCCACTGGAACGCGACCTCTTCCTGCGTTCCCTGATCCGTGAACTTGCCGGCACCTTGGAAGAGGTCATCGGCATTGACGAGGCCTCGGGCTATATCAGCCTGGTGGGCCAGCGCATCGGCGACTGG
>Ga0172375_10010516_pt1 | contig 11989 bp, 9 predicted proteins | sample LakKiv1m_FD_114537 | JGI IMG/M metagenome (GOLD analysis project Ga0172375, IMG submission 114537) | Freshwater microbial communities from Kabuno Bay, South-Kivu, Congo - kab_092012_11.1m | ecosystem: Environmental > Aquatic > Freshwater > Lake | place: Democratic Republic of the Congo... | reverse complement strand
GACGAGATACCCGGCGAACGCCGTGGCGGCCATGCCGGCGAGCGTGCCGACGATGGTCGCTGCTGCACTGAATTTGCCGCGCACGGCGTCGGGTATATATTCCTGCGACCAGGGCAGTATCGCCGTCTCGGCCAGCGATCGGAACAAGGCAAAGAGCACAATCACACCGGACAGATACACCACCGCTCCCGTGCGTCCGCCGGCAGCCAGCACCATCGGCAGGAGTAGCAGCCATCCGGCGATGAAGCTGCGACCAGCATACGCGGCGATGCTGGCGCGTTTCAGACCGATCCGCGCTAATGCCGGTGCGACGAGTGGCGCCATCACCCCGCAAAACGGAAACACGGACAACAACGCGCCGATCTGTCCCTTCGGCAGGTGCAACGCTTGTAAATACAGCACAAAGACTGACCCGAAGAAGGTCCAGGCGCAGAAGACCGTGCCCGAGAGCACGCCAAAGCCGATGCTCCACGGGAGCGCGCGGATTTTTTCTTCGTCACCGGGTTGCGCCTGTGACAACGTTATTGTATTATTCGCCACACTCATCAAGACACCGTGGTGTTGAGCTGCCGGTGAACCATGGCCGTATCGCGTTCCGCAAACCGCAACCGATGGCGCAGGTCGGGTTTTCGCTGGTTCACACCTACTTTGCCGCTATCCGTCATCACTTCCGTCAACATGCGGTTCCATCACGCGCTGTCAGCGGTCATTGTAACTGGGTCGGTACGGCCTTACTACGGGGTAGCTAGCACAAAATAGACGTTTACTACTATAATACAGACAACTTGATCGCCGCATGCAGAGGGTACCGTATGCTGCCAGCGCCCCCGCTATTTCCGTTTGATAGGCATACGCTCACGGTGTTGACGACCCGCCTGTCGAATGTCATGCTATCCCTGGAATTGCCCGCGGCGACCGTCCATAGCCATGGGGTCGGACTGGCCTGGCATGCGACGTATCAGAAAACCGAACGCCATATCCACCGATTTTATGAAGGTTTTCTCGTAGTGGACGGTGCTATGGACGTTATCACCCCCTGGTATCGTCAACACCTTGGCGCCGGGCACATCATGCTGTTTTCACCAGGGACGATTCATCAATGGCAGACGCATCACCAACACAGCCTCTGCCTGGTCTTCTCGTTTGATGTCGATCGCCAGTTGACCACGCCGTCACGGCAGCAGTGGCCGTGCTATCCGGAATTGCTCTGGACCAATCTGTTGTTGTGGGAAACGGTGCGCGGAGCGGGGCCGCATTGGACACGGTATGCGCACGGATATCTGGGGGTGATCTACACCTACCTGTTAGGCTTGATCGATGAAAACGATCCGGCGCATCCGCCCGCGACTCGGTCCTCGCAACTGGTGCAACGTATTGACGAGCTGTTAAGCGCCGATTTGACGGCGTCACCGACCTTGGAGATGCTGGCCGGGTCGATGGCCATGAGCATACGCCACCTGACCCGGCTGTATCAGGCGTTGACCGGTACAACGATCCATGCCCGTTTACATATACTCCGCATGGAGCGCGCGGCAAAACTGCTGCTGAATACGCATCTCTCGATCGCGGAAGTCGCGCGGGCCGTGGGCATTGCCCACGCGGGCTATTTTGCGCAACGGTTCTGCGAATATTTCGAGAACACGCCACGCGCCTATCGCGAGCAAGCCTCAATGGACAAGCCGATACGCTAACGCGATGACGATGCCAGGGTCGCATTCCGCCATGGACCGACGCCATGCCACGATATCCGCCCGCCTGTCTGCTTCGACAGCGATGCCGCGATGTATGTCCCCGACCGGCATACGGCCGCGTTCAATGCGGAGCGACGCGGATGTCGATTTCTTGGATCATCACCTCCGCTGGCATCTCGCGACGGAGCGAAAACGCGATCACGTTCTCGCCGTCGCGAAGATCGGCAGCCTCCAGGACACATTGCAGATAGAGAAAGCCCGTGCCATCATGTGGAACGCGCGTCAGCTGGTCGGGTGCGATCATGCGATCGTTGATCGACACCGCCAGGTCGACGGCATCTCCGACGCCGCGCGCCTTGAAGCGCAAGCAGGCCTGCGCGCCGTTCAGGTGTTCATGCAGCTGACAGCACAGTGAACGTGTCCCGCGTCCCTCCGGTCCCAGCCGCAATTGCAGCAGCTCCCATTGGCCATACGGGCCATCTTTCAGATACGTATAGCGCCGCTCGCCCGCGTTCAGGCGCTGCGGATCGCATAACGAAGACAGGGGAAACAGGTAGGCGTAGGGGTCGGAATAGAGATTGAAGGACGACAGACCATCGGCCCCCTCGGCGTAAAAGCGATGCGCCAACGCGCGCACGTGCTCGGGCAGAATGTTGGCGATGTCCGTGTAGTGCTGCGCGTTTTCGTATTCCGCGGGCAGACAGAATGTGGGAGCGGGGTTGCCGCGGAGATAGGCGATGTATCCGATAATGGAGGGGTAGACCGCGCAACGGGTATTCGCGGCGCAGGCCACCCACGGCTGGATGTCGGCGGTAAAATCGGTGACCCATCCTTCGCTGGGGGCGACGTAATCGAGCAGGCCTTCGGCGATCCAGGCATCAATTTCCATCCCCATCGCGCGGCAGAACGCGATATCCCAGGGCAGGAGAGCGCCCAGCACCGGCGCATGAATCCCTTTCGCGCCGAGCGTTTCGTCCAGCACCTGGCGACACTGCCGGACAAAATCGGTCAGATAGCCGGCGTGCTGGTCCGGCACGCTGACGCAGAAGGGCTCGCGCAGGAAGTTCAGCGTGGCGCCGGCCACATCGTAGCGTTCGACGACCTCGCGGAAAATGGCCAGCCGTTTTTCGCGCACCTCCGGGACGGCATAATCGAGCAAGCGGGGACGATCCTGCACGATGTTATTCAGCATATTGGGTCCGATGGACGGATGCCCGGTAAACACCGGCGTTGTGGCCGCGTCGCCCTCGCGATGTCCGATATACCACTCGGGATGGTCCTGCCAGAACTGGCTGGCGAAGTGGGGATACCCGCTGACGTGGTGCCGGTCATTGACGCGAAACTTCGCCAGCACCGGCACGCCTTCCCGCCGGATGATCGACACCACCGTCCCGAACAGATCAACATCGGCGTATTGCCGTTCGCGTTCCTGTGTCAGTTCGGAATCGGCAGTCGATACAAACGTCTTCCAACCGAGCAGGTATTCGCCATGCGCGCTGGGCTGATAAAAGATTGCTTCACCCAGGCTGACGCATAAACTGATGACGCTGGCGCCGCTGGTGGCGACGCGGTGGGTACCTGCTCTGAGGTGTAGCCGCCGCGTGCGGCACAGGTGTGGTCCGGGGCGTACCCGAGTTCGTCATTTGTCAACCCCATCACCAGCGGAATCGAGGCGCTCGCCCTCGCAACCACGTCGTTTTTGATCGCCTGGAAGATCTCGAAAGGCGTGCCGAGGAAGGCAAGGGACCCAATACGGAATCCCTGCAGTTCGGTGGGCGGCGCCAGCGTCTCCCCGGCGTCGAGGCGGGTAATGAGCCGATGCAGCGCGTGAATATAGACAGTCGCCATGCGCACTGGGCGGTTATGATCGGAAGCATCCGCCGCCTGCACGATCATCTCCTGCTCTGCCAGCATCGCGCACAGGTCGTCCCGTGTCGCTGGTTTACGAGTGAAGGTCACTTGACGCGACAGTGTAGCGATGCCGTCTACGGCAATCGGCTGTGCTGCGCGCATCCCCGTCCGCACGGCGTTGGCGTAGCGCGCGGCAATAATATCCAGCGCCAGCAGCGATTCCACCTCGGGTTGATGCACCACGCAGGTGTTGACATCACCCTGCGCTCCCTGCAGGAAGAGGCCGACACTGCCCGGATGCTCGCGCTCCAGGAGGAATCCCAGCAGTCGGTCACCGGTATGGGCGGTGATGACCTCGCAGGTGGTATCGGTGAGTTCCGGTTTCGCCGGTCGCCAGTCGTCGTCGCGCAGCACCTCCTCTAGCGGCGGGGCATCGCAGTTGTATTCTCTGTTCAGTCCGATGCCTTCGCAGGGCGCCGTCGCGTGACGCAACTCGGCCTCGGTGAGATGCTCAATCGCGATGCAGCACGCTTGCGCCAGCCGGGTGGGGAGGATGCCAATATATGGCAGATCAGCGTCGCCCCAGCCGATGAGCGGGCTGGGGCAGGGGCCGCTGTGCGTGTGCGTGCAGTGCACCATCACCGCCGCGTCCGGCAAGCCGTGCGCCGCGCGCACCAGCTCCCGCGTCCGCCGGGTGATGCTGTCGCTTACCGCGATCAGGTCGCAACTCACCAGCACCAACGTTGTCTCGCCATGCCGCACCGCCATTGCGCGTGCCCACAGGCGATCGCGCACCCCAATGGAGTGCCGATTGATAAACGGCCCGAAGCCGCACAGTTCCACGCCTACGCGCGGGGTGATGTCTACCTTGCCAAAACCGATCTGTAGTTGTAGTGTCATGATGCCATCTTTTCGTCGCCCCAGGTCGGGCTCGACCAGACCATCGCCCCCGTCTACATCTTCACGCGCAGGTAGGCATACTCATCGGGTGTGAAATCATCCCGTGCGAACGTTGTCTCGATCATGCGAGGATCGTCGATCGGATTTACCCTGGCGGCGCCTTCCCTGTGGAAGCCATGACAGTCGCGCTCCGAGAAAGCGTACTGGAAGCACCGGCTGTGCTGGCATGATCTGCTCGGTCGTTTCTGCTGACCTTTAGTAATAGATTGGCTATCACCGATATAGCCTGCACAACCAATCTTATTTACCGATTGTACCCACCATCACCCCATTCGCCAAGTCACTGGAATTGCTAAGCGTTAACATTTATTGCGATATGAGCGATATAAGGACCGAGTATCCGCTCTTCACCGATGCCATGCTGACCTGTCTCAACCATCCTGAAAGATCATCATCGATCAGCACACGCACAGAGTTAATGTCTCTCCCTCCTGGACAACAACTACGCTACTTCGAATGTGCCCGTTAGACCGCCAATGCTGACCGTAAACTCCCCCGGTTCCACAACCCGCTGCATGTCCCAATCAACCAGCGCCATGTCATCTGCACCCAAATGGAAACGGATGACACGCTCTTCACCCGGGTTGAGCCATACCTTGTCAAATCCCCGCAACTGCCTGACGGGGATCTCGACGCTACTGTAGACATCCGTGAGATACAGTTGCACCACTTCCGCACCGCGCACCTGACCGGTGTTCGTTACCGTAACCGATACCGTCACTTCGCCACTTGAGTCGATGACTTCGGGAGTAATTCCGAGATGACTGTAGTTGAACGTGGTGTAACTTAACCCGTGGCCGAACGCGAAGAGCGGCGTCGGACTACACAGGGCATAATCGCGCCCTGGCTTATCAAACGTGCCAGGTTGCTGGTAGTATCCCAACGCCGATGGCTTCTTGTTATAGAATGCTGGTAGGTGTCCGGTGGAACGGGGCAGGCTTACCGTCAACTTGCCGCTGGGATTGACATCACCAAACAGCACATCCGCAAGCGCATTTCCCTGCTCCTCTCCGCCGAACCACAGCTCCAGAATCGCAGGCACATGCTCAGCGATCCAGGGGATGGCAAGCGGTCGACCATTGACGAGCACCACGATCGTCGGCGTGCCGGTCGCCTGAACAGCCTTCACGAGATCAAGTTGCACACCCGCCAATGCAAGATCATTGGTATCGGTGCCCTCGGTACATAAAACCGTTGACTCACCGACGACGACCACAGCCACATCACATTGCCGCGCGGCGTCCACGGCCTCAGCAAAACCGCTGGTGTCGCTTTCCCAAAGCCCACACCCCCTGGCGTAGACAACAGAAACACCTGCCGCGACTCGATGCTGAATTCCCGCCAGCGGTGTGACCAGGTTATCGTTCCACCCCGAGTAGTTGCCGAGTTGCGCCACATCCGCGTTGGGACCGATGACGGCGATAGATGAGATGGCGCCGTCCAGGGGCAGGAGATGGTCTTCGTTTTTTAAGAGGATAATCGACTCCTGGGCCGCCTGTCTGGCGATGGCCCGGTGTTCGTTGCTGTTGCGAACGGCTACAGCCTTGGGCATGTCGGCATAGGGGTGCTCGAAGAGACCCAGCAGGAATTTCACGCGCAGGATCCGACGCACGGCGTCATCGATGTGATCTACGGATATCGCTCCCGTGTTCGCCAGGTGCAGCAGCATTTTCCCCCAGCAGCTTCGAGGTGCTTCCATATCCAGGCCGGACGCAAGCGCCTGCTTTCCTGCCGCACTCAATGAAGGGGCCACCCGATGATGAGTGTGGAGCATCCCTACCGAACCCCAATCGGAGTAGGTGTACCCCTGGAATCCCCAGCGTTGTTTGAGCACCTCCGTGAGATAATGCCTGTGACAGGCCAGCGGCATGCCGTCGATTTCATGATACGCCGGCATCACACACAGCGCGCCTCCTTCCTTAACGGCCACCTCAAACGGTCGCAGGAATGTCGCCTCAACCTCTCTGGGGCCGACACTGACCGGTGAGATATTGATCCCGGATTCCGGACTGCCATGGGCGACAAAGTGCTTCACCGTCGTCGCGCAGTGCTCACCATCACATGGCCTACTGCTCCCCTGGGCGCCTCGGATGTATGCCATGCCCATTTGGGTGACCAGATAGGGGTCTTCGCCATATGTCTCCTGCACCCGTCCCCACCTCGGCTCGCGCGCCAGGTCTAGATTGGGTGAAAAGAGCTGACTGACACCGGTGGCGCGTGCCTCACGGGCGACAACTTCGGCCATCTGCCGGATGAGTTCGGGATTCCATGTGCTGGCCATCGCAATGGCATGGGGGAATACTGTCGCGTTATGCGCCCAGTGGCCGTGCACACCTTCCGCGGTGATCATCGCGGGTATCCCGAGCCGTGTCTGCTCGACCAGATAGCGCTGCACCGCGTTGACCGTCTCCATCTGTAGTTCCATGGTCAACTTCGGATCGTCATAGTTAAAATTGTGGAGCGCCCCGATCTCCATGTCCTCGATCTTCTGCTTGAGGTTGTCCTCGCAGTAGTGATCATCGTCCAACAGATCGAGGAGAAATGAGCCACCCATCTGAGCGACTTTCTCTTCGAGCGTCATCCGGTTCAGCAAGTCCTCCAACCGGCTTTCCACGGGGAGGTCGGGATTACGATACGGGTATTGTTGAATCGACGAGTGTTCGTTTGGCAAAGCACTACTCCTCAATGGCCGAAGCATCGGTCTGTTACCGCTTGTTGGAAGCAATATCCAGGGATCTGATCCCCGTTGCACTGACATCCAGCACCTGTGCGCGGATCTGCGAGCGGTCGCCTTCCGTATAATAGGTGATTAATACCCGGCCATCTTCGAGTTCCACCATGGAGGAATACGCCCCGCCCGCGCTGTCGATCATCACCGCGCCGGCCCAGGTCTTCGCATCGTCCAGGCTGTACCGCACGCACACGCCGGGCACGCGGTGCACGAGCAGCGTGATGCCCGATCGCGTGCGCAGCAGGTTGGGGCAGTGGCCGTACCACGGCAGTTGCGCGGGGGCGCTCCAGGTATGGCCGTCATCCCGCGACCAGGTTTGCCACATGTGTTGGCGCTCATCACGCACAATACAGATAATCGAGCCATCGGGGAACTGGCAGAGATCGCCTTCATTCATATACGATTCCTGCGCTTCGATGTATTCGACCTGGCCCCAGGTGTGACCGCCGTCGACAGAGCGGGAGAAGCCGGCGTGGAAGACCCATTGGGTACAGTGAGACCCGGCCGCGCCACCGGCCCAATAGACCGGCCAGAGCCATTCGCCGTTTGCGAGCCGATACGGGCTCGACCAGGGACTGTACGCTCCGATGTGCATGTCGCCGAACTGCATCGTCGCGATCTCACTCCACGTCCGGCCGCCGTCGTTGGAGGTGACCGAGTAATAGTGGAAATAATCCTGCATCGTCGGCCAGGCCTGATGATCGATGCTGTAGACCGCCATGCGCACCGTGCCGTCGTCGTATTGCCAGATGTTCACGCCGTTATCGTCGAAGGGTCCATCGAAGACGATGGTGGCCGGGGACCAGGTGTTGCCATCATCAGTTGAGCGGCAGAGCGCGACCGCGCCGCCATTGGGACGTTGTCCTTCCCCGGACGCCGCGGTATGTCCCCAGCCGGCATAAAACGCGCAAAGCAGATCGCCGTCCTGAAGACGACAGACACTGGGAAAGCCCTGGTAGCCGCCCATTCCCGCGTCAGCGCAAATCACCCGAATCTGCGTGTCACCAGGCGGGGACCAGACAGGCGCCGTCGCGAGGTCGCCTCCGGCCATCCGCACGTTTCGATACCTGACGGGCCGCACGGTGCATCCCAGACCGAACTGTCCCGCGCTGAAGGAGGCGTCGCGCGCCGACACGATCTCCTGCCCGTTGACCGACACGCTGAACGTGTCGCCGCGCACCGTCAGCTTCAGCGCGTGCCATACGCTCTCCGGGAGTGCGACATCAGCGGCATAGCCGATTTCCTGCCAGGGTTGGCCGACGGTCTTTTTTTGCAGCACGCCGGCATTGAAATAGCTGACATAACGGAAGTCGTAATGCGCTCCGTCCGGCTGGGCGTAAAAGCTGATGACCGGTCCGCCCGCGCCGGCGTCCCTGGCCTTGTCCAGGATGAACTCGCACTCGAGATTGAAATCGCCGGAGGCGCGCACGCCCAGGCCGATTCCCCCCGTGTCGCCCGACACCGGCACGCGCGGATCCGTCATGACGATCTCGTCGTCACGCACCTCCCACGTGCCGAGATATATCCGGCCATCGAGCGCTTGCGCCGTGCCGTTCAGCGTGACAGGTATCTGCATATGCATTAGTGTAGCCTTCCCTTTTCTATCGTCGCGCTTTCCTGTGGTCGATCATTCGCCATACACTTCAATCCGGCGTATGAATGTGCGGCCGGTGGGGCTGTTAGTCGACCGGGTGATGGTCAAACGGATGCCATCGGTGTCGATCGGATCGAACCGGTGCACGAACTGGCAAGTCTTACGTTCCTGCCTCGCCTGGTTGTGCCAGATGAAAGCCAGTTCCGGCACCGCGTTCTCAACCGGCGCGGTCAGGTTCGTCCACTGGTCGGAGTGGCGGTAGTCCAGGTGGTAATCCAGCGGCACCCGCGACATGTCCTCGCCGGGGTCGCCGTCAGGGTCGCCGGTGAGGAGCCGCACTTCCGTGATCGTGCGCGCTTCGGGCCAGCTGATCTCGATCACCACGGGCGAAGCATCGAACACCAATCCCGGAGGGAATTGCGAATACAGGTAGGGATTGGCGAGGACCAGCACGGGATCATAATCGCCGGGGGACGCCGTCACGGTCGCGCCCAGGCTTGCCAGCGCGATGTTCCGTGTGCCAGTCGCCTTGACCGGTGTGCCGGTGAGGATCGCGGGGTCGAATTCATTACGCAACCTGGAGTCGCAGGGGGCATTGGCGTAGGTCTTGTCGTTATTCAAACCCTGGTCGTTGAGTCGCCACTTGAGCAGCCCGATCTTGGTATATTCCTTATTGAACGCGGTGAGCAGGGAGCCGTCGGGCAGCAGCACGGTGGAGGCATTGGAAGGTGCGCCCTGGAACGCCCAGAAATCCCTGGCGTCATAATTGCCTTCGTAGACGTGCAGGATGTAGCGGTGATCGATGTCCCAGGTGCTGCCGTGGTCGTGACTGACCACCGCCTCGATGCCGAACTGCGGATAGCCGCTGGGCGCGTCGGGGTAGCCGCGGCGGACGTTGTAGCTCATCACCAGGTCGCCGTTGGGCAGGGTCTCCAGCCACATGTGCGTCCGACCCCAATCAAACAGGACCATGCCGGGATCATGCGGGTCCGACCAGGTGAGTCCGTTGTCGCGCGAGATCGAAACACCAACGCCGGTGTAGTTGTCCATGGCGGTGGGGTCGAACAGCGTATTCAGGTCGAGTCGGCAGGCGGCCACCATGTCGCCGTTTTGCGCGCGCGCGAGGGCGATTTCACCTACGCGCAGCCACTGCGGCACTTTGATCTCATCTTGCCAGGTCCGGCCTTCATCGTAGCTGAAGCTGATGTATCCCTGCATATAGGGGCCGGTCTTCCCCGTGTCCCACTCGCGGAGCGGGCTCCAGAAGGCCTTGGCCAGTCGGGTGACCTTGCCGGTCATGGGGTCGCGATCCACCAGCGCCGGCAACCAGAATTCGCGGAGTTCCCGCGTTGGCAGCGCCTGCCAGCTTTCGCCGTAGTCGTGACTGACCATATAATCACTTAGCAGCGTGCCGTGGCCCAGGTAGGTGAGGGTCATGCCGGCGCCCGGGATCCGCCTGGGCTCGCTCCAGGTGGCGCCATGGTCATCGCTGAATGAGATGCCGGCTTCGCCTTTATACAGGATGCCGGGTTGCCCATAGATCACCAGCATGGCCACCCGGTCCTGTTCCGGCATATACGCCAGGTAGGGTACCATCGCGGTGCACGGCCAGTCCTGCGAGGCGAGGACGAATTCGCTCGCCAGTTTCAGGGCCGGGTCTGCGCCATTCAGTTGATACATGAACGATGTCGCATACTCAGTCATGTCGTATTCTCCATCAGGTGATCCCCCCGAACGCCATGTCTGGTTGTATCAGGGGTAGCGTCCAGCACTGTTCGAGTTGCCAGACCAGCCGATTCTCAGTCTCCTGTTCGCATTCCGCCGCTTGCCAGCCCCTTCGACCGCCGTCGAGAGCCGATGATGTGATTACCTCCCCTGTGGGGAAGGTTGGGCAATCGTCATTTGGTTTCTCCTGGCTCACAGACGGGCTCTTCGTCACCAGCCAACTGCGCGCGCCGTCGTTGCTGGTATGGACAGTCCCATCGTTGCAATCGATCGTGTGACATTGGTGCCTCTCTTTCGCATGTATCCCGATCAGAGTGTTGGTGAACGCATCAGGTCGGTAGGACATCACGTGGCCTTCTCTGCTTACCAGTTGTCTCCGTGGTGGACCGTGTGTCCGGATTTTCCGACCATGCAGGATATACGCGTTGTTGTGTGTCGTGGCGGTGCCCAACACTACGCCAGCGTTTTACCATACAACCCGAACTCCATGCAGATACTGGTGCCCACCCGCGCGTAGAAGGGAGCGAGGGCATGGCTGCTCCAGTCGATGTAGCAGGTGGCGGCGCCGGCGTCTTTGATGTATTGCGCGGCGGCCTGGATCATGGCCATGCCCAGGCCTTTGCCGCGCCAGGCCTGGGCGATGAGCACGGTGCCAAAGCCCCCCATCGCCTCGCCGCCATACCGGCATTCCCACACCAGGTTGGCACCGCGAAAGCGGCTCTGCGGCGGGTAGGTCTGGATGCAGCCGATGAGCTCCGCATCGTGCTTCACCAGCAGGATATTGGCGGCATCGCCAGCGGTGACCAGCGACAGGAAGGAGCCGCGCCACCCCGGGTACTCGCGGGTGAGGAAATCGTAGGCCGGCCCCACATCGTGATGGGTGCAACGCACCACCGCCGCGCCCGCATCGGCCAGTTGTCGCCGACTTTCTGCCGTCATGGTGAAGTCGGCCAGCGGGCCGCACAGGTCGATCGCGACGGATTGTTGCGCGTAACCGTGTTTTGCCGCCAAGGTGTGCGCTGCGGGCAAGTTATTGGGCACCCCCGACCAGAAGCGCATCGGCCCACCTGCCATCCGCACCTGGGCCAGACCGAGCGGACGCAGTCGGGCCTCCAGCTGCTCCAGCATGGTCGACCCGAGGCTGCGCCGCTGATAGTCCGGATCGACGACCAGCGCTTGAATCGAAGCCGAGGCGTCCTGCTGCAACGCGCTGCGGTCCACCTCGACCAGGCCGAAACCGATCAGGCGGTCTCCGTCCAACGCCACCAGCCCGTCTCCCGGTTCCAGCGTGTTGCGAGTCACAATGCGCGGATACAGCACGCGATCCGTCACCGGGTAGGTCTCCCCCAGCGCCCGTTCCCACAGCGCGGCGACCTGACGGTAATGGTGTAATGGGCGATAGGGTATATATTGCATGAATCACCTGTCATTGCGCAT
>Ga0172375_10010514_pt1 | contig 11990 bp, 18 predicted proteins | sample LakKiv1m_FD_114537 | JGI IMG/M metagenome (GOLD analysis project Ga0172375, IMG submission 114537) | Freshwater microbial communities from Kabuno Bay, South-Kivu, Congo - kab_092012_11.1m | ecosystem: Environmental > Aquatic > Freshwater > Lake | place: Democratic Republic of the Congo... | reverse complement strand
GCACCCCCCACACCTCTTGCATTTTTTAAAATCGGTGTTATACTCGGCGCCAATGAAACGCACCCCCTATACTTTTTTGGAGCCTCGTTTCCTCCATGACACTATCTATTACGCCAGATAGCGCCCACCCTTTGCCTGATTCCTATGATGATCAGGTAGCTTCTTCGTTTTCGGAGAATGCTAGGGTTGCCGCATCAACCGCCGCTTTACTTTCTGAACTCGGTATGCCGTTTGAGATGACGGAGGAAGACGAGAAGAAGGCACAAGCATTGTTCCGATCTGTCGATACAACCAAAAAAACTCAGAACAATCCACCACAGTTATACGAAAGCCCAGTCGCAATAAGGCTCTCGGCGCTGCTAAGTGAGTACGACAAGGCCATTGTGGCTGATGCCGCCCAAGCCAGAACCTACATATTAAATAAGCTGCTGGATATTTCGGCCTGTGGGGACACCAAACACGAACTGCGGGCCTTAGAACTTATTGGGAAGATGTCGGATATTGGTGCGTTTACTGAAAAATCGGAAATAACCATCACCCATAAGACATCTGGAGACCTCCGTAAGGCTATTGAGGACAAACTGAAGCGGCTACTGCTATCAAATACACAGGACGTTGAGGATGCAAGGCCAAGCGCCGAAGAAGAACTGGGTTTAATTGAGGTCGAGGCGCATGAGATAGACGGGGATGGCGGTGCAGATAAGCCAGAATGAGGTCAAATCCCTTCTAAATAACCTCGGCTCTATACCCGAGGCAGATTTACGGCGTCTTTTAGAGGATCTAGACAGGCTGGAGGTCATAAAAGACCGCGAGGACGCCTCTACTAACTTCATGCATTTTGTAAAAAAGGTCTGGCCTCACTTTATTGAGGGGGCGCACCACAAGCGGATGGCACGGGCGTTCGAGCGGGTGGCTAGGGGGGAACTAAAGCGCCTAATTATTAACATGCCACCCCGGCACACTAAGTCTGAGTTTGCCTCGTATCTGCTTCCAGCTTGGTTTTTGGGCAACTATCCGGGTAAAAAGGTGATCCAGACCAGCCACACGGCAGAACTAGCCGTTGGATTTGGTAGAAAGGTACGAAATCTTGTCGATCAAGACGTCTATACAACGGTATTTCCGGGAGTTGGGCTACAGGCGGACTCTAAGGCTGCTGGGCGGTGGGCGACTAACGCCGGTGGAGACTATTTTGCTATCGGTGTGGGGGGCGCTGTCACGGGTAAAGGTGCGGATCTCCTCATTATTGATGACCCTCACTCGGAACAAGAAGCCGCCCTCGCAGAAATAAACCCCGATATCTACGACAAGACCTACGAGTGGTACACATCAGGCCCACGGCAGCGTCTCCAGCCGGGTGGAAGCATCGTTATAGTGATGACGAGGTGGTCAAAACGCGATTTGACGGGTCAAGTACTCAAAAGCGCCGCTCAAAGGGGTGGGGAAGAGTGGGAAGTCATAGAATTTCCAGCCCTTTTGCCATCTGGGAACCCACTTTGGCCTGAGTTTTGGTCGCTAAAAGAACTAGCTGCCTTAAAAGAGGAACTTCCCAACAGTAAATGGCAGGCGCAGTACCAGCAAAACCCTGTTTCAGAGAGTTCAGCCATAGTTAAGCGGGAGTGGTGGCAGATTTGGGAAAAAGATGACCCGCCGAATTGTGATTTTACTTTGATGGCATGGGATACAGCCTTCGAGAAGAGCCAGCGCTCCGACTACAGCGCCCTGACCACTTGGGGAGTGTTCTACCACCCAGACGACACTGGGATTTCACAGGCAAACATCATACTTTTGAATGCATTTAGGGATCGGATGGAGTTCCCAAGGCTAAAACAAGAGGCGATTGATCAATATAAAGAGTGGGATCCAGACTCAGTGATCATAGAGAAAAAAGCCTCTGGAGCGCCCCTGATTTACGAGATGCGGGCTATGGGCATACCAGTGCAGGAATTCACGCCAAGCAAGGGTAACGACAAGATTAGTCGCCTAAACGCCGTGTCAGACCTATTTGCCTCTGGTAGAGTCTGGGCACCGAACACTCAGTGGGCGGAAGAAGTTATAGATGAGGTTGCATCTTTTCCCGCTGGCGAGCATGATGACTACGTTGACTCTGTATCTCTTGCGTTGATGAGATTCCGCAAGGGCGGATATTTACGCACTAATTTAGATGAGCCTGAAGAAATTCCGCAATTTAAAAGGCGCTTCGAAGGCTATTACTAAGGATAAAACATGGCAATTGATAAAGCATTAGGGCAAGCCCCGCTAGGATTAGATCTTGAGCAGATGATGGACGAGCCTGCTATTGAGATAGAAATCGAAGATCCAGAGGCTGTACGTATTGGGATTGACGGCAAACCCATACTAGAGATTGAGGAAGTAGAAGCAGAAGATGACTTCAACGCTAACCTTGCTGAAGAGATGGAAGATGATGCGTTAACAGAGTTATGCGGTGATTTAATTGGCGAGTTTGAGGAAGATCTATCAAGCCGCAAAGACTGGATGCAGACATATGTAGATGGCTTAGAGTTGCTGGGTCTAAAGATTGAAGACCGGACAGAACCTTGGCCCGGAGCCTGTGGTGTCTATCACCCACTATTAAGTGAGGCTCTCGTTAAGTTCCAAGCTGAGACAATCATGGAGACCTTCCCAGCGCAAGGGCCGGTCAAGACTCAGATCATTGGCAAAGAGACTCCAGAGAAAAAAGAAGCAGCTATTCGTGTCAAAGATGACATGAACTATCAGTTAACCGAGGTTATGGCTGAGTACCGACCCGAGCATGAGCGGATGCTGTGGGGCTTGGGGTTAGCAGGTAATGCGTTCAAGAAGGTCTATTACGACCCATCGCTTGAGCGTCAGGTGTCGTTATTTGTGCCCGCCGAGGATGTCGTCGTGCCGTATGGGGCGTCTAATATCCAGACCTCTCAGCGTGTCACACATGTGATGCGCAAGACAGAGAATGAGTTGCGTAGGCTACAGGTAGCAGGCTTTTATCGTGATATAGACCTTGGTGATCCAGTTGATTCATTTGATGAGGTTGAGAAGAAGATCGCTGAGAAGATGGGCTTTCGTGCCTCATCCGATGATCGGTACAAGATCCTTGAGATGCATGTTGACATTGACCTCCCCGGCTACGAGGACAAAGACGAGGATGGGGAGCCGACGGGCATTGCGTTGCCTTACGTTGTTACTATCGAAAAAGGCACGCAAAACGTTTTAGCAATTCGACACAACTGGAACCCTGATGATGAACTTAAACAAAAACGCAATCATTTTGTCCATTACTCATACATCCCGGGATTTGGCTTCTATGCTTTTGGTCTTATCCATCTCATTGGCGCTTTTGCTAAGTCTGGTACTTCTATCATTCGCCAACTTGTTGACGCTGGTACTCTCTCGAATCTCCCCGGAGGATTCAAAACTAAAGGTCTTCGGGTTAAGGGAGATGACACGCCAATCGCTCCGGCGGAATTCCGAGATGTAGACGTAGCCTCCGGCACTATTAAAGACAACATTATGACGCTCCCATACAAGGAGCCGAGTCAGGTGTTGTATACCCTCTTGGGCACCATCGTTGAAGAAGGTCGTAGGTTTGCTAGTGCAGCAGATCTGAAGGTATCCGACATGAGTGCCCAGTCTCCTGTTGGTACAACGCTGGCTATATTAGAGCGCACGCTTAAGGTGATGAGTGCTGTTCAGGCACGGATTCACTACAGCATGAAGCAGGAGTTCAAACTCCTTAAGACCATCATTCGTGACTACACCCCAGAAGAGTATGCATACGAGCCAGTAGAAGGGCCACCACGGGCTAAACAGTCTGATTATGACGACGTGGACGTGATCCCGGTCAGTGACCCAAATGCGGCAACCATGTCGCAGAAGGTTGTTCAGTATCAAGCAGTCATGCAATTGGCTCAGGGAGCACCGCAACTCTACGACCTTCCATACTTACACCGGCAGATGCTTGAGGTCTTAGGCATTAAGAACGCTGCTAAATTAGTTCCGATGCAAGACGATCAGAAGCCTCGAGATCCAGTTTCAGAAAATATGGATGTGATCAAAGGCAAGCCGCTCAAGGCTTTTGCTTATCAAGATCATCAAGCCCATATTACAACCCACCAGACATTTATGCAGGATCCATTGACTGCACAGATGATTGGTCAAAATCCAATGGCACAACAGATGATGGGAGCACTACAAGCCCACATTGCTGAACACTTTGGATACATGTATCGCAATCAAATTGAGCAACAAGTTGGAGCACCAATACCGACGTTTGAGGATGAGGATAAGCCGATTCCAGAGGACGTTGAGTTTGCCTTATCTCGTCTGGTGGCTCAAGCATCTCAACAACTGCTTCAGCAGAACCAAGCCGCCGCTGCACAACAGCAGGCTCAGGCTCAGTCACAGGATCCAATTATCCAGATGCAGATGCAGGAACTTCAGATTAAGGGCCAAGATCTCCAGCGTAAAACGCTTAAAGATCAGACAGACGCCAAACTTAAAGCACAGCAGCAAGAGATTGAGCGGCGACGCATTGAGTCACAAGAGAAAATTGCTCAGGCCAATGTGATGGTCAAAGCCGCTTCTGAAGATGAGAAGCTAAATGTTAAAAAATCTGATGCCCTAATCAAAGCTGTGGCGGAGGATGAAAGAATTAGGCTGGAGAGGGACAAAGAACTTCTCCGGCTTCGTAGTAGGCCACAACCTTCCAAAAAAGGAGAGTAAATGAGTAACGACATTCTCAAGTATCTTTCAGACAAGATACGAGAGGAAATGAAGGTGATTGAAAACGACACGGTTTTAGGCCATGCAAAAGACTTTGGGGACTACAAGTACGCTTGTGGGATCTATCGTGGCTTACTGATCGCAAATAATATTCTTATGGAAACAGCAGAAAGGATGGAAAAAGACGATGACTGAACTTGCCATCGCTACAGAAGAAGGTGAAGTAAGTACTCTGCCAGATACAGACGAACGCAAAGCCAAGCAGTTACCGGATCCTTCGGGATACCGCATTTTATGTGGAATTCCTAACATTGAGGAGCAGTACGAAAGCGGGATTATTAAATCTTATGACACGCTGGCGCACGAAGAACTGCTAACTACAGTCCTTTTTGTCGTGAAGATGGGGTTGGATTGTTATAAGGACTCCACAAGGTTCCCATCAGGGCCTTGGTGTAAGGTAGGGGATTTTATTCTCGTGCGCCCCCACGCAGGTACGCGACTCAAGATTCATGGTCGTGAGTTCCGCATCATCAACGACGATTCTGTCGAGGGAGTAGTTGAAGACCCCCGTGGAATCAGCCGCAAATAGGAGTAAGACATGCCATTACCAAAAGAAGCAGAAGGAAAGCCCGAATTTGAGTTTGAGATAGAGGGTGAAGATCAGGGTAAACCCGTAGAAAATGAAGTAGCAGCTAAGGGAAAACCCGAAGTTGATATAGAAATTCAGGACGATACGCCCGAGGAAGACCGAGGCAGGACACCACTTCCCAAGGAAATTGTCGAAGAATTAGAGGCAGATGAGCTAGAGGAATATTCCGACAAAGTAAAAACTCGTCTAAAGCAGATGAAAAAGGTCTGGCATGACGAGCGCCGGGCCAAGGAAGCCGCTTTCCGTGAGCAGCAGGAGGCTCTAACCGTTGCCCAGCGGGCGATTGAAGAGAATAAACGCTTGAAATCTAGGCTGACTGAGGGGGAGAAATCCTTCATTGATACGGCCAAAAGCGCGGCTGAACTTGAGATGGAGATGGCTAAACGAGCCTATAAAGAGGCTTATGAGTCTGGAGATTCGGACAAAGTAGTGGATGCGCAGGAGCAACTAGCTGCCGTCAACTACAAACTCCAGCAGATAAAAAATTACAAACCCTCTTTACAAAATCAAGAAATTGCTGTAAATAGTCCCCAAGAGCAAGTCCAAGTCCCTAAACCGGATCCAAAAGCGAGTTCGTGGCAAGAGCGAAATCCTTGGTTCGGTACAGACAGACTGATGACTAGTTTGGCATTAGGGCTGCATGAAGACTTGGTCGCCCAACACGGTCAGGCGTATGCAACGACTGACGAGTATTACCAACGTATTGACAAAACAATACGTGACAAATTTCCCGAGAATTTCGGGGACGAGATTAAAACGACTAACGGGGGCGGCAAGCCCGTTACGCGCACCGAACGACCTGCCACAGTAGTTGCTCCGGCATCGCGTAGCACATCCTCCAAAAAGATAGTGCTTAAGCAGTCGCAGTTAATGATTGCGAAAAAATTGGGTTTAACACCTGAGCAATATGCTCGGGAATTTGCGAAGACACAGGAGAACTAACATGGCAGAAAATAGACTTGCACGCGAACTTGAAAATCGATCAACCGTAGAGCGCCCCAAGGCTTGGGCACCCGCTTCAGCATTACCGGAGCCGGATAAACAGCCGGGATATGCATACCGTTGGATTCGAGTTGCCTCGCAAGGGCAGGCCGACCCCAAGAACACATCTTCGAAGATGCGTGAAGGGTGGGAACCTGTTCGGATTGAAGAGCAACCTAAGTTCCAGATGTTAACTGACCCCAATAGTCGATTTAAGGACAATATTGAGGTCGCCGGACTGTTACTCTGCAAGATCCCTGTTGAGTTTATGGATCAGCGTAAGCAGTACTACGCCAAAGCCACTAGAGACAACATGGAAGCCGTAGATAACACGTTTATGAGAGAGAATGACCCGAGGATGCCGCTCTTTAAAGAGCGTTCTTCTAAAACGTCATTCGGTAAAGGTAAATAAACTTTTAACGAGGTTAAAAAATGGCATATCCCACCGTATCAGGCCCTTACGGGCTTATCCCGATCAATTTGATCGGCGGTCAGGTGTTTGCTGGTGCAACCCGTCAGATTCCCATTGGTTCCGGTGAGACAACCGCTATTTTCTTTGGCGACGTTGTTAACTTGAATACTGATGGTAATGTGACGAAGTTAACCACCACGGACTCTGGCTCTGCTGTTGGCGTGTTTCTGGGTGTAACTTACACAGATCCTACCTACGGCCCCACCTATCGTCAGTATTACTCCGGCGGTTTGACAAACTCCACGATGCTTGCATATGTGCAAGATGATCCGGATGCTTTGTTTAAAGTCGCAGTATGTGCTACTGGCACTACCACCATCAGTTACTTAAACCGTACTGATGTCAACCGTAACGCTGCTTTGGTGCAGAACTCTGGTAATACAACCACAGGTGATTCTCGTGTTGCAGTGAACAACGCTACAAACACGACTACCACTCTGCCTGTTCGTATTATCGACACCGTGCCTGAGACAGCAATTGCTGGCTATCCCGGTTCTTACACGGAAGTGATCGTGAAGTGGAACTTTGGTGTGCACCGGTATTACAACGCCACTGGCGTATAAGGAGCATATTAAATGGCTATTTCCCGCGCACAACTACTGAAGGAACTCCTCCCGGGACTGAACGCTTTGTTTGGTCTTGAGTATGCTCGCTACGGCGAAGAGCATAAAGAGATTTTCGAAACCGAAACCTCTGAGCGTTCCTTCGAAGAAGAAACCAAACTGTCTGGCTTCTCAGCCGCTCCTGTCAAAAACGAAGGTTCTGCCATCGCTTATGACAACGGACAAGAGGCATGGACGGCTCGCTATAACCACGAAACCATTGCTCTTGGCTTCTCGCTGACGGAAGAGGCAATTGAGGACAACCTCTATGACTCCCTGTCCAGCCGGTACACCAAGGCTTTGGCCCGTGCTATGGCTTACACCAAGCAGACTAAGGCTGCTGCAATCTTGAATAACGGCTTCGACTCCAACTATACTGGTGGCGATGGCGTTGAGTTGTTCTCGACTGCTCACCCCCTAGTTTCTGGTGGCACCAACAGCAACGAACCCGCAACTCCTGCTGACCTTTCTGAGACCTCCCTTGAGGCTGCTGTTATTCAGATCGCTGCTTGGACGGACGAGCGTGGCCTGCTGATTGCTGCAAAGCCGCGTAAATTGGTCGTTGCTCCTTCCAACATGTTCGTTGCGACTCGTATTCTTGAGACGGAACTGCGTGTTGCTACGGCTGACAACGACATCAACGCTCTAAAGAGCAATGGTTCGATCCCAGAGGGTTACACAGTTAACCACTTCTTGACCGATCCTGATGCTTGGTTCTTGACAACTGACGTTCCCAATGGTCTGAAGCACTTTGTCCGTACTCCGCTTGCGCAGTCAATGGACGGGGATTTCGACACAGGAAACGTTCGTTACAAGTCCCGCGAGCGTTATTCGTTCGGCTGGTCTGATCCGCTAGGCGTCTTTGGTTCACCGGGCGCTTAATGTTGTAAGAAAGGGGGGTTGCAAAACCCCCCTTTTGTTGTATTCTTCGGGTACTAGGAATTTTTTCACCGGCACAGACTGACCTAGCAGACTTTGTAGAGACTGCGCCGGAATGTGCTACAACACAAAGGAGTTTTAAATGGCTCGTACTACCTTTTCAGGCCCAGTCGCCTCAGACAACGGCTTTATTGGAAACGTGACCGGCAACATCGCTGGTTCAGGAACAATCACACACGCTACTACCGCTGCAATTAATGCAACGGCTACAGCAACAGCGGCTGAAGTCGCTACCGGCTACATTACTTCAACCTCTGCCGCAGCAACAGTAATTACCCTACCTACAGGTACGGCTCTTGGCGCAGCGCTTGGTGCAACGCAAGGGACTGTATTTGATCTATATATCGACAACACAGCAGGTTCAAATGCGGTAACTATTGCCGTAAACACCAACGCTGTTCTATCTACCGCCGCTGTTGATACCGCAGGTTCGTTCGGTGACTTAACCGTTGCGTCAGGTGCAACTGGCCTTGCTCGCTATACGCTTATGTTCTCTAGCGCAACCGCATACGCATTTACACGTACTGCTTAATTAGGAGGGCGCTATGGGTATGCAATATGACGTAAAGTCAGCGCACGCTTCGTCCTCTGGTGTATTGGTTAACTACCGTACTCGCCTCAAAGGTGCGGTGGTTTCTGCTAATGCTTCAGCAGCGGCTAGAAATACTGTGTTTGCTAATAATCTTACGCAGACTGGAACGTATGACATTCCGGGTAGCACCACTTGTACTGTAACTATTTCAAATCACGGTTTAACTACTGGAGATCGTGTTTGGTTAGATTTTACAAGCGGTACTGCGGTAGATAATGTATATACAGTAACTGTTACCGGCACTAATACCTTTACCGTTACAACCGCCTCTTTAACGACTAGCGGTAACGTAACAATGTACGCAGACATTCTTTGTGAGGCTGATTCTTACAACCCAACAGCATTTAATGTGCTGATTCCGGGTGAAGGAATTTTGGCTGAACAAGGTATTTTTGTAGGTTTGGTAGCGAATGTCACGGCAACAATCTTCTACGGATAACCACATAAATGCAAAACGAAAAAGGTTACACGTTAGCAGGCCATAAGATCTTCTTTGGCATCCCTGCTTACGACCACAAGGTTTCTCTCAAACAAGCCATTTCTTTGATGCGGTTTGCTCAACAGGCGCCACAGCATGGGATTGACATTACGGTTGGGAGTATCTGTGGGTGCTCGGTAGTTTCCCGGGCACGTAATCTTTTAGTTCAGGATTTCTTGGAGTCCGATGCTACGGAATTGATGTTCATTGATGCGGACATTAACTTTCAGCCAGAGGACATTGTTCGTTTGATGGCGTGGGTTACGGAAGACAACATTGATATTGCCGCTGGTATCCCATGTGCTAGAAAAGCAGAAAAGACCTACATCGTCACGCTTGATGAGGACGATAAGGGTGTCACCATGAACGGTATGGGGCTGGTACGTGCTAAACGTGTGGCTACCGCTTTTATGATGATTAAACGGAAAGTCATTGAGGATCTGGTTAAAGACAACCCGGAGTGGCATTACTGGGACGAAAGAACCGGGCGCTCAATGTCGGCTATTTTTGACTTTGCCGTAAAAGACAACTCCTACGTAGGTGAGGACTATCTGTTCTGTGACCGCGCCCGTGCGGCAGGCTTCCAAGTTTGGGTAGATCCGACGATCAAGTTGGGCCACATGGGTGTACAAGAGTACGAGGGCGATTACGGAAACGAAGCCTTTTATCCACGGCTTGTTAAAGATCAGAAGGTGTCAAATGGCTAAGACTCCTGCATGGCAACGCAAAGAAGGTAAGAACCCAAAAGGTGGGCTAAACGCGAAGGGGCGGGCATCGTACAACGCTGCTAACCCCGGTAAGCCCGGACTTAAGGCTCCTCAACCCGAAGGCGGCGCACGCAAGAAATCATTCTGTGCTCGGATGACGGGCATGAAAAAGAAATTAACCAGCGCTAAAACCGCTAACGATCCAAACAGCCGTATCAATAAGAGTCTACGGGCGTGGAAGTGCTGATATGGAACAGTTTTTCTTAGTTGGGTGGTCGGCTTTACTAACTGCTTTTGTAGCAGTAGTTGGGTTTATTGCTCGTGAAAAGAACGAGAAGTTAAAAGATCTCGAAGATAAAGTTAACAACGCTAGAGTGGAGGTGGCCCGTGAAAACGCTACTAAAACAGAAATTGCACAACTTGTTGAACACTTTGACACAAGGTTTAACCGCCTTGAAATCAAAATTGATGGCCTTATTTCAAAGGGGTAAATGATGGCAGAGAAGTCAGACCGCACAAAGATGATTGAAGAGTCTAAGGTAGACCCCGATGAAGATATTATGACTCGGGGCGTTCGTGGTGCTATGCGTGGTATAGCGCTAGGCGCGAGTAAAGCCGGAGACTTTGTTAAACAAGGCGTAGAAGATTTGAAGCGCGGTGCTGAGACCACCGCCGATGACATTCATATGCTATTAGGTACAAAGCGCGGCAAGATGAAAGAAGACTATTTAAACGAAAAATATCCATATCGTTCTGGCGCTCCTGAGAAAAAATCTACGCCCGAGAAGAAGCGGGCCGGTGGCACTGTTGGTTCAGCATCTAAGCGCGCCGACGGTTGCGCAACCAAGGGCAAGACCCGTGGAAGGATGGTGTGAGATGGCTAGAGATTTTGAAGACTACTATCGGGATCAGGAAGCAGCAAACCCTATGACAAAAAAAGAAAAGGCGCAAGATATAGCCAATCGTGAGTATGAAAAACGTATGTTGGATGAAGAGTCCAAACGCCTAAAGGAAGAAAGTAAGCCTGAATTTAAAGCCCGCGTAGAAAGGGCTATTCGTGATCGCGGCCCAATATCTGGTGGCGGTTCTGGTGCGGGTGTAGATATTGAAGGTTTACCCAAGAAATTAAAACCCGGCCCCAAAAACATGAAAAAAGGCGGGATGGTTGGGTCTGCTTCCAAGCGGGCTGATGGCTGCGCTACTAAAGGCAAGACCCGTGGGAAGATGGTCTGATGCCAACCGTATCAGCCAAACAAGAAAGATTTATGCAAGCGGTGGCTAATAACCCAAAGTTTGCAAAAAAGGTGGGCGTACCAACGTCCGTAGGTCGTGAATTTACGAAAGGAAAAGACATGAAAAAGATGAAGAAAATGGCTGCTGGCGGTATGCCTATGGGGTCAGACGGCAAACCTACTTTTGTAGGTGATGGCAAGGGCAAAATGAGATCTGGTGGTCTTGCTGGCGGTCACAAGCAAGCCGACGGTGTTGCTAAAAAAGGCAAGACTAAGGGTAAGGCAGTAAAAATGGCTTACGGCGGTAAGTGCTAAATGCGTGCTAGCCGTGGGATGGGGATAATGAACCCCTCTAAAATGCCGAAGGCCAAGACGATCACCCGCAAGGATGATCCGAATAAGGTCAAGATGTATGCCAAGGGCGGTGAGTCCAAGGTAAACGAGGCTGGTAATTACACCAAACCCGGTATGCGTAAAGCATTGTTCAACAAGATTAAGGCTGGCGGTAAAGGCGGTGCTCCGGGTCAATGGAGCGCCCGTAAGGCACAAATGCTGGCTATGCAGTATAAGAAATCTGGTGGTGGGTACAAGTGAAGTGGTCGGACAAGCGTAAAAAGTC
>Ga0172375_10010512_pt1 | contig 11991 bp, 11 predicted proteins | sample LakKiv1m_FD_114537 | JGI IMG/M metagenome (GOLD analysis project Ga0172375, IMG submission 114537) | Freshwater microbial communities from Kabuno Bay, South-Kivu, Congo - kab_092012_11.1m | ecosystem: Environmental > Aquatic > Freshwater > Lake | place: Democratic Republic of the Congo... | reverse complement strand
TAGGACTATTCTTCAGGTAATTATCGGTTTTTTTGGCAGCTTTATTTTAATCCGTTCTGTTTCCTCAGTAGAATTTGGGGCATGGGCGCTTAACTTAACCTTTGCTTCTTTTCTAGGCTTAGTTGATTTTGGGATTGCCACAGCTATTATTAAATACACTGCCTCAGAAACAAAAAACGTTAATAAAATATTTTGGACCGCCATGTTTTATTACGGTACTGTTGGACTTCTGGCTGGGGCAATTATTATTTCTATTCAATATTGGCTAAAAGATACACTTTATCATGGCTATTCTCCATCTTTTCTGTTTATTGCAACCGCTGTAGTCGGTACATATATTAGCTGGTTAGCAGCAAACTTTAATAATATTCTTAATGGTTTGCAGATGATGAAGCGTACTAGCGCTTTAGAAGTTATCAAAAGTGCCTTATTCTATCTTTGCATTATCCCCTTAATTCCCAAATTTCATCTTTATGCTTTTCCCTTGGGTTTTACGTTAAGTAATATATTAGGTTTCGTTTTGTCTTATTATTTAATTAAAGGAAAAGCTGATTTAAGTTTTCACAATTTTGATATCGAAATTTTCAAAAAACTGTTTACTTATGGATTAAAATCTTATGGAATGCATCTAACTGCACTTTTTAAGATGTCTTTTATAAAAATTGTAACCTCGCAAATATTTAATCTCCAATATGTAGCCTACGTTGAAATGTCTCAAAAAATTGGCTCTTACATCCGCCAGATGTATTCGTCCATTAATTCCCCTCTACTTCCTGCGGCCTCATTCTGGCATGCCAGTGGCGATAAAACTAAAATTAAAAAACTGTTTTGGTATTCCCAATCAATATTTACCGGTTTAGGTATTTTAGGCACCATCACCTTTATCCCGTTAGCACCTTTTTTAATCACATCATGGTTGGGAAGTTCTTATGCTGCCGTAATTCCTATTGCCATATTAGAATGTATTAGTATTTTTGGAAATATGTTATTAGGACCAATATTTACTATTTATCAGGGAATGGGTCGTTTCAAACCTATTTTAGTTACGTTTACTTTAACTGTAATTTTAATGTTGATATTGTTGCCTTTGCTGGGCAATGTAATTGGTTTTCACGGGCTTTTCTATGGTTTTATAGTTGCTGAGTTTGTTCCAATGTTAATTTTCTTCAGCTGGTTTTTAAAACGGAAAATGCCTTTTTAAGCTTCCATCTTAGCCACAGTGAAGGATAAAAAAACATATTAAATATAAAAGATGATAATTTATATTTTGCTGGCGTGTGAGCGATTATAAAGCGTAAACTATTTATAAGACTTTGTTTGATCTTAAAGTTTTCTGAAGCTGATTTGCTGCCAAGATGAAATATTCTTGCTTTAGGAACGTTTACTATTTTGTAATCAAGTTTAGCCACTCTAACACACAGATCGACATCTTCCAGATACATAAAATATTTTTCATTAAACCCATTTGATTGATGAAAGAGTTGAGTTTTAATTAGCATACAACAACCGGAAACAAAATCCCTTTCTAAATAATTAATAGATGATTCATACATTTCTTTATTAATATGTTTAGGTTGCGTTTTTTGCCAGTTTATTAAGCCTCCATAGTCATATAAAGTTTTGTTCTTAACTTGGTGTTCTATAACCGGTCCACAAATGCCTATTTTTTCGCCACTTTCTATTACTTTAGTTAATTGAATTAATAAATCTGAATAAACTACAGTGTCATTATTTAAAAATAAGTAGTAATCATAGTTATTGTTTTTAATTTTATTGATTACAAAATTATTACCAGCTGCAAAACCATAATTTTTTATAAAAGGTAGAATTGAAATATTGTTAGAATTACTATGTCGGTTAATAGTACCTTGATTATCTAAAACATATATATCAACCTTTAATTTATTTTTGTTAATTTTTGCTAAGCTTTCTAAACATTTGTTTGTAATTTTAGGATCACCAAAGTGTAAAATTATAATAGCAAATTTAATCATTTTAATATCCTTTTGATAGATCATACTTATTTAACATAATTGGAATACCATTTTCTAAAATATATGTTTGTTTGCATTTCTGGCATGCTAGTATTTTGTCCTTATTACTTATTGATTGACTACCGCATTTTAAGCAGCATAGACTCTTGATTATATTTGTTTTAAGATCTTTCCGAAACTTAAATCTCATTATTTTTTCATACCAGTAATAACAACAATTTATTACTCTTTCGTATTTTTCACTAGCCCATTGATTAATTATATTTCTAAGTCTGTATGTAACTTGTTGTAATAATTCTCCTGCTTTTTTATCATAAATATTTAATATTTTTTCTGGGTCATCACTAATTTTAATTTTTATTTCATTTTTCCACTGATAATATATATTTATTTTTTTATCTAAACTATTTATAAAATGCCGGAAGTTGTAACTGTGAGCATATAAAACATGAATAAAATGAGCAAATTGAGTTTGTTGAGTTTCTTTTTTGGGATAAAAATATAAAGTATTATCTTTGCAGTCAATAAACCAACGATGATAATGCCAGCCGAAAATCCTTTCCCTAAGTATATGAGGAGTTATTATTAGACCTCTTTTGGCTACTCTAGATATTTCCTTTACAAATTTATCTGGCTTCTCTATATGTTCTATAACTTGATTACATAATACAAAATCAAAACTTTGATTAGTAAACGGGAGCTTACAGCCATCGGCAATAATTGTGGGACGATCTATTTTAATCACTTTACGCTGTCTTTCCTTATCTTGATATAACCAACGATCAACTAAAACATCACTACGAGGATGTGGGTTATGCCCTGAGCCAATTTCCAAAACTAACTCTTTTGAGGTTACTGGTAGCCGAATCATATTAAGTCTTGGTAAAGTTGGTAAAGTTTTTCACTTTGTTTGCTGGCATCATAATATTTTTTGACTCTTACTAAACCTAATGCGCTTAGCTTTTTCCGTAAAGTTGAATTTTCTATCATTTGCTTCAATCCTATATAAAGCTGCTTACCATCGCCTTGTTTGACTATAAAACCGCTTTGATCAACTACTTCTGGGATAGCTCCACAGTTAGTTGTTAGAACTGGTAGTCCGCACGCCATGCTTTCCAAAAGCACCATACCTAAGTATTCTTCCCAAAATTTAGTTGATTTGGATGGCAAAATTAGAAAATCAGCCTGGTTCATAATATCTGGTATTTTAGAATAGGGATAAAAGTTTGGCGTAATTCCCAAATCAATAAATGATTGCTGCATCGGACCTTTGCCGACAACCTTAAGAAGAAAATTGGGATACTGTGATTTAATTTTACGATAGGCTTGGATTAATTCTTCAATTCCCTTTTGTGATTCTAACCTGCCAATAAATAGACCAATAATTCTATTTTTATCTTTAGTTAAGCTCATAGGCTTAAACTTATCTAAATCTACGCCGTAGGGAATTATAGTTATTTTATCTTGATTTACACCTTCGGTTACTAAACATTTTTTAGCTTTGTTAGTTAGACAATGAAAATGATCACTATTTTGCAAAACATTAGCTTTTAATTTTTTCCGTCCCCAAATACTTTCATGATTAAAGGGAATCGTTTCAGAACAAGTTGTCAATACTTTTTTAACATAACCCATCTTTTTAGCGTAAATTGCTTGGCTGGAAAAATGAAAATATGTTTCGCGTACATGAGCAATTTCATAACCTTTTAATTTATTTTCCAAACCCCAAAGATACATCGCGTCACCGTTAATTAGTCTATTTAATATGGGTAACTTTTTAGGAAACTCTGGAAGGTCAACTGGGCTAGGAAGTTTAATGGTTGGGATATTCACTTTATGTTTGGGTTTTAGGCTACTAAATCCTGTTATCTTAATATTCGAATGTTTATTCAACATTGGATAGTAGCTTTGAAGTTCAAAATTATTGATGTACTGGCCACGAATGAAGGCAATGGTCATAAAGAATTAATAATGTTGTTTAGCTTATTCATAGTATTTTTCCAATTATATTTGTTTTTTATATATTCAGATACTTTATCAGAATTATTATGATTAGTTTTAAGTGCCTTAATAATAGCGTTAGAAAAATCTACTTCAGATCTATTAGTAATATAACCGCAATAATTTTTTATTACAAAATTATCTATTGTCTCTCTATATCCACCTTCATTAACTGCCACTACAGGCAATTTACATCTCAAAGCTTCAATAATAGATAATCCAAACGGCTCATTATGAGCAGCTGCTAACAGCAATAAACTACTATTATATAATTTATTAACTTGCTTATTATTTATATTATTTTTATGAATTAGTTTTACATTTAATTTAAATGCTAAATTTATAATATGCTCATGATCTCTACCTACATTTCCAACAACAATTAAGGGGTGTCTATATTCAGTAGGTAGCATAGATATTGACCGTATTAGAAAATCCACCCCTTTAAACTTTGAAGTTGACCCTATAGTTAAATAATAATTCAACCTTTCTGTCATATATGGTTTTATATGTAGTGGAATTGCCATAGGTAAGATATCGATTGGTCTCTTATATATATTTATTAGTTTGTCCTGTGAATATTGAGAATTAGATAAAATGATTGAAGCGTGTTTAACATTTATATAATCGATATATTTTAAAGGAAATCTAAATAGATTTACTAATTTATATTTAATTTTTGAATTAAGATATATAGAATCATCATAAAACTCTCTAGGCTCTTCATGACATATATAAATAGTGTTCACTAAACTCTGTAATACTATTGGAGATTTTGTTAAATAATCGTGTGACAATAATACTAGTTCTGGATTTATTATTTTAATATTATTTGCAATACGAGCATTAATCTTTGGATATAAAAAGTAAATATAGTATAAGTAATGAATAAAATTTATAAATCTTATTTTTTTAATTGGAGGAATAGTATGTATTTCATGATTTTTTTTTAATTCTTGAGCAATTCTTAACATTATTTGCTTTGCACCTCCATCTGTTAGATTGCTATAGACAACAATTTTCATATTATGATTTAATTATATTGTTATTAATTTTTAATTAAATATGCAAATTAAAAAGATATCTTTATTAGTATTATTCTTAAGTTTATTCTTTTCTAAACCAACATTTGCAATTACACCATTTTTTGAGGAATTTAATAATAACTATAGCTATACAAACGTTTGGACAGTAAATAACTATTTAAATAGAGGGATCATATCGTTTTCAGAGTTTCCTGATAATATAACTTTAAGATCTAATTCATATAATTTCCCATATATTTATTCTAATGACATTTTTCCGCCTACTGGTAACTTTGATGTATCATTCGAATTTCAATACTATCAAAGCGGAGACCAATTTGGAGATGGAATTGTTTTAAGTGATAACGTTCCCTCTTTTTTATCTAAACCTACTTTTCAGAATACAATAGTACAAGTTTGGCAAGATGGCACAAATCATTTAAACTATGCAGCTACTTTATGTCCTGAATCAGTGCCTACATGTTCTTTTACAGGAGGATACTATATTATATATAAGACAGACAACGCAGATAATCTAAAACATAAAATAAATATTAAGTATTATAATAATCAATATTATTATTTTGTAGATAATTTATTAATATATAAATCTATTATTACTACTAGAAGACCAAATGCAATATGGTTTGGTAATCCAGTTACAGTTGGAAGTGCTCCTGGTTGGTATGATTTCTCCATTGACTACATAAAAGTCAACAAGCTTCCAGACAAAGTAATTGATGTGCCCTTCTTTTCTCAAGTTGATCAATCGTGGAAGGATGAGGAATATGACCACTCAATTTTACATGGTTATAATTACACCATAGGGAGTTCGGGATGTTTAATTAGCTCAGCTGCTATGGTTTTAAGTAAGTGGGGTTATACATTTGACAATAGTCTAAATACCACAAATCCATTTAATCTAAATACTTTTTTCAAGGATACAAAAAACTTTAACAACAAAACGGCCTTATTTTGGTCTGGCATCACAGATTTTCAAACCCAAACTAAAAAAGCTAATGCCTTCTTATACTCTAAATTACCCAGTTTTGAATTAAAAACTACATCTTATAATATTAATACTCTAAAATCAGATATCGATAATGGTTATCCAGATATTGTTGAAGTAATACAAGACGATCAAGGAACTAGTGATCAAACGGATGATGATTTACATTTTGTGGTAGCTAAGGGATACGATGATAATAATGTTTATATTCACGATCCATTGTTAAAATCAGCATCAGATTCAGCAACCCTACAAGACTTATATCCCAACAAAGAATACCGCCGAATGATTAGGCTAGTACCATCACAAACTGATCAAAGTTACATTTGGCTGCATTTGCTGTCCAACCATGAGGCAATAGTAACTCTTAATGGTCAAAAAACAGGAGTTGATAGTATCGGTAATGAGTTTAATGAAATATCCAATGCACTGTATTACGACGAAGGAGGAATTGCCGGAGCTCCAGGATATACAGTCTTTGAGCTTCCTCAACCCACGTCTGGAGACTACACTCTTTCTATTAGTGGTGATAATACTTCTAATATTAAATTTAATTTAGCCACCTATAACATCGAATCTTCTCAGGTACGACATGACGTTGATGAAAGTTCTGACACAGATGGTATTAATGATTACGTTCTTAGTTTTAATCCCTTAAGTGAAGCTAATAATTCAACTCTCACTAAAATTATCGATCCTACTCCTACATCCACTCCCACACCTTTCTCCAGTCCAACTCCATCTCCAACCATTGTTCCTACGCCAATCCCCACTCCTATACCAACTCCGCAACCAGAAATTAACCCGTTTAAAAAGTTAAGAAGTTTTATTAATTTATCTTACCGCAATCATGAAATCAAAACTAAAGTTTATCGAGATTTATTAATCCTAAAAGTTGATTTGGCTGAATTTCTATATAGTTTCCGGGCATATCGCGCAACCGAAGTAATGCTTAATTTTATTCAAAACTCAGTTGCTAAAACTCACAAAAACCAAATTAGCAAATCTGCAGCTAATGAAATAATTTCTTTGGTTGAACAGCTAAAAGAAGATCTGAATTTATAATAAAGTTTAGAAGTTATATAACAAAGCGCGTCGATTTTATCGGCGCGTTTTGGTTCTACCCATATAAAAATCCTTCTGAGTAGGGCTTAATTTCTCTAGACTATAACGCAACATAGTTCTGGGCATTTGTTGGTAATTAATATCTAAAAAATTTAAAAGTGCTTTGAGATCTTTTTTACCTACTTCCCTAAGCATCCAACCCACTACTTTATTTATTAAATCGCGTTTGTCAGTTAATAGTATTTTGGCAAAATTTAAGAAGGGATAAAATTGACCTCTTTTTATAAAAGAATAAGTTGCCATTACAGCAATTCGCCTATCCCATAAATTTTCTGATTTAATTAATTTATCCAACACTTTTAAATCTCCCTGATGTGACCATAAATATTCTCCAACTATTCTTGGGCAAGTTACATCAATCAAATCCCAATTATTTATCTTATCTTTATTATTAAGATAATACTGATATATATGTTTCTTATTTTCATCACTAGCTTCACTATATTGATAAGTCAAAATCAGAAGTCCAGTCATTCGATACTCATGAATAGGGCTTTTTATTAATTTGTCTAAATCAGAAAAATCTATTTGTTTATAGAATTTTTGAGCGATTAATCTTTGTTGAGGCATAGTCAACCCCAAAAATTGATCTCCTTCTCCATACTCTCCAGTACCAGTCTTAAAAAATCGTTGGAAAATTTTTATTTTTACAGGATTTTTTAAATTATTTAATTCGTTAATTATTTGAGTTTTCATTATTATCCTCGTAGAATTGAGTTTTACTAACTATTTGATCTAATATTAACAAGCTTTCTGGCAAATAGTTACTTGATTGAAATATAATTACTTCATTACTTATCAAAAAATTATTAGTTAAAAATACATAAGCATAATCATTGACTATGCCCCTTATATCACTGGAGTCAATATTTCTTTCTACTTTATATCCTGTTAAACCATATATATTTTTATAATCTAATACCTTTAAGTTCTTACAATCAACATAGCCATTTGGGCCTGCAGCGCTACAGTATAAATCTGAGTTCATAATTTTATTTTTGATGTTTGTCTCTTTTTTATTTTCTAATTCTTCTAACCTAATACTTAATTTTTTATCTAAAAAAACACAACTTAAATCCGAACATTCATCAATATTTGGGCTTGGAATAGAAATCACTATACCTATAACCGGATTCCTGTACACCCCATCTATGTAGCTAGATTTTGGCATGGGCACTGGAGTCTTAGTAGCAATAATCTCAGAAGTATTCTCAATAACAATCTGGGGATCTGTTTTGTCAGTCTTATCCTTTTTGGTCAAATCCAAAATTGGAAAGATATTATTTACTGCACCTAGAAATACTAACCCAGTAAGTATCCCAGATAGTAATATTAAAATAATTAGCTTCATAATTTAATTCAAAATAACTATGGAAGCGTTTAAAATGGTTGCAAAACTTACCCAGGCAAGATACGGAATCATAAGGTAAGCCGCTGTTTTATTAATCTTATAAAACTTCATTATTAGAACTAAAATTATTATCCACAATGCAATTATCTCAAGTAAGGCCATGAATGGATTTTTTAAACCGAAAAAAAATACAGACCACAAAATATTAAATATTAAATGTATAAAATATAAAACTAGAGTTTTTTTACTAAGTGGGTTCCTCTTATTCCGCCATATTAAATAACTGGCAATTCCCATAAAAATAAATAAAGTAGTCCAGACTGGAGCAAAAATCCAGTTGGGAGGATTCCAACTCGGTTTATTAAGCGTGTTATACCATGAATTAATACTTGAGGTTGTAAATATAGAACCTAAAAAACCTGCAATTTGAGCAATCACAATTGCGATAAAAACTTCTAGAAGTTTAATTTTTCTTTCTTGGTGTTTTTTAATTTTCTTCATTACTAATACCATGTTACACTATTTTATGACTTCACGCACACATGATTTAGGTTCTTTTACTTTACTCAATCTATTTATTATTAGTCAATCTCTACCCAAAATGAGTATCGTAACTGCATTTATGGCTATAATGGCTTGTTTTTTGGGTGGGTTATTTCCTGATATTGACAAACCTAGTTCTGATGTTTGGGATAAAATACCAGGAGGTTCACTAATTGGTAGGCTAATTCAACCATTTTTGGGAGCTCACAGACATTTCTCTCATTCTATTGTTGGTTTAATTATTTATGGTTTATTATTTAAGCTACTATTAGACTATTTAGGTAAATTTATTTTGGTTGATATGACTGTAATTTGGGCCTCCTTTATGATTGGAGTTTTGTCACACTTGATTTTAGATAGTTTAACTAAAGAAGGCGTGCCTTGGCTTTTCCCAATTGATATACACTTCAAAGTGATGAATATTAAAACTGGTAGTTGGGGAGAAAAATTAATTGTTTTTCCTGGTTTAATTATTATAAATTTATTTCTTATATATACTTATTATCCAACATATTTAAACCTGTTACATAATTTTATTAACTAAAATTGCATCGATTATGAATAAAAATACTAAGACATATTATTCTCAGATAAGATCTGATGTTTTTGATATGATTTGTGATGGTCAAAATAAAATACTAGAAATTGGCTGTGGTCAAGGTAAAACATTGCAATTGCTAAAAAAAATTAAAAAGGCAAATTTTACTGTCGGGATTGATAAACATTTTCCTTCTATTAAATATGCTCAAAATATCGTCGATAAAGCCATTTGTTGTGATGTGGAAAAAGAAAAAATTAAGTTAGAAAAAAATAGTTTTGACTATATTTTATGTTTGGATATTATTGAGCACTTATACGATCCCCAGGTTTTTTTAACCAACTTAAAAAGCCTTTTAAAACCTTCTGGAATATTAATTGTGAGCATTCCCAACATTAGAAATATACAAATTTTAAAAAATTTAATAGTAAAAGATTCCTGGAAATACGAAAATAAGGGGATTTTAGATAAAACTCATGTACGTTTTTTTACCAAAACCAGCTTTGTTCAACTTGCCAATAATTGTGGATATGAAATGATTAAGTATAAATTTAACAGCCCTGAGTTAAATCGTCCTACAAAACTGCTTGATCTAATTAGTGGTCACCGACTAGCTCCATTTTATATTGTTCAACATCTATTCAAATTTAAGTTAAAATCATAACACTATTTTTCCGGCCATATATTTTTTCCAGATTTTAAAAAGTTCCCAAGTACTAACTACATCTCTTGAAACATAATTAGCAATATCAATAGTTTTATCTTGTTTGAAAAGCTTTGATACATGTAAACCAGAAATACCTTTTCCTTTGGGATTCGTAATACTAAAGGCTTTACATAAAGCCTCTAGGCTATAAATGGCACTACCTTTGAATTTATCCATTAAGTCTGTCTGTTGATCCTGACTACGAGTAATTTCAAATGGTATTTTGATGAGATTTTTTGCACTACGGAATATAATGTAAGGCCAGTCAAAGTTGTTGCCATTAAAGCTGATAAAATGTTCGAACTTAACCACTATTTGCCAAAAATGTTTCAGAAGTTCTTTTTCGCTCTCAAATGTTAACAAAGTAAAATTGGCATCATCTAAATTCATATCTTTTATTTTGTTTTTTTCCAAAGCTAAAACCTGGCCTTTGCAACTTTGAGTATTAAGCATCCCAATTGCCACTACTTGACCAAACATAGGATACAAAGCAGTCGCTTGTTTGGCCTTTTCCTTGTCTTGCGTATTGTATTGTAGTTTTTCCAAAAGATAATCCTGACTCCATTTATCTAAATTTTCATAATCTTCGCCCGCTGTTTCAATATCAAAAATGAGAGACTTACGAGGTTTTAAGTGATTTTCAATCGCTTCATCATCAAGTTGCCAAGCTTGAGTAATTACTAATCCAAGAGTTCCTTTATAAGCATCTACACGCCCCGATATTCGATAAACTTTATTTGGTTCAAGGGGCGCAGTCGGTATGCTTTCTTCCCAAACTTTAGCCCCGATCATACCGCTAACATGAGAAAGTTCTGCTTTGAGGAATTTTTTTCCAGAAGCTGCATCTTTGCGTTCTACTTTAATCACTGCAAAAATATCTTCAATTATCATTCCTGCAGATAGAGATTTGATATCCATATTTATTTCCAGAGTCATTTGACTAAATACATTAATAAATATTTTGTCAAATTGAAACTTATTATATTATTGTTATTTCATTAAGTTTTGATTGCGTTTGAGCCAGTGTCGGTGCTCTCTATATTCAGGATCATATTTTTCTACAAGTTGCCAAAACCTTTTTGAATGATCCATGTGTTTAATATGTGCCAGTTCATGAATAATAACATATTCCAAAACTACCTGTGGAGCCTTAATTAGTCGCCAAGAAAAATTAAGATTTCCTTTTGATGAACAACTGCCCCACCGACTATCTTGGTCTCTAATAGTTATCTTGCCATACGAAATATCCATTTTTTGAGCAACTAACTTGGTAGTTTGTCTAATTAATTTACCGCCCTGATTAATTAAGTGTTTTTCTAAGGTTTTCAAAGCAATGCTTTTTTCTGGTGCCGATAGATAAAGTTTATTATTTGTAAATTTGGCAGAGAATTTATTTGTGTCAAATACTATGTCGTACAATATACCTTGATAAAGATACTTATTCTTTTTCCTTTTTGTCTGCAATTGAGCTATTTTATTTTCTATCCATTTTTGATGACTTTTAATAAATTGTTGTGCGATTATATCTGGGATCAGCCAAGGTTTGGTAACAACTACTTCCCCATTACTTTTAATAGTTAAGCGTAAGTTTCGGCTCCTTTTATTTGTTTTAATAGTGTATTTAAAAGCCAAAGGATTCATACTATATACATTATACTTGATACAATATACTAGATTTATGGAATACAAAGGACTTATT
>Ga0172375_10010510_pt1 | contig 11993 bp, 15 predicted proteins | sample LakKiv1m_FD_114537 | JGI IMG/M metagenome (GOLD analysis project Ga0172375, IMG submission 114537) | Freshwater microbial communities from Kabuno Bay, South-Kivu, Congo - kab_092012_11.1m | ecosystem: Environmental > Aquatic > Freshwater > Lake | place: Democratic Republic of the Congo... | reverse complement strand
TGAATTTAGGCGGGGTGGTCATCGTTTTGCAGATAAGCCGAGTTTTGCCGTTAGATTATAGTAAGTTTTAGCACTCTTGACACGCGAGTGCTAAGAGGAGTAAAATAGAACCATGGAAAGCCGGACTCAAAAACTCTTAAATTCAATCATCCGGGAATATGTGAAGACCGCCGAGCCGGTAGGGTCGTCTTTGCTGGTGGAAAAGTACGGCCTGGATATTAGTTCCGCTACGGTGCGCAATGAAATGGCGGCGCTCGAAGAGGCGGGGTATATTGCCCAGCCGCATACCTCGGCCGGCCGGGTGCCGACTGCAAGGGGCTATCAGTTTTATGTTGATAATTTTTTAAACGAAAAAAAGATTAACGCCAAGGTGGAGGATTCGTTCGCGGCGATTATAAAAAAACATAAAAAAGACCGCGAACTGCTTTTGAAAAATCTCGCGAAATTTATGGCCGAGGCGTCGGGGGCGGCGGTAGTTGTGGGTTTTGGGCCGATGAATGTTTATTATACCGGTATTGCCAATATTTTTTCCCAGCCGGAGTTTGCCGAGGCCAATTTAATTTATAATTTAAGTTTAGTTATCGACCATCTGGACGAGGTGATGCAGCGGATCTTTCGGGAGGTGAAGGACACCAGAATTTTAATCGGTGAAAAAAATCCGTTTGACGCGCGGTGCGCCAGTATTTTATCCGATTATAAGCTGGGGCGGGAGAGCGGTATCTTCGGCTTCCTTGGACCGATGCGGATGGACTATGATTTTAATCTGGGACTCATCAAGCACGCCAAAAATTTAATCAATCAAATATAATAAAATGACTTTCAAAAAAACATTTTTTCCCAAACTTCTGGAGACCTATCGTTTTTATCAAAAACAGCGAAGCCAGATTGTGCCGCGGTCAAGCGATCTTTTACGTAATTCCAAACAGGCGATTTTTGCCATTCACCGAGGTGACAAAAAGGAAATGGCCGAGGCGATTAAAATCATTGATGATTTGGCGACAGATTTGATTAAAGTGACCGGCGAGAAGGACTATCTCAAATATGAGGGCAGTTTTCTCGCGGCGCTGGAAGAATATATTGAGGCCAAGCTTTTTTACGCCGTTTTGAGCGGTAAGCCGATTGATTTTTTACCAAAGATCAAAGAAGAATATTATGAAGAGTATCTAGGCGGGGTGTGCGATGTGACAGGCGAGTTGGTGCGCCAGGCGACCAGAGAAGCAAGCAAGGGAAATTATCGGGTAGTGGCGAAATATCGGGATATTACCGAAAGTTTTGTCGGCGAATTGATTAAATTTAATTTGGTCAGCCATCTGCGGCAGAAATACGACGAGGCCAGAAGAAATCTGGAACGGTTGGAGAGAATGATTTATGAATTGAAAATTAGGGATTTAAAATAAAAACGCGATGCGAATGTATGCGAATTGCATGCGAATGTTCCGAATAAAAACGAATAAAATGCAAAATATGGTTAATAATAAACAACTAGACGACCCGCCAAAAGCTGCGCATTTAGGCGGGCAGGTGAACGAAGAAATTAGTGAAATTGAGAACGTTGATATTGATGATAATTTAGCGGGCGATCCCGCCTCCGCTCCGCAGGGCGAGGCTTCGGCGGGCGAGGATTGGGAGACTAAGGCCAGGGAATATCTGTCTGGCTGGCAAAGGGCGCTTGCTGATTATGATAATTTTAAAAAGAACAGTGAAAAGTCCCGAGAAGAGATGGTGAAATTTGCCAGTGCTGGTTTGATTCTTGATCTTCTGCCAGTATTGGATAATTTCAAGACCGCGGTGAAGCATATCCCGGAAGATCAGCAAAATCTGGATTGGGTTGTCGGCGTGAGGCATATCCAAAAAATGTTGACTGATGTTTTGAGGAATAACGGCGTGGAAGAGATCAGAACCGTGGGCGAGAAGTTTAATCCGGAGCTTCATGAGGCATTGGAGCAAAAGTGCGACGGCGGTTGTAAGGATCATGAAATTTTGGAAGAGGTCCAGGCCGGGTATTTGTTAAATGGCAAGGTCTTGAATCCGGCGAAGGTAGTAGTAAATATAAAATAGAATATCCGCCCGCCTCGGGCGGGCGGATGCGTCCGCCTGAGGCGGAAGTAAAAAATTAAATAATAATAAATTTCGGAGGGGAAAATGTATGAGTGAAGACAAAATCAAGTATTTTTGTCCCGAGTGCAATTATGAAAGCAGTGATGGTGGTCGTTGTCCGGCGTGCGGCGTGACGCTCGAGCCGGGGGAGGACTATAACGACGATAATCTGCCGGAAGAAAATTCGGAAGAGGAGGAATAAAAGTTTAATTTTAACTAAAAATAAATAACGGGCCGGGCGCGTTATTCTTAGCGCGTCGGCCGGCAAGGAGACAATAATATGTCACTGATTAAATGGACTCCGATCTGGGATCCTTTCGAGGATGCCGGTCGCGAACCTGATTTCCCGGTGATGCGGGGAATGCGGGCCTTTGTGCCGGCGATGGACGTTTACCAGGATAAAGATAATGTCTATGTGGAAACGGCGCTCGCCGGAGCGGATCCGGAAAAAGTGGATATTTCCATTGAGAACGACGTGCTAACAATCAAAGGTTCAATGGAAAAGAAGAGCGAGATTGATGAAAAAAATTACTATCGCAAAGAGGTCCAGCGCGGTAGCTTTTATCGTTCGGTCGCTCTACCCACCCGCGTCGTGGGTGACAACGCCAAGGCGGAATTCGTTGATGGTATCCTGAAAATTTCCATCCCGAAGGCCGAGGAAGTCAAACCAAAATCGATAAAAGTAAAAGTGAATAAATAATAATGTTTGCTCTTTGGGGCGTCCCGATGTTGTCTCGGGACGCCTCGGTAGAGTAAATATTAGATGTCGGATAAATGTTAAATATTAAAAATTAAATATTAAATTTATGACCGAGGAAGAGAAAAAAATTTGGCGAAACGTGCTAAGAATTATTTCTCCTTTAGTTAGGGGGGCGGACGGAGCAGAGGCAATCAAGCTGTCCGACGAGCAAAAAGATTTTTTGTTAAAGGCAGTAGAAAATCCAGCGATTTATTCTGAGCTGGAGAAGTGTGATTATTTTAAATTTATAGAATCAATGGCCGGTATCCATATTGAAACGACAAAAGATAATACCGACAAGACAATAAACTTTTTTCAGGATTTAGTAAAAGGGAATATTGACCCCAAAAATATCAAGCAAGAATTAAAAAATAAAGTTTTAGCGAGATTGAATAAACCGGGCGTGAAAGACGAGCTTGGAAAAATAGAATACGCGACAGATATAAGCTGGCTCAAAAAAATTGAAGAGCTGATATCTGACTGGAAAAAAGAACCTTCCCAAGAATTAAAAATTAAATAACTAAAAAATAAATAATAAATAAGTAAAAAATATGTCGAAAATTTTAGGTATTGATCTTGGCACCACTAATTCTTGTATGGCAATAATTGAGGGTGGCCAACCGAAAGTATTAGAAAACAAAGAGGGCGCTCGCACCACGCCGTCCATGGTGGCGATTGGCAAAAACGGCGAGCGTTTGGCGGGACTACTCGCCAAACGGCAAGCGGTGATTAACCATGAAAACACGGTTTTCTCCGTGAAACGGCTGATCGGCCGACGATATGATGATGCCGAAGTGCAACGCGATCTCAAAACCCTGCCCTATAAAATCGTGAAGGTGGGTGGCGGTGTAAAGGTGGCAATGAGTGGAAAAGAATATTCTCCACAGGAAGTGTCAGCGATGATTCTCCAAAAATTAAAATCGGATGCCGAGGAAAAAACCGGCGAGAAAATTACCGAAGCGGTGATTACCGTGCCGGCCTATTTTGATGACGCCCAGCGCCAGGCGACGAAAGACGCCGGTGAAATCGCGGGTCTCAAAGTCCTTCGCATCATTAACGAGCCGACCGCGGCCGCGCTCGCCTACGGCTTTGATAAGAAAAAAGGCCAGCAGATTGCGGTCTATGATCTTGGCGGCGGTACTTTTGATATTTCCATTCTGGACATTTCCGTTGATACTGTAGAGGTGAAATCCACTAATGGTGACACGCATCTTGGCGGTGATGACTTTGATCAGATTTTAATCAATTGGATAATTGAAGAATTTAAGAAAGACCAAGGCATTGATCTTTCTCAAGATAAAATGGCTCTGCAACGGGTAAAGGAATCAGCCGAGAAGGCCAAGATTGAATTGTCTACCGCAATGGAGACGGAAATTAATCAGCCGTTTATTACGACTGACGCCTCGGGGCCAAAACACCTTGTCCTTAAAATTACTCGCGCCAAGCTGGAAGAATTGGTCGGCGGTCTTGTGGAAAAAACTTTTGAGCCGGTGAAAAAGGCGCTCGCTGACGCCGGACTCAAAGCGTCGGATATTGAAGAGGTAGTGATGGTCGGTGGTATGACCAGAATGCCGCTCGTACAAAAAAAGGTGGAAGAATTTTTTGGCAAGAAACCGAATTTGTCCGTTAACCCGGATGAGGTGGTGGCGGTCGGCGCGGCGGTCCAGGCCGGTGTGCTTCAGGGTGAGGTGAAAGATGTGCTTCTGCTTGATGTGACGCCGCTTACTCTCGGCATTGAAACCCTAGGCGGTGTGCGCACCGCGCTCATTGATCGCAACACCACGATCCCGGCGTCCAAGTCGCAGATTTTCTCCACGGCCGCGGATAATCAGACCTCGGTGGAGATTCACGTGCTTCAGGGCGAACGCGAGATGGCGGGCGATAACAAATCGCTTGGCCGGTTTATCCTTTCGGGTATTCCGCCAGCGCCGCGTGGCGTGCCGCAGGTGGAGGTGACTTTTGACCTTGATGCCAATGGTATTCTTAATGTTAAAGCCAAAGACAAAGCGACCGGCACCGAGCAGTCAATCATGATTACCGGCTCATCCGGCCTCTCTAAGGATGAAATTGAAAAAATGAAAAAGGAAGCTGAGATGCACGCGGAAGAAGATAAGAAAAAGAAAGAAAATATCGAAACGAAAAACGTGGCCGAGTCGCTCGTTTATACCGCGGAAAAGGCAATTAAAGACGCGGGTGATAAATTGCCGGCGAATGATAAGAAAGAAATTGAGGAAAAAATTGAGGCGTTGAAAAAGGTGAAGGACGGCGATGACGCGGCCGCAATCAAGAAAGCGAGTGAAGACCTTGGTCAGGCAGTGCAGAAGGTAGGCGCGGCGATGTATGCGGCGAATCAGTCCGCCTCCGCTCCGCAGGGCGGAGCTACGGCGGGCGAGGCAGGCGGTGAAGCCCCGAAATCGGAAGGGCCGGTGGAGGGAGAAGTTGTAAACGAATAAAATAATAAACGGATATACCTTTTTTGTCATTCCGAGCCGTCCGCCTTGGGCGGACGAGCGAGGAATCCCTTGAATGTATTAAAATCGTGAAGGGATCCCTCCCCCGCATACTGCGGGGTCGGGATGACAAAAACAAAAAATATGAAATTACTTCTAACATCAGCCGGATTTGAAAATAAAAAAGTGGGCGAGATTTTTATTTACGAGATAGAGAAGAATCCGGTTGAAGTTAAAGTTTTAATAGTGGCAAGCGCCAGAACCCCGGAAGAAAATTTTTATGTCGGTGAATCGCAAAAAGAATTAGAGCAATGCGGGATAAAAGATATCTCGGTATATAACTTGGACAGGGACATTGTTTTTGACGAGTTAAAACAATACGATGTCGTTTATGTTTGCGGTGGAAATACCTTTTTTATCTATAGCCAAATGAAAAAATTTGGTTTTGATGTGGCGATTGTTGAGTATATTAAAACCGGCGGGTTTTACATCGGCGTTAGTGCCGGTAGCGTCATCCCCGGACCGAGTATTGAAATTGCTGGCTGGGGTGCAAACGGTGACAAAAACGATATTGGTTTAAAAGATTTGACCGGTTTAAAAATAGTTGATTTTGCTATTTCTCCCCATTTTAAAGAGGAAGAACGCGACGAGATAGGGGAATTTCAATCCATGGTCAATTATAAAGTGGAAACTCTGATGGATGATCAAGCAATTTTAGTTAAAGATAGTAAGATAGAAAAAATAAATTAAATTTATGTCTCAACAACAAGCAAACGAGATCAAATTGGCAGATAATATTCCGGGGGCGGAGTACGCCAATTTTATGCAGGTGTCGCACACCAAAGAAGAGTTTCTTTTGATGTTCGCCAATATCGTCGGATTATCCGGCCGCGTGGTTGGTAAAATTATTACCAGCCCGGGCCATCTCAAGCGGATTATCGGCGCCCTCCAAAATAATGTCAAAATGTACGAAGAAAAATTCGGCGAGATAAAGGAAGCCGACGCGCCCGCGGCGCAGGATATCGGTTTCACGGATAATAAATAAGCCATAACTATATGAGAGTAATTTGTAGCTGGTGCGGAGTGGAAATTTATAAAAAAGAGGGTGATGATTCTAACGTTATCTCGCATGGCGCTTGTCCTAAGTGTTTTGTAGAGCAAGCGCTGTCCTTAGAAAATAATCCGGCTGATATTGAAGCCAGAAAAAATCTTTGGCAAGAAACTAAAGCGGCTTTTAGCGGCCCAGATTTAAAGCCAAGCGAAAAGTCGACAGCCATGAAACTTTACGAACAACAATATCGGGATTTTCTAAAAAGTATTAATGAGTTGGATGAGTTGAAAACGTTGGTAAAATAAACTATGTCTAAAGATTATTATTCCATACTTGGCGTGTCCAAGAGCGCTACGGCGGACGAAATAAAAAAAGCGTTCTATAAATTGGCGCACCAGCATCACCCGGACAAAAAGGGTGGCGATGAGAAGAAGTTTAAAGAAGCTAATGAAGCCTATCAGGTCCTGAGTAATCCGGAAAAACGCAAACAATACGATCAATTTGGGTCGGATTTTGCTAATGGTGGATTTAACGGCGGAGGGGCGGGTGGATTTTCCGGCGCGAACTGGCAGGATATTTTTCGCCAGGGCGGCTTTTCTTCTCAAGACGCCGATTTTGGCGACCTAGGTGATATCTTTGGCGATGTGTTTTCCGCTTTTGGCGGTGGAACAAGAAGCGGCCGGGGGCGGAAAAAGCGAGGCAATGATATTGAGGCCGATCTGACGATTGAATTTCGCGAGGCGGTTTTTGGCGCGGAAAAAAGCTTTGAATTATATAAAACGGTAGTTTGTTCGCACTGCCACGGTAACGGCGCCGAGCCGGGGACAAAAATTTCCAGTTGCGCGACCTGCGGCGGGCGGGGGCAGGTAGAACAGGTTCAGCGGACAATTCTCGGCGCATTTAAGACGGTTGGCGTGTGTCCGGACTGCGGGGGCGAAGGCAAGACGGCGGAAAAAAAATGCACTCGTTGTAGCGGGCACGGCGCGGTCAAGGATAAGGATTTAATCACCGTTAAGGTTCCGGCCGGGATTGATAACGGCCAGTCGATCAAAATCACCGGTCGGGGCGAGGCGGGGGAGAAGGGCGCGATTGCCGGTGATCTATATTTAAGGATTAAAGTTCGGCCGGACGCGAAATTTAAACGCGAGGGCGATAATATTACTTCGCGGGAATTTATTCCGTTTAGCTTGGCCGCGCTCGGCGGTAAGATTGATGTCGCGACGGTGGACGGCGCCGTGAAAATGAAAATTCCGGAAGGCACGCAGAGCGGCAAAGTTTTTGTTCTGCATGACCACGGCGCGCCGCGGCTTCATCGCGGGGGACGGGGCGATCAATTCGTGGAGGTTTTGGTGGAGACGCCGACGAAATTGAGTCGTCAGCAGAAGAAATTGATTGAAGAGCTGGGGCGGGAGGGGGTATAAAAATTTAAAATGTAAATATCAAAAATTAAAATTTTGGGGAGGGAAAAATTTATTAAATTGTTTAGAAAAAAAGTGAAATAAAAAAAGACCCATTTTTGCGGAGGGTCGGGCCGCTGACCAGGAGAGACTTAATTGTTTCTTGTGTAGATGATGACCAGAGTGATGGTGGCGTCGGTTTCGGATTGGGAGGTATGCATGATGTTTTCTGGGCCATCACTACTGGTGAGCCAGAGATTCACCCGTTTCTCCAGTACCTCATCATAGTCGAGACTTCTGCCTGCTTTTTCCTCGTCCTCGCCGATTTCTTTCGGCCCAACTTTAAACACCTTTACTAAGATGGCCATCTTATATCCTCCTTCAAAATAGTCGCGATGATTCGCAACAAAATAGGTTAGCATATTATTATTATGTCAATTTTTAAATGATTGACTTATAGGAGAAATTTTTATAAAATAAAATGACCATTATAAATAACCGTAAAAATATGAAAAAAATTATCATTTTTGCGCTAATATTAGCGTTTTCATTCGGACTTTTGGGTCTAAATCAGGCACTCGCGGCGGATTATATCTATCTGTCCAATGTTAATGTTAATAACATCACCACCTCTTCCGCGACGATTAATTGGAACTCCAATATCGGCGGCACGAGCGAGGTACGCTATGCTACTTCTTGGTACAATCTTGATTACGCCGGCTGGACTACGACCGAATCATATTTTTCCTCGCGCACTTACCATAACGCGTGGCTGTCAGTTCTGAACGCCAGCACCCAATATTTTTTTGAGGTGAGAACATCCACCGCCAGCACCGCCGCGACCTATCGCGGGTCTTTTTATACTGCCAATTCTTATAATCATCAGAATATCACCATCTCCAACGTTCAGATTCAGGAATTGACGGATGACTCGGTGACGATTTATTGGACTTCAGACATTCCCGGCACGAGCGAATTTCGTTATGCCACTTCATGGGATGGGCTTAATAATTATAGCTGGACCATGGCCGAGCAATATTCTTCCAGCCGGTATAATCATTACGCCAGAATTTACGGTTTGAATCCGAATACCTGGTACGCTTATGAGATTAAAACGGCGGATACCAACGGGAATTACGGCACCTACCGTGATTCATTTACCACCAGAAATTATAATTACGATAACGTGGTAATTTCCAACGCCCGAATTTTGGAGGTTAGGGATAATTCAGTTCGTATCGCCTGGAATACTAATATCGGCGCGGATAGCCAAGTGCGCTACGCGACCTCATGGGGTGCCTTGGATTACGCCGGCTGGACTACGACCGAATCATATTCTTCCTCGCGCACTTATCACGAGGCGAATATTTACGGCCTTAATCCCGGCACCTGGTATGCCTATGAAATCCGAAGTGTAAGCAATTACGGCGTGAGCGCGACTTACCGCGATTCATTTACGACCAAGCCGGCATATAATAATGAGAGGATTTCAATGAATTTTAATATCAAATGGGGCTACATCCATGGCAATCCGCACCGCGAGGCGAGTAAAAAAGATTATTCCGGCTCGGTGTACGCGGGCGACCCGTCTGACGCGCAGATTGATTTTGTCCGTCTGATAAAATTTGAAAATCATGATGGTGGTGTGAGCGCATGGTCCAATCCGGTGAGCTGGAATTCCAAAATTTTTAATCTTTGGGACGGCATCGTGGTCCGCGTCAAGGCGGACCGAGATGAGCCGATAACGGTCGCGACCGCGCGGTGCAGTATCACGAAGACCGCGGATGAGTGGTCGCGCATCGGCACGGCGGCGGTTAATTGTGGCGGTGATCATCAGACGCTTGAGGTCGCGGTTAATAGCGCGAATATCATGCGCGTGAATAAATAAGATAAATTGTTGTTGGATATTAAATATTGAAGATAAAAATTCCTTATTAATTTAGGGAATTTTTTGATTTACTTTTTAGCTATAATTTGTTAAAATGTAGCTATTATGACCTTAAAATTTTTCAACACTTTAACGCGCCAAGAAGAGGACTTCCGGTCGCTCCGTGGCAAAAGAGTCGGTATGTATACCTGCGGACCGACGGTTTATAACTACGCCCACATCGGTAATTTGCGGTCGTATGTTTTTGCCGATATTTTGAAGCGGGTTTTAGATTACAACGGATTTAAAGTTAAGCAGGTGATGAACATCACTGACGTGGATGATAAAACGATCCGCGATTCGCGCGCTAAATATCCGGAATTAGATCCGATGGCGGCTTTGAAAAAATTTACCGCCGAGTACGAAAATTATTTCTGGGCTGACCTGAAAAAATTAAACATTGAGATGCCGCAGAAAATTACTCACGCGACCGAATATATTAAGGAGATGCAGAAATTGGTAAAGAGAATTTTCAAAGCCGGGTTTGGTTATATTAAAGAAGGGTCGGCTTATTTTGATTTGCAAAAATATATTAAGTCGGGTCATAAATATGGTAATTTAATCAATATTGATTTTAGCGGTTTTAAGGCCGGGGCGCGCGGTGACGCGGATGAATACGAAAAAGAGAATGTCCGGGACTTTGTCCTCTGGAAAGGGCGGAAGGACTGCGAACCAGCCTGGGATTTTAAATTAAACGGTGAAAATCTTCCCGGTCGGCCGGGCTGGCACATTGAGTGCAGCGCGATGGGCGAGGCGGAGCTCGGCTGTCCGTTTGATATTCACACAGGCGGAATTGATCTTAAATTTCCACATCATGAAAATGAAATCGCCCAAAGCGCCGCCGGCTACGGCGCGGATCGGCCGGTGAACTTCTGGCTCCATAACGAGCATCTATTAATTGACGGTCAGCGCATGGGTAAGCGGTTTAATAATTTTTATACCGTGAAAGATCTGGAAGCGAAAGGTTTTGGTCCGCTCGCGTATCGTTATTTGTGTTTGCAGACACACTACGGCAAGCCGATGAATTTTACCTGGGAGGCGCTACAGGCGGCGGGGAAAGGGTTGGATAATTTAAAGCAATTAGCAATTAAAAATTATCAATCAAAAATTAAAATAGGAAAAATTGATGAGGAGTTTAAAGAGAGGTTTTTAGCGGCGGTTGATGATAATTTGAATTTGGCGGAAGGGTTGGCAATATTACAGGAAGTTTTGAAATCTGACTTGGCGGCAGGGGAGAAATTAGCGACAATTTTGGATTTTGATCGGGTATTAGGGTTGGGTTTTAACGATTTGTCGCCAGTTATTGAAGAGAACGTGGCTATTAGGGATCAAATTGATCTGACGCTCCTTCCTAGAGAGATAAAAGAACTAGCTGGAGAACGATTAGTCGCGCGGCAGAATAAAGATTGGGCGCGGTCGGATGAATTGCGGGTGCAGATTGAGGCGGCGGGATTCGCGGTGGAAGACGAGAAGAGTGGATATAAAATAAAAAAGAAATAAATTTTATGGAGGGCGGGGAGGAAAAATTTAAAAATAAATATTGAGTCCCGACGACGCGATTAGATCGGTATAATTATTCGGGTGTTGGTTATTACGCCGTGACGATTTGTGTTGACGATCGTCAGTGTCATTTTGGCACGGTGGTTCAGGGCGATATAGTTTTGTCGGAGATGGGGGAGGCAGTAAAAAGCGAATTATTAAAAATTCCAGAAATTTATCCCAACGCCACAATTGATTTTTGGGTAATTATGCCGAACCATATCCACCTTATCTTGGCAATTAATAAAAAGGTTGGCAACGGAGTAGAGACGCGCCGTGGCGCGTCTTTGGATCAAAATTCCGGCGATTGCAAGGAGACGCGCCGCGGCGCGTCTCTACTAGAGGCGCCACAGCAAAATAAGTTTTCACCATTGGTTAGAGGTTCATTGTCATCAATTATCAATCATTTCAAGGGCCGAGCCACCAAAGCAATTAACCGCCGTTTTTCCCATATCAATTTCCATTGGCAAACCCGTTTCTACGACCACATTATCCGCGACGAATACGACATGGATCATTGCCGCGATTATATCTTCTGTAACTCGGGTAAGTGGTATGAGGACGAAGAAAATCCAGAAAATAAAAAAATTAATGTTTAAAAATTTTTTTAAAACCAATCGACCGATTTTGGCTTTGGCGCCGATGGCGGGGATAACGGACTCCGCTTTTCGTTTAGTTTGCCGGGAAAACGACGCGGATCTAGTATATTCGGAAATGGTTTCAGCGGACGGCCTGGTTTATGGCCAGAAAAGTTGGAGTTTGGCAAAATTTGTCAAGGCGGAGCGGCCGATCG
>Ga0172375_10010508_pt1 | contig 11995 bp, 12 predicted proteins | sample LakKiv1m_FD_114537 | JGI IMG/M metagenome (GOLD analysis project Ga0172375, IMG submission 114537) | Freshwater microbial communities from Kabuno Bay, South-Kivu, Congo - kab_092012_11.1m | ecosystem: Environmental > Aquatic > Freshwater > Lake | place: Democratic Republic of the Congo... | reverse complement strand
CTCCCGGCCCGTCGCGTCCTTCGTTCCCTCGGGGTACCGCGTCACGGCGCGCACCACGTACAGATCCCCCTCGCGGGCCACCACCTGGTGCTCGAAGGTCCACGGGATGCCGGACTCCTGCTCTCCGAGCCAGAAGTCGAGGATGGCGTCGAGACCCCGGAGCGGGTCATGATGCGGCGCCGTGTAGTAGCGGACGTCGTCGGTGAACAGGCGGGCGACGTCGTCGCGGTCGTCGGTCGACCACGCCCGGCGATACAGCGCCAGCCACTCCTCTATCGCAGTGGTATCCAGCATCGTGCCACACTCCTTCTGGTCGCGTTGCCGTCCCGCGTCCGGCCGGTGGTACCCGGCGACCCGGCCGGCGCACCCTCGACCATGAGTCTGCCCCGTCGGAGCGCGCCGGCAACGTCGCCGGACGCTCCCGGTGCCGGCGGGACTCCTACGCCCGTTCGGCGCCGGTCTCGGGCTCGAAGGCATCGCCGTCGGCGTCGGTGACCTCCCTCGCCACCCCCGGCTCCGCGACGCAGATCTCACTCCGGCCGACGGCGACCACGGTGCGCACGATCAGGCCGGCGACGAGCACAGTGACGACCGCCCAGAGCCCGGTGGCGGCGTTCTGGTAGAAGGCCTCGCCGGTCTCCTTGCCGACCAGGAAGGTGGCGATAGTGAGCGCGGCCAGCGGGAACGTGTACGCCCACCACGACAGGTAGAAGCGCAGCCCCCCGAACATGCGGATGTGGGCGACCAGGAAGATCGCGAAGAACACGGCGAGGAAGTAGAGGATGCGGGCGAACGAGTCGAACGACCCCGTGAGCTTGACGTAGGCGATGGCGCCGACGGCCGGCGGCGCGATGACGATGAACAGCGTCGGCAGATGCCGGTCGTGCAACGGCTGGTGGAAGACCATGCGGTACAGGAACATCACCAGCAGCGCGATCGCGAAGACAAGGCCCATGGCGAAGAAGAACCACGACACGTCGGCCGGTGCGTGCTCGAAGCCGACCACGGGCACGATGAGGTTCCCCACGACGGGGATGAACCAGGCCGGGCTGAAGTGCGTGATCTCGAAGCGCTCGTGCCGCACCCAGGTCGAGAGCACGAGGATGGTGAGGACGAAGTTGAGGACGGTGCCGGCGAGCCAGAGCGCGAACGATACCGGCACGCTGAGCTCCATGAAGGCGATGCTCAGCAGGAGCAGGGAGATCGTGACGGTCGGGAAGAAGTTGATCATCACGGGGTGACGGAACTCGGCGAGCATGGCATCCCGATGGCCGGCGATCTTGAGGCCGTACAGGACGAGCAGGAGGGCGTAGAACGCGGCGGTGCCGTAAACGAGGACGACGGGGAAGCCCTCTCCCCACTCGAGGTAGCCGAACACCCGCTGCGAGGCGATAGCGTAGCCGGACAGGCCGAGCACCAGTGAGAACACGGAGATCGGCAGGTAGCGGAGACGAGCGTGCATCTGACTCCTTCGTCGCGAGATAGTTACGGGCATATGCCCACCATCCCGCGAAGAGAAACGGCGCGGGGACCGGTCAGGCCGAGTCCTCGCGCCACGCCTCCAACTCGTCCCCGAGACTCGTGCGCTGCGCGCGCCGGGTCTCCACCCCGGCCTCACGGAGCACGTAGCTCGGCCCCTTGTTGACGGGGCGCGTCGTGAGCAGCACGTCGACGCCGCGCCCGACGAGCCACTCGGCGACCAGGATACCCCGCTGCTTCTCGAGGTCGAGCAGAGGATTCGTGACGGTCTCCTGGCGCAGGACGACCCCGTCGGCGTCACGCACCTCGGCGAAGCCGAAGTACGGCGCCTCCCCGAAATCGTCGCTGAGCTCGCCGGCCGGCGAGCTCAGCGGCGCCGCCACGTGCCAGACGTCACGCTGGCGAGGCTCGACGTGGAAGTTCACGCGTTCGATCGCCGGGACCTCGGCGCGGACCCTCTTCTCGAGACGCTCGCTCGCCGCGTGAGCCCGGGCCAGATCGTCGGTCCGCACCTGCAGCGTGGCCTCGAGGAAGAGGTAGCGGCCGGCGCTGCGAACGGCCAGCCCATCGACCTGGGCGACCAGCGCCTCGGTCGCAAGGACACGCTCGATCTGCGTCTTCACTGCGGCGTCCACCGAGGCGTCGAGGAGGACCTTCATCCCGGCGACCAGGAGACGCCAGCCCGAGTACACGGCGAACACCACGATGATGATGGCGGCGTAGCGGTCGACGTTGAAGCCCAGGGCGGTGGAGACCACGGCGACCAGCGCCAGCGACGTCGACAGCACGTCCGTCTGGCGGTGCTTGCCGTCCGCCACCAGGGCCGGGGACGACACCCGCCTGCCCACGGACGTCGCCCACCAGCCGTAGAGCCACGTGATCACGATCGAGACGACCACCCCGGCGATCACCCACGGGCCGATGTCGGCCGCGCGTTCGCCGGCGGTGACGGCCTGGACGGCCACCTCGTACGCGGCGACGAAGAGCAGAATGGCGATCACGACCTGGAGGACGTTCTCGACCTTGTACAGGCCGAAGGGGAACCGGGACGACGTGCGGTCGGCGAGCTTGAGGCCCAGCCACAGGACGAGCGCGGTGACCACGTCGACGGCGCAGTCGACGGCCGCGGCGGTGAGCGTGAGGCTGTGGGACACCAGCGCGATGACCATGGTCAGCGCCAGGAGGACGACGCTGACCACGACGCCCCAGAGCGCCACGCGCGAGACCGCACGACTTACTGCCTCGTGGCCGGGGACCGCGCCGGCCGGCGCCGGGCTGTGGATCGGCTGGTCGTTCACGACGACGAGTGTATCTCCACCGCACTCGAAGCACGAAGCCGTCGTCTGGAGTCACCGGGCGCGCCGAAGCGGTAGCATTGGGCCGGCCGGTCCACTCGACGACGAAAGCCCTGGTCCACGATGCACACTTCTCTCGACTGCGTTCCCTGCTTCGTCCGTCAGGCGCTGGAGGCGGCGCGCTTCGCCAGCGAGGAAGAGGCCGCCCGGCGCGACATCGTCCGGGAGGCGCTGGCGGCGATGGCGGCGGAGATCGATCTCGATCAGTCTCCGCCGCAGATCGGCCAGCGTATCCACCGCCTGGTGCGCCGGCTCGCCGACCATGACGACCCGTATGCCGAGCTCAAGCTGCGCTCCAACTCGAGCGCCCTCGCGGCGCTCCCGCGCCTGCGCGCGCTCGTCGACGCGCACGGCGACCCCCTCGACGCCGCCGTGCGCCTGGCGATCGCCGCCAACGTCCTCGACGCCGGCATGAACATGGCTGCGATGGAGGGCGATCTGCACGACGGCGCGTCCGGCGACGACCCCGGAGACGGCGTCGTCCGGGCCCTCGAACGCAGTCTGCACGAGCCCCTGCACGGGGACGTGGACGGGTTCCGCGAGGCCGTCGCGGCCGCCGGACGGATCCTCTACCTCACCGACAACACCGGCGAGATCGTCGTCGACCGGCTGCTGCTCGAGCTGCTCCCCAGCGACCGGCTCACGATCGCCGTCCGCGGCCTCCCCGTCCTCAACGACGCCACCATGGAAGACGCCCGCTTCGCCGGCCTCGACACCGTCGCCCCGGTCATCGACAACGGCTCCGACGCCCCCGGCACGCTGCTCGGCGACTGCTCGCCGCACTTCCGGCAGGTCTTCACCGAGGCCGACCTGATCGTCGCCAAGGGCCAGGGCAACTACGAGTCACTCAGCGACGCCGGCGCGGGCATCTTCTTCCTATTCAAGGTGAAGTGCCCGCTGGTCGCGGCCCACGCGGGCCTGCCGCTGGGCGCACACGCGCTGCTGCGCTCGACGGCGCCGGAGGGCTAGGAGCTCAGAACGGGAGCCACGGCAGGTGGAGGCCCACCGCCTCGCCGAGGAACCGCAGTCCCATGTAGAGCAGTACGGCCCCCAGCAACCCCATGACGACGCAGTACACACGGGGCGTCAGCAGCTTCTTGCCGCGATGCACGACGACGATCACGAACACGTACCAGGAGACATCGGCGAGCTGGTGACCGATGAAGAACGCAGCCACGCCGACGGGCCCGATGGCGAGGCCGTCGGCGGCGAGCTTCACGCCGATGGTCGCCCACCACAGCGTCCAGTAGGGGTTGGAGAGCGAGACGACCGCGCCCTGGGCGACGGCTCCGAGCGGGTGAGCGGATATCGCGGCGGTCTCGGCGGTCTCGAGATCGGCGGCGATGGTGCCGCGCGCCGCCCCCGACAGCAGACCGCCCCCCATCCAGAGCAGGACGACGCCTCCGGCGACGGCGAGCACGAGCGTCACCGTGCCGAGCTGCAGGAAGTGCTGCAGCCCGAAGGCGAAGCCGATGAGCAGCACCGCCTCGAGCAGCGCGTGCCCGACGAGCATCAGCGACGCCGAGAGCGGCCCCTTCTGCAGTGTGCGGGCGATGGTGACCGTCAGGTACGAGCCCGGCGACATGGCTCCGGACAGGCCCACGATGAACGCCTGGACACCGAGCGAGAGGGCGGCGGTGACCTCAGGCGTCACGCCGCCCTCCCGTCGGTGCGAAAGGCATCCGGCCGTCGTGCACGACGATCAGGCGGGAAGGGCCGCTGGTGAGCGGCCTGCCCCCGAGACCCCGCTCGCCGTCAACGGTGCGTCCGCTAGCCCCGCCCGCGCCCCATCGCGATCGTGCCGGTGCGCACGACCTCGAGGACGCCGAGCGGCTGCAGCAACTCGAGGAGCGCCTCGAGCTTGTCGTTGGTGCCGACGACGCGGAGAGTGAGCGTCCGCCGGTCCACGTCGACGATCTTCGCCTTGAAGATCTCCGCGATCTGCAGCGCCTCGGTGCGCTTGTCACCCTCGCCGGCGACCCGGACGAGCAGGAGCTCGGCCGCCACGCTGTTGGTCGGGTCGAGATCGCGGATCTTCAGCACGTTGATGAGCTTGTGCAGCTGTTTCGTGACCTGGTCGACGGGGTGCTCGTCGCCGTCGATCACGATGGTGATTCGGCTCAGCGCGGGGTCTTCACTCAGACCGACCGCGAGACTCTCGATGTTGAAACCGCGACGGGCGAAGAGCCCGGCGACCCGCGTGAGCACACCGGGCTTGTTCTCGACCAGGATGGAGAGAGTGTGCTTCATCTCTTCTTCCCCCTGCGGCTCTGGCCGCCGATCATCTCGGTGATCTCCTGACCGGCCGGGACCATCGGGAAGACGTTCTCGGCGGCCGAGGTCCTGAAGTCGATCACCGCGGGCCGGCCACACGCGATCGCCTCGCGCAGGGCCGGCTCGACCTCGTCCTTCTCCGTCACGAGCATGCCCACGGCGCCGAAGGCCTCGGCCAGCATCTTGAAGTCCGGCTGCGCCTCGACACAGGTGAACGAATAGCGCTGGTTCCAGAACAGGTCCTGCCACTGGCGGACCATACCGAGATACCCGTTGTTGAGCATGCACACCACGACCGGCACGTTGTAGCTCACGGCCGTCGCAAGCTCCTGCATGGTCATCTGGAAGCCGCCGTCGCCACTGATGTCGATCACGGTCTTCTCGGGATGGCCGACCTTGGCGCCAATCGCCGCCGGCAGCCCGAACCCCATCGTGCCGAGACCGCCGGAGCTGATGAACTGGCGGGGGAACGTGTATGTGTAGTACTGCGTCGCCCACATCTGGTGCTGGCCCACGTCGGTGCAGATGATGGCGTCGTGGCCGGTGACGCGGTCGATCTCCTGGATGACGAACTGCGGCGCGAGCTTGCCGTCTTTCGGGTCCTCGTAGTGCAGCGGGAACTCGTCCTTGCGGGCGGCGATGCGTGCGAGCCACTCCGCGTTGCGCTCGACCGGCCACGCCATGCCTTCGAGCTCCTTGACCAACCCCGCGGCGACGTGCTTGACGTCACCGACGATCGGGATGAGCGGCGCCACGTTCTTGCCGATCTCCGCCGGGTCCACGTCGGCGTGGATGACCTTGGCGTGTGGCGCGAACGCCTTGAGCTTGCCGGTCACGCGGTCGTCGAAGCGCGCCCCGAGGTTGATGAGCAGGTCGCACTCGTGCACCGCGTAGTTCGCGGTCACGGTGCCGTGCATGCCGAGCATCCCCATCGAGAGCTCATGCGTCTCGGGGAAGGCGCCGAGGGCCATGAGGGTGGTCGCGACCGGGAGCCGGCGCAGCTCCGCGAGCTTGAGGATCTCGGGGGCGGCGCCGGAGGCGATCACGCCCCCGCCCAGGTACAGGACCGGCCGCTCCGCCTCGTTGATGGCCCTGGCGGCAGCCCGGATCTGCTTGATGTGCCCCTTGAACGTCGGCTTGTAGCCGGGCAGGTCGAGCGTGTCGGCGTCGTGGTAGGCGAGCTCGCCGAGAGCGACGTCCACAGGGATGTCGATGACCACCGGGCCGGGACGCCCCGTCGAGGCGATGTGGAACGCCTCGTGGACGATCTGCGGCAACTCGGCCGTGCTCTTCACGAGGTAGGAGTGCTTGACGATCGGCAGAGTGATGCCGGTGATGTCCGCCTCCTGGAAGGCGTCGGTACCGATCAGGTCGCTGCGCACCTGCCAGGTGATGGCGACCAGCGGCGTCGAGTCGAGATAGGCGGTGGCGATGCCGGTGACGAGGTTGGTGGCGCCGGGACCGCTGGTCGAGCCGCAGACGCCCACCTTGCCGGTTGCCCGGGCGTACCCGTCGGCGGCGTGCGCCGCCCCCTGCTCGTGACGCACCAGCACGTGCCGGAGCTTCTTGGCATCGTAGAGGGCGTCGTAGAACGGGATCGCGACGCCGCCGGGGTACCCGAACATGACGTCGCAGCCTTCGTGCTCGAGAGCAGCCACGAGAGCGTGTGAGCCTTTCATCTTCTTGTCTGGTGTCACTGGAGGACAGCTCCCTTCTCCGCGCCGGAGACGAGTTTGACGTAACGGGCGAGATAGCCGGTTACGCCTGCGCGCGGCGTGATGGGCGGCTGCGCCGCCCGTCGCCGCGCGATCTCCTCTTCGTCGACGTCGAGCGAGAGGGTGCGTGCAGGGATGTCGATGGTGATCGTGTCGCCGTCGTGGACGAGGCCGATGAGACCGCCGGCGTACGCCTCGGGCGCCACGTGGCCGATGGCCGCGCCGCGAGTGGCGCCGCTGAAGCGGCCGTCGGTGATGAGCGCCACGTCCCTGTCCCGGCCCTGGCCGGAGAGCATCGAGGTGGCGCTCAGCATCTCGGGCATGCCGGGAGCGCCTTTCGGGCCCTCGCCGCGGATCACGACCACGGAGCCCGTGGCGATGTCGCCGGCGGAGATGCCCGCAACGGCCTCCTTCTCGCTCTCGAACACACGGGCCGGGCCGGAATGACGAAGCATGCTCTCGTCGACGGCGCCCTCCTTGACGACGGCACCGTCGGGAGCGAGGTTGCCGAAGAGCACGGCGAGACCGCCGGTGGCGTGATACGGCCGGTCGAGAGGCCGGATCACGTCGTCGTCGACGACGCGGGCGCCGGCCACCGCCTCACCGATCGTCCCGCCCGCCACGCTGAGCGCGCTGCCGTCCATGAGGCCGGCGGCGATGAGCCGGTCCATGACCGCCTGGATGCCGCCGGCGTGGTACAGGTCTTCCATGTGGTGGTGCCCGGCCGGGGCGATCCTGCAGATGTGCGGCACCTTCGCCGCCACCTCGTTGACGCGGTTCAAGTCGAACTCGAGCCCCGCCTCGGTGACGATGGCCGCCAGGTGCAGCACGGTGTTGGTGCTGCAGCCGAGGCTGGCATCGGCGGCGAGTGCGTTGCCGATCGCCGCGTCCGTGAGGATGTCGCGCGGCTTGAGATCGGCGGCGAGCACGTCCATCACTCTGGCGCCGCTGTCTTTGGCGAAACGCAGACGCTCGCTGTACACGGCGGGGATGGTACCGTTGCCGGGCAGCGCCATGCCGATCACCTCGGCGAGACAGTTCATCGAGTTCGCGGTGAACATGCCGGAGCAGGAGCCGCAGGTGGGGCAGGCGTTGTGCTCGACGGCGTCGAGCATGGCGTCGTCGACCGTGCCCGCCTGATGACCGCCGACCGCCTCGAAGACGCTGCCCAGATCGATAGCGCGATCGCCGATCCTGCCGGCGAGCATCGCGCCGCCGCTGACCATGATCGCCGGCATGTTGAGCCGCATCGCGGCCATCAGCATGCCGGGCACGATCTTGTCGCAGCACGGCACCAGCACCAGCGCATCGAAGGCCTGCCCGAGAGCCATCGACTCGACCGTGTCGGCGACCAGTTCGCGGCTGGGCAGCGAATAGTGCATGCCGGAGTGGTTCATGGCGATGCCGTCACAGATGCCCATGACGCCGAACTCCATCGGCACACCGCCGGCGGAACGCACGCCGGCCTTGACCGCGTCGACCACGCCGCGCAGGTGCATGTGACCGGGCACGACCTCGCTGAACGCGTTGGCCACCCCGATGAACGGCCTGTCCATCTCGGCGTCGCTCACACCCAGAGCGCGCAGCAACGAACGATGCGGAGCGCGAGCCACGCCGCGTTTGATCTCGTCGCTTCTCACGGGCCACCAACCTTCTTGTCGCGGGATCGACCCCGGTCGCGCCGTCTGCGACGTCGACCGTGAAGCTTGAATGATACCGGAAGCGTGCGACGGGTGTCATGAGATACCCCTGTGGGTATACCACGACCATCCCGCCGCTCGCAGGAGGTGAAGCATGCAGCAGAGCAAGTACGGTTTCGGCCGCGATCTGGACGAGCCTTTCCCGGTCGTCCTGGGTCGCGTCCGCGAGGCGCTCAAGGCCGAGGGTTTCGGTGTCATCACCGAGGTGGACGTGCAGAAGACGATGAAGGAGAAACTCGGCGTCGACGCCCGGCCGCATGCCATCCTCGGGGCCTGCAATCCCGCGTTCGCCCACAAGGCCCTGGGCATCGAGGAAGACCTCGGTCTCCTGCTGCCCTGCAACGTCGTGGTGTACGAGAAGGGCGCCGGCAGCAGGGTCGCGGTGGTCAACGCCGCGGCGATCCTCGGCCTCGTGGGCAGCGAGTCTCTCGCCCCCGTCGCCGGCGAGATACAGGCACGGCTCGACCGCGTGCTCGCGAGCGTGTAGACACACGACGACAAGACGAGACGCAGACCGAAAGGCAAGACGAAAGCCGATCAGGCCGGACAGACCGGCCGCGGCAAGGAGGAGTCCAGGTGGCAACCGAAGTCAAGACCCTTACCGACGCGACGTTCGACAATGAAGTGAACGGATCGCCCACGCCCATGATCGTCGATTTCTGGGCGCCCTGGTGCGGCCCGTGCCGCATGGTCAGCCCGGTGATCGAGGAGATCGCCGAGGACCACGACGGCAAGGTCGCCGTCGGCAAGGTCAACGTCGACGAGAACCCGGGGATCGCTTCCCGGTTCGGGATCATGAGCATCCCGACCATCATCCTGTTCAAGGACGGCCAGGCCGCGAAGAAGGTCATCGGCGCCCGCCCGAAGGCCGACTTCGAGCGCGAGTTCGAGCTGAGCTGACGCGACCCTCATGAACGCGCGCGAACGGCGCGGGGCCGGTGACGGTCCCCGCGCCGTTCGCCGTACGGGCCTCCACGCTTCCCGAGCCGTTGCGAGCCTGTAGACTGACGCCCAGGCGAAACGGCGGGGACGGACCTGCCGCACCAAGGAGGAGACCACGTGGCAACCGAAGTCAAGACCCTGACCGACGCGACGTTCGACACCGAGGTCGGAGCTGCGAGAACACCCATGATCGTCGACTTCTGGGCGCCCTGGTGCGGCCCGTGCCGCATGGTCGGCCCGGTGATCGAGGAGATCGCCGAGGACCACGCCGGCAAGGTCTCGATCGCGAAACTGAACGTCGACGAGAACCCGGCGACGGCTCAGAAGTTCGGGATCATGAGTATCCCGACCATCATCCTGTTCAAGGACGGCCAGGCCGCGAAGAAGGTCATCGGCGCCCGCTCCAAGGCCGACTTCGAGCGCGAGTTCGAGCTCGGCTGAGAGACCGGGCGACCCGGGCGGGCCGCCCGAAGCGCGTGGCTCGACGAGGGCGGCCGTGAGGCCGCCCGAAGAAGAGGGCCGAAGGGGCGGCCGGAAGGCCGCCCCTTCGCGCGAGGGGCCCGGCGGATGCCGGGCCCCTCGCGGTCACTCTGGACCTTCATGCGGCCGTGCGGCCGCGGCGGTCACTTGATGGCGTCGCGGCCGCGCTCACCCGTGCGGGTGCGAACGGCGTCGTCGACCGGCGTGACGAAGATCTTGCCCTCACCGATCTGATTGCTCTTGAGCGAGGCGTGGATCGCCTCGACGATCCGGTCCACGTCCTGCTCGAGCACGACCATCTCCACCTTCATCTTGGGGTGGAAGCGGTACTGGCCCGCCCCAGCATCCTCGCCACGCGTGAAACCCTTCTGGACGCCGAAGCCCTTGATCTCGGCGACGGACATGCCGACCACGCCCTCGACGGCGAGAGCCTCCGCCACCGTGTCGAGGTTGTACGGCTGGATGTAGCACTCGATCTTCTTCATCGTGCGACTCCTTTCACCCTGCGACGGGAAGCCCCGCCGCGGGATGCACTAGGTCGTTCATGGCTGGCGTCGTCCCGGTTAAGTACCCGAGAGCGGAACGCCACGAAACGCCGGAGCAAGCTCCCAGATCACTCAGACGACGCCCTGGTCGAGCATGGAGTCGGCGACCTTGACGAAGCCGGCGATGTTGGCGCCCGCCACGTAGTTGCCCTTCATGCCATAGGCCTCGGAGGCCTCCACGCACTGCTTGTGGATGGCCTTCATGATGCCGTGCAGGCGCGCGTCGACTTCCTCACGCGTCCACGAGAGACGCAGGCTGTTCTGCGACATCTCGAGGCCTGAGGTGGCCACGCCGCCGGCGTTGGCGGCCTTGCCGGGACCGTAGAGGATGCCCTTGTCGACGAAGAGGTTGACGCCCTCGGGCACGGTGGGCATGTTGGAGCCCTCGGAGACCACGTACACGCCGTTCTTGAGCAGGTTTGCGGCGTCGACGGCGTTGATCTCGTTCTGAGTAGCGCACGGGAAGGCGCACTCCGCCTTGTGGTCCCACAGCGGGTTGTGGTCGGCGGCCTTGTCGACCGGCGTGTAGACGGCGCTCTTGAACTTGTCGGCGTACTCGCTCACGCGGCCACGCTTGACGTTCTTGAGCTCGAGCAGGAAGGCGAGCTTCTCGCGATCAATACCCGCCTCGTCGAAGATGTAGCCGCTCGAGTCGGAGCAGGTGACTGGCTTGCCGCCGAGGTCGAGGATCTTCTCGATGGCGTACTGGGCCACATTGCCGGAGCCGCTGACGAGGCAGGTCTTGCCCTCGAGCGTCTCGCCGCGGGTGGTGAGCATCTCGGCCGCGAAGTACACGTCGCCGTAGCCGGTCGCCTCGGGGCGGATGAGCGAGCCGCCCCAGTTGAGGCCCTTGCCGGTGAGCACACCGACGAACTCGTTGCGGATGCGCTTGTACTGGCCGAACATGAAGCCGATCTCACGGCCGCCCACGCCGATGTCGCCGGCGGGCACGTCGGTGAACTGGCCGATGTACTTGCACAGCTCAGTCATGAGGCTCTGGCAAAAACGCATGACTTCGGCGTCGCTCTTGCCCTTGGGATCGAAGTTGGATCCGCCCTTGCCGCCGCCCATGGGGAGCGTGGTCAACGAGTTCTTGAGCACCTGCTCGAAGGCGAGGAACTTGAGGACGCCGAGGTTGACGCTCGGGTGGAGACGCATGCCGCCCTTGTAGGGGCCGATGGCGCTGTTCATCTGGATGCGGTAGCCCTTGTTGATCTGCAGCTCGCCCTGATCGTCGACCCAGGGGATACGGAACAGGAAGACGCGCTCGGGCTCGGCGATGCGCTCGAGGATCTTGGCCTCACGGTACTTGGGATTCCTGTCCAGGACGACCTCGAGGGACTCGGCCACCTCGAGGACGGCCTGGTGGAACTCGGGCTCAGCGGGGTTCTTGGCCTTGAGTTCGGCCATGAAGTCGTCGACGAATGCGCTCATGTAGTGCCCTCCACGTAGGCGTATGGGTGGATGCGAAACGAAGACGGCGGGCGCATGACCCACCGGGAGTG
>Ga0172375_10010507_pt1 | contig 11995 bp, 6 predicted proteins | sample LakKiv1m_FD_114537 | JGI IMG/M metagenome (GOLD analysis project Ga0172375, IMG submission 114537) | Freshwater microbial communities from Kabuno Bay, South-Kivu, Congo - kab_092012_11.1m | ecosystem: Environmental > Aquatic > Freshwater > Lake | place: Democratic Republic of the Congo... | reverse complement strand
CTCAATAAACCCCGCGGGTATGTTACTACTGTCAGCGATGAAAAGGGCAGGAAGACCGTGCTTGATCTCTTACCGCACACCAAATTCCGCATCTATCCCGTAGGGCGCCTTGACCGCGATACAGAAGGCGTCCTGGTCCTGACAAACGACGGAGAACTTGCGCATAAATTATCACATCCGCGTTTCAGCGTTGAAAAGGTCTATGCCATTGAGGTAAAAGGGTCTCCTACGATAGAAGATATAAAGCGTTTAGAGCGCGGCGTGCGCCTGGACGGGCACAAGACATCTCCGGCCAAGGTAGTTATACTCGAAAGAATGAAGGATAAGATATATTTGAAAATAACCATACATGAAGGGCGTAAGCGCCAGATCCGGAGGATGATGGAAATGATCGGCTGCGGTGTCATACGCCTTAGAAGGATATCGTATGCCGGGATCACAAGCATAGGCCTCGGCCCGGGAAGATACCGTAACCTTAATAATGAAGAGGTCAAACGCCTAAGAAAGATGTTCCTGCTTGAGGAGGATCTCCCGGATGAAGCTTGATAGATCCCGCGTTACGCGCATCATTAAAGCTTCCCTGAAAGAGGACCTTGGAAAAGGGGATATCACCACTTTGGCGGTCATTCCCAAGATAAGGAGCGCCAGGGGGACGATCATCGCCAGAGAAGAATGTGTTATGTGCGGCATCCAGATCGCGGAATGGGTCTTCGGAGCCATAGACATGAATGTCAGGTTCAAACCTCAGGTTTCGGATGGAGACCGCGTGAGCAAGGGGCAGGAAGTGGCCCTCTTCGAAGGGCCGGCGCGCGCGATCCTGACAGGGGAGAGGCTCTCGCTGAACTACATCTCGTTCTTAAGCGGTATATCGACCGAGGTCAGGCGATATGCGGATATAGCCGGAAAATACGGCGTGAGGATATTGGATACGCGTAAGACCCTGCCGCTTTTACGGTATCTTGAAAAATATGCCGTTACGGTAGGCGGGGGATATAACCACCGCATGGATCTGGGCGAGCTTGTCATGGTAAAGGATAATCACCTGGAGCTTTGCGGAAAGCAGATCAGCGTTAATGACATCCGCAGGAAGATCGGCAGGCCCTTGCGCGTAGAGGTCGAGGTGGATAACCTTCCTGACTTTGAGCGGATGCTGGGCCAGCGGCCTGATATCATCATGCTGGACAACATGTTCCCGGACGAGATATCGAAAGCGGTCTCGCTGCGTAATAAAGCCGTTCCTGACAAGAGCATAGTCTTAGAGGCGTCCGGAGGCATTACCCTTCATAATCTGGAAACCTACGCCAGGACAGGAGTTGATACTATCTCGATCGGCGCGTTGACAGATAGCGTGCGTGGTATAGATTTTAGTCTGGATATAGTTTAATAGCGTCATCTTCCCACCGGAGTTAACGGACCCATATGGCAGATTTCAAGATCATAAGCGATTATAAACCAAAAGGCGACCAGCCGCAGGCCATTGAAAAACTTGTGCGCAGCATAAATGCAGGCAACCGTTTCCAGACGCTTTTGGGAGTCACCGGAAGCGGCAAGACGTTCACCATGGCCCATGTTATTGAGCGGATAAAAAAGCCGACGCTTGTCATATCTCACAATAAAACCCTCGCGGCGCAGTTATATACGGAATTCAAGGACTTCTTCCCTGAGAATGCTGTAGAGTATTTTGTAAGCTATTACGATTATTACCAGCCCGAAGCTTATATCCCGCAGACCGATATCTATATCGAAAAGGACGCCTCTATAAACGATAACATAGACCGGCTCAGGCTTTCGGCGACGAGTTCTCTTATGTCGCGTCAGGATGTGATCGTTGTGGCGAGCGTTTCATGTATATACGGCTTGGGGTCTCCGGAGGAATACGGCGAGATGCTATTTACCGCGAATGTGGGGCTGGGGATATCCCGCGATGACGCGCTACAGAAACTTGTTAACATCTATTACGAGAGGAACGACTATGATTTTAAACGCGGCAAGTTCAGGGTCAGGGGGGATACGGTCGAGGTATTTCCTGCGTATCAGCAGACGGCCCTGCGCATGGAGTTCGCTTTCGACACCATTGAAAAGATCCGTGAAGTGAACCCGGTCACTGGGGACGTTATCCGCGATCTCGAAAAGATAGCAGTCTATCCGGCAAAACATTTTGTCACTACGCCGGAGCGCATGGAAGCGGCCATCACGCGCATAGAAGATGAGCTTAGGGAACAGCTGGCGAAATTCAGGAGCCAGGGCAAACTCCTTGAGGCGCAGCGCCTTGAGTCACGCACGAAATATGACATAGATATGATGCGCGAGATCGGATATTGTAACGGGATCGAGAACTATTCCAGGCCCATAGCGGGCAGGCCTGCCGGTTCAAGGCCGTACTGTCTCATTGATTATTTCCCGAAGGATTTTTTATGCGTTATAGACGAGTCTCACGTTACTGTGCCGCAGATACGGGGCATGTATAACGGTGACCGCGCCAGAAAAGAGACGCTTGTAGAATATGGTTTCCGGCTTCCATCGGCCCTGGATAACAGGCCGCTGACAATAGAGGAATTCATGGGTATTGTTAAGCAGGTCGTCTACGCCTCCGCTACCCCGACGCCGTTCGAGATAGGATCATCGAAGGAGATCGTTGAGCAGTTCATCCGCCCGACCGGTATCATCGATCCTCCTGTCATACTTAGGCCGACGAAAGGGCAGATCGACGACCTGATAAATGAGATAAAAAAACGCGTGGCGCTTAAAGAGCGGGTACTTGTAACGACTTTGACAAAACGCCTTGCAGAAGACCTGGCCCGTTATATACAGGAGCTGGGTATCAAGGTAAAATACATACATTCAGAGATCGACGCGTTGGAACGGGTAGAGATACTTAAGGATCTAAGGCTCAGAAAATTCGATTGCCTGGTAGGTATCAATCTTCTCAGGGAAGGGCTCGATCTGCCTGAGGTCTCGCTCGTAGCTGTTCTGGACGCTGACAAAGAAGGCTTTTTAAGGAGCGTCACCTCGCTTATCCAAGTAGCCGGAAGGGCCGCCAGGAATATAGACGGCGTTGTTATCATGTATGCGGATACAGTGACCGAATCCATGAAGAAGGCTATGGATGAGATGAACCGCCGCAGGGCTTATCAGCATGAATATAACAAAAAAAATAACATTACGCCGACTACGATAAAGAAGGCCATACGCGAGGGCATAGAGATGCTTAAAAAGGCCCAGGACACAGTTACCGAGGCCACCGGAGAGACAAAAGAAGAATACGACGCTATGTCCGTCATCTCCGAGCTCGAAGAAGAGATGAAGTCCGCGGCCCGGAACCTTCAGTTCGAAAAGGCGATAGAATACAGAGAAAAGATAAAAGAATTAAAAAAAAGAATGGGCGTTTAGGGGCGGATGATCATGGATGAAAAGATCGTTGCGTTATTCAAGCAGCATCCCGGAGAATATCTTTCGGGCGAAGATATCAGCGAAACGCTTAAATGCACCCGCGCCGCTATTTGGAAGCATATCGAGAAATTGCGCGATATAGGGTACGAGATAGACGCGGTCCCTCACCTGGGATATCGTCTTAAGGGGATCCCGGACAAGATGCTCCCTGATGAGATCCAATATGAACTAGGCACATCTGTTATAGGGAAGACCGTGTATACGTACATGAGGACCGCCTCCACGAACACTCTCGCATACACGCTTGCAGAGCAGGGCGCTAAAGAAGGCACTGTTGTTATAGCCGAACAGCAGGAAAAAGGAAAGGGCAGGCTTGGGCGCACGTGGGCTTCGCCGCCTGGAGGCATATATCTGTCCTGCGTAATGAAGCCGAATATAGCGCCGAAAGGGATCCAGGCATTCACTTTAGTGACCGCCATAAGTGTCGTAGACGCTATCGCTGAGGTAACAGGCCTGTCGGCGCAGATCAAATGGCCGAATGACGTTATTATCAACGGGAAGAAGATCTCAGGCATTCTTACAGAGATGAAAGCAGAGATCGACAGGATAGACTTTATAATCGTCGGTATCGGCATAAACGTTAATGCGGCAGAAAGGAGCCTGCCTTCTACCGCGACATCCTTACGGAATGAACATGGCGAACGCATAATGAGGCTCGACGTTGTGCGGGCCCTGATCCGCAATCTGGAGCGCGAATATAATATTTTTAAAGAGCACGGCCTTAAGGAACTTAGGGGGAGATTGAGGTCTTTGTCCGCTACTTTGGGCCGGCAGATACGCGTTACAAGCTATAATACAGTTTACGAGGGTTTGGCCGTCGACATCGATGACGAAGGGGCGCTGCTGGTAAAGTCATCGGACGGCAAGGTGCACCGTATAATAAGCGGGGATGTCAGCCTTCGGTAGGGAGGAGCTATGTCAAGGTTTTATGTGCCTAAGGAAAATGTCCGGGGAGATAATATAATTATCGACGGCGCAGAGGCAAAGCACATTACGACAGTGATGCGTCTGGCCATGGGCGATACTGTCGTTATATTTGACGGGACCGGGAAAGAATATATCGGCGTCATAAAAAATATCACTTCGAAAGGAGTGAACGTCGCTATCACCGAGACAAGGGCAGCCGGGGGAGAAGACCTTGTGCGGGTGACCTTGGCGCAGGCGATCCCTAAAAAAGAGAAAATGGATTATATCGTAGAAAAATCGACAGAGCTCGGCGTGCATGAAATACTTCCTATCGTTACAGAACGGACCGTTGTGCGCGTAGATGAGGACGACCGTAAGAAAAAACACGAGCGTTGGCAGCGTCTGGCCCAGGAAGCCGCCAAACAATGCGGCAGGCGGGATATCCCGCAGATCCGGCCTATCATGCTGCTCGGCGATAGTATAAAGATGGTCAATGATTTCGACCTGTCTTTGGTGGCATATCTTTCAGATGATACCGTTCCGCTCAGGGACGCCATTAAAAATACCAGTCCTGCCAGGGTGGCCGTTTATGTCGGGCCTGAAGGCGATTTTTCGCCGAAGGAGATAGACCTGTTCAAGTCCAACACGAAAGCGCGGTATGTCTCCCTAGGCAAGAGGGTGCTTAAGAGCGATACTGCCGGGCTTTTCCTTTTATCCTGTATTAATTATGAATTCTCCAGATAGGCCTTATTTTTTGATCAAGACGCTGGGTTGTAAAGTGAACCAGTATGAAGAAGAATTGATGCGGGAGAATCTCGTCAATATCGGGTTCGTCGAGTCCGGCGAAGATACCCCTGCAGATGTATATATTATCAACTCGTGCACAGTCACGCATAAAGCTGACAGAGAAGTGCGCAGGCTCGCCCGGCGTTTCTACGCAATAAATCCAAAAGCCGTTATATTGATCGCGGGATGTCTCGCCGAAACAGAGGAAGACAGGAAGACGTTGTCCGAACTTCCGGTCTCTGTGACGCTGGTCAGGAACAGGGAAAAGAAAGATATCCCTAAGATCCTATCGAATTGTTTTAAGCTGCCGGAAAAACCGGTCGTAGGGCAGGTCGGTTCATTCCAGGACCGGGACCGGGCATTTATAAAGATACAGGATGGCTGCGATAACCGCTGCGCTTATTGTAAGGTGTCCTTGGTCCGGGGGCGGTCCATATCGCGCTCCGAGGAGGAGATCCTGCCGGAAATAGAAAGAGTTATCGGAAAGGGCTTTAAAGAGATCGTTCTGACGGGCGTATGCCTCGGGTCGTGGGGCGAAGATCTTCCGGAGCAGAAGGGCATTGTTCATATCGTCAAGAAAGTCGCTGACATCGACAAGGATTTCAGGGTCCGTTTGAGTTCCATCGAGCCGAAATATGTGACAGATGAACTGATCGGACTGATAGGCACCCATCCCAGGATATGCAAGCATCTGCATGTCCCGATCCAGAACGGCGACGATACTATACTCAAGACCATGAACCGGAAATATACGTCTGGCGACATGCTGGCCTTATTGGAAAGAATAAGGCGCGGCGTTCCCGGCATAGCCGTCAGCACTGACATAATAACCGGTTTCCCTGGCGAGGACCAGGGAACATTCCGCAATACATTTGAATTCCTGAAAAAAGCGCGTCCGATGAGGATGCATATCTTTACTTATTCCGAACGTCCCGGGACCAGCGCCGCGGGGTCGAAAAAACTACCGTCCAGCGTATCGGTCGCGATGTGGCAGAAAGAACTTGGTAAATTAAGCCGCGCCCTGGCCGCAGAATACGCTTCAAGTCTATTGGGAACTACCGCAAGGGTGCTGATAGAATCCGAGCGGGACTCGCACACCAAAAAGCTCGCAGGGTACACCGATACATATGTCAGGGTCTTTATCGACGCTGACGACTCCCTTAAAAACCTCATAGTGCCTGTCAAGATCACCAATGTGACCGGAGATCTCGTATCCGGGATAATGGCGTGATATTAATTATTACATGATTTTTACACGGGGGTGACACATTGGTGATCATTTTCATGTAATATAAGTCCTTGTGTTATATATATTAAAAAGAATTATCACAAGATCTTTGTCGTTCCTCATGATCGCCTCACTAGTGGCGCCGGAAGCGGCGTGGGCATGCCCTGGACCGGCATCTCAAAGATCGGAAGCGCTCTCTATCCCTACATTATTTCAACCCTTTACGGTCCGCGCTCTTGAGGCCAGGCTCGAAGGCTATATCGCCCAGCAATGCGCCGCGTTCGGATGGAACGCCGAAAAGATCAGGTCAGAATTCGGTTATAGGATCTCTCCGGCAGTGTCAGGCGCTTTGAATATACAATTCGAGACAGCGTTCGATGACCCGTCGGTAGTCCTCTCAGATGACGGTATCCTTGATGTCCCTTGTTCCATAACTTATCAAAAAGATAGGTCCGGAGGATGCCGGAGGTATCGCGCGTCGATCGACACGATCAAGCGAACGATAATGCTTCGCCGTACGGCGCGGGGGCCCGGCGGGGCCCCGGATCCGGCTCCGCATGTAATTATTAATTTATCGAGAAAAACCTCAGGGGATACATCAGTAGGAAGATTGATCGAGCTTCATAGCGTGCTAATGGTAAGGCTTGCCGCGAGTATAAAAAATGATATCCAAACAGGAGCGCGGGATCATGACGAGGAAGTCATTGTCTCGGACATAGGCATCGGGGATAAGGCGGCCCCGACTACATTTGAGCTTGCCAGGATAGCCAGAGCGGCGTTCGATACGGCCGGGTTGAATAATATCAAAATAAGAATAGTCGGAGTAGACAATTACCCTGGCGCCGTAAGTGCGGCTTCAGGGTCAGAAGAGAACCGTCTTTTGCCGCCCGGCGTGAGGATGCAATTCATTCTGCAGGACCGATTTGACCTGTCGGAAGCCGGCCTTTCCAGGATAGATATGGCCATATGCGCGAATGCCCTTAGCCATTACTACACCCTCGCGGACGCGGATGCGGCTTTGAAAAATATAGGAAGAGCAATGAGGCCGGGCGGCCTTATCGCAATAGCTTCCGGCTCGGAGGGGTCCGCGGTGTTCGATCTTTTTTCAAGCTTGGGGGTCAAGGTCGAACATGGTATTTCGAAGGAACATCTTACCGGCGAGGCCCTTGCTATAAGCAGAAAATTCAGAGATGGTCCTAACGCAGGTCCGAAGACATGCAGGGATTTTTTTGTGTCGATAGGCGTGCCCGAAAAATATATTACGAAGAAATTATTAGGGTCCGCAACACTTCCTCAACTGGTCCGGACCTGGGACTATCTTACCGGAGATCCCGGCGAAACTATAACAGTGAATGGCGTAAATTATAACAAATTGGGGATCCCCGGTAATAACCCCAAAAAACTTCTTTCCATGCTTACCTTCGGCATTGAAAGTAATATTGCCCCGACATGGGAGTTCCTTGTAGAACAGGCAGGCATCCCGGCTGATTTTATAAGACGCAATCCGCAGATGCTTATTCTATCGCTTGATGGACAGAATAATCCCGGGTCAGGCATGAGAATGCGAACGGCTTATTTCAGGAAAACCGGCATAGAATATGCCTCCCGGCCGACGATCATCATGGAAACGTTCGCGCGCCTGGGCGGATACTCAAAGAGCGCGTCCGATAGGGCCAAGGTAAATATCGAGGATATGGAAGAATTCCGAAAGTCGGTCTGGGCGCCAAGGGAGGCGAGGATAAGGTACATTCATTCCAGGATCGGGAAGAAGATGACAGATCCAGACCAGAGGCATGCCCTTTTGCTCGATTTTAGAAAATTACGGGTATACCTGGACGGGTATCTTTATTTCGGGGGCGAACGCGAATTGCTGGAAGGCCAGATACGGCATATAGGAACTCGATACGCCTCATACATAGCCCGTTTACGGGAAGGCGGCCGGATGATGGAAGACCTCCACGCTTTCGAGCGTCTTCTTCCAGATATGCATGTTGAATACGCCACCGGCAGGCTGGCAGATACTGCACGGGTCACTGATGTGAGACAGGTGAAACTTGAGCTGCTGACGAAAACTTTCGGAATAGATATAGCGAAAGCGGATGACAAGAGGATATTGCTTTGGAGTAAGCGTCACCTTGAAGATACCTGGGAGTATCTTACCGGATCCCCTGCGGAGACCATAACGATAGACCAGGCGGTATATCATAAACTTGGCATCCCTCCGAAAGCTATCCGGACCAAACCGTTTATACTTGCCGCGAGCGTGTCAGATCGCATCAACCCTGTCTGGGAATTGCTTGTCGATCAGCTGGGTATTCCGGTCGATTATGTCAGGCGAAATCCGTACGTATTACTTTCATCGCTTGACGGCATAGACCGCGAATGTTCAGGGCTCAGGATGAGGGCGGCTTACCTCACATTAAAGAAGAGGCCTTTTGCGGCCAGGCCGACGGTACTTTTCACTACCCCGACGCGGCTCAGGGAAATATACGGCGTAGATGTGAAACATATGGAGCGGTTCCGGACAGAATTTTGGCGCCCCAGGGAAGAAGCGATAAACAAGGCGCATGCAATGATCTTATCCGGTGTGCCTAAGGAGGAACTCGATCGAAAGGCACTGAAAATGGAGTTTAGGAGGTTCCGTCAGAGCCTGGATGCGTATCAGTATTATCACGGCGATATAAAAGCCTTAACGACACAGGCAGGGAAGATCATTAGAGATTATATTGGCAGAATAAAGGACCAGCCGGCGCGCGCAGCTGCTTTGGCCGTCATGCAGGGCATATTGCCGTATGTTGAGCCTGAACCGCCGGCTAAACAACAGAAACCCGGTAAGGTGAAAATGAGGACCCCTAGAGAGATACTTGAAAAAGCCAGAGAACTCGCCGGAGGAAGAAAGTACGGTTTGTTAAGCGCGCTTGTAGGGAAGATGCGCGCTGCCGAAGAACGAAATGTCATGAAAGATGACGATGTCAGGGAAGAACTCGATTCCCTCGTAGAGGAGGCTATGGCAAATAGAAAACGGATAACAGATCAAGCCGTATATTATGATATCGATGAAGAAGAATATGTTGTCGGGGACGCATACCTGTCCGATGAGGAGATGGAGAGGATAGTGATTGTAAAGACTTACAGCGAGATGGCTAAGAACGTAAGAACGATCGCCGATCACGATAGATCATCGGTGCCCGAGAGAAGTTTTAACGCCTACGAGGTAGCCGCTCATAGGCTTACGCTGCTTTTGTCAAAAGATAGGGAAGGCCTTCGCGCGGCGCTTACAGCGATGATGTTAGACCCGGATAATCTGGATCTCATGAGACGATTTTATGAAATGCATGGCAGGGACCGGGCCGGAAGGATAATAATGGAAACTCTGGGCATAAAACCGGGAGATGCAGATATAGAAGAAGATGATGGAACAGGGCCGGTATCTGATGAAGGCGATGGAGATGTCCTGCCGATCGACACAACGAAAAAGCCTTCGCTCGGAAATATTCGAGAGAGCCGCGTGCTGGTAAAAAACCTTATTGAGGCGGTAATATCCATACTTATGTCCTGGGACGGACGGGGGGCGGAGCCGGGGAACATTAAGGCGCGGAAACTGGTACTGGTCTTTCACGAAGGTATCGTTGGATTGAAAGATGATAAATTGGGCAAGGTGATAAAAGGGATCGAAACGCTGAAACGTAAACAGGGTTTTGATAAATTGTTAAAAGATCTTATTATCATACGCAGCGTGGATAAATTCAGGACCAGGACGGCGCCGGCAGGGGACATCAAGCTCGAAGACCCAAATACGGTCGCGTTCTTATTCGCCTCTCAGGCCGACAGAAAAGAGTTGTCTGATATATCCTCTAATGTAAAGCAGGTGCTTATAGCGGACGGAAAGGGTAATAGTAAGCCATTTGACGCTGAAACTTATTATTACCCACTTGCAGAGATAGTGACCCTTGCTCTCATAAGCTATCATCGCGCAATGTCACCTGACGACGCCAGAGCAGCGCTTGTTGAAAACAGCGTCGATACTGAAAAGCTGAATTTCCAACTATTACCGAAGGACCCGAATGACAGCGCGTTCCTGGTATTTAAACTCATTGGTACGATCAAACGTGACGGTACGGACGGGCTGGACCGCACCAAGAGTATATTGAACGCGATACAGGCCGCGGCGTAGATTTTTAATATTCTATATCAGCGGGATCATGTCAATTATGATATAATTATCCATCATGATAAATTTACCACGCCCGGTTCTGTACGTGCTCTTACTTGCCGCGGCGGTCATAACTGTCTATGCCTCGTCTTTTAAAGGCGCTTTTGTATTTGATGATGAAACCCAGGTCCGTAATAATCCTTATATACGATCAGCGAAATATATCCCTGCGATCCTGACAACAGGGTACACGCGTCTTGACAAGACCGGCGCGAATTACTACCGCCCGTTAGTCGAGATCTCGTATATGCCGGACTATTTTCTGTGGAAAGATCGGGCTTGGGGGTATCATCTGAGCAGTGTTATGTTCCATCTCATCAGCGTTCTGGCTTTGTTCTTTGTTGTCAGACAGTGTTTTCGGGATGAATTACTTTCTTTCCTGGCGTCCATGCTTCTGGCAGTACATCCTGTTTATACTTCAGGGGTCACTTATATATCCGGCAGAGGGGACGCTATGGTCATCAGCTTTATTCTTCTGTCTTTGCTTTTCCTGCTTAAATATAATGATATGAAAAGACCGGCGAATCCGTATTTCTTGCTGCTTGCCTCCTGGTTCAGCCTGTGCGCTCTTTTGACAAAAGAGATCGCGTTGACCTATGCGCTGATCTCGGCCGCTCTTTGCGTGTATGCCCTGCTATCTTCCCGAATAGTAGAGCGTAGAAAGCGGTTGGTTCGTGCCGGCTCAGGTTTATCGTTGAGCCTTATTGCCTATTTCATGATGCGCTACCAGGCGCTTCATGGTTTTATAACTACGCAATATAACTTAGCCGCACAAGTGCCGTTTACCGAACGCATCCTGACAGCAGTTAGGGCGTTCGGAGAATATCTCAGGATCATTGTTTGTCCGGTAGATATGCATTTTGAGCGCACGGTGTCTTCAGGTTCTATTACCGATATCCGGACACTCATGTCAGTATTGTCATTGCTTTTATTATTGTGGTTATTGGCGAGGATAAGGAATAAAAAAGATCCCGTGTTCATAGGCTTGGCATGGTTCTTTGCGGCATACGCGCCTGTCTCTAACGTGATCATCCCGTTAAATGCTTTTATCGCAGAGAACTGGATACAGATCCCTGCTTTGGGTCTATTCTTGGCCATATCCGCTGTTGTTACTGGATTGTACAGGGGCAGGAAGGCTAATTTTGCGTTGCGCTCGGCCCCATTGGCGTTTTTATCGTGCCTGGTCGTCTTTTTTGGTTATCTGACCGCAGCGAGGAACACGGACTACTATGATCCGGTCACATTCTATGACCGGGCTTTACGTTTTGAACCAGGCAGCGTAAAGCTTCTTAACAACCTTGGTGTCACATATGAAAGGCGGGGGCAGACCGGAAAGGCCGTAGAATGTTATCTAAAGGCCATTAAAGCCAACTCTGAGCATGTTACTTCGTTAAATAATCTGGCTAACATCT
>Ga0172375_10010506_pt1 | contig 11996 bp, 8 predicted proteins | sample LakKiv1m_FD_114537 | JGI IMG/M metagenome (GOLD analysis project Ga0172375, IMG submission 114537) | Freshwater microbial communities from Kabuno Bay, South-Kivu, Congo - kab_092012_11.1m | ecosystem: Environmental > Aquatic > Freshwater > Lake | place: Democratic Republic of the Congo... | reverse complement strand
GTTTGACACGCCGACTGCGGAATGCCCGCACGATCTCCCCGCAGCGATCAAACGAGATCCCCCGCAGATCCTCATCTTCAATCCGCAACGAGTTCGTCAGGAAGCCGGGTCCATCCTTTTGCCAGGTAATCGCGCGGTTGAGATACAACAAATCGGCAATGGCCCTGAGCGGCGTTGCCACGAAGGCCCAGAACGATTGATGGAGTTCGACGCCCTCGACTCCTGCCGCCGGGTTTTGGCATGGCACGCAGTGGTAGGAAAACACGCCGAGAGGCGTCTCGAAAACATGACGCCGTCTCGTGGTGACGCTGGCAACCTGATACACGGCTTCGGGAATCAATCCGTGGTACGCTAACGCGGTCTCAAGGCTGATATGCGATGGCGAATACAGCAGGGCTGCAATCGTGAAAGGGGGAGGCTCGCTCTTCCTGTATTCCGGCGCCAGAACGTACAGGCCTCGTTTGATCCGCAGGATTTCCCCGGCCTTGATCGCACGATCCAGCAACAGTTCGCGCGCCCCCTTGGATCGATCAGGGAAAAGATTCGTCACGACGGTCTCATTGAAGAGACCGCCAGGTGGCGCCAACCGGAACACCTTTTCCGTAAAGGACTTCATATTGCACGTAGATTACGAATATCGTAGGCAACGTGCAAGAACAAAAACTACCCTTCCCATCGGGTTAATGGGAAACAGATGGGGGACTATCCGGCCGTCCCGATCCGTCTTGTGTCAATATATGGCTGCCCGGTAATAGCCTCGACGAAGCCCCGCGACGAGCGACGACAACGTGTGCGACGAAGAAGGTGGCAACGTGTGGCCTGACACCGATCGGCGATCACACTTGATCCCCACGCTCCGTCGCTTACGCTTCGTCGCACGGCTTCGTCGGACATTCGGGGCATCGAGAGGAGATACCGGCAAGTCCAAAACGGCGGGGGCGTGAACGAGTATCCCAATCGTTCACCGGGAGCGTCCCGGCCGCCACTTCGAGGAAGGGTTTGCCGCCGCGCACGCCGACGGTTCCGTAGCCCGGCGCCGTGCAGAGAAACGCCCGAAAGTCGCCCGCGACGGCCGGATGCGGGTGCAGCGTCTGGCCGGGCGGCTCGCGCTCATGCGGTCGCTCCATTCCGGACGGGGATCGGCGTGGCGGCGGCGACTTTCGCCACCCAGTCGGCGGCTGTGGCGGCATCGGGGAAAGCGGCATCCTCCAGGGGCGCGGGCTTGCCGAGGCGCTCGTATTTGGACTTCCCGAGCGGGTGGAAGGGCATGAGGTGGATCTCGCGGATATTTGCGAGCCGGTTGGCCAGTTCCGCGATGCCCGCGAAATGGTCGTCCCGCGCGTTCAGGCCGGGGATGATCGGGCAGCGCAGGATGATCTTCGCCCCGAGCCGGTCGAGCCGGAGCAGGTTCTCCACGATGACCTCCCGCGGCACGCCGGTGTACGCGCGGTGGCGGACGGGATCGCTCTCCTTGCAATCGTAGAGGAAGAGGTCCACCAGCGGGACGAGCCGCTCAAGATGCTCAAACGGCGCGAAGCCGCAGGTTTCGATGCAGGTGTGCAGGCCGCGCTGTTTGGCCTCCCGGAGCAAGGCCAGAGAGAAGTCGAACTGGAACAACGGCTCACCGCCGGACAGCGTCATGCCGCCGCCGGAGGTTTCGTAAAAAACCCGGTCGTTCTCGACATCCGCGAGCACCTCCTCGACGTCCATCTCCCGGCCGATCAGCTCGATGGCCCTGGCGTAGCACTTCTCCGCGCAGACACCGCAGCGCCGGCACCGGGCACGCAGGAAAAGCCGTTCGCCGTCGGCGCCCAGGACGTGGTTGTGTAACGGGCAGGCCTTGAAGCAATGGCCGCAGCCGACACATTTCGACCGGATCAGCGAGATTTCGGGTTCGGCTTCGAGGGACTCCGGGTTGTGGCACCAGAGACAGCGCAACGGGCAGCCCTTGAGAAAAACGGTCGTCCGGATCCCCGGGCCGTCGTGCAGGGAGAACTTCTGGATGTCGAAAACCAGGCCGGTTATATTGAACACTTTCACATTACGCCAGACAGGAGAACGGAACGTCCGGGATGCGCTCCGAACACAAACGCGCAGACGCATCGTTGGTGAGCAAAATAGGGAGATGAAAGAAGGTAGATGCGTTTACCCCGCGGATTCCAGCCGATGCCGCCCCGCCGCTACCGGCCGGCGCGGGCCAGCGCGATCCAGGGGGCGAGTTCGTCGAGCGTCTGCCGGAACGTCGCCGTCGCCAACTGTTGTGCCGCGTCGCTGTACGCCTCGTCGGGGTTGGGGTGGGCTTCGATGACGAGTCCGTCGGCGCCCGCGCCGAGCGCGGCTTTGGCGAGCGGCAGCACAAGCGCGCGCTTTCCCGCCGCATGGCTGGGGTCCACCAGCACCGGCAGATGCGTCTCCTGCTTTGCCACGGCGACCCCGCCCAGATCGAGCAGGTTGCGCACCGACCGGTCAAAGGAGCGCAGCCCGCGTTCGCAGAGCATCACGTCGGCGCAGCCGTTGACCAGCAGGTACTCGGCGGCGCCGAGCCACTCCTCGACGGTCGAGGCCATGCCGCGCTTGAGCAGCACGGGCTTGCGCGCCTGGGCGACCGACTCGAGCAGGTCGTAATTCTGCGCGTTGCGCGCGCCGATCTGCAGGACGTCCGCGACATCGTGAATCCACTCCACCTGCGCGGGGCCGAGAATCTCGGTGACCATCGAGACGCCGAATTCCGCCTTGACGTCCCGCATGATCGCCACCGCGTCGGCCTTCAGCCCCTGAAAGTCGTAGGGCGACGTGCGCGGCTTGAACGCCATCGCGCGCACGAGCGTCACGCCCGCCGCCTTCAGCTCGCGCACCGCCGCGCGGAACTGCCCGCCGCTCTCGATTGCGCAGGGCCCGGCGATCACCGTGATGGCGCCGCCGCCGACCGCCGTGCCGTTGACAGTGACGACCGTGTCGTGCGGATGGTATTCGCGCGAGACGAGCTTGTACCGCTGCTGGACGGGCATGACCGATTCGACCATCGGCAGGTTGCCCAGCACATCGAGCGAGCGGTTGCTGAGCTCGTCGCCGATGCAGGCGACGACCGTGCGCTCGACCCCGCGGATGACCCGCGGCTGGTAACGCAGCGTCTGGACAAGTTGGCTGACCGACTGCACGTCGGCATCGGTCGCATTGGGCTTCAAAACGATGATCATGGCCTGTTCCTTCTCTTTCGCGGGCGTCGCTGGCGCGCGCCGAACGGAGCACGGCAAACAAAATCGCGCTCCTTCTCTCCAGCCGGCTCATGGCCGCGCTGTTGCGGTCGTTGATGGGTGCCTTCATCGTGCCCGGCGACCTTCATGCGCACGCGGCGAGAGTAGCGGTTTCCCGCGCCTCCGTCAACGGCTGAATCGGAGACCGGTTACGTTGGGGTGACGTTGGGGTTGACAATTTTACCCGAAAGGCATACTTTCTTACCATCCCATGTCAAGATGGGTTGCCGGGCTGGTGGCGGGTGCGGCCAGATCCATTTCAGTGGGGGGAGGTTGTCATGGGCGAGCCCACATTTGAGGAGATTCTGGGACGCGAGGACAAGGGGTTGGAGGAGATCGAGGAGCTCTTTCGCGAGGAGGGCTTCTTCGAGCGCGTGTCCAAGATGATCAAGGGTTTTGGCGCCGCCCGTGAATCCAAGGTGTACAAGACGGCCAGAATCGAGCTGCAGCGGCTGTCGGCCCCGGTCTGCGCCGTGGTGATCCCGGTCGTTGCCGTGGTGCTTCTGGTTCTGCTCGCCACCGACACCTCGAGCCGGGAGACGGTCATCACGGTTGAATACCTGCAGCCCGAGGAGATCCGCGATCTCGAGAAGCCCGACGAGCCGCTCGAGAAACCGCCGCCCGAGGAGATGCCGGATATGGATTTCGTCACCGACGTGAACACGCCCGTGGTCAACCCCATCGAGGTGCCCGCCGCGCCGATGACCGCGCAGCCGGCAACCGTCGACTCCGTGCTGCAGATCAAAAGTCCCGTGATCCTGCGCGGCATGGTGGGCGTTACCCGCAACGCCGGCATTCGCGGGCAGTTGCTCAGGGTTTACGGCGGCAACCAGAAGACCGAAGACGCCGTGATGCGCGCGCTCCGCTGGCTGAAAAAGAACCAGCTTCCCGACGGCTCATGGGCCAACACCAAGCCGGCCATGACCGGGCTGGCGATCCTGACGTTCCTTGCCCACGGCGAGATTCCCAGCGCCAATAACCCGGAATTCGGCGAGACGGTCCGGCGCGGGCTCGAGTTTCTGATCAGCATCCAGCAGCCCAGCGGCCGCTTCGCGGGCAGCGACGGCCACGAGTATTCCATGCCGATCGCCACGTATGCGCTCTGCGAGGCGTACGGCATGACCATGAACCCCAACGTGAAGGAGGCCGCCGACCGCGCGGTCAACGTCCTGATCACCGGACAGAACGCCTCGGGCGGCTGGGATTACAACATGAAAGGCTCCGAACGTGACGACACCTCGGTCATGGGATGGTGCGCCCAGGCGTTGAAGGCCGCGAAACTGTCGAACGTCTACTGGGATGGCCCCACCCTGGATCAAGCCATGAAGAAAGCGGTGCGGGGGTTTCAAAAGAATGCGCATCCCGAAGGCGGATTCGGCTACACGGGGCCGGCGCGGGGCGGGCTCACCGGCGTGGGTGCCCTGTGCATGCAACTGCTGGGCGCGGCCAACCTGTCTGAAACCCGGAAGTCGCTGGAGCTGATGGATTCGTGGACGGCCGCCTTTCTAACCGAGGACGCGCCGGGGATCGGCGGGTGTGTCCAGTACTATTACTACTACGCCACCCAGTCGAAATTCCACAGCGGCGGCAAGCGCTGGGAATCCTGGAACGAGAAAATGTGGCCGATCTACGTGAGCGCGCAGAAAATCGAGAAGCAGGCGATTGCCGACCATGAAGGCGACCTCCAGGACATCGGCTGGTGGGAGAACACCGACGCCCACACCGACCGCCCCGTGATGGACACCTGCCTCACCGCGCTCCAGCTCATGGTCTACTACCGAAACCTGCCGACCACCCAGGAGGCCGCGGTCAAGGCGGAGGCGATCATCGCCGACAGCCTCGGCGACGCGATACAGAGCGATGACATCACGGTGGATCTGGGCAATCTCTAACGCGGGCTGAGCCCGCAACCCTCACCCCGGCCCTCTCCCAGGGGGAGAGGGAGAAAACAACGTGTTTTTTATTGGCCTTGTCAGTCGGTAAGGCACTCATGCGGGCGGAGCCCGCAACCCTCTCCCCGGCCCTCTCCCAGGGGGAGAGGGAGAAAACAACGTGTTTTTTATTGGCCTTGTCAGTCGGTAAGGCACTCACGCGCGCCGCCTCACTTGAGGCCGGCGATCGCCTCGGCGCTGTTCAGGCCATGGTCCTTGATCTTGCGGTAGGCGTGCAGGGCGTCCATGACGTAGACGCAGGAGACGGGCGAGGCCGCTCCGGAAGCCAGCCGATCCAGGCTCTGTTGCCGGTATTCCTTGAAGAGGCCGGTGATATGGTCGCTCGCTGTGCGCAGGCGCTGCAGCACATCCCGGTCGCCCGTCTCGAGCGCCGCGCCGATCGTCTTCAGGAAGGCCGCCACCTGGTCATGGAGGGCGAGCACGTGCTTCATCCCGGTCTCCGATGGCCGCACCTGCTGCTGCCGCGCCCGGATCTGCATCTTCTGGAGACTGGCCGCGTAATCGCCGACCGATTCGTACTCGTCGGTGATGCGCAGTTGCATGCGCGCGTCCGCCATCTGCTGCTGGGGCATCTCGATGGTCAGCACATGGCTGATAAAGGTGACGATTTCCGTCTGCATGGTGTCCAGGTTGTCCTCGGCCTTGAACACCTCCTGTTCCCGTTCCTCGTCGCGTTCGGCGCCCGTCCACTCCACGCGCAGCGTCTCGAGCATGCGCGCGCACATGTCGCGCATCCTCAGAATCTCGTTGGCCGACTGCTGCAACGCCAGGATCGGCGTGTCAATGAGGCGATTGTCAAAATAGCAGAGATGGTGGGCCTCCGGCCGGCCGGCGTCGGGCACGAACCGGAGAAGCGCGCGGGTCAGGATCCCCACCAGGGGCAGGAAGAGCAGCACCAGAATGGCGTTGAACAGCGTGTGCGCGAGGGCGATCTGCGAGGCGACGCTCTCCAGGTGGCCGGAGCAGAAGCGCACCAGCCGCATGTAGGGGAAGAAGAACGGGATCACGATCAGGACGCCCAGCGACTTGATCAGGATATGGGCGTAGGCGGTGCGGACGCCGTTGCGCGAAGAACCGAGCGCGGCGAGCGCCGCCGTCATGGTGGTGCCGATGTTCTGGCCGAGAACCAGCGCGGCCGCCGTGTCCAGGTCAATCACGCCGGAGAGGGCGAGGGTGATGGTGATGCCCACCGTGGCCGAGCTCGATTGGACGATCGCGGTCACCACCGAACCCACCAGCACGCATTTCAAGACTCCGGCGAGCGTGTCGGGCCGGAACGCCGCGAACCAGTCGAGAACCGTCTGGCTCTTGGAGATGGGCAGCAACCCGTTCTTCATCAGTTCCAGCCCGTAGAAGACCATTCCCAGGCCCATGACCATCAGCGCGGTGTACCGGAGGTGGTCGCGCTTGGCGAACAGGTAGACAAAGGCCGCCAGGCCCAGCAGCGGCAGGCCGTATTTCACCACGTTCAGCGCGATGATCCAGGCCGTGATGGTGGTGCCGATGTCGGCGCCCAGGATCACGCCAATCGCCTGTTTCAGGGTCATCAGGCCGGCGTTGACCATGGAGATGACCATCACCGAGGTGACCGAGCTGGACTGAATGATGCAGGTCACGCCCGCTCCGGTCGCGCACGCCACGAGCCGGTTGTCGGTGACGCAGGCGACCATGCGCCGCAACCGCGCGCCGGCGATCCCCTGCATGCCCTCGGACATGTATTTCATGCCGAGGAGAAACAGGGCCAGCCCGCCGACGCCGAAGGAGAACATCGCGGTATAATCAAGCATGGTCTGCAGACTCCGTGAAGGGGGGCAAGCGCGCCTGTGTGCGCCACGCATCTCCCGCCTGGCCAAGCACGCGGTTGAAGGTGCGAATCACCTCAGGCGGGCACCATCATAGCACGACTCACCGCTTGTCCGGCAAGCCGGGATTTCCCTCCAGCAGGGCGGTCAGCTCGGGGGGCAGGGGTGCGGCGATTGCCAGCGCGCGGCCGGTCAGCGGGTGTGTCAGGCGGATTGTCTCGGCATGGAGGAAGTGGCGGGGGAAATCGGGCACGGCGCGCGCGCCATAGCGGGTGTCGCCGACGACCGGATGGCCGATCAGGGCGAGCTGGCAGCGGATCTGGTGGGTCACGCCCGTCCGGATCGTCACCTCCAGCAGCGTCCGATCCCCGATCGTCCGGACCGGCCGGTATTCCGTCACGGCGCGCATCACCCGGTCGGGCCGCGCGACAGCCGCCGCCTCGATCATCCTGCCGCGGAACGAGGGTTGGTGCGCCAGGTCGTGTTCCAGGCGGCCGGGGCTCTCCACGCGCCCTTCGACCAGCGCCACGTACTGTTTGAGAATCTCGCGGTCGCGGAACCGGGCGCGCATCGCCTCAAAGATCTCCCGGGTGCGGGCCGCCAGCACCACGCCCGATGTGCCGCCGTCGAGCCGGTGGAGCACGCCCGCGGCAAGCGGCGCGTCGCCGACGTCCGCCAGCTCCGGGTAGCGCGCGACCAGGCCGTTGGCCACCGTGCCGGTCTCGTCCGGATCCAGCGGCTGGCAGGCCATGCCGGCGGGTTTGTTGACCGCCAGGAGGGCGGCGTCTTCGTGGATCACGTCGAGCCGGATATCGGGATTCGGGCGGACGCGCGCCTCTCCGGCCTCGGGCAGGTCGCGCGCCGCCACCTCGTCGCCCGGACGCAGCCTGTCGCCTTTGTCGGCGGCGCGGCCGTTGACCGTCACCCGGCCCGCTGCGATCGCCCGCCGGATCAGCGCCCGCGTGCTCGCCGGGCGGCGCGCGAACACGGCGGCGTCCAGCCGGATGCCGGTCTCGTCGGGCGCAACGATGAACGTGAAGGTGTGCATGCGTGGAGGGGGAACGAGGGGTGGCCATCGTTCCGACCTGCGAGTCCATTTCCGGACAGGCTCAAGCTAGGCGGCCGTCTGGGGGGAGGCGTCCTGCACCATCTTCACGAGCGCGCCGGGGCTCTCGAATTGCGCGGCGACCATCGCTTCCGTCACATGGACGCGCTGCCACTGCCGGTTTCCCGGCGCCTCGAACATGATCTCCATCATCAGGTGTTCCATCACGGACCGGAGCCCGCGGGCGCCGGTCTTGCGCTTGATCGCGAGCCTGGCCATGGCGCGGAGGGCCGCCTCGTCAAAGGTGAGGCTGACGCCCTCCAGATTGAGCAGTTTGCCGTACTGTTTGGTCATGCAGTTTTTGGGTTCGACGAGGATGCGCACGAGGTCATCCTCGGTGAGCTCGGCGAGCGAGGTGATGACCGGCAGGCGGCCGACAAACTCGGGGATGAGTCCGTAGCGCACGAGATCCTGCGGCTCGACCTTGACGCCCTCGCCGCCGCCCAGTCCCGTGACGAGGGTCTTGTCGGCGCGGTCGTGATAGCCGATCGCGCTCTTGCCTTCGCGCTCCTTGATAAACGTCTCCAACCCCACAAACGCCCCGCCGCAGATGAACAGGATGTTGCGGGTGTCGATCGTGAGATACTCCTGTTGCGGGTGTTTGCGGCCGCCGCCTGGGGGCACGCGGGCGGTCGTTCCCTCCAGGATTTTCAGCAGCGCCTGCTGCACGCCCTCGCCCGAGACGTCGCGGGTGATCGAGACGTTCTCGGTCTTGCGGGCGATCTTGTCGATCTCGTCGATGTAAATGATGCCCGTTTCGGCCCGCCGGACATCCATGCCGGCCGCCTGGATGAGGTAGAGCAGGATATTCTCGACATCCTCGCCGACATAGCCCGCTTCGGTGATCGTGGTGGCGTCGGCGATGGCGAACGGGATGTCGAGCATGCGGGCCAGCGTGCGGGCGAAGAGGGTTTTGCCGCAGCCGGTCGGGCCGATCAGCAGGATGTTGCTTTTCTCGATCTCGACATCGGCGTACGGGTCGTTCGCCCCGGTGGAGGCCGGCTGTTTCAGCCGGAGGTAGTGGTTGTGGACGGCGACGGCGATCGCCCGTTTGGCGTAGTCGTGGCCGATGATATACTGATCCAGGTTCTTCTTGATCTCGACCGGCTTGGGGACGACGAGCGGGCGCCGGGGCGTGTCTTTTGCGGCGCCGGCCGTTCTGGCGGCGCCCGGGCGGCGGCCCGCGGCGGCGCGGTGGACGGCAGCGGGCGACGGGCTGCCGCCGTCGAGGGTCTGATCCAGGATGTCGTTGCAGGTCATGACGCAGGCGCTGCAGATGGCCAGCCCGTTCGGTCCGAGGATGATCCCCGCACCCTCCGCTTTGGTCGCCCCGCAGAACGAGCAGCACACATCCCCGCCTTTCGGTGTCTTGGGAGCCATATCCGATCCCTTTCTCTCTTATGCGGAAGGTTTCGCGGCGGCGGGATTCCTGGCCAGCACGTCGTCAATCAGGCCGTACGCCTTGGCCTCGGCGGCGGAGAGGAAGAAGTCGCGGTCGGTGTCGGCCGCCACGGCGCCGGCGTCCTTTCCGGTGTGGAACGCCAGGATGTCATTCAGGCGGTCGCGCAGCCGCAGGATTTCTTTGGCCTGGATGCTAATGTCCGATGCCTGGCCTTCGGCGCCGCCCCATGGCTGGTGGATCATGATGCGGGCGTTGGGCAGGGCGAAGCGCTTGCCTTTCCTGCCCGCCGCCAGGAGCACGGCGCCCATGCTGGCCGCCTGGCCGACGCAGTAGGTGCAGACCTCGCAGGAGAGAAACTGCATGGTGTCGTAGATCGCCAGGCCGGCCGTCACCGAGCCGCCGGGCGAGTTGATATAGACGGCGATCTCCTTAGTCGCGTCCTGCGACTGGAGGAAGAGCATCTGGGCGATGATCAGGTTGCTCACCTGGTCGTCAATCGCCGTGCCGATGAACACGATGCGATCCTGGAGCAGCCGTGAATAGATGTCGTAGGAGCGTTCGCCGCGGGCGGTCTGTTCCACCACGATGGGAACCAGCATGGACGCATGGGGATCTGTCATGGGAGCACCTCACTTGGCTTACTTGGCGGAGTTCACGAGAAAATCGAGCGTCTTTTCCGCGCGCACGTTGGCGCGGAGCGTTTCGAGGCCGAACTGACTTTCGATGGCCGTGCGCATCTGGCTCGGGGAGAGTTGGGAGTGCCGGGACATCGCCTCGATTTTCGCGTCGAGCTCCGCCTCGGTCGCCTCGATGCGGGCGTCCTCGGCGATGCGCGCGAGGATGTAGCGGAGGCGCACGCGGTCCCGGGCGGTGGCGGTGGCGGTGGCGAGCAACTGGTCGCGGTTCTTTTCCACCTCATCGCGGGTTCCGCCGCGGTTGAGGATGCCGCGCACCATGGATTGGATCGTGTGCCCGGTCGCCTGCTCCACTTCGCTGGCGGGCAGGTCGAAGTCGGCCTTCTTGAGCAGGAAGGCGATCACCTCCCGGGTGCGGCGTTCGTTCTCCGTGGATGCGGCATGCTGGAGCATCTGTTCCCGGAGGGTGTCGCGCAGGACGCCGGGGTTCGCCAGGGCGACCTTCGCGCAGAGCTCCTCGTCGGTCATGGGCATGACCCGGCGGAAACCGGCCAGCTTGACGGTATAGACCGCCTTGACCCCCTGGAGCGACTCGACGCGGAAATCCTTGGGGAAACGGGTCTGCACGGTCTTCTCCTCGCCGATCTTCATGCCGGCGACCGCCAGCGAGACCCCGGGGATCATCTCCGGCTCGGAGACCTGCATCCAGAATCCCGTGCCCTCGGAAAAGAGCGTGGCATCCTCCGCCCGTTCCTTGAGGGGCTTGCCGTCGCTGACGGCGGTGAAATCCACGCGGGCCAGATCGCCTGTGGCGACGGCCTCTTCCGGCGTTCCATCCTGATACTGCGAGAGGCGCCGGCGCAGCGTCTCGACCTGTTTCCCGACATCCGCGTCGCTCACGGATGGTTCCTGGAGCGTCAGGGGGATCTTCTGGTACTTGGGCAGCTTGAACTCGGGCGCCACATCGCAGGCCAGCACGAACGAGACGCCCGTCTCGGGGGAGAAGAGGATATCGGTGACATCCACCATGGCCACGAGCGCCAGTTTCTGCTCCTCGACCGCGCGGCGGCTGAGCACACCGACCAGCCGCTTCCGGATGTCGGTGTCCATGTCGGCGCGGTACGCGCGTTCGATCACCGCGCGGGGGACCTTACCGGGGCGGAACCCGCGGACGCGGCCATCGCGCATGTAGCGCGCGACCACCGCCTCGACATCGGCATGGGTCTCGGACGCATCGGCCCGGATGACCAGCTTGACACGACAGGGGCTCACAATCTGGGATTCGATCTTCATGGCGACGGCTCTCTCCTTGCATGCTCCGTGAAACGGCGGTTCCTCAAGCCTCCTTGATGCTCAACAGGAACTCCGCGTTGCTCTTGGTATTTTTGAGGCGTTTGATGATCATTTCCATGGCCTCCACGGGGGGCACCCCGTTCAGGGCGCGGCGCAGGATCCACGTGCGGGCCAACTCGTCGGGGTGGAGGAGCAGCTCCTCCTTGCGGGTGCCCGATTTCTCGATGTTGATCGCCGGGAACACCCGCTTGTCAACCAGCGCGCGGTCCAGGCAGATCTCCATGTTGCCGGTTCCCTTGAACTCCTCGAAGATCACGTCGTCCATGCGGCTGCCGGTGTCCACCAGGGCGGTCGCGATGATCGTCAGGCTGCCGCCCTTCTCGATGTTGCGGGCCGCGCCGAAGAACCGCTTCGGCTTGTGCAGCGCGTTGGAATCGACGCCTCCCGAAAGGATCTTGCCGGAAGGGGGAACGACCGCGTTGTGCGCGCGGGCAAGACGTGTGATCGAGTCGAGCAGGATGACGACGTCCCGTTTGTGCTCGACCAGCCGTTT
>Ga0172375_10010504_pt1 | contig 11998 bp, 13 predicted proteins | sample LakKiv1m_FD_114537 | JGI IMG/M metagenome (GOLD analysis project Ga0172375, IMG submission 114537) | Freshwater microbial communities from Kabuno Bay, South-Kivu, Congo - kab_092012_11.1m | ecosystem: Environmental > Aquatic > Freshwater > Lake | place: Democratic Republic of the Congo... | reverse complement strand
GGCAGGAAACGCGGCCTTGCGTCCGGCCCAGAACTTGAGCCGCTCGGCCTCGCTGGCCGACACGCGGATGTCGGTGGCGCCGCTTTTTTCGAGCACCGCACGCATCGCGGCGACCTCCTCCTCGACTTCCTCGGGCGTGCCGTCGGATTCGGCAAGCAGGATCGCCTCGGCATTCAGGTCGTAGCCGGCCTTGACGAAGGGCTCGACGGCGGCCGTCGCCGGCTTGTCCATCATCTCGAGTCCGGCGGGGATGATGCCGGCGGCGATGATGTCGGCCACCGCCGCGCCGGCCTTGGTCACGGCGTCGAACGAGGCCATGATGACGCGCGCCACCTCGGGCTTGGGCACCAGCTTCACCGTCACCTCGGTAACGACGGCGAGCAGACCCTCGGAGCCGATCATCAACGCGAGCAGGTCGTAGCCCGGCGCGTCGAGCGCATGGTTGCCGAACTCGACGATCTCGCCGTCGATCGTCACGCCGCGCACGCGCAGCACGTTATGCACCGTCAGGCCGTACTTGAGACAATGCACGCCGCCGGAATTCTCGGCGATATTGCCGCCGATGGTGCAGGCGATCTGCGAACTGGGGTCCGGCGCGTAGTAGAGCCCGTGCGGCGCGGCGGCCTCGGTGATCGCGAGGTTGCGCACGCCGGGCTGCACGACGGCGGTACGCGCTAATGGATCGAGCTTGAGGATGTGCTTCATCTTCGCGAGCGACATCACCACGCCATGCTCATGAGGAAGCACACCTCCAGACAGTCCAGTACCCGCGCCGCGCGGCACGACGGGGACGCCCAACCGATGGCAGGCCTTGAGCACCGCGACAACCTGCGCCTCGTTCTCGGGCAGCGCCACGGCAAGCGGCAGGCGGTGATAGGCCGAGAGGCCGTCGCACTCGTAGGGCTTGAGGTCCTCGGTCGCGGCGAGCAGCGCGGGCGCCGGCAGGATGCCGGACAGCGCATGTAGCAGTGCGGCGCGGTCGACGTCGGAGAAATCCTGGTCGCGTTCGTGGGAGTGGAGTCGTATGTTCATCGGTAAGGTTCCAGCCAGCCGAAGCTGTCTTCGGTCGCACCAGTGGGCGCGTATTCGCAGCCGATCCAGCCGGCGTAGCCGAGCTGCCGCAGGCGCGCAAAGATGAAGGGGAAGTTGATCTCGCCGGTGCCCGGTTCGTGGCGACCCGGATTGTCGGCGACCTGGATGTGGCCGATGCGCGCGAGATGCGTTTCGAGCGTACGCGCGAGGTCGCCCTCCATGTTCTGCGCGTGATAGACGTCGTACTGCAGGAAAAGATTGTCGCTGCCGACCGCGTCGAGCACCTGCAAGGCCTCGCGCGTGGTCGGCACGAGATAGCCGGGGTTGTCGCGCGTGTTGAGCGGTTCCAGCATCAGCCGGATGCCGGCGCGCTGCGTGACGGCGGCAGCGAACCTGAGATTGTCGATCAGCGTCTCAAGCGCCCGTGCGCGCAAAGTCGGCGCCGGAGGGACGGCATCGCCGGACCACGCCAACACGGGGACGGCACCCGCGAGACAGTTCAATCGTGTGCAACCCAGCGCCTCGGCATATTCGATGGCGCGGCCGACGCCGTCCTGGAACTCCGCCTTGCGCTCGGGCTGGCAGGCGATGCCGCGATCGCCGGCGGCCCAGTTGCCGGCCGGCAGGTTGAACAACACGACTTCGACGCCCGACGTGAGCACGACCTCGGCGAGCACTGCCTTGTCGTGAACATAGGGAAAATGGAACTCGACGCCCGTGAAGCCCGCGCGCGCCGCCGCGCCGAAGCGGTCAAGGAAGTCGAGCTCGGGAAACAGCAAAGAGAGATTGGCGCTGAACTGGAGCGGCATGAGGCGGATTATGCCAAGGCCAGCGCGGCCGTGTCGTGCGAAAGTGCCTCGGCGGCGGCTTCGTCGCTGGCCAGCAGCCGGCGCGCAATCGCTTCCCAGTGGGTAGCACCGCGCTGAACGATATCCTCCAGCCGTGCCGTCCCGCCAGCGCCGACTTTTGCGAAGTCGTACGCAGCCATGGCCGGCCACAGTTCGCGGCGCATGCCATCGAAGTTGGCGAACCAGAACCAGAGCGACGGCCACGCCTGCCGCTCGATCAGCACCGGCAGCGTGACGAGGCAATCGGCAAGGTTGTCGCGCACCGCGCGCATGAGGATCTCGGCGCGGCGTTTCCTTGCGCAGGCGAGGCGTTCTTCCCAGCTGGTGCCGAGCAGTTTGCCGGCCGCGTGCTCGCCGCGCTCGTGCAGGATCAGCGTCGCCGTCTCGGCATCGGTCATGCGTTCGAGCGCCGCACGCGGGTCAGTCTCGTAACCGTGCGCGGCGAGCGCGAGCGCCATCGCACCGGGCGTCTTCTTCATCGCCCAGGCTTCGGCCTTTTCCCAGAGCCACTGGCGCAGCGCCTCGCGCCGCACGATCACCGTGCCGCCCTGCAGCGCGGCAGGCAGCGCGGTGAGGTCACGCGCGTACTCGCATTCGCAGACCAGCACGGTCAGGCCATCGTCCTCTTCCTTGCGGTCGAGTCGGCCGAGGAAAAAATGCGGCTTGCCGAAGCGGCCGATGCCCGCGCCGTAGACGAGATCGTGCGGCAGAATCGCGCGATTGATGTCCGCGACCGCGAAGGGTTCGTATTCCGTGCCCGCCAGCGGCAAGAGCGCGAAATCGTCCTCGGCCAGCGTTTCCCACAGCGCTTCGCGCGCGTTGAGCCACTCGCCCACCTCGGGTCGCGCGAGCGGGTCGCCGAGCGGGATGCCGCTTTCCCAGCGGTAGAACTCGCGCATCTCGAGCAGGTAGGTGCACAGCGTCATCTCGCGCGCGTGGCGCGCATCGGCGATGTGGCAGTTGCGCTGCACGGCGGTGACGAGCCGGTCGAAATCGGGAATCATGGCTTGGGGGCATCCGGTGGACGGCGCTTGCGGATCTGCCAGTGGGCGACGCCCTGCACGATGCGCGAGAAAGGCAGTTTGTCCAGCGTGCCGAATTCGGCCTGTGCGCGCTTCACCAGCTTGAGCACGTCCGGCGCGTGGGCTTCCGGATCAAGCAGGTCTTTCAGTCCGACGAGCCCGCCGCACTGGACCTTCATCGTCATCGCGTGCGGCAGGATGCGCTGCGTGTCCTTGACCTTCAAAGCGAAGGCCGAATTCTGGCGCAGCAGCGTCAGCAGCTGCCCGCAGGCGGCGCGCGCCAGGGGTTCGCGGCAGGCAACCAGTTCGCGCTCGGCGAGCGAGAGGCGCTGTGCGGCTTCGCAGGCCGCCGCCTGGCACAACAGCGCCTTCTCGAAGACGCAAGGCAGCGGGTTGAGTTGCTGACGAGTTTGGTGGTAGCTGTGCTCGTCCATGCGCGCCGATTTACCAGTCGTCGCCGGTGAGCGGTTCCGGCTCGCGCACCGTATTGAGCGCTTCCTCGGCCTGCAACTCGTTCTCGCCGAAGACGACCTTGATCCGGCTCCGCTCCAGGCCTTCGGCCTTGCGCATTTCCTTGGCCGTGGCCGAGGCTTCCTTGAACTTGTCGAACTGGGTCAGCTTATCGAGCTGCTTGACCGGGCCGATCTGGGTGACGCGATAGATGAAGTAAGGCATGACGCTCCTATTCGACGTAGCGTTTCAGGGCCTTGCGGCGGCCCGGCTTGGATTTCTGGATGATCACTCCCTTGACGACCGACAGGTCGGGAATGCTCGCCGTCGGATACTTGGGGTTGAGGGCCCGCAATTTCCAGTCCCCGGCATGGCCAGCGAGTTGGCGGAAGATCCATTCGTCCGCCAGCCAGGCCATGACGTAAGAGCCGTCCTGCGCCAGTCCTTCGGGCTCGACGACGATGATGTCCCCCTCGACGAACTCGGGTTCCATGCTGTCGCCGAGCACCATCAGGGCGAACGGCTCGGCGCTGCTGCAAGCGTCGAGCGCGGCGTCGGTCTGCAATCCAGCCGGCACGACCGGCAGGGGAAAAGGTTTTTTCGCCTTGGGATATTCGTTCATGTCATTCGCTCAGCCAGCGCACCAGATAGTAAAGACGGAAACCCTCCGACGACCGCGACGGGCCCATGACCTCGGCGGCGTGCAGGTTGTCGGCCGGCGCCTGCCGCTGCAACGCCTCCGCGGCCGAGGCAACCACCTCGACGACGTTCTCGGGAAAGCGCTGGCGCTTGCCGCGGACGGCCTGCACGAGCGCGAACTGCTGCTGCACCAGATGCGGCGCTTCCGCATCGAGATAGACCCCGCCCTTCATTGGACACCCCGCAATACGCGCAAATGCGCAATGATAGGCGCGAACAGCGGCTCGAGATGGCGCCGCATCAACGGGCCGATCGCGGTGGTCCTGGTCAGGATCGGCTCGGCGTCGACCTGCGAAAGCCGCGCCAAGGCATCCAGCGCCGCGCGCTCGGCCGGCGGGATCGGCAGGTCGGCTTCCCGCCCGGCGGCAAAGTACTGCCCGAGCAGGTCGAGCAGCAGATAGACCATCTCGTGCGCCGGCGGTTTTTCCAGTGCGAGTTCGGCGACCTTGAGATAACTCTGGCCAGCGCCCGAGTAGCAGCGCGCCAGCAGCCGCGCCGCCGGCGTTTCCGGCAGATCGTCCGGCAGCGCGCGCGGCGCTTCGGGCGGCAGCGCGTCGGGCAGGCTTTCGAGGAAGCCGATCAGGTAGTGCGGGCGGCGCTTGCCCTTGGCCCAGAGCTGGTCGCGCAGCGCCGGTGCGAGCAGGCCGGCAGCCAGCACGGCGCGCACGCTGTGCATCGCGGCGATCGGATCCTCCTCGAAGGGCAGATACTCGATCAGGTAGTCGGCGAGCACTTTGCCCATCGCGCCGGCGCGCACGGCCGGGTGCATCAGCATGACGCGCGCGATTTCCATCATGGCGAGGTTCTGGCTCGCCCACCAGACGCGCCGCGCGAGCTCGTCGGTCAGCCCGGCCGCGTAGGCGACGGCCATCACGGCCTCGGGCGCGCCGAGCTTGAGCAGCGCCGCCAGATTCTTTTCGCTGGCCTGCCCCATGCGCGTCCAGCGGCGCAGATGCACGGGATAGCCGCCGGGCGAGCCGAGCGCGTGGCCGCCGAGCAGTTCGCGCACGCGCTGGAAATAGCGCTCGGCGCGGCCGACCGGATTGAGCGGGATGCGCGCCTCGCCCCGCGGCGTCAAGGCATACAAGGTGCGCGCGCCCTCGTCGAGGCGCACCGCGAGCAGCTCGCCGGCGAGCAGCACGTTGAGGCGCAGCGCGTCTTCGGGAGAAAGATCGACTTTCATCTAGTTGAGCTGGATGCGGCGGCCGAAGGGCACGGGTGCCTTGCCCTTGACCAGCCAAAGGACGGGATAGTTGGGCTCTTCCCTGGGAAATTCGCCATCGGCGTCGGTGAAATAGAGCAGCGTGTCGGGCTGCTGGCCGTGGCGCCCGATCCATTCGAATACCGGCGCGAACGAAGTGCCGCCGCCGCCGGCGAACTGCTGCGGCAGCCGCAACTCATCCCAAGGTTCGAATACCCACGGCGCGCCGGCGGCGAGCTCGCTGTCGCAGGCGAACAGCGTGATGCGCACCGGCGTCGTGCCTTTCAGGGCATTCAGTTCGGCGAGGAATTCGGCCAGGTCCTTTTCCGTCACCGAGCCGGAGACGTCGATGGCGACATGGATGTCGCCGCTATGGCTACGCAGGCTTGGCCAGATCACTTCGCCGCTTTTTCCATCGTTGCGGCGGGAAGGCCGCAGCCAGGTGTAGTCGTCGCGTGCGGCTTGCGAGAGGTACTGGGCCAGCAGCGCGCGCCACGATACCTGCGCGGCGAGCGCGGCCTCGGTCAGGCGTGCGAGCTGGCCGGTGAGCTTGCCCGCCTCGCGCGCGCGCTGCGCGGCGGCGGCGAGATGACGCTGCCATTGCTGCTGCAACTGTTCCTTTTCCTGCGCGGTCAGCGGTGGCGGGGGACCATTTTCATCCTCTCCTGCCGTCCCGCCGGCACCGACTTTGTCGGGATCGTGGCCGCCGCTGTTGCCACCGCCTTGGCCTGCTTGGTTCTGGTTATTCTGGCCGCCTTCTTCGCCGTCCCAGAGATGATCGTCCATCATCTCGCTGTCGTCGTTGTCGTCCGACAGGCAGGGATAGATCTCCTCGGCGGACAAGCCGCGATAAACGTCGAGCACGATCGCCTCGCCGGGTGGCGCGAGCCCCGCATCGACGAGAATCGGGTTGATCGCAAAGTCGCAGGCCATGTCCCACTTGCGCTGGATGCGATGGCCGCGCCGCGCGAAGTGGCCGAGCGCGCAATGCAGCGCCTCGTGGGCGAGCGCGAACTGCACCTGCGGCCCGCTCAGGCTCTCGATCCAGCGCGGGTTGTAGTAGAAGGCCCGCGCATCGGTCGCGGTGCTGCGGCACCAGGTCGCCGCCTTGAGCGGCAGCCGCAACACCAATGCCCCGAGGAAGGGCTTGTCGAGGATCAGGCGCGTGCGGGCCGCGGCGAGCTTGTTCTCGGCATCACTCATACAGCATGAGGTCGGCGACCGCGTTCGCCCAGGCGGCGAATTGCGGCACGGCGAACAGCGGCTGACCGATGCCGCGATGCATGTCGGAGATCAGCATCACGCCCATCTCGCGCTGGGGAAAGCGCTGCGCGTAGTCGAGGATGTGGCCCCAGACCTGCTCGGCATCATGGCCGGCCTTCGCGCGCAAGGCGCGACCCGCTAATGCGGCGGCGACGGCATACTGCAGGTCGAGTTCCTGCGGCATCGCGGCTTCCCGACCGGCGCAGATCGCATCGAGGTCGGGCAGGCGGTCGAGGCTGTCGATGAAGGCCGCGCACTCGATGCCCGCGGCGTGGCCAACACAGGCCGCCAGCGCGCCGGCGAGCAGTTCGGGATGATCGGCGAACTTCTGCAGCGCGCGGTGCGCGAACTCCCACGAGCGCGGGCTGGGGAAGGCCATTTCCCCGCCGGCGTTTTTCGCCGGGTCGAAGTCGAAGATCAGCTCGGGCTTGAAGCGCAGGAAGGCAATGAGCCGCTCGTCGATGCCATTCTGGTAGGCCCAGTGGGCCCAGTCGTCGAGATTGACGTCGACCGCGAAGTGCGAGAAGCGGTTGGCCAGCGGCGCCGGCATCGCATACGTGACGCCGCGATCGCCCTGCCGGTTGCCGGCGGCGAAGATCGCCCAGCCCGGCGGCACGCGGTATTCGCCGAGCTTGCGGTCGAGGATCAGCTGGTAGGCGGCGGCCGACACGGCCGGCGGCGCCGAGGTAATCTCGTCGAGAAACAAAATGCCCGCCGGCCAGTGGCGGCCGGCGTCCGGCAGCATCGCCGGCACGGCCCACTCGACGCGATTGTCGACGCGGAACGGAATGCCGCGCAGGTCGGAGGGTTCCATCTGCGAGAGGCGGATATCGATGACCGGCACGCCATGGCGCGCGGCCACCTGCGCGACGAGCTGCGATTTGCCGACGCCGGGCGGCCCCCACAGCATCACCGGCGTGTGGTGGCCGGCGGCCGTGCTGAGAAATTCGCGGTCGAGGATGAAGGCAAGCTGCGTCGGACGCATCAAACCACCTCGACGACCAGTTGCCGCTCGGCGAGCCCGCCAGCCTTCAGGGCATGCTCGACCGCGCTGACGAATTCGACGGGGCCGACAATATAGACATCGCGCTGGGCCAGTTCGCCTTCGTCGAGCACGCGTTTGGCCGCTTCGACTCCTGCCGTGGCGGGATCGGCGGCAGTCAGCGTGGCGTAGCTGAAGGTTTCGAGCGCATCAGCCCAGGCACGGCACTGGTTCTCGAGGTAGTGCCCGCCGGGCTGCGTGGCCGCCCACACCAGCCGCTGCAATCCAGGCAGGTCGGAGGCGACGGCATGCTCGATCAGGCTCTTCACCGGCGCGAAGCCGGTGTCGCAGGCGACGAAAACGAGGTCGTTGGGCGAATCCTTCTTGAGCACGAAGTCGCCGAACGGTCCGAACAGGCTGACCGGGTCGTTCGCCTTGACCGCGCCGGCAAAGAGGCGCCGCGCGAATTCGTCGTCGTCGTCGCGGCGAATGTGGAACAGCAGGTTCCGGTCGTCGCAGGGGCAGGAGGCGATCGCATACTCGCCGCGGAAATTCGCCGTGCTGCCGGTGACGTTGAGCGTCACGCGCTGGCCGGCGAGGAAACGCAGGCGATTGGTGCGCGGCGTCTGCAGATGCAGCAGCATGATGTCGGCGTTGAGCGGCGCGACGCTCTTCACCTTGGCGACGATTTCCTGCTGCGGAATGTCGTCCGGCGATTTCGCCTCGAGCATCTCGATGACGAGGTCGCTGACCGCCGTGTGCGAGCAGAGCAGCGTGTAGCCCTGCGCCCGCTCGCTGGCCGACAGCGGGTAGTCGGTGTTATGGACCTGCTTGGTCTGGCCCGCTATCACGCGCGCCTTGCACAGGCCGCAGTTGCCGTTGCCGCAGCCGTAGGACGGTGCCAGGCCGGCGCGCAGGGCGGCCTGCAATACCGTTTCGTTGCCCTCGACGAGGAATTCGTTGCCCGAAGGCTTGACCGTCACATGTGCGCTCATCACCCGCAGCATATCGTCCATTACGGCGAGCGTGTCGGGCGGCGTTTCGTCGCCGAGCACGCTGGCCAGACCGTCGTCGAGGAAACGGCCGAGGTCGGCGACCTGTTCGTCCGCCGATGCCCCGCTCATGTGCTCGATGCGTTCGCGCAAAGCCTCGATCAGGTCATGGTAATGCGCCAGCGTGCGGCGCACCTCTTCCAGTTCCTCGCTTTGCGCGGCAAGCCGCTGGGCGAGGATTTCCTGGTTGGGCAGGATGCGCTCGCGCACGCGCCGGCCGAAGGCCTGTTCCTTGATCTGCGTGATACGTTCGAAGGCGCCGGAATCCTCCAGCCGCACATCGGGATAGAGCTTCTGCAAATCCTCGGTCAGCACCGCGCCATCGTGGGAAGGCAGCTCGCCGGCGGCGATGTGCTTCTGCAACACGGCGCGCGTCACGCCAAGCAGCTGCGCCGCGCGCGAAAGGGTCAGGGGCAGGGACATGGGGGCGCTCCTCTATATCTTGTTTTGCTGATGATACCCAATCGGGCCGGTGTGCATAAAATGTTCTTGTAAATATATCTACATTTGTGTAGAGTTAGTTACATGAACCAAAACCCAAACGACTGGCTGACCCTCGTCAGCACCCTGCCCGCTCGCAACACCGCCACGCGCATGCGACTGTGGCGCGCGATCAAGACCCTCGGCTGCGCCACCCTGCGCGATGGCGTCTACCTGCTGCCGCTGAACACGCAAACGGATGAAGCGCTGCGCGCACTGGCCGGCGAGGTGCGCAGCGAGAGCGGCAGCGCCGAAGTGCTGCGTATCGTTGCCGATCCCGCACAGCAGACCGCGTTTCTCGCGCTCTTCGACCGCAGCGAAGACTATGGCCACCTGTTGGCCGCGATCCGCGCCGCGCTCAACAATCCCGATCCCAAGGCCGCTCACGCCTTGCGCCGCGAATTCAATGCCATCGCCGCGACCGATCACTTCCCCGGCGCTGCCCGCCAACAGGTCGAGGCCGCGCTGGCCGAACTCACCGCCATTGCCAGCGGCGAACCACGGCCCGGCCACGGCGCCATCCGCCGTCTCGCCAGCGCCGACTTTCAGGGGCGCACTTGGGCGACGCGCAAGCACCTCTGGATGGACCGCATGGCCAGCGCCTGGCTGATCCGCCGTTTCATCGACCGCAAGGCGAAATTCCTCTGGCTCGACAGCCCGAAGAAATGCCCCAAGACGGCGCTCGGCTTCGACTTCGATGGCGCCGCCTTCACCCACGTCGGCCAGCGCGTGAGCTTCGAGGTGCTGGCGGCGAGCTTCGGCCTCGACGCCGACGCCGCCCTCGCGCGCATCGCCGCCATCGTGCATTGCCTCGATGTCGGCGGTGCCCCGGTTGCGGAGGCCGCCGGCATCGAGGCTGTGCTGGCCGGCCTGCGCAGTTCCGCCCCCAACGACGACAAGCTTCTAGTGGAAGCCAGTCGTGTATTCGACAGTCTTTATCACAACTACCAGCAGGAGAACCCAAATGAGTGACACAGCCACCCCCACGACAGCGCCGCCCACTCCAACACTCGGCGAAGCCTTCCCCTACTGGCTCAAGCTCGGTTTCATCAGCTTCGGCGGTCCCGCCGGGCAAATCGCGATGATGCATCAGGAGCTGGTGGAGAAACGGCGCTGGATCTCCGAGCACCGTTTCCTGCACGCGCTCAACTACTGCATGCTGCTGCCCGGTCCGGAAGCGATCCAGCTCGCCATCTACATCGCCTGGCTGATGCACGGCATCGGCGGCGCCATCATGGCGGGCGTGCTGTTCTTCCTGCCGGCCTTCGTCCTGCTGTCGGCGCTCGCCGCCGTCTATCTCAATTTCGGTGACGTGCCAGCGGTGGCAGGTATCTTCTACGGCATCAAACCGGCGGTCGTCGCGGTGGTGCTGTTCGCCGCCTGGCGCATCGGTTCGAAATCGATCAAGAACAGCCTGCTGGGGGGCATCGCCGCATTGGCCTTTGTCGGCATCTTTTTCTTCAACATCGACTTTCCCTGGATCGTGTTGGCTGCCGGCATTCTCGGTGCCATCGGCGGCAAGCTCGCACCGAATAAGTTCAAGGGCGGCGGCGGCCATGGTGCCGCGAACAAGACCTATGGCCCTGCCCTCATCGACGACGATACACCGCCGCCAGCACACGCCAGGTTCAGTTGGGCCAAGCTGACGATCACCACGCTGATCTTTTTTGGCATCGGCATCGGCAGTCTGCTGGCGCTGCTGGGCAGCAGCGACCTGTACAACATGGGCGAATTTTTCGTCAAGGCCGCCTTCCTGACCATCGGCGGCGCCTACGCCGTGCTGCCCTATGTCTATCAGGGCGCGGTGGAGCACTTCACCTGGCTCACCGGCGCGCAGATGATGGACGGGCTGGCGCTCGGCGAAACCACGCCCGGCCCGCTGATCATGATCGTCACCTGGGTCGGCTACATCGGCGGCGTGACGAAGTCGGTGCTCGGCAACCCCGTTGCCGCCGGCCTGGCCGGCGCCACGGTGGCGACCTTCTTCACCTTCCTGCCGAGCTTCTGGTTCATCCTCGCCGGCGGACCGATGGTCGAAGCTTCGCGCGGCGAACTGAAATTCACCGCGCCGCTCACCGCCATCACCGCCGCCGTGGTGGGCGTGATCATGAACCTCGCCGTCTTTTTCGCCTGGCACACCTTCTGGCCCAATGCCACCGATACCGATCCATTCGCCGCACCTTTCGAATGGCTGCCGGTGCTCGTCGCCATCGCCGCCTTCCTCGCCCTGTGGAAGTACAAGCAGGACATCATGAAGGTCATCGGCATCTGCGCCCTGCTCGGGCTGGCGTTGTCATTCATCCGCTGAAGGAGAAACAGGCATGAAATGGATCACCCGCGAACGACCGAAGATCGACCGCATCGCCTGCCCGTGGCTGATCGCGCGCTTCGTCGATGAAGCCCCGGAGTTCCTCTACGTCCCCGGCGGCGACGTGATGCGCATCGCCGCCGAGACCGGTGCGACTCCCTACGACGTGCCGAACGTCGAGCTCGGCCATCATGGCGACCACTGCAGCTTCGACGCCTTCATCGCCAAGTACCAGCTCCGGGATGCGGCGCTCGACAAGCTGGCGCTGATCGTGCGCGCCGCCGACTGCAGCGCGCCGCATCTGGCGAAGGAAGCCGCCGGCCTGCTCGCCATCTCGAAGGGCCTGTCGCTCAATTTCGCCGACGACCATGAGATGCTCAAGCACGGGATGGTGATGTACGACGCGCTGTATGCGTGGTGTGCCGACACGCCGTTGCAGAAGGTCGCGCGCCTGCTCGGAATGAAGTAATGCTGTTGCCCGCGGGTGTCGCGCCCGCTGCGCGCCTGCTCCTGATCGGCCGTGCGCTGCGGGCCTTCACCGACGGCTACGTCGCCATCCTGCTGCCGGTCTATCTGCTCGCGCTCGGGCTGGGCAAGTGGGAAGTCGGCTTGATCTCCACCGCCACCCTGCTCGGCTCGGCGCTGATGACGCTGGCGGTCG